>JGI994J12354_10002595_pt1 | contig 17416 bp, 11 predicted proteins | sample IntmicLarv3ML3BL_FD_12354 | JGI IMG/M metagenome (IMG submission 12354) | reverse complement strand
AGAAATATGGATAAATCCATATTATTCAGGAAATAATCAAAGAACAGGATGTGCAGGAAGTGGAGTGAGTGTATCTTCAGGAACAACATGTAATCAATATAATACCGTAAATGGATTACAAGCAAGTACAACAGGAACGATATATGGAATATATGATATGAGTGGAGGAGCACATGAGTACGTTATGGGAAATATGAATAATTCAAGTGGACAATTTTATTCAGCATCATCAGGATTTGGAACAGCCCCAGACTCAAAATATTATGATTCATACCTATATGATGCATCATCAAATGTAACACATGCAAGAGGAAAGCTCGGAGATGCAACAAGAGAGACAATGAGAACTGGATTTGGAAGTTCAGGTAGCGGGGCATGGTACGCTGATTACTCGCTCTTGCCATATTCTATTTCTCCGTGGTTCATGCGTGGTAACCACGCTTCGAATGCGACGCTTGCTGGGGTGTTTGCCTCGAACAGCAATGATGGTGGTGCTAACGCTACGGTCTCGTGGCGCGTGGTCGTGTCGCCCTTATAAGAGAATAATTTTACCGAATTATCTAAATGATAGATTTACTATGGAAGAAGTTAGGCGCACTAAATTATCCAATTGATTTAATAACAGCTGTTAAAATGAGAAGTATTATCTCATTTTTTTTGATATAATATAAAAGATATTTGAGGTGGATAAAATGGATGTTAAAAATAGAATAGAGTATTTAGTAAATATTTTAAATGATGCTAATGTTGAGTATTATATGAATGATAATCCGAGTTTATCAGATAATGAATATGATAGTTTATTTGCAGAGCTGAGTCGTTTGGAGGAAAGTTATCCGCAATATATACTTGATAATAGTCCAACTAAACGTGTTGGAACAGAAGTGATTAGTGAATTTAAAAAGGTTGCTCATAAAGTAGCAATGCTTAGTTTATCAAATGTTTTTAATAATGAAGAAATAATGGAATTTGATAATAGAATAAAAAAAGAGGTTAGTAATCCAGAATATATTGCAGAGTTAAAACTAGATGGATTAGGTGTTTCAATTGTTTATGAAGCGGGTATTTTTAAGTATGCTCTAACTCGTGGAAGTGGAACGATTGGTGAGGATATAAGTCATAATGTTAGAACAATTAAATCAATTCCAATGAAATTGAATCAACCCGTTGATTTGGAAGTTCGTGGCGAAATTTTTATGGATAAAGAAACGCTTAGAATGCTTAATGATGAACGAGAGTGTAATGATTTGCCCTTATTTCAAAATGCTAGGAATGCTGCAGCTGGTTCAATTAGACAACTAGATAGTAGCATTGCAAAATCTAGAAATTTGCAAGTTCACTTGTACCATTTGCCAAATACACCTGTGGACAGCCAAAAAGACACACTAAATTATCTAAAGGAATTAGGTTTGCCAGTAAATGAACATTATCGGGTTTGTAGTGATATTGAAAGCGTTTTGGATTATATAAGCTTGTGGACAACTAATCGTAGTAGTCTTCCTTATGATATTGATGGAATTGTGATTAAATTAAACACAATTAGAGCTCAAGAGGAATTAGGATTTACTGCTAAATATCCTAAGTGGGCAACTGCATATAAATTTCCAGCAGAAGAGGTTTTAACTAAGTTAGTTGATGTTGTATTTACTGTTGGACGTACAGGACAAATTACGCCGAATGCTGTTTTGGAGCCAGTTAAAGTTGCGGGTAGCACAATAAAAAGAGCAACTCTTCATAATGAGAAATATATTAGACAAAAAGATCTTAGAATTGGAGATATTGTTTCAATTAGAAAAGCTGGAGATGTTATACCTGAGGTTGTTGCTCCCATTTTAGAACGAAGAAATGCAGATGTTAGAGAAGTTGAAATGATTGAGGAGTGTCCATTTTGCCAAGAAGAGCTGGTGAAAAGTACAACAGAAATTGATTCTTTTTGTCCAAATATGAAATGTCCAGCACGAAAGATGGAGAGTCTTATTCACTTTGCTAGTCGAAAGGCGATGAATATTGATGGTTTGGGAGAAAAAATAGTTGAAGAATTTTATAATAATGAACTAATTACTGATATTCCAAGTATTTATGATTTAAAAGAGAAGAAAACAGAAATTATTGAATTAGAGGGCTTTGGTGAAAAAAGTGTTGAAAATTTATTTGAAAGCATTGAAGAAAGCAAACTTGCTGGATTAGAAAAATTCTTATTTGGGTTGGGAATTAGTGGGATTGGTGAAAAAACTGCTAAAGTATTGGCTCAAAAATTTGGAAATATTGATGAATTAAAAAAAGCTAGTATTGAAGAGTTGGAAAACATCAAAGATATTGGACCAATATTAGCTAAGAATTTAGTTGCGTATTTTGGTGAAGATGAAAACTTGGAGATTGTTGAAAAATTAAAGGAAAAGGGCGTAAAAACTGAATCGGTCGCGAAAAAAATAAAAGAGCATGAGATATTTAAAAACAGAAAATTTGTAGTAACCGGAACAATTTCATTTTTGAGTAGAGATAAAATAAAGGAGATTGTTGAAAATTTTGGAGGCACACTTACAGATTCAGTTAGTAGTAAAACGGATGTGGTTATCGCTGGTGCTTTTCCAGGGAACAAATATGAAAAAGCACAAAATTTAGGAATTGAAATTTGGGATGAAAAGAAATTAAAGGAAGTTCTTAAGAAAACGCCGGATTTTTAGAAAGCTTGACTAAAGAAAAGCAGGTTGAAGAAAAAGTTGAGAAAAAGCAACCTGAAAAAGAATCTCTATCGCTTAGTCAAGCTAAAGAGGAGAACAAAAAAAAGATAGAGAAATTATCTGAGTTAGAAAAAAATATGATAAAACTTATTTGTTTATATTCTATTATGGATGCACAAATGATTGGCCCTGTACTTGCAAAATTAATAAGCGAGTTTGAGGGATTAGATTATGAATATTATGAGTTATTAGCAGATAGATTGTTAACTGAAGAAGATAGGGATTTGTTTTCAAAAAAATCAATAAAGGAAAAGAAAGCTTTTAATAGACATTGTCAGTATGTAATTGCTAAAAAAAATGTAATGAACGCATATGATTTTGATGATAGAACAATTATTCAGATGGAGATGGATCGTGATGCTTTAATATTTCATGAGGCTGCTGCACCCGTTAATCGAATAGCATTTTTTAATAGTGAAAATTATATTTCTCAGGTGTCTAAATATGTGAATTATCCATATGTATTAGATTTTTTGGATTTTGTTATAAGTAAAAAAGCTAAGTTATATAATTATAAGTTGAATGTATATCCCCAATATTCAGAAATTGAATTATATTCTTATTTAAAAGAATTTATAGAGGTAAATTTATTAAAGTTAAGAGAAAAAGAGCCATTGAGGGAAATCGTTAAGACACTTATTTTGAAAAAAGATAGTTAGATATGTAAGGCATTAGAGGGTCTAATGTTTTATTTTGGTGTAATGGTGTAAACTAAATAAAAATTGAAGTAAGCCGTATAATGTAGTATAATAATCATACCTTAAAGAAAGGGTTTGGGATAATGAATAAGATTAAAAAGATATATATAGAAAACAGGGTATTTGTAATACTTATGATAATCGTTCTTATTTGCTTTATATGTATAGTTGTAAATTTGATGATACTCTTTTTTGGAACTGGTGAAGATAGATATAAGGGTAGATTAAATGGAATTGAGGCAGTAGTTTTATCTGATAGCAAAATTTCAACACTTAAATCTACTATAGGCGAGGATGAATCAATAATTGAGTCAAACATCGAGGTTAGAGGAAAGGTTGTTTATATAACTATGAGTTATAATGATACAGTTACTTTAGAAGACGCTAAGACTAAGGCTGTACAAGCATTGGATAACTTTAGCGAAGAAGAAGTTTTGTTTTATGATTTTAATTTTACTATTAAACAAACAGCAACTGAATCTACTGATGGCTTTCGCTTAATGGGGTCAAAAAATACAAGTGGAAATACTTTTTCTTGGAGTAATAATCGTGTTGTTGAAGATAAAGAAGAGAGTGAGTAAATAATTCATGAAAAATAAAAAACGTGCGCTAATTATTTTGAGTGCTATAGTTGTTATTGTTTTGATTATATTTGGAACGAAAGCTTTTTTGGCTGATAAAAATCGTTTAACACTTGCAGAAAAAGAGTGGATTAATGCTAATTCAAATAATAATGGCTTTCCAGAAATTAATGTTGTTAATGATACAGATGTATTTGGAAATGCAGGTAGTGGAGTTTTCTTTGACTTTTTAAAAGACTTTGAGGATTTTCATAGTATTAAAGTTAATCCAGTTACTTATAATTCAGGAATGAGTGTAGATGGACTTGGTCTTAAAATGTCGGAAAAAATCAGTGATGATGATGTTTTATTTTACATTGATCACTTTGTTTTAGTTGGTTTAGAAAATGAATTTATTGCAAACAATTCAGATATAAAGGGTAGTGTTGGAGTATTTCAAGCTGATAGTGGAGTAGTAAATAGATATATGAATACATCAGGGTTTAATGTTGTTGAATATTCGACTAGAGAAGAAATGTATCTTGATTTTGCAGAAAAGAAAACCATTAATTATATTTTAGTTCCAAGAATTGCTTATATTGCAGATGTTTTATCATCAGATTATAGTATTGTTTATCATTTTTCGGAAATGAAAAATTATTATTATTTGGATACAGATGATTCTATATTTTCAAGCGTTTTACAAAAATTTTCGGTAAATTGGTTGAAAAATAATTTAGATACTGCATTAAATTCTGCGGAACTCAAGGTATTTAATGAACATTTAGGAATTCAAAAAAAAGAAATGGATGCTATTTTAGCTAATACTTATAATTATGGTTTTTTAAACACAAATCCATATGAGTTATTGAGTGGTGGTGCTCATGGTGGAATAGCAAATATGTATATGCGTTCTTTTGTAGATTTTTCAGGAATTGATTTAAAATTTTCTCGTTATAAAAACACGAAATCTTTAAATAGAGCTGTTGATAAGGGAGATATAGATATTTTATTTGGCTATAATAATTCTCATTATAGTGGTATTGATAGTGGTTTAACAATTCAGTATGTTGTTGCTCATAAAAAAGGTATAGCTAATATGTTATCTTCTATAAAAGGTTTAGTAGATCAAGAAGTTTATGTTTTGGCTGATACATTGATTGAGGATCATTTAAAAACGATTAGTGGTATTAAGGTTTCAACGTATCAAAGTGAGAAAGAATTAAAAAAATTGATTAGTGCTGAGAAAATAATTGTAATGGATCGTTATGTTTTTGATTATTATGAAGATACTTTATTAAGCAATTATGTTGTATGTTATTTTGATGATGCTAAAAGTAATTATTCGTTTAGAAGTAATGGTAGTGATGTTTTTAATAAATTGATGCAAACATATTTCAAGTATTTATCTCCAAATGAGATGATTAGTAGTGGTCTTAATGCACATGATTTAGTTGTTAAAAGCGGAACTGTAGCTGGTACTATTGCTAAATTTTCACTATATATATTTGGTATTTTAGCTATTATTGGCCTTGTATTATATAGAATGACAAGAAAAGTTAAAATTGTTAAGAGAATAAAAAAGGAAGATAAAATGCGTTTTATCGATCAGTTGACTTCACTGAAGAATAGAAATTATTTAAGTGAAAATATAGATGCTTGGAATAAAAATACAGTTTATCCACAAACTGCAGTAGTTATTGATTTAAATAGAATTCAAGAAATAAACGATACACTTGGTTATGATGATGGTGACAAGCAGATAAAGGCTGCTGCTAATGTTTTGATAAAAACGCAGTTAGATAATTCTGATATTATTAGAACTGATGGTAATGAATTTTTGGTTTATTTAATAGGATATAGTGATAAGCAAATTGCTAGTTATTTGAAGAAATTGGTGAAAGAGTTTAAAATGTTACCATATGAATATGGTGCTGCAATTGGTTATAGTATGATTGTTGACGAGTTGAAAACAGTTGAGGATGCAGTTAATGAGGCTGTAGAGCAAATGAAGATTCAAAAAGATAATGAGGTTTAGGTAATGAAAAAGAAAGTAGTACAGTTTTTTAAGAATTTTTTTGAAGTAATTCAGCGTCCAGATATGGCTATTTTACCAGGTCAATTAGCTTTCTTTTTTGTACTTTCAGTGGTTCCTATTGTTACATTGATTGCTTATAGTGCTTCTTTTTTTCATCTTTCATTTGAACTGATTGATCAATTTCTTAAAACTGTTTTTAGTGAAGATATAGCTAGTTTGTTGATGCCAGGAAATATTGATTGGTCAATGTCTGTACAATTCTTTATTTCTTTGTGCATAGCTTTGTATATTGCTTCAAATGGAGCTGATTCTATAATTGTAACTTCAAATTCTATATATGGAATTAGAAGTGCTAATTACTTTAAAAGAAGAATTAAGGCTTTAATAATGACTTTTATTATGATTTTATTGTTCATCTTTATTTTGATAGTTCCACTATTTGGTGATAAAATAATTGAGTTAATAAGGTATGCTGATTTAAATGTATTGGTTGTTGAGAAGATTGCTTTTATTTTTAAAGTAATTCAAGGACCAATTAGTTGGTTTGTAATGTTTGTATTTATTAAGTTATTATATACACTGGCTCCAGATAAAAAGTTAAATAGTAATAGAGTTAATTATGGTGCTATATTTACTACTATTTTTTGGGTTTTAACAACAGCTGTTTATTCGTATTATATTGGAAACTTTGCTAGATATGATATGTTTTATGGAGGTCTTGCAAATATTGTAGTATTAATGTTATGGTTATACTTCTTGGCGTATATATTTGTTATAGGAATGGCATTAAATCATCGAGAAGAGGTCTTAGAATTGGAAAAAACAGGTCAAATAAACTTGTTAGAAAAAGATAATAATAAGAAATAGGAGCACTACAGGTATTATTTATGTGTATCCTATTTCTTTTTTGATGTCAAATTAATATTAGATTATCTAGTAGTTAAAAGACATTAGGAAGTAATATCTAAAAAGAAGATTCTATATTTTTCTTCTTTTTTTTAGTTTAGAATGTGCTATAATTACTGTAGATAGGTTTTTAGGAGTGGTATCATTGAATGCTGAATTGCAGAAATATTTTCAAATTTTTTGTGGTGGAGATTATCCAGATTTTATTGACAAATATATACAAACACCAGCATTACAAAGGTTGAGTCGTGTTAGTCAATTTTGTGGTTGTGATTATACTAAAATATTTGAGTGTAAGTTTTGGTATTCAAGATTAGATCACAGCATTGCTTGTGCATTAATGGCTTGGAATTTTACTAAAGATAAAATTCAGACATTAGCTGCTCTAATGCACGATTTGGGAACTCCTTGTTTTAGTCATACTATAGATTATTTAATGGGCGATTTAGTTAATCAAAATTCTTCTGAAAAAAGCATTTATGAAATGATTATGAATTCAGAAGAATTAACTTTATTGTTGGATGCTGATAATATTGATGTATTTGAAGTTTGTGATTTGAGTAAATATCCTATATTGGAAAATGAAAGACCAAGATTGTGTATTGATAGATTAGATGGCGTATTACATACAGGGCTTGTTTGGTGTAAGTTTTGGGATCTTGAAGATATTAAAAAAATTTATCAACATATCACAATTTTTGAAAACGAAGATGGAATCGAAGAAATTGGTTTTGATTCGATGGATGTCGCACAATATTTTTATGATGGTGCTCATAAATATGCGATGGTACTTCAAAAAAATGAAGATAAGTATGTAATGCAGTTTATTTCAGATATCTTAAAAATATTAATTGATAGGAATCTTTTGTGTATTGATGATTTATATGTGATGAGTGAAGAGGAAATTATCAATATTATTATTAATACAGATGATATTGGTGAATTTTGGAAGTTATTTAGTGAAGCAAAAGGTATTCTTAGGAGCGATGTTCAACCAACTAACTGTTATTTTGTATCTGTTGATTGTAAAAAACGTTATGTTGTACCACTTGTTTTAGATAAAAAGGTTGTGAGATTAAATATTGCCTCAAGTAAGGTTGAAAAATTATTAGAAGATTATTTAACATATCAAGATACAAAATATGGATATATAGAGGGAATTTTTTTAATGAATGGTCATTAAAGATTCTCTTTTTTATTGTTGTTTGTGCTATAATTAAACTAGTTAGTATAAAAAGATGGAGATGTAGAAAATGGATAAAATAATAAAAGAATTATCTGCTAGCTTGAGTTTGAGAGACAACCAAATAACAGCAGTATTAGAAATGCTTGAGGAGGGAGCAACAATTCCTTTTATAGCGCGATATAGAAAAGAAAAAACTGGTAATTTAAATGAAGATGAAATTCGCAGTATTGAAGTGGAATTTAAGTATCAAAATAATTTACAAACTAGAAAAGAAGATGTAATAAGATTGATTGATGAAAAAGGAATGCTCAGTGATGAAATAAAAACGAGCATTTTAGGATGTCAAAAACTTAGTGAAATAGAGGATATTTATCGACCATACAAAGAGAAAAAGAAAACAAAGGCAAGTGAGGCGATTAAACTAGGATTAGAACCGCTAGCAAAAATGATTATGAGCTTTCCTTTAACAGGTGACTTTGCAGTGCTTTGTAAGGATTATGATATGGAAGAAAAAGTTGCTTTGGAGAATGCAGGGTATATTATTAGTGAATGGATTAGTGATAATGCATCTACACGTAAATGGATTAGAAATAATGTTTATCACAGTGGTATTATTGTTACTAAAAAGAAAAAAAGTAGTGAAGATGAAAAACGCGTATATGAGATGTATTATGATTTTAGTGAAGCAGTTAAAAGAATTAAGCATTTTAGAGTTTTAGCAATCAATAGAGCAGAAAAAGAAAAAATTATTACAGTTTCTCTTGATGTTGATATTGACAGTATTATAAGTAATTTGGAAGATAGGTATATTAAAAATAGAAGTTCTTTTGTATGCGATTTAGTAAAGAATTGTATTAAAGATGCTTTGAAGAGATTAATAATGCCTAGTATTGAGCGAGAAATTAGATCTGAATTAACAGAAAGTGCAGAATTTAAAGCAATAGAGACATTTGGTGTTAATTTAGAAAATTTACTTTTAACTAGACCTTTAAAAGGGAGAAGAATTCTTGGTTTTGATCCAGCTTTTAGAACAGGATGTAAGCTTGCTATATTAAGCGAATCTGGTACAATGGAGGATATTTCAGTTATTTATCCCCATGAACCTAAAAATGATAAAATTGGAGCAACTAAAATTTTAAGAGACTTAATTGTTAAATATGATATTGCATTAATTGCAATTGGCAATGGAACTGCATCAAGAGAGAGTGAAGCTTTTGTTGCTGAGGCGATAAAAGGAATGGATGTAAAATATGCTATTGTTAGTGAAGCAGGTGCGAGTGTTTATTCGGCGTCTCCTTTAGCAAAACTTGAATTTCCAGAATTATCAGTTGAACAAAGAAGTGCTATATCTATTGGCCGAAGAATTCAAGATCCATTATCAGAGTTGGTTAAAATTGATCCGAAAAGTATAGGAGTTGGCGAATATCAACATGATGTAAATCAAAAAAACTTGACAGAAACACTTGACTTTACGATATCGAAAGTTGTAAATGAGGTTGGAGTTAATGTAAATACTGCATCACCAAGCATCTTAAAATACGTGTCTGGATTGACAAAAGGAGCGATTAGCGCTTTACAGATTTCTAAACCTTTTAAGTCTCGTGCTGAAATCAAAAAAATAAAGGGAATATCTGAAAAAATATACGAGTTATCAATTGGTTTTTTGAGAATTAATGATGGAAATGAAATTTTAGACAAGACAGGAATTCATCCAGAGAGTTATGAAGTTACTAGAAAATTGTTAGAAAATTTGAATTTGGATATAATAGAAATTAATACTAAGGATTTTAAAACTGTTTTAGATAATATCAATATATCTAGTTTGTCTAATTTATTGGATGTTGATATCTATACTTTAGAAGATATAATAAAAGAGTTGAAAAATCCAGGATTAGATCCTCGTGATGAACTTGCCTCACCAATACTTAGAAGTGATATTTTGACAATAAATGATTTAAAAATTGGTATGGAATTGCAGGGAACTGTAAGAAATGTCGCATCATTTGGAGCGTTTGTAGATATTGGTCTTAAAAATGATGGATTAATTCATATTTCGAAATTAAGTAATTCTTTTGTATCTAATCCCAATGACATTGTTAATGTAGGTGATATTTTAGTTTGTTATGTTGATAATATAGATTTGGAAAAAAATAAGGTCGCACTAACTTTATTAAAAGGGTAGAGTTAGTATAATGGAAAAATTTAGGAGTTGATTTGGGTTATGAATGAAAAAAAAATATCTTCATTTATATATTTGTTTTTAACAATACTATTTTTGGAGATAGTTGCTAAAAAAATGTTGTTTAATCATATTTTTAGTGGACTTTGGAGTGTTATTTTATTTAGTTTGTTTTTTGTGTTCATCTTTACGTTGTTAACTAGGTTTTTTAAAGAAAAAACTAATAAAATTTTGTTAATTAGTTTAATTGGTGTATTAACGCTTTGGTTTGAAATTCAATATATATTTTATGCATTATTTAATATTCCTTTTTCATTTACTACACTTTTTTTAGCAAATCAAGCAGTTGACTTTGCTAATATTGCAGTTGGTGCGATTATTCAAAATATGTTTGGGGTTATACTTTTAGCAATGCCATTAATTTTGTTAATAGTATTCAATAAAAAAATTGATGTAACAACATATAATATGAAACAAAAAAAAACATTTTTATCTTTAACTTTGATTGCTTATGTATTTGGATTAGCAATTCTTATAGTTGGTAAGTCTGATATTAATTCGCTTGGATACTTATATTATAATGTTAGTAATCAAAGTAAGGTAATTGATAATTTTGGAATTTTAACAGCAACTAAAGTGGATTTAAAAAGAGTTGCAACCAAGTTTGAAGAAAAAATAATTCTTGATGGAGATCTTGTGATTGATGAAGTCTTACCAGAAGATTTTGGATTCAATGAAGTATTAAATTTAGATGAATTGATTGAAAATGAATCGAATCAAAACTTATTGTCAATGCATAAATATTTTGATTCTATTGAAGCGACAAATAAAAATATATATACTGGAAAATTTGAGGGAAAAAATTTAATTTTCATTTTAGCTGAGGGATTTAATTCAATTGCAGTTAGTGAGGAGCTAACACCAACACTTTATAAGATGGTTAATTCATCATTTGTTTTTGAAAATTTTTATTCACCAGTGTTCCTTAGTACTACAGGTGGAGAATTTCAAGCAACAACGGGATTAATTCCAACAATGAGTATTTTGAATACTTATACTAAAACTAAACCATTAATGAGTTATGGATTGGGAAATGCGTTTAAAAAAGAGGGATATTCACCTTATTCTTATCATAATTGGACATATACTTATTATAAAAGAAATATTTCGATGTCAGCACTTGGTTTTGATAATTATATTGGGTGTAATAATGGAATGGAAAAACTTATAAATTGTAAGTGGTTACCAAGTGATATAGATATGATGAAAAAAACTGTTCCTATTTATGCTGGTGAAGATAAGTTTGTAACTTATTATGTCACTGTTAGTGGACATGCACCATATGTTTTAGGTGATGGAAATTCAATAGCGAAAAAAAATCGTGATTTGGTTCTCTCACTGCCATTTAGTAATGATGTGAAAGCTTATATTGCAACTCAAATAGAATTGGATTTAGCTTTAGAAACTATGTTGGCTGAATTAGATGCCTCTGGTAAATTAGATGATACTGTAATAGCGCTTGTTGGTGATCATTATCCTTATACATTATCTATGAATGATATTAATTCAATATCAACACATATGAGAGATGACATTATAGAGGTAAATAGAAGTAATTTTATTTTGTGGAGTAATGATACTGAAAAAACGCTTATAAATAAAGTAGGTAGTCAAATAGATGTTTTACCAACACTACTTAATTTATTTGGTATTGAATATGATTCTAGATTACTTGTTGGAAAAGATATTTTAAGCGATGCTAGTGGATTAGCGATATTTTCAAATAGAAGTTGGGTTAGTGATAAGGGACATTATTATTCTAGAACTGGTAAATTTGTGCCAAAAGATGGCGTAAAAATTGAGGAAGACTATGTTAGTGCGATGAATGTTCGAGTTGCTAATAGTTTTACGATAAGCGAAAAAATTATTAATAATAAATATTATGAAAAAACTGTAGAAGTATTGGAGGACTAGTAAATGTGTGGAATAGTAGGATTTGTAAGTAATGAAAATAAAAAAAATAAAGAAAAAATAGCAAAAAAAATGGCTAATAAAATTAAGCATAGGGGACCAGATGGACAAGGATTTTATGTTGATGAAGATGTTGTTTTAGCGCAGGTTCGTTTAGCAATAATTGATTTAACTGATACTGGAAAGCAACCTATGTTCAATGAAGATGAGACAATAGCTTGTGTGTATAATGGAGAAATATATAATTATTTAGAATTGAAAGATGAGTTATTAGAAAAAGGTCATGTATTTAAGTCAACATCAGATACTGAAGTTTTGATTCATGGATATGAAGAATATGGAAAAGATTTACCAAAAAAATTGCGTGGGATGTTTTCTTTTGCGATATATGACTTAAAAGAAAAAACATTATTTTGTGCAAGAGATCATTTTGGAATAAAGCCATATTATTATTATAAAAATGATGATGTTTTTATGTTCGCCTCAGAAATAAAATCTTTTTTGGAGCATCCATCATTTAAAAAAGAATTTAACAAGGAAGTTTTAGGTGCATATTTATCATTTAATTTTGTGCCAACTGATGAAACATTTTTTAAAAATGTTTTTAGGCTGAATCCTGGGCATTCTTTAACGTTAAAAGATGGTAGGTTAGAAATTGATAAGTATTTTCAATTATCATTTGATGAAAAAAATGGTGAATTTGAAGAAATTGTTAATGAAATAGCAGATGTAATGACAAATTCTGTTAATCATCACTTACTTAGTGATGTTGAAGTTGGTTCTTTTTTATCTTCAGGGATAGATTCATCTTATATTGTTTCTTTAGCTAAACCAGATAAAACATATACAGTTGGATATGATATTCCAAAGTACAACGAAATTGAATATGCAAAAGATTTAGCTAATAAGTTAGGAATTAAGAATACTAGTAAAAAAATTACTAAAAAAGAGTACATGGATATTATTCCAAAGATAATGTATCACATGGATGAGCCAGTTGCAGATCCAGCTGCAGTTGCACTGTATTTTGTGGCAGAGCTTGCAAGTAAAGATTTAAAAGTGGTGTTATCAGGAGAGGGTGCAGATGAGTTTTTTGGCGGGTATAATTATTACCGTGAAGAAGTGGATTATCAATTTTATAATAAAATTCCATTTTTTATTAGAAAATTGATAGCAAGTTTTGTTGGATTGTTTCCAGAAATGCGAGGAATTAACTTTTTAGTAAGACGTGGGCAAAGATTAGAGGATGGTTATATAGGAGTTAATCGCGTATTTAGCGAAAAAGAAGCAAATAAAATGCTAAAAGAGAAATCAACTTTGAAATTATCTGATATTACTAGGCAAACTTATGAAGAACAAAAAAATAAGAGTAATATAATTAAAATGCAGGCAATAGATATAAACTTTTGGTTAATAAAAGATATATTATTAAAAGCTGATCGTATGAGTATGGCTCATTCAATTGAGGGAAGAGTTCCATTTATTGATGTTGAAGTTTTTAATGTTGCTAAAAAGCTACCTTTTGATGTTAAAGTTACAAAAGAAAATACAAAAGTTGCTCTTCGTGAGGCTTCTAAAAAGGTAATTCCTAATGAGTCGTATAAGAAAAAGAAACTAGGCTTTCCAGTACCTCTTAGAGAGTGGATGAGAGAGGACGATATGTATAAACTTATTTATACTGAGTTTAGTAAACCAATTGTTAATGATTTTTTTAACCAACCTAGGATAATACAGTTATTAGATGAACATAAAAGTGGTAAAAAAGATAATTACAAAAAGGTTTGGACAATTTATTCTTTCTTAGTTTGGTATGAACAATTTTTTGTTAATTAAAACTTCAATTGAAGTTTTTTTGCAATAACTATGGCTTTGTTAGTGGATATTATGCTAAAATTTAGTTGTGGACAATATATTTATATGAGGAGTGAAGAACAAATGCTTAATATTAAAATAGATTCAAGAAAAGTAGTAAAAGGCGACACGTTTGTTTGTATTAATGGTTATACAGTGGATGGTCATGATTTTGTAGCTGATGCGATTGCATTAGGTGCTACAAAAATAATTTCCGAAAAAAAACTTGATTGCAATGTTGAAGTTGAAGTTGTAAAAAGTAGTGAAGCATGGTTAAAAAAACATTTGATTGAAAATTATGCAAATGAAATTAATCAAATGCAATTAATTGGAATTACAGGAACTAATGGAAAAACTACAACTTGTTATTTGACATACCAAATGCTTAATTTCTTAGGTTGTAGAAGTGCTTATATTGGAACTCTTGGGTTTTGTACTTTAGAAAACGAAATCGAAGTTGATAATACAACACCTAACATTTTAGATTTATATATGATGTTACTAAGTGCAAAAAAAGACGGTTATAAGTGCGTTGTAATGGAAGTTAGTTCACATGCGTTATCTATGGGTAGGACAGATGGTTTGAACTTTAAAATAGGTGGATTTACTAATTTAACGCAGGATCACTTAGATTATCATAATACAATGGATGATTATGTTAATGCTAAAGTGATGTTGATTGATTTATTGACAAAAGATGGGGTTATGTTAGTCAATACTGATGTTGATTATCATGAAAAATTTTTAACACCTAAGTCAAAGAGCTTTGGAAAAAGCGCTAGTGATTATAAAATAATTAATTATGATATGAGGATTAATGGAACTAATATTATATTTGAAGTTGATAAGCAAAAGTATGAAATTAAAAGTAATTTAACAACAATATTTAATGTGTATAATTATGTGATGGCAATGGCAATTTGTCATAGTGCTGGTTATTCAATAGAAGAAATTATAGCAATTACTTCTTTAGTTCATGCACCAATTGGAAGAGCACAGATATTTAATGTAAATGGTGGCATAGCTGTTGTTGATTATGCACATACACCAGATGCAGTAGAGAAGATTATTACTTCATTTAATGAAATCAGACATAATAAATTGATTACAATTATTGGTTGTGGTGGAGATAGAGATCCAAAAAAGAGACCTATCATGGGAAAAATAGCATCTGATTTGAGTGATTATGTTGTGTTTTCTAGTGATAATCCAAGAACGGAAGATCCAAAAGCTATAATGGATGATATACTTGCTGGAGTAACTAAAAATAATTATGAAGTTGTTTTGGATAGAAAACAAGCAATAAAAGAGGCTTTAGATATGGTGGGAAATGATGATATTTTATTGATTCTTGGAAAAGGTCATGAGGATTATCAAATAATAGGTAGAGAAAAAATTCATTTAAGTGATATTGAAGAAGTTGAAAATTACGTATAATTTTTAATATTTTTAAGTACTAATTTAGGAAGATATCCCAAAGACGAAATTTTATAAAAAAAGAGAAAAAATTAATTTTCTGTTTTTTAGTAAGCTATTTTTTCGTTTTTTTGTCTTCTATTTTTTTAAGCATTTCTAATTTACCATTTAATAGTGGCGATATGGATTCTCTTTTATTATAATTGTCTATTACTTGAGCAAGAAATTCTGAACAATCAACAGATACAAACCATTCTTTTTCAAGAATTTCTTTTGGTACATAACTAAGATTGGTTGAATATATTTTATTAAATAAGCCATCTTCGTATGCTTTATCAAAAATTTCTACTCCCTCTGTAAATAACGAGAAAGTTGCTATAGAATAAACACTGTTAGGTTTTTTTGTAGAAATAACTTTGAAAATATCGATAATACTTCCACCTGATGCTATCATATCATCAACAATGATATAATCTAATCCCTCTTCCTCACGTCCTAGATATTTATGTTCAACAATTGGATTTTTACCATTAACAACTTTAGAATAATCACGTCTTTTGTAAAACATTCCGATGTCAGCTCCTAACATACTAGAATAATATCTACTTCTCTTCATTGCGCCCTCATCTGGTGAAACAATCAATAAGTTATCATAATTGACATTTTCGTTTTCAATGAATTCGTTTAAAATTGTATGGGTTGGAAAGAAATTATCAAAACTCATTAATGGAATGGCATTATAAACATTGGGATCATGTGCATCAAAAGTAGCGATTGTATCAACGCTCATCTTTTCTAATTCTTGTAATGCAATTGCACAATCCATTGATTCTCTTCCATTAGTATTATGCTGTCTTGATTGATAAAGTAGTGGCATTATAAGTGTTATTCTATCTGCATTGCCTCTAATTGCAGAAACCACTCTTTTTAAATCTTGAAAATGATCATCTGGTGACATAGCGTGATTTTTCCCAAACATTCTATATGTATCACTATGGTTTCCAACGTCAGCCAAAATAAAAACGTCTTTACCCCTGACACTAGATTGCAGCTCAACTTTAGCCTCACCATTAGAAAACCTAACTTGATTAACAGCTACTAAATGTTCAACATTATCTTTTCTGATTTTTTTTAAATGTTCTTCAACTTTATTTCCCAATTCTTTTGCGTTATTTAACACGATAAACTTAAAATCTTGACTCATACTACTTTGCACACTCCCTATATATTATTAATATAATATTAATTGCTAGATAACTCAAGTTAAAAATCTTATTTTAGGAAAAATTTGCAGAAATTTACTTATTTTTGCATTTTTGGTTGATTTTTCAATGCAATGTGATATAATTTATATTGCAAAGACATGCAGGTGTAGTTCAATGGTAGAACTTTAGCCTTCCAAGCTAATAGTGAGGGTTTGGTTCTAAAAAGGCATAAAGCCTTATAATCATTGAGCTTTGATATAGATAATAGAGTGAAAAGGACATAAAAATCACTCTCGTGTACCAGTTTGTGTACCAAAATGACAAATCTTGTTTAAATTAATCTCAACTAATGTTAATATAAACAAGAATAAAAATTGATAAATATGAGCAAAAATGTTATAATATTTTTGCCTAATATGCAGGTGTAGTTAAATGGTATAACCCTAGCCTTCCAAGCTAGCTTCGTGAGTTCGATTCTCATCACCTGCTCCAAAAGATATTGAAATGGCTTCCAAAAGTTGGACTGAAAGTTGTATAATAAATACAACTTCAGAAAAACGAAGGGAGCTGTTTTTTTAATGCAATTAACAAACAAAGAAAAATTAGAAATGTGTTTAGAACATTTAAAAGATGGAAAATCACTTTCACATATATGCGAAAGATAT
>JGI994J12354_10002594_pt1 | contig 17419 bp, 13 predicted proteins | sample IntmicLarv3ML3BL_FD_12354 | JGI IMG/M metagenome (IMG submission 12354) | reverse complement strand
CCTGCACCGCATCAGCCTCTGTGTCCACCCGCTTACCGACCTCTGTGCGAATCGCCTCCTCCGACAAGCCGGAGGAGCGGGCGACATCCTTTATATAGGCATCCCGCTCGATAGAATTTGTTAATGAAGCAATAATTTCCGCCGCGGCCGTGGTAAAGCGCACCTTTTGCTCGGTGTTGTCCAAATCGTATTTTTTTCGCTCACAAGCGATTCTAAACGCAATGTGCGGCATGGCGTTTTGCACCGCATCGGCAAAGGCTTGTGCCCCGTAACTCTGTATAAATTCGTCCGGGTCTTTGGCGCCTTGCAATTGCAGCACCCGCACATGCAACCCGCCCGCCGTTGCAAACGGTATCGCCCGCAAGGCCGCCCGTTCTCCCGCTTCGTCACTGTCGAAAAGAAGCACCACCCGCTTACAGTATTTCTTCAACTGCGTCACATGCTCCCCGTTAAACGCGGTGCCCAGCGCCGCCACCGTTTGGGGAAAACCCGCCTGGTGCAGGCTGATAACATCCATATAGCCTTCCACAAGTATGATTTCCTCGCTTTTGGCAAGCCGGGCGTAGTTGATGCCGTACAGATTCTTGCTTTTATCAAATATGGGGGTGTCGGGCGAGTTGAGGTACTTTGCGCCCTCCCCGCCAAAGATGCGCCCGCCGAAGCCAACCACCTTGTTGCGCACATCGAATATAGGAAACATCAAGCGGTTATGAAACCGGTCAACATATTTGCCCTTCTTGCTTTGCAGCACAAGCCCAGACAACATAAGAGTTTCCAGATCATACCCCTCGCCCAGCAGATGCTTGCATAATGAGTCCCACCCTTCGGGGGCAAAGCCCAGCCCAAAGCGCTTCCTGGCCGCGTCGCTAATGCGCCTGGCTTTGACATAGCCCATCGCCATTTCGCCTTCCTCAGCGTTTAGCGTATCGTAGTAATACCGCGCCGCTTTGGCGTGTATCTCCCGCAAAAGCTCACGCTTGGCTGCGGCTTGTTTATACTGTTCCGAATACCCCTGCTCGGGCAACGCGTAATGGATGCGGTCAGCCAAATGCTTAATCGCCTCGACAAATCCAAAATTCTCCATACGCATCACAAATCCGATGACATTGCCGCTGGCTCCGCAACCGAAGCAGTAATACAACTGCTTGTCCGCACTGACGGAAAAAGAGGCTGATTTCTCTTTATGGAAGGGACACAGCCCGAAATAGCTGCCGCCCTTCTGTTTCAGGGGTACATAGGCCTGCACAACATCCACAATGTCGTTGCCCGCACGTACCTCTTCAAGCACCTCCTGTGAATATGACGCCAAGCCCTCACCTCCTTATTTGCTTACCATGCCACCCTGTGCCTTACGCATTCCTTCTGTGCCATGCCGAATTGCAGTATCTCCCACAAATCATCAGCCGCATCGTCGCCGAACCACTGCATATTGTACATATGCGTAAACGCCGCTCCATGCCACGCCAAATCATATTCCGCCGCAGATAGCGGACAGACGCTTGCATATCCCGCCAAATACGCCGCCGCCAAATCGGTTTGGTAATCGATTGCCTTGGTCTTTTTATCAAACTTGACAAACTGCGATATAATGGGCGTGCCTATGTCCATCCATTGCGAACCCATGCCCGCGTCATCCAAATCCACAAACACAACCTCGCCGCGCTTATTGATGCGAACATTGGCGGAGCCTATGTCGGAATGGATGAAGCATTGCCGCCCGGCGGCAAAATCGGGCATAGCGTCCAAAATGCCGTCGAACGCTGTTTTCCACGGCCGCTTTTTATACATGCCCCGCATTTGGCGGATGTCCTCAATCGTGTCAATGGGGCTTGGGTGCGGATAATCCGTCAAACCATGCAATATAGCCGCAGCCGTGCCAAGCAACTTCCAGTCCGCCTCTGTTTCCTCCATGTCGCGGCCTTCGACATATTTCATAAGCATATATCGGTACATCTCGTCGCAAAACATCATACCGCCGTCCGGCAAAAGCCGAAGCGCCGGAGCCATCTTTTTTTGATTCCCCAAATATGCCAAAGCGCGGGCATTGCTCGTTATGGAAGCCTCCTCAAACGAAACGGGATACCCCTTGAGGATAAACCGTCCGCCAGCCTCTGCAAACCGGTACACAATCCGGCCGCCGCCGGTTTCATACGGCACCAAACCCGTCACAGAGCCAATACCCCAAGCCGCAAGCACATGCATGATGCGTTCCCGCATATTAAGCCCTCCCTCGCGCCGTCAGTACGTCTATATCACTATATTCGACCCGAACCGTTCTTTTTCCTCTTTAATCCGCAAAAATATTTTATACCTTCCACGCCGAGGGGATATAGATGTCGGTAAACCGCTTTAGGGCAAAGCGGTCTGTCATGCAGGCCACATAGTCGCAAACCACCCGCTCAAGCGGCTCGCCCTCATCAATCATGCGCACATAATCATACGGCATTTTCAAAGGTTCGCTGCAATAATACATATAAATGCTTTCCAGCATATGCTTGATTTTCTTGCGTTCCCGCATTTGCAACTGGCTTTGGTACACTGTATTAAACATAAATGTTCGCAATTCCAACAACGCCTCTGCCGCCCCTGCATCCAGACGGATTTCGTCAACATCCGTGCTGTTTGCAATCACATTATGTATCAAAAAACCAATGCGTTTGGACGAGGTTTCGCCCAACAGCCGCACCGCCTCACGGGGCAGCGCCTCTGCAGTCAGTAAGTTCGATCGTATGGCATCGTCAATATCATGGTTGATATAGCCGATTTTGTCGGAAAGCCGCACCACCTTGCCCTCCATTGTGGCTGGGGTACACTCGCTTCTGTGGTTCAGTATCCCGTCAATAACCTCAAATGTTAAGTTAAGCCCCTGCCCGCCGCGCTCCAGCCTTTCAGCCACGCGGACGCTTTGCTCGTTATGGCGGAACCCGCCCTCCATGATGCCGTCCAAGGCATCCTCGCCCGTGTGGCCGAAAGGGGTGTGCCCCAAGTCATGCCCCAAGGCGATGGCCTCTGTCAAATCCTCATTTAGCCGCAGCGCGCGGGCGATGGTTCTGGCGATTTGTGAAACCTCCAGCGTGTGCGAAAGCCGCGTGCGGTAATGGTCGCCTTCCGGCGAAAAGAACACCTGCGTTTTGTGCATCAGGCGGCGAAAGGATTTTGAGTGCGTGATTTTGTCGCGATCCCGCTGAAATTCGGTGCGCAAATCACATTTGTCCGCCTTATGCTTCCGCCCCTTTGTGTTCGCACTTCTTGTGGCAAAAGGGCTTAGGTGCGCCGCTTCCCACCGCTCTGTAACCAATCGCAAATCCATACAACCGCCTCCGTCTTTTGGCCTTCTTACTACCATATACGACACAAGCGCACAAAATCCCTTCATTTACCGCACAACTCTTTTTTTGGTGCGAACACAGGCATATTCCCGCGCGCACGCCCGTACAATATACTACTATTCTTAATGGGAGGGTTTCCATTGAAACAAAAACCGAAAACAGATGCCGCCCCGGCGGGCGGTGCCGCGCAAATCAAGGCGCTGGCCGTGGGCGTGTTGGTTGCGTATGCCATCACCTGCATCGTCCTCATCGCCACAGCGTTGCTTCTTACCTACACCAAGCTGTCCGAGGCCTCCGTCCCTTTGATCGTCACCCTCGCCTGTGTTATATCCGTGTTTGTCGCAGGATTTGACGCAGGGCGCGTATCGGTAGAAAAGGGCTGGCTTTGGGGGCTGGCGGCTGGCGGACTTTACGCGGTTTTGCTTATTTGTGTGTTGACTTGGGTGGCAGGTGGTTTTTCCCTGGACGCGCGTAAGGCCACACTCATTATCCTGTCGGTTGCCGGCGGCGGGGTTGGCGGGGTTGTGGGGATTAATTTCAAAAAATGACGGATTTTTTATAAAAATGCAAAAATAATCCCCTCCTGCATTTGCAAAAATCAAAAAGTATGATATAATTGTTTCGTTAGGCTGTACAACAGCCAATTTTACAAAGGGGGATCACTATGAAGCTTGTCAAAACACTGAACGCCGCGTCCTTACAAAAAACGCTGGCAAACGGCGGCTGTGGCGAATGCCAGACATCCTGCCAGTCTGCGTGCAAAACATCTTGCACAGTGGCAAATCAGTCTTGCGAGAATAAATAGTACCGGCGTGCGGCCGCCGCTCAACCAAATCGCGGCCGCCCTATGAATCAAACAAAATAAAATTGCCCCCAATCGGGCAATTTTATTTTGCATTCCACATCCATTGAAAGAGAGGCCTTTATGGTTCATCAATATAAGCAAAACGGGCTTTGCATTGTGTTGGATATATGCAGCGGCGCAGTGCATATTGTCGAGCCTGTGGTGTATGATGCCATCGCACTGCACCAAACCCATACCGCATCAGAAATCGCGGACAAGCTTGCCGCCGCCTATGATGCCGCGCTTATCACAGAGGCATTGGCCGCCATGCAGACGCTGAAGGACGGAGGGGTTTTATTCACAACCGATGCCTATGCAGAAGTTTTGCCCGCAGTCAGCCGCCGCAACCCCGTTGTAAAAGCGCTTTGCCTGCTTGTGGCGCATGACTGCAATTTGCAGTGTGAATACTGTTTCGCCGAAGAAGGCGAGTACCACATGGCCGGTGCGCGCGGGCTTATGAGCGCAGACACAGGCAAAAAAGCGATTGATTTTCTTGTGCAAAATTCGGGCAAGCGCCGCAATCTGGAGGTAGACTTTTTTGGCGGGGAGCCGTTGATGAACTTTGATGTTGTCAAAGAGATTATCGGCTATGCGCGGACACTGGAAGCCGCCAACAACAAGCATTTCCGTTTCACCATCACCACCAACGGCGTTCTTTTAAGTGATGAGATACTGGCTTATGTCAACGACAACATGGACAATATTGTCCTCAGCATAGACGGCCGCCAATCCGTCAACGACCGCGTGCGCCGCCGCAAAGGCGGCCAGGGCAGTTATAACTTGATTGTGCCGAAGTTCCAACACGCGGCCGAAAGCCGCCAACAAGACAACTACTATGTGCGGGGCACCTTCACCCGCTATAATATGGACTTTGCGGAGGACGTGCTGCATCTGGCAGCACTCGGCTTCAAGCAAATTTCGGTGGAGCCTGTGGTGGGTGACTCCAAACTCGCCTACACCTTCCAACACGAGGATTTGCCCATACTCTATGCAGAATACGAACGCTTGGCCCAAGAAATGCTGGCTCGCAAAGGCACGCCCGAAGATTTCAACTTCTTCCATTTTATGATTGACTTATCCGGCGGCCCCTGTGTGGCCAAACGGCTTGTGGGATGCGGCGCGGGCACAGAGTATCTGGCCGTCACGGCAGATGGCGCCTTTTACCCCTGCCATCAATTCGCCGGGCTTGCGGAATTTAAGATGGGCGACGTGGACGCAGGCATCACCGCCAACGAACTGCGCAGCGAGTTTGAACGCTGCCATGTGTATGCGAAGGACGACTGCCGCGAATGCTGGTGCCGTTTCTATTGCAGTGGCGGATGCGCGGCAAATGCGTATATGACAAACGGCAGCATCTTCAAACCCTATGAGATCGGCTGTGAATTGCAGCGCAAGCGGACAGAGTGCGCAATCATGCTCAAAGCCGCTTGCATGGATATGGAGGCTGAGGCGTGATGCCCGCCCATTGGATTCTTGACAGCAACGACGCCAACATCCCCTTGATGGCAGAAACCCTTAATATATCGCCCTTTGTGGCGCATGTTTTGGCCAATCGCGGCATACGCACACGCAATACGGCCATCAAATTTCTGGTTTCTGATGTCGCACGGCTGCATGACGCAGGGCAAATGAAAGATATATCTGCCGCCGCCCAGCTTTTGCAAGAAAGCATACAGGCAGGCGAACACATCACCGTGTACGGCGACTATGACGTAGACGGTGTCACAAGCACCGTGATATTGTACAAGCTGATTGCCTCGTTAAAAGGCAACGTTTCCTATTATATACCGCAGCGGGAGGACGAGGGCTACGGCCTGAACATGTCGGCGGTTGAAAAACTGGCCTCACGCGGCACAAGCCTTCTTTTAACCTGCGACAACGGCATTGCCGCCCACGCGGAAATCGCGGAGGCTAAGCGCCTGGGCATCAAGGTCATCGTGCTTGACCATCATGAGCCGGGCTTTGAAACACTTGCAGACGGCACGCGTCAAGACATTATACCCTGCGCCAACGCGGTCATCGACCCTAAGCAGGCGAACTGCCCCTACCCCTTCAAAATGCTGTGTGCGGGCGGGCTGGCGTATAAATTCGCAGTCTTCATGCACACCATGCTTGGTTTGCCATTTGCCAATGAGAAGGAATATGCCGCACTGGCCGCCATCGCCACATTCTGTGACGTGGTGGATTTGACGGACGAAAACCGTATCCTCGCCAAACGCGGCCTGGATATCATAAACAACAACGAGGCCGACAATTTAGGCTTGCGGGCGCTTATGCGGGCGCGCAAGATCGAACATAAAAAAGTCGGCGCGTTTGACATTGGTTTTTTAATCGGGCCATGTATCAACGCCACCGGGCGGCTGGAACATGCAGCTTTATCGGTGGAGCTTCTGCTGGCGGTAGACGAAGCATCCGCTGCAGAAATGGCGGAAATACTAACTTCCTTAAACGAGGAACGCAAAGCGCTGACCGCCGAAGCTTGCGCGGCGGCAATGGAAATGCTGCCCACTGACTTAACGCAGGCAGACAAGGTACTGGTACTGTATAACCCAGAGGTACATGAAAGCATCGCGGGGATTGTGGCGGGCCGTGTGAAGGATCGGGTCTGCCGCCCCGTAATCATGCTGACCGATGCCGCAGGCGGGCTGGTGAAAGGCTCCGCGCGCTCGATTGAAGGGTATGATATGTTTGAGGCGCTGTTTGCCAACTGCGATTTGTTTGAACGTTTCGGCGGGCACAGCATGGCGGCGGGGCTCTCCATGGCGGCGGAAAACGTGCCTGTTTTGCGGGAGCGGTTAAACCACGGCTGTCTGCTGACGGAAGCTGATTTTGTGCCTGTTTTGCATATCGATGCGGAGCTGCCCCTGGAGGAAGCAACCTATGCCTTGGCTGAGCAAACGGCGATTCTCGCGCCATTTGGCAAGGCTAACCGTGAGCCGCTGTTTGTGTCATACGGGCTGTTAGCACAGCCCGTAGAGCTGATTGGCGCAGGCAAGACGACTTTGCGCTTTACCTTTGTGGCAGAAGACGGCCGCAAAGTCAAAGGCATCTGCTTCGGCAAATCGGAGGCCTTCGCGGATATGCTGCATGAAGCCTATGCCACCGAGGTGGTCGAGGCCTTTGTACACGGCACCACAAAAGGGCTGAGCGTTCGGCTGGATATCGTGTACGGCTTAGAGATCAATGAGTTTAACGGCAACGCGTCGGTACAACTGCGGATTGTGGATTTTCGACTTGCCCAACGCTAAAGGAGGCTTTTTTATGCGAAAAATGTTTGCACTGTTTCTGGCGGTTATGTTGGCCTGTGTCGGCGCGCCCATTGCCGTAACAGCCGCCGCACCTGCACAAAACGCGGTCGGCATCCTTAACGCAGCCAAGCTCAAGCCGCAAACGACCGGCAATTTAGAGCTTGATGCCCAAGTGGCGGCGCTGCTTTCTGAGTTCCGCAAAACCGCAACTGATACCTATAGCCTTGTAAAGGCTTGTTATGATTATTTAATCGAGTTTATGTCTTACCCGGACTTTACGCCCGTTACTTTTATTGACCCACACCAGGATACCAACGAAACCTTCCCCTACCTCGTAATTTTGCGCGCACGCAACGCCTTGGCCACAGGCATCGGCGTATGCGATGACTATGCTGCGACCTTTGTGGTAATGGCGCGCGCCATCGGGCTTGAGGCGTTTAACCCGGGCGGCCAGACGCGCATGGCCGGCGGCGGGTACACAGGTCACGCATGGGCGGAAATTTGTATCGACGGCGTGTTCTATATATTCGATGCCCAGCTTGAGGACAACGTAACCCGAAACGGGAATGTTCAATACATCTACTTCTGCAAAACGAAGGCCGAGATGACGGGGCGCTATATCTGGGACGCAGAGTATAACGACATGCTGGTGGCGGCTTACCGTGCCGCTGTGCCTAAGGACGTGCCTGAGTTGATGCCCGCAGTGCGGATACTGTACAACGGGCAGGACATCGCGTTTGCCATGCCGCCTGTGCGCGTTGGCCAAAGCTTGCTGGTACCGATGCGAGCCATATTTGAAGCATTGGGCGCCACGATTTCGTGGGATGGCCCCACCGGGCACATAACGGCCTATTATAATGGCGGTACAATCGATTTATGGGTAAATAACCCCGTAGCATTGCTTAATGCCGAGCCATTTGAAATGGCCGCCCCGCCCAAAATTGTCAGTGACCATACATTGGTGCCTGTACGGTTCATTTCCGAATCCCTGCAAAAGGATGTGGTTTGGGACGGTGCGGCGCAAACGGTTCTGATTTCAGACCGGTAAGCATACAAAAACCTATTAAAAGGGGCGGTTATATGGATCTACGTACCATTATCAGAGATGTACCCGATTTTCCGAGCAAGGGCATTTTGTTTCGCGACATTACCCCCATTTTGCACGATCCCGCCGTTTTGCGCGAGTCTGTGCGGCAAATGGCCGAAGCGCTTGACGGTATTGAGTTTGATTTGATTGCGGGGCCTGAATCTCGCGGGTTTATCTTCGGGATGCCTTTGGCTTACAAACTGCACAAGGGTTTCATCCCTGTTCGCAAAGCCGGCAAGCTGCCCCATGAAACAGTGTCAAAAAGCTATGATTTGGAATACGGCTCTGCCACGATTGAAATGCACGCGGACGCCATCACCAAAGGGCAGCGGATAGTCATCGTGGATGACTTGCTGGCCACAGGCGGCACCTGCCAAGCGCTTTGTGAGTTGATTGAAGCGCAGGGCGGCATTGTAAGCGGCATTGTGTTTTTGATTGAGTTGGAAGGGCTTAACGGCCGTGCGCTTTTGGATAAATACCGGGTTGCATCGATTCTTAAATATTGAATAAAAAACGGGAGGAAATCAGAATATGTATAACGAGGATATCTTTGATCCGGAGGCTGTTGGCGGACTGGGGATTATCGCCCTGGAGAGTTTTCGCGCCGTAGGCGAGAAAATTGACGAGCATCTGAAATACGAGCGTGCCAAGAACAATCTGCCCTATCCTAAATCCTACTTGGTTCCGTCGCAGGAGATTCGTTTCTCGAACGGCGAAGGCAAATTTAAGCTCACGGAATCTGTGCGCGGCAAGGACATTTATCTTTTATGCGACATTGGCAACTACAGTTGCAAATACGCGCTGTACGGCTACGAAAACCACAAGGGGCCGGATGAGCATTTTCAGGACATCAAGCGTGCGTTGTCTGCCCTCGGCGGCAAGGCCAAGCGCGTAACCGTGGTTATGCCGATGCTGTATTCCTCCAGGCAGGACAAGCGCAAGGGTCGGGAATCTTTGGACTGTGCCATAGCCTTGCAAGAGCTGGAGCGGATGGGCGTGAAGGATATTATCACATTCGATGTACATAATACCACTGTGCAAAACGCCGTGCCTTTGGCCTCGTTCGAGAATCTGTATGCGACCTATGATATTGTAAAAACGTTCTTCGATGACGAGCAGGAAATTTTGCGCGATAAAAACAAGCTTTTGATCATCAGCCCCGATTCCGGCGGGATGGAACGCGCCATTTACTACTCCTCCGTTCTGGATGTAGATATCGGCATGTTCTATAAACGCCGCGATTTCTCGACCGTCATACACGGAAAAAACCCCATTGTACAGCACGATTACCTGGGGCGTGACGTGGCCGGGCGCAATATTATGATTATCGACGATATGATCGCCTCGGGCGAATCCATACTTGAGATTGTGCGCGAGTTGAAGGAGCGCGGGGCAAGCAAGGTCTTTGTTGCCACCACGTTCGCGCTGTTTACCGAGGGTGTGGCGCGGTTCAACGACTACTATGAAAAAGGGCTTTTCGATCGCGTGTACTCCACCAACCTGACCTATGTGTCGGATGAGATTAAGGCGTGCCCGTGGCTTAAGCTGGTAGATATGTCGCGGTATATGGCGCAGATTATTCAGGCGCTTAACCACAGCAGATCGATTAAGCCGCTGATTGATGCCACAGAGAAGCTTAAAACGGCGATACAGGAATATAGGAAATAGCATAAAGCTAAGACCTTGGGGGCACTAACCCGCAAGATGTCACGGGTTAGTGCCCCCAAGGTCTTTTTCTTTACCGCAAAACATATACTGGTTGACAACGCATAAGGACGTGACTCTCTATGAACAAAACGATTGTATTAACCGGCGGCGGAACAGCGGGGCATGTGACCCCGAACCTGGCGCTGGTGCCCGGCCTGCGCGAAATGGGCTTCCATATCGTATACATCGGCGGCAAAGGCGGCATGGAGCAAAGATTGGCCGAGGACGCAGGGCTGCCGTATTACGGCATCTCCACAGGCAAACTGCGCCGCTATATGAGCCTCAAAAACCTGACCGACCCGTTCCGCGTTATCAAAGGCGTTGGGGAAGCTGTTTCCCTGATGCGCAAGCTTAAGCCTGCTGTGGTGTTCTCCAAGGGCGGCTTCGTTATCGTGCCTGTGGTAGCGGCAGCGCGCCTTTGCGGTATCAAAAGCATATTGCACGAATCCGACATGACCCCGGGGCTGGCCAACAAACTTACCATCCCCTTCGCTCATAAGGTTTGCTCCACGTTCCCCGAAACCATCGCCCACCTGCCCGCAAAAAAAGCGGTGCTGACAGGCGCGCCTATACGCGGCGAGCTGTTTACCGGCAGCAAATCGAACGGCCGCCGTTTTGCAGGCGTAACAGACGACAAGCCTCTGCTTCTTGTCATGGGCGGAAGTTCGGGCGCTGCGGCCATAAACAGGGCACTGCGTGCGGCACTGCCTGTATTAACAAAAACATATTGCGTGGTACACCTGTGCGGCCGTGGGCATGTGGATGCCGCCTGCACCATGCCCGGCTATACCCAGCTTGAATTTGTTTCCAAGGAAATGCCCGATTTGCTGGCCGCGGCCGACATCGTAATCTCCCGCGCAGGCGCCAACTCATTGTGCGAGTTGCTGGCGCTGCACAAACCCATGCTTCTGATCCCTCTCCCTCTCAGCCAAAGCCGCGGCGACCAAATTATGAATGCCGAGTCTTTTCGCAAGCAAGGCTTTGCCTCTGTCTTAAATGAGGAGGACATGACAGCGGATGCCCTCGTGCGCGAAGCGGATACGTTATTCGCGCGGCGCACGCAAGCCACCGCCGCCATGCAAACCGCGTCAGGCCAAGGCGGGGTAAGCGCGGTTCTTGCGGTAATTGCCGAAACAACAAGGCTGCCGCAGACCAGATAACCGGTTTATGCAAAACCCGCCAAAAAAAAATTGACAAACCCTGTCGGGAATGCTATAATTATTCAGATATATGCGCAGAGAGAAAGGGAGCTTGTCATGTTCAAGGATGGCACAACACACGATTATATAGCCGAACAGCAAACCAAACCGTGCCATACACCTTTTCTATCTCTTTCTTTCCCAATTTCAACCAGTAAGCAATGAAAATGTTTCCCGTTTTTATTGCTTTTTTTATGCAGATTTGAAGTTCTTTCAAACAAGGGAGGCCGTTTGATGTTTGCGCGAAAAGATTTACTTGGTTTACGGGATTTGTCAAAACCGGAAATTTTGGAAATATTGAACACAGCGTCGGAGATGAAACCGAAAATCGACAACCCCGCGCTGCGTGATGAAACACTCAAGCATACCGGCATTGTGACCCTGTTCTATGAAAACAGCACCCGCACCAAAATGTCGTTTATGATGGCGGGTGAGTATCTTGGCGCTAAAATCGATGATTTGGGCATCGCCACAAGCAGTGTGAACAAGGGAGAGGGCTTGGTCGATACAGGCTTAAATCTTGACCAAATGGGCATCAACATCATGATCATCCGCCACAGCATGACCGGCGCGGCACATCTTTTGGCCAAAAACGTAAACGCCTCGGTCATCAACGCGGGCGACGGCACAAACGAGCACCCCACGCAAGCCCTCCTGGATCTGTACACCATGCGTGAGCACATGGGCGGCTTTGAAGGCTTAAAGGTCACCATTTTAGGCGATATCACCCACAGCCGCGTGGCCAGAAGCAATGTGTTCGGGCTGACGACGCTGGGGGCGCGAGTGGTGCTGGCGGGGCCGTCAACTTTGGTGTCCGACAACATGAAATCCCTCGGGGTCGAGGTCACTTCCGACATTTGCGCGGCGGTGGCGGACGCGGATGTGGTGATGAGCTTGCGCATACAGATGGAGCGCCAAAAAGCGGCCGCCTTCCCCAGCCTATCAGAATACAGCCGCCTGTTCGGTGTAAACGAAAAGGTGCTGAAATACGCAAAGAAAAACGCCCTCGTCATGCACCCCGGCCCGGTGAACCGCGGGGTAGAGCTAAGCACCGAGGTCATCGACGGGAAGCAGTCCGTCATCTATGTACAGGTGAAAAACGGCGTGGCTGTGCGCATGGCATTGTTAAAACTTTTGGGACAGGGCTGACAAACAGAAGGGGGATCCGTATGGCATTTCAGGGAACCACGAGGCGCATGAATCCGCTTGATTTGCTGGCATACCGCAAGGTATCATCCGTATGCTTTGAATACCCATTTGCATACGAAGGCGATGCGCAAGCGTTTTACGACGAAAACAAAGCCTCGTCTGCAGAGTCATTTGAGAAAAGCATGAAACATTTGCACCATAAATATGTGGCAGAATACGATGGCCAAATCGTGGCAGGGCTTGCCGATTATCCTTACCAAATCAACTTCGACGGCCAAACCCAGCGCATGTCCGGCATCGGCGGAGTTTGCTCACATCCATCATACCGGCGCTTGGGCGCGGTGCGGGCGTTGTTCCGCCACATGCTTGCCGATGCGCAGGCAGACGGAACCGAGTGGAGTGTTTTGTACCCGTTTTCACAAACCTACTACGAAAAATTCGGATACGCCTTAAGCGAACCGGCGCAGGAATGGTCATTTTCCCTTCGGCATGTGGCCCCTCTTTCAAATGATTCATACAGCTTCTCGCTGCACGAAGGCGGCACGGAAGGCTTGGAGGATTTCGCGGCGGCATATGCGCGGATGACAGGCAGCAATATGATGGTGCAACGCGAAACTTGCGATTTCAGCAAAGTTATCTACGCGAACCCCTACAAGAAAAACGACTTCGCCTACCTCTGCCGCGATGCGGACGGTGTGCCGCGCGGATATGCCATTTGGCATAAAGAAACGGAGGCAGGGGCGCTTATCATGCAGATGACGGAGCTTGTTTTTGACGGTATGCCCGCTTTACGTGCCATATTGCGGTTTGCCGCCACCTTTACTTCCCATTACGATATTTTGCGGTTTGAAGCGCCAAGCCATCTGAATCTGGAAGCGCTTTGCACGGACTTTGCGACGGGCCAAGTCCACAGGCGGCTGCGCACCCACAGCATGATGCGCGTTGTCCATACCGAAAACGCCTTGCGCGGGGCGGCGTTGCAAGGCTCGGGGGAAGCCGTCCTGCATATAGACGACCCCGGGCTTACCCGGCAGCACAACCTCGCCCTGCGCTGGCGGGACGGGCAGTTGACCGACATAGGCAACACCGGCCTTGCGCCGGACGCCGAGTTGGCTGTGGGCACGTTTTCGGCGCTATTGCTGGGGCGGTATAACGCATCCGATTTTCCTTATCTGAACGGGGCGGCGTTTGCGCGGCCCGATAAGCTGACCGGGCTGTTTTATAAGAAAGCCATTGACTTGAAAAATTCATTCTAAGGGGGTACGGTGATGACGCTTTTGATACAAAACGGCAGGGTAATCGACCCTGCAAACGGGCGTGACGACATCCTCGATGTGCTGATTGAGGACGGCAAAATCACGCGTGTGGCAAAAGACATTCAAACAGATGCCGAAACAATCGACGCGGCCGGCAAATGGGTCGTGCCGGGTTTGATTGATTTGCATGTGCATTTCCGTGAGCCGGGCTTTACCCGTAAGGAAACAATTGCCACAGGTTCGCGGGCGGCGGCCAAAGGCGGATTTACCACAGTCTGCTGTATGCCGAACACCAATCCCGTGGCCGACAGTGAGATTTTGATTGAGTATATAAAGATGAAGGCCGCGCGCGAGGCGGTTATCAACGTTTTGCCCATCGGCGCAATCACCAAAGGGCAAAACGGCGAGGAACTGGCGGATATCGGCAGCATGGCAAGGGTCGGCGCCTGCGCCATCAGTGAGGACGGCAAATCGGTTGATAACGCGGCGCTGATGAAAACGGCCATGAAATACGCGGGCATGTTCAGCATCCCCGTGTTTTCCCACTGTGAGGACAGGCTTTTAACCGGCAACGGGCAAATGCACCAAGGAGCGCCGGCGGCGCTTTTGGGGTTGGCGGGCATATCGCCCGAATCGGAAGAAGTCATCATCGCAAGGGACATCATCCTCGCCCGCGATGTGGCGGCGCACCTGCACATCTGCCACATCAGTACCAACGGCGCGGTACAGCTTCTGCGCGAGGCCAAGGCACGGGGCGAAACCGTCACCGCCGAAGTTTGCCCGCATCACTTCGCCTTAACAGATGAGGACATCACCGATTATGATGCCAACTTCAAGATGGCCCCGCCCTTGCGCTCGAAGGCGGATGTGGCGGCGCTGAAGGAAGGCTTGCGGGACGGTACGCTGGAAGTCATTGCGACCGACCATGCCCCCCACCATATCGACGAAAAGAACTGCGAATTTGCCGCTGCCGCAAACGGCATTGTGGGCTTGGAAACAGCGGTTGCCTTAAGCATTACGGAGCTTGTGCGCACAAATGTGCTTACCCCGATGCAGATGGTTGCCAAGCTGACCTGCAACCCCGCCCGGATATTGGGCATCGATAAAGGCACCTTGTCCGAAGGCGCTGTTGCCGATATTGCCATCATTGACGCGGACACAAAGTATACTGTCGATGTGCAAAGCTTCGCCAGCAAAAGCAAGAACAGCCCCTTTGGCGGGCGCGAAGTGTATGGCAAGGTGACGCATACCATTTGCGGCGGGAAGGTTGTTGTGGCGGAGGGGGTGCTGAAATAAGTGCACCGGAGGGAATTAACCACATCTGCTTCTGCGGGCATGACTGCGGACGATGCAAAACCTACTTGGCAACCGTGGATGACAACGACGTTTTACGCAAAGAGGCTGCCGCTTTTTACGCGGAAGTGTTCGGCCAAGTGCTGCCGCTTGAAGCAATCCATTGCCGCGGCGGACGCTCCGATGATGTGATTGATGGCTGCCCGGAGTGCCCGTTTATGGCTTGCTGCAAGGCGTGCGGGCTGGATGCTTGCACGCCTTGCGCGGAGCCATGCGCGATGTTTACCGATTATTATAAGACATATGTAAACAAGATAAACCAAGTGTGATATGAAATTGCGCTTACATGCCGAAAGGCGTAGCGATAGAATGCAGCATGGTTATTGGTGAATGACAGACAGGAGGGAACCGAGTGATTATTGACAGGCTGATTCAACGCATCACAGAGCTACACAACCCCACAGTGGTCGGGCTTGACCCGCGCTTGGACATGGTACCGGCATTTATTCGCGATGCGGCGTTTGCCGAGCATGGCAACACACCCGCAGGGGCGGCGGAGGCATTCTACCGCTTCAACGTCGGCTTAATTGATGCGATCGCCGACATTGTGCCCGCTGTAAAGCCGCAGGTTTCGATGTATGAGCAGTACGGCGCGGCAGGCATGGATGCGTTTATCCGCACGATTGCCTACGCCAAAAGCAAGGGCATGGTCGTTATCGGCGACATCAAACGCGGCGATATCGCCTCCACCGCAGAAGCCTATTCCGACGGGCATCTGGGAAGGGTCGATATAAACGGCGAAAAAGCAGAAGTATTCGGTGAGGACTTTATCACGGTCAACCCCTACATGGGCAGTGACTCGGTGGAGCCTTATTTGAAAAATTGCAAGGATTTCGGCAAAGGCATATTCGTACTCGTTAAAACTTCAAACAAGGGCAGCGGCGATTTGCAAGATTTAGTAATCGGCGCAAACGGACAAACAATTTACGAAACAGTCGGGCAATACGTATCCGACTGGGGTAAGGATTTCATCGGCGTAAGCGGTTTCAGCTCCATCGGCGCAGTGGTTGGAGCCACCTACCCCGCTCAGGCCGAAAAGCTTCGCGCGCAAATGCCGCACACGTTCTTCCTGGTGCCGGGGTACGGCGCACAGGGCGGCAAAGCGGAGGATTTGGCGGTCTGCTTCAATGCGGACGGTATCGGCGCCATTGTAAACAACTCACGAGGGATCATCGCGGCATACAAAGCCGCGTCTTATAAAGAGAAATTTAACGAAGCAGGCTATGCGGATGCCGCCAGATGCGCGGCCCTCGACATGCAGGCGGATTTAAGGAGATGCATACCATGCTAAGAAAAACCTTACAGGCGCAACTGATTTTAGAAAACGGCATGACCTTCACGGGCGAGGCCTTCGGCTATCTGAAAGAAACCACGGGCGAGGTTGTGTTCTACTCAGGTTCCGCGGGATACCAGGAAACCATTACCGACCCGGCACTGGCCGGCAAGCTTGTTGTAATGACATACCCGCTTGTCGGCAACTACGGCGTGAACCTGGACGATGACGAATCCGCCATGCCGCATTTGAAGGCGCTTATTGTACGCGAAAGCTGCAACATGCCCAACAACTGGCGCTGCGAGATGGAGCTGGACGGCTTCCTGAAACAGCACCGTATCGTAGGCATCAAAGGCATAGACACCCGCGCTCTTACCCGCACCATACGCGATCATGGCGCCATGAAGGGCATCATTACCACGCGCTTCGCCGAGATGACGGAAAGCCAGATCAAGCAAAAGTTTGAAAATTACGGCGGCAAACTGAATTTGGATGCTCTTGTGTGCCAAGAAAAGTATGTCATCGAAAATAAGGGGCGCAATCTGGTGGTACTGGATATGGGCCTGCGCAGAAGCATGCTTAAGGAGTTGAAGGCGCGCGGCTTAAAGCTGACGGTTATGCCGGCCACGGCCTCCTTTGAAGCCATCATGGCGGAAAAACCGGACGGCGTATTTGTGTCCTCCGGAGCGGCGGTGTTTGATGATTGCGCGCTTGCCGATGGCATTGTGCAAACGGTCAAGAAGCTCGTAGACGCCAAGCTGCCCGTTATGGGCGTGGGCATTGGGTACTGCGTGGTCGGTGCGGCCATCGGTTGTGAGGTAGGCAAGCTGAAGTACGGCACCCATGGGGCCAGCTATGCCGTCAAAGACAACAAAACGGGGCGTTTGTATACCACGGCGCAAAACATCGGCTATGCCGTCACCAAAACAGCAGACGAAGCAGACACGGCCATGACGGCCGTTAACGGCGGCGGC
>JGI994J12354_10002593_pt1 | contig 17421 bp, 13 predicted proteins | sample IntmicLarv3ML3BL_FD_12354 | JGI IMG/M metagenome (IMG submission 12354) | reverse complement strand
GTTCTCGCAGGTATTGAAGATGATGTTTGTCATGAACATCATTCATACACTCAACCTGAAGAAGTTGAAGACTTCGTTAAAAAGACAGGTGTTGACTCTTTGGCAATTTCAATTGGCACTTCACACGGCGCTTTCAAATTCAAGCCTGAACAATGCACATTGAATGATAAAGGTATGTTAGTACCGCCTCCATTGCGCTTCGACATTTTGGCTGAAATCGAAAAACGTATTCCAGGATTCCCAATCGTATTGCACGGTGCATCATCTGTACCTCAAGAATACGTGAAAATAATCAATGAAAACGGTGGCAAAATTGCAGCAGCAGTTGGTATTCCAGAAGAACAATTGCGCAAAGCAGCAGAATCTGCAGTTTGCAAAATCAATATCGACTCTGATGGACGTCTTGCAATGACAGCGGCAGTTCGTGAAGCATTTGTAAAGAACCCAGCAGAATTCGACCCACGCAAATATTTGGGACCTGCACGTGACGAGCTCAAGAAGCTCTATTCACACAAGATTACAAACGTTCTTGGTTCAGCAAACAGAGCATAATTTGTTTCTAATAGAACTTTCAAAAAGCGAGAGAATTTCTCTCGCTTTTTTGTTTTTTTAGAAAGAGTAAAATATGTGAGAATTTCGCAAATATGTGTTGATTTCTCACATATTTTGTCAATTATAAGAAAAATGATAATAAGTTTTGGAGATAAGAAAACTTTAGCTATTTGGCAGGGAGAATCTGTAAAAGGCTTCAACATGGCAATGGCAACAAGATCTTTTTATAAACTCCATTTGATAAACCGAGCCACTAAAATTGAAGATTTACGAAGTCCACCAGCCAATCATTTAGAACAATTAAAAGGCAATCTTAAAGATTTTTACAGCATAAAAATAAATGACCAATATAGGATAATTTTCAGATTCGTAGGTAAGGACGCTCACGATGTCGAAATAACAGATTACCATAAATAGGAGAAAAAAATGAGTATACCAGCAGGAAATCCATATAGGGAAATTTCTTCTGGAGAGATGTTGAAACACTTTCTGGAAGACATGGAGATAACCCCTTATAGACTCGCGAAAGAGACTGAAATCTCTCATGCAACAATCAGCCGTATATTGAGTGGCGATGCGCGAATAACTCCTGCTATCGCTTTACGTTTCAGCGCATTTTTTGAAAATTCCGCACAGTTTTGGCTAAATTGCCAAAACACTTGGGACTTGGCTAACGCCAGAAAGGCTCTGAAAAAATCCATAAAGAAGATACGTCCATACTCTTCTCTGACTTTACACGAAGTATAGAAATAATTGTCAATTGCATAAACTTTTTTAATGCGAAGTCTAGGTGATTAGAAGTTCGATTATCCAAAAACAGGTACTTAATTATATTGCTTTTTTGTTGAAGTGGGCGAGGGGTTGTGTTTATGATGAATATTCACATTTACCTTATGAAATTTCTAATACTAATTAGTCTGTTTTTTGGAGTTGCATGTTCCTGTCTTTATGCGGGAGAAAAACCAAATATTTTGATAGTTTTTAGCGACCAGCAAAATACGCTGACTCTCGGATGCTATGGCAATGAGCACATGAATACTCCGAATATCGATAAACTTGCAGATGAAGGAATGCGATTCGATAATTCTATAAGCCCATGGCCTATGTGCACTCCTTATCGTGCAATGCTTATGACAGGTAAATATCCTTTCAAATCAGGAGTTGCGACAAATACAGTTGCTCCGAAAGAGGGGATTCCTATGATGGGCGAGATTTTCAAAAATGCGGGATATTTGGTTGGACTCACTGGTAAATGGCATCTTTGGTTTGGCGGACATGTAAATATTCCTGAAGAATATAGAGGCGGATTTGTTGATTACTGGAATGAAGTTTATCCTAAAGAATATCAGTTAGATGGAAAATTTGATAAAAAGAAATTACCAAAAGAAAGGATAGAAGAATTTGGCGAACACTACTTCGCTGACGTACATACAGATAATGCAATAGATTTTTTCAAGCGCGCAAAAGCAGAAGATAAACCATTTTTGCTAGTAGTTGCATGGAATCCGCCACATCCTCCATATGAGGCTCCTAAAAAATTTCTTGAAGCTAAATCCACAGAGAATATTCCTGTCCCAAAAACTGTAAAGAATCCCTCTCCTAATTTCCCAGGAGGTGCAAAGTCTACATCTGTTGCAAAGGGTTTAGAAGATATTTTTGATGATGATAAGATTCTTATAGATAAAGTCTTGCGTCCATATTTTGCATCTTGCGAAGCTCTAGATTTCGAGTTTGGGAGAATGATGCAATCTCTCAAAGACTTAGGCATGGAAGAGAATACTATCGTGATTTACACCTCTGACCATGGAGAGCAGGGTGGAGCACATCAATTAACTCAAAAATTCAAGCCTTTTGAAGAATCGATTAAAGTACCATTCATAATTAAATACCCAAAAAGTATTCAGTCTAAGTCAACGACTGATAGGCTTATGACTCCTATGGATATTATTCCAACACTTCTTTCGTTAGCAGGTGTAAAATATGATGAAAATGATTATGATGGCAAAAGTATGCTCAAAACTTTGAAATCTGAGGATGATTCAAATGCTCCTGATGCAGTTCTTATAATGAGTGTAGATAGCTGTTGGCGCGGTGTTCGTACAAAACAATATACTTATGCTGAGCGACTTGACAAGGCGTGGGTACTTTATGATAATCTAAAAGACCCTCTGCAAGAAGTCAATTTGGTAGGTAATCCAGAGTATGCAAAAATTTTAAAAGATTTAAAATCTCAAATGAAAACTCTTTTGATTGAGGCTCAAGACCCATATGCGGACTTTCCTGCAAACATTAGAAAATTGCAAGAAGCAACAGTTCTTTCTTACAAAGATAGCTATTTAAAATTCAAGAAAAATTATCCAAAAACAAATAGTCCTATTCACGCAATTTACAAAAAGTTTGATGGCGACAATATACAAGAAAACTAATCTTTTTGAAATTTTTATTTTAACACTTATTTAATTTGTAAAACTTAACCTAATGAAATTCAAATACATAATAATATTTAGTCTAACAATATGTGGAATCTCACTCTTTGCGGGTGAAAAGCCAAATATCTTGATAGTGTTCAGTGACCAGCAAAATACGCTTACTCTTGGTTGTTATGGCAATGAGCACATGAACACTCCGAATATCGATAAGCTTGCAGATGAAGGAATGCGATTCGATAATTCTATAAGTCCATGGCCTATGTGCACGCCTTATCGCGCAATGCTTATGACAGGCAAGCATCCGTTCAATAGTGGTGTGACGCGCAATGACTTAGCGCCGAATGAGGGGATTCCAATGATGGGCGAAATTTTCAAAAAAGAAGGTTATCTAGTAGGTAATATAGGCAAATGGCATCTTTGGTATGGAGGACATTCAAATATTGCCGAAGATTATAGAGGCGGGTTTACTGATTGTTGGCATGAGGTTTTCCCTCAAGAATTTATGGAAAATGGAAGGATTTCGAGAAAGAAATTTCCAGAAGACAGATTTGAGGAATTTAGCGACCAGTACTTCGCTGACGTACATGCGAATCATGCTATAGACTTTTTTAAGAAGGCAAAAAAAGAAAACAAACCTTTCTTGGCAGTGGTTGCATGGAATCCGCCACATCCTCAATATTTTTCACCTAAAAGATTTTTAGAAAAGCGTCCATTGGATACTATTCCATTGCCAAAAACAGTTGGAGTGCCTGCGCCAAATTACCCAGGAGGTGAAAAATCTGTCTATACAGTGAAGGGTTTGGAAGGTGTATATGATGATTATAATTTGTTGAAAACAAAAGTCTTACAACCATATTTTGCTTCTTGCGAAGCCTTGGATTATGATTTTGGCAGAATGATGCAGTCCCTCAGAGACTTAGGCATGTACGACAACACTATTATTATATACACTTCTGATCACGGAGAAATGGGTGGAGCGCACCAACTCACTCAAAAGTTCGTGCCTTATGAGGAATCTATAAGAACTCCATTTATTATTAAGTATCCGAAAGTCATTAAGGCTAAGTCGGTGACGGACAGATTTGTAAGTCCTATAGATGTGATTCCTACTTTACTTGATTTAGCTAATATAAAGTATGAGAAGAAGGATTATGATGGCAAAAGTATGCTCAAAACTTTGGAATCTAAAGAGGATGAAAATGCTCCTGACGCAGTGCTAATAATGAGCACAGAAAGCTGTTGGCGTGGAGTTCGCACAAAACAATTCACTTATGCAGAACGAGTTGGGCGTCCTTGGCTTCTCTATGATAATAAGGCAGACCCATATCAAGAAAATAATTTGATAGCTAGTGCGGATTACGCAGATGAATTAAAAAAACTCCAAGCAAGAATGAATCAACTTTTGATTGAAGCAAACGACCCGTATGTTAATTTTCCAAAAGATTCTGTAAAACAACATGAATCTATACGTCTTGCATATTGGGATAGCTATATGAAATTTCGAGAAAAATATCCTGAAATAAAAAGTCCGCTTGAGGGTATTTATCAAAAATGGTTGAAAGAAAACGCTAAATAAAATTTACGTAATTTCAAAAAAAATCTAGCAGAATTTTAAAACAAAAAGGCAGAATCAAAGTAAGATTAAAACATTGGCAAAAAACGAGTCTTCTCGTAAACCTTCTCTGATTCTGCTGCACTTATTATATCGACAGAAAGTTAAATTTTTAAATAAAATTATGAAACTTTTAAACATAATAATTAATAAAACTACCGTCATTGATTGTAATAGAGTACATCTATAATAGATTGACATCGGCAGAAGAGAACAGATAGAGTCGAAACCGTGCATATATGGGTGATATAGTCATTCATCGTGTAGAGGGGAGGGGTTTAGGAAAATCTTTGAAAAAATTTCAGGTAGTGCAATTTTCAATCAACATAAGAAAGATATTAGCAAAGATTAACTAAGCTCGATTTTTAAAAGATAAAAAAATGAAAAAAATAATTATATTAGCATTATGTGTTTGTACTAATCTTTTTGCGCAAATTCCAGAAAAGGTAAGTAATCAAACTATTCAAGGACTATGGATTACGGGCTATCAAGCTTGGTTTAGAACTCCAAATGATGGCGGGCAATCTCCAAGTTGGCATCACTATTTTCATGGGGCTCCAAAAGTGGAAAATTGGACTATGGATTACTGGGCTGATGTTTCTGAATATCCAGAAGATTCTCTGACTATAATTCCTGACATGTATTTTGAAGATGGCACACCTGTATATGCATATGCTTCGATTCATCCTAAAGTCATAGACACTCATTTCAAGTGGATGAAAGAATATGACATTGATGGCGTATGGCTTCAATATTTTACAATCAGCAATAACGCTCAAAATAGAGAAAATAAAAATCGTGAAGAAATAATTAAAATGGTTGCTCAAGCGGCGGCGAAATATGGACGTCTTTGGTCTATTTCTTACGATCCTGCTAGTCATGATGCAGCCACGGTTTATGACGATATAATTAGTCATTGGAAGCATCTTGTGGATTCAGGTCTTACCGCTCAAGACTGTTATATGAACGAGCAAGGTTTGCCTGTTGTGCAGATTTGGTCTTTCTCTGGCATTCAAAATCCGTGGATTCCTATAAATGCTGAAATTGGAAATAAGCTCATAAATTTCTTTAATCAAGAGGGCAAATATAAAGCCTTTTTAGTCGCAGGTGTAAACTGGGATTGGGGTTCAATCAAAGATCAAGAATATCAAGATATGTATGCGAAGTTAAAGGCAGTGATTCCTTGGAATGTCGGCAATATTGCGAGAAATGAAAAGCAAGAAGCGATGTCTAGCATGAGCTTTTGGAGGTCTGATTTTGAGCGTACTGAAGGAAGAGGCACTATTTGGATTCCTACAGTTTATCCAGGATTTAGTTGGGAAAATCTCCAACGTGTGCGCAATAATCCTGAGAGTGCTGCAAACATTGCAGGCAGACGCAAAGGTGAATATTTATGGGAACAGCTTTACAAATGTAGCGAAATAGGCGCAACAAGCTTGTGTTTATCGATGTTTGACGAAGTAGACGAAGGCACTGCGTTTTTCAAAATTGAAACACGAGATATGAGTCATCTTAATCTAAAAAACAGCGACGGAATGCCTGCAGATTGGTGGCTACGTCTTGTTCGTGAAGCGCATAAATACCAGCGCGAGGGCAAACCTCTCCCTAAAGAAATTCCAATCAAACCTTAATTGGAATTTTAAAACCTAAGCTTTGGAATCACAAAATATTTCCAAGGATAAAAAAAAATGAAAGTTTCCTGAGAACTCTCAGAAAACTTTTATTTTTTTAGAATTTTTTGTGTTTATTTATTTTCTTTTGCGATATGCAACAAAGCCAAGAGAAATACGAAATGAAAATTCTAAATTAAAGTTAAGATAAGAGCATGATGATCTTTTTTTTTACGTTCTTATTTTCTTCTGTGATATGCTACGAAATTAAGTGTTGTATCATAAAAGGGGGCAAAGAAAATAACGACGCAAAATGATTAGAAAAATTTTTAAGAGAATTGAAATAAACTTTTGTATTCAGAAATTTTTTTTTATTCTTGCATACTAGCACTTCTTTTTGCTCTTATAAAAAGCAAGGTTGGGCACCATGCAATATCATCGTCCACGAACCCTGCCAGATTCGGAAGAAAGCAACAGCAGTAGATTATATATGTGCCGTGGTTCGCCTAACCCCCTAAAAATAAAATTATATTTTTAAAAAGAGCATTTTCATTTAATAATTTATTAAACGAAAATGCTCTTTTTGTATATATTTATTTCTCTTTCGTAGTCTTTCTTGTTGGGCTCTGCCCAACACCCGCAAAGGGCTGCTCGCCCTTTTGAAACCTCGGCAAGGCTTGCTCAGCCTTGCATTCATATTGACGTACTGCAAAGAAGACACACGCATTGCTTCGCAATTGCTCAATGCGATTTGCCGAAAGAAAAATACGAGCAAAAAAATATTAAAACAAGATTGAACTTCTCGAATAAACATCAATGATAGAGTCTGATATCAACGAGTTTGGGTCTTTTAAGATGAATAAACAAAATTATGAATAAAAAAAGGAGTCCCTTTACAATCGCATCAGCGATTGCGAAGCAATGCGTTCAGTTGACGAGTGCAGTGGGTAATAATAGATGCAAACCCAGTTTGCAAAAAACATCTATTCGCTTTTTTGACGATAAAGAGCTTCGTGCGATATGGGACGAAGCGCGCTCTTGTTGGTATTTTAGTGTAATAGATATCGTTGCTATTTTGAACGAGGAAAGTGATTACACAAAAGTTCGTAATTATTGGAAGTATCTTAAGAACAAACTAAAAAAAGAAAATAATGAGTTGGTTAGTGCCACTAACCAACTGAAAATGCTTTCTGCAGACGGAAAAAATTATTTAACCGACACCTTAGATAGTAATGGTATTATCGAATTAGCAAAGCATTTCCCTAACAATAGGGCGATGAAGTTTCTGGATTGGTTTTTATACAGTGAAAGTACGATTGATGGTCAAAGTAAAAAAAAGGCATATGTTTTTTTTGAAAGCAATCTTATTGACGAGAATGATATTGGGACAATCAAAGCTTTGCAACAAATTCATGCATATATTTTTGGCGGGCTATATGATTTTGCGGGAAAGATAAGGGATCAAAATATTTCAAAAGGTGGCTTTAAATTTGCTATTGTGCAATTCTTAGACAATACATTGAAAAATATTGAAAAAATGCCTGAAAGCACATTCGACGAAATTGCAGACAAGTATGTTGAAATGAATATTGCGCATCCATTTATGGAAGGCAACGGGCGAAGCACAAGAATTTGGCTAGATTTGATATTTAAGAAAAGATTAAAAAAGTGTGTTGATTGGAGCAAAATAAATAAAAACGATTATCTCAATGCTATGATAGTAAGTCATGCAGATAGTGCTCTTATAAAGAAATTATTAAAAAATGCACTAACAAACAAAATCAATAATCGTGAAATATTTATGAAAGGCATTGATTATTCTTATTACTACGAAGAAGAATAGAACAACTTTATTTTAAAAAAGGGAATTTCATTAAATAAAAGTTATTTAATGAAATTCCCTTTTTTGTATATATTTATTTCTTGTTCCTCGCATCTCTTCAAGGGCTTTGCCCTTGAACCCACAAAAGGGTCTTTTCTGTTCGCGCCCTTTTGAAACCTCGGCAGGAAGTGCGTTCCTGCACCTGAAATTGACCCACTGCATAGACAGACACACGCATTAGCTGAAGCTAATTGCTGAATGCGATTTATCTAAAAATAAATTATCCAGTACACAATGTGTGATGTCCGTGAAACGGACGCTCCGTAAGGGATATAGATGCAAACCCAGTTTGCCGCATTGCTTCGCAATTGCTCAATGCGATTTGCCGAAAGAAAAATGCGAACAAACAAAATGATAATTGAGTAAAACTAAAAAATGATTTGTAAGACATCGCATTCAGCAATTGTCAAAGGCAATGCGTGTGTCTGTCTTTGTAGAAGGGCATAATAGATGCAAACCCAGTTTGCTTTGGGGTGTGGGGCGAAACCAGCCCCACAAAAAAATTGCAAATCTAAATGTAAAAATTTGATAGATATAATTTTGAAAATATATCTAAAGAGCGAATTTTTTTTAAAGTGCTTTAAAAAAAATTCGCTCTTTAAAAAATATTTAAAAAAAAATGTTGACGAGATATAGGGTTTTGTTCACATTAGACCGTTCATAATGAAAATGGGGATAGAATCTTTATTTTTATTATGCGAGTCTGCCTCGGTAGCTCAGTTGGCAGAGCACGTCCTTGGTAAGGACGGGGTCGGCGGTTCAAATCCGCTCTGAGGCTTAACTTTTCATTCACAGATAATCAAAATAACAATAAAGAAAACATCATGGCTAAGGAATCATTCGTAAGGACGAAACCACACGTCAATGTCGGCACAATCGGACACATTGACCATGGCAAAACTACATTAACAACTGCTATTCTCAAGGTGCAGTCTGACAAGGGCTTGGCTGAATTCAAGTCTTATAAGGACATCGCTAAGGGTGGTACTGTTCGTGACGAAACTAAAACTGTGACAATTGCAGTTGCACACGTTGAGTATGAAACACCTACTCGTCACTATGCACACGTTGACTGCCCAGGTCACGCGGACTTCGTTAAGAACATGATCACTGGTGCTGCTCAAATGGATGGCGCTATATTGGTTGTATCTGCAGCTGACGGCCCTATGCCTCAGACTCGTGAACACATTTTGTTGGCTCGTCAAGTTGGCGTTCCACAAATCGTTGTGTTCTTGAACAAGTGCGACTTGCTCGACGACGCTGAACTTTTAGAGCTCGTTGAAATGGAAGTTCGTGACTTGCTCAGCAAATATCAATATGATGGCGACAACATCAAAGTTATCCGTGGTTCAGCTACTCAAGCTTTGGAAGGTATCGAATTTGGCGTAAATTCAATCGGCCAACTCATGGACGCTATTGACTCTGAAATCGCAGAACCTGAAAGACCAATCGACAAGCCATTTATGATGAGCGTTGAAGACGTGTTCTCTATCACAGGTCGTGGTACAGTTGCAACAGGTCGTATCGAAAGAGGTATCGTAAAGGTTAATGAAGAAGTTGAAATCGTTGGTCTCGGTGACACAATGAAAACAACTATCACTGGTGTTGAAATGTTCCGCAAATTGCTCGATCAAGGTCAAGCAGGTGACAACGTAGGTTTGTTGCTCCGCGGTATTGAAAAAGACCAAATTCAACGCGGTCACGTTATCGCAAAGCCTGGTACTTTGAAACCACACACTAAGGGCAAAGCTGAAATTTACGTTTTGACTAAAGATGAAGGTGGTCGTCATACTCCATTCTTTACAAATTACAGACCTCAATTCTTCTTCGGTACAGCTGACGTCACTGGCGTTTGCAAACTCCCTGAAGGTGTTGAGATGGTAATGCCTGGTGACAATATTTCTATTGAAATCGAATTGCAAAAAGCAATCGCTTTAGAAAAAGGTCAACGTTTTGCTATTCGTGAAGGCGGTCGTACAATTGGTGCGGGTCGTATCAGCGACGTAATAGCATAAGCTTAACTTATCATAATGCAGAGTTTTTCCATCAAAAAATGGGAAAACTCGGCGTTGTTTTTAAATTTAAACAAATAGGGGTGTAGTTCAATTGGTAGAGCAGCGGTCTCCAAAACCGCGTGTTGGGAGTTCGAGTCTCTCCGCCCCTGTGAGTTTTATAAAAGGAAATTTTAAATGACAAATCCATTCAGCAGAGTCAGACAATTTTACAGAGAAATTGTAATAGAGCTTAGAAGAGCTAGTTGGCCAAACTTTAAAGAAGTTCGCGGATCCATGGTAATGGTGTTCGTGTCTTTGGCATTGCTCGGCGCATTCGTTGCGTTGGCAGACTTTTCCATATACAATGTGGTTGCTCTACTCTCGGACATCGCTAAGTCCAAGTAAAAATTTAAACAAAAACAAAAATGTCTTCGGAAGTTCAAGATAACAAAAAGTGGTACGCAGTGCAGGTTCGCTCTAACATGGAGCAGAAAGTACTAAAGTCTATGCAAAGTCAGATAGACGCAAAAGATATGTCTGCATATATATCCAAAGAAGACATTATTATGCCAGAAGAACGCATTTCTGTGTTCAAGGATGGCCAAAAATCAGAAAAGACTCGCAAGCTTTACCCTGGATACATCTTCGTTAAAGTTAAGCTTTATGAAAAGGACGAAGAAGGTAATGACAAGCTCCAAGAAGCTCCGTGGTATTTCATTCGCGCAATAAATGGAGTAATTAACTTCATGGGCGGAAAAGAGCCTATAGCTCTCAAGAAGAGCGAAATTGACAGAATTTTTGAACAAATGAAAAACTCAGCAGAAACTGTTAAGTTGGGTATATCATTTAATGTGGGTGACACAGTTAAAATCAATGAAGGCCCATTCATGAGCCTTACAGGTCTCATCGAAGAAATCGATGCAGAACACGGCAAACTTAAAGTCAGCGTTTCGATATTTGGTAGATTCACTCCAGTCGAGCTCGACTACAAACAAGTAAGCGCAGTAGAAGAATAATTTATTACAGCCTCTAAAAAATAAGATATCAAGGACAAATAAAATGGCAAAAAAAATAGTAAAAGTGGTAAAATTGCAGTTGCCCGCAGGTGCTGCTAATCCGGCTCCTCCAGTGGGTCCTGCTTTAGGTGCTGCAGGTGTCAACATTATGGCATTTTGCAAAGAGTTCAATGCTCGCACAAAAGACCAAGCAGGCATGATATTGCCCGCAGTGATTTCTGTCTATCAAGACAAATCATTCTCTTTCATATTGAAATCACCTCCTGCATCAGTTCTTATCAAGAAGGCAGCAGGTGTGGCAACAGCTTCGGCAAAACCCAATACTGATAAAGTAGGCAAAATCACAGCAGCTCAAATCAACGAGATTGTTAAGCTCAAGCAAAAAGACTTGAACGCAACTACTCCTGAAGCAGCTTTCAAGATTATTGCTGGTACTGCGCGTTCTATGGGGATAGACGTTGTAGCATAATTTTAACCCAAATAAATTAACCGCACTGCATTGCAGGAGACATTAATGTCATGGTAAAAAGAAGTAAACAATATAAACAAGCAGTTGAGGGCGCAAAACTCTCGACACCGCTTCCTCTCGAAGAGGCGGTAGTGGTATTATCAAAAATGCCTAAAGCTAAATTCGACGAAACGCTTGAGTTGTCATGCAAAATACAACTCGACCCTAAACAAAGCAATCTTAGTATTCGTGGAACAGTCCGCTTGCCTCATGGCAGTGGCAAAACTGTAAAAGTTTTGGTTTTCACAGAAAATGCTCAAGCAGCTCTCGACGCTGGTGCAGATTACGCTGGTTTGGAAGATATGCTCAAGAAGATTGATGGCGGATGGCTAGATTTCGACGTGGCAATCTCCACAACATCTGCTATGAAAGATGTTCGTAAAGCAGCTCGTGTTCTTGGTCCTAGAGGCATGATGCCAAATCCAAAGAGCGGCACCGTCACAGATGATATCGCAGTTGCAATTAACGAAGTTAAAGCAGGACGCGTTGAGTACAAAATGGACAAAACTGGTAATGTAAGCATAGTAATAGGCAAACGCAGTTTTGAGGCAGATAAAGTTGTAGATAATGCTAAAGCAGCATTGGCATCTTTAGAAGCGGCTCGTCCTGAAACTCTCAAGGGTAAATATATCACTTCAGTGACATTGTCTGCGACAATGAGCCCTGGTGTAAAAATCGCTAATAACCAAGAGAACGCATAGGAGCATAATTTAAAATGAGACCAGAAAAAAAATATCTCGTTAATGAAGCCGCAAATTATGTGGCAAGTTCTGACTATCTTTTCTTGATGAACTTCACAGGTGTGACAGTGTCTGCGGCAGCAGAGCTTCGTAAGAATCTCGCGGCTAAAGAAGCACAATTTCACGTTGTAAAGAATTCTATCTTGGACATAGTCGCAAAAGAAAAAGAATTGCCTGACCTCAGCGAATTTTTGGCAGGACCTACTGCGATTGTTTCAGGTGGTAATTCCGTCACAGAAGTTGCAAAAGTCATCGTTGACTTCTTGGGCACTTCTGACAGAAGCGACGTTAAAGTCGGTATTCTCGATAAGAAACTTTTGAGCAAATCAGAAATCGAAGGCTTGAGCAAGTTGCCAAATCTCGATGGTATGCGTTCAAAGCTTCTCTCTGTAATCCTCCTTGCAGGACCTCAGGGCATACTCAATGTTATCAAAGCAAAGAGCGAGAAGTCAGAATAATATTTCATTCTCTGACTTTCGGGTCAGAGAATTTAACAAAATTTGCTTGGAATTAAATTTCAAGCGCCAACAAATAACTAAATGATAAACTTAGGGTGCAATTTGTACCTTAAACGTCCGAGAGGACACTAAGTATTCAAAGGAAACTAATAAAATGGCAAACATCACAAAAGAACAAGTAATAGAATGGTTAAGCTCTTTGTCGATTCTCGACGCGGCAGCTTTCGTAAAAGAACTCGAAGAGAAGTGGGGTGTGACGGCTTCAGCTCCAGCAGCAGCAGTTGCAGTTGTAGCAGCAGCTCCAGCAGAAGAACAAACTGAATTCAATGTAATATTGAAAGACGGTGGCGCAAACAAGATTGCAGTAATTAAGGAAATCCGCGCAATTACAAACTTGGGCTTGAAAGAAGCTAAAGATTTGGTTGAAGGTGCTCCAAAGCCTGTTAAAGAAGGTGTGACGAAAGACGAAGCTGCTGAAATCGAAAAGAAGCTCAAGGCAGCAGGCGCAACTGTTGAAATCAAGTAGTTCGAATTCTAAATTTGAATTTCAAAATTTTGACAAAAATCTAAAAATTTCGGCGAAGCAAAGCCCTCAATTTTGGCGGCTTTGCTTGCCCTTTTTCATATAAAGAGAGGCGTTTTCTCTCTAAAAAATACATTACAAAGTTGCCGTTTTACTATCAAGGGTAGGGCGGGAAATTTGAAAAAAAATAATAGAAAATTTAAAAAACATGTCTGAGCGAAAGAACTTTGGTAAATTGCGCGAGGTAATAGGTTTACCCAACCTCATCGAAAACCAACTTAATTCCTATGCGGAATTTCTACAAAAAGACGTTGCCCTGAATAAGAGGGCTATGGTTGGTTTACACGCAGTATTCAGCGAAATATTCCCCATTACAAGCTACGATGAAAAGATAAAGCTTGAGTACGTTTCGTACAGATTTGACAATCCTAAATATACAGAAGTTGAATGCTTGCGTGAAGGCACAACATATTCTGTGTCTTTGTATCTTACATTGCGTCTTAGTGAAGGCGATAAGTGCAAAGAAGAAGAACTTTTCATGGGCGAGCTCAATATGATGACAACTCGCGGTTCTTTCATTGTCAATGGTGCAGAGCGTGTTGTTGTAAGCCAATTACACAGAAGTCCTGGTATTTGTTTTGAAGAAACTTTCCACTCATCAGGCAAAACACTTTTCTCCTTCAGATTAATCCCTGATAGAGGTACTTGGGTCGAAGTTCAATTCGACCAAAACGATTTGTTGTATGTCTATATAGATAGACGTCGTCGTCGCAGAAAGTTCTTGATTACAACATTGCTCCGCGCATTGGGTAAGGGCTCTAATGCAGAGATTATGGAGTTGTTCTATAAAGTTGAGAACATCACTACTAAAAAAGCTGAGAAGATGGAAAATGTTTCCAATTACGTTCTCGCTGAAGCTGTGACAGACCCTGATAGTGAAGGCAAAGGTAAAGTATTGTTGAAACAGTACGAAACTTTGACAAAGACAGCTATTTTAGAATTCCAAAAAGCTGGAATTACATCTTTCAAGGTAATCGACACAACTGTTGATGATGGCGTGATAGTTCGTGCTATCAAAAAAGACCCTTCAAAGAACGAAGAAGAAGCGCTTAAAACTATTTACAAGCAATTGCGTCCTGGAGAACCTGTAAACGTTTCTAACGCAAGATTGCTTTTAAAGCGTACATTGCAAGATCCAAAGCGTTATGACTTTGGCAGAGTAGGTCGCTTTAAGATTAATCAAAAGCTTGGTTTGACAACTCCTCTTGACGTAAGAGTTTTGACTATTGAAGATATCGTGGAAAGCACTCGTTATTTGTGCAAACTCCGCAAGGGCGAAGGCTACATTGACGATATAGACCATTTGGGAAGTCGTCGTATACGCACAGCAGGAGAATTGTTGGCAAATCAATGTCGTATGGGCTTGGCTCGTACAGAAAAGCAAGTGCGCGAGCGCATGAGCCAATCAGAACAAAATGCTGAATCTTTGACTCCAAGTAAACTCATGAACACTAAGTCTATGACTGCAATGGTTCGTGAATTCTTTGCTCGTAATCAGTTGTCTCAGTTCATGGATCAAATCAATCCTTTGAGCGAACTTACTCATAAAAGACGTTTGTCTGCACTGGGTCAAGGCGGTCTTAGCCGTGAACGCGCAGGTTTTGAAGTTCGTGACGTTCATCCATCTCACTATGGCAGAATCTGTCCTATTGAAACTCCTGAAGGTCCAAATATTGGTCTTATTAATTCTCTTTCATGCTATGCTCAAATCAATGAGTTCGGCTTTATCGAAACTCCATACAGAAAAGTTCTTAATGGCAAAGTTCAGGATAAAGTTGAGTACTTGAGTGCTGACCAAGAAGAAGGCAAAATTATTGCTCAAGCAAATACTGAACTCGATAAAGATGGCAAAATCGTAGGTAAAGCAATCGTGCGCCAAAGAGACGAAGTTTTTGAAGTTAACCCTGTTGAGGTTGACTATATGGATGTTAGTCCAAAACAATTGGTTTCTGTTGCGGCAGGTTTGATTCCATTCCTCGAACATGACGACGCTAATCGCGCATTGATGGGTTCTAACATGCAACGTCAAGGCGTTCCATTGTTGAAGACTCAAGCACCTATGGTCGGTACTGGTATCGAAGGCGCTGTTGCAAGAGACTCTCAAACTGTCGTGACATCATTGTCGGCAGGTAAAGTTGCTTGTGTTGACGCAACTACTATTGTTATCACTCCAAACGGCGAGCTTCCTAAGAAGTCAGATGGCGAGTTTAAAGAAGATAGAGAAAATGGCGTATATGTTTACCAATTGCGTAAATTCATGCGTTCAAATAATGCTACTTGCTTTAATCAAAAACCTATCGTTAAAAAAGGACAGTCCATAAAGAAGGGCGATGTTTTAGCTGATGGTGCTTGCACAAATGGTGGTGAATTGGCTTTGGGTAAAAACGTTCTCGTAGGCTTCATGCCATGGAACGGATACAACTTTGAAGATGCTATTTTACTCTCAGAAAAAATTATCAAGAACGACGTTTTCACTTCAATACATATTGAAGAATTTGAATGTACAGCTCGTGACACAAAGTTGGGACCAGAAGAAATTACACGTGATATTCCAAATGCAGGCGATGAAGCCTTGAAAGATTTGGATCGTTTTGGTGTGATTCGTGTTGGCGCAGAAGTTAAACCTGGTGATATTTTGGTAGGTAAAATTACTCCAAAAAGCGAAACAGAATTGGCTCCTGAAGAAAAACTTTTGCGTGCTATCTTCGGTGAAAAAGCGGCGGATGTTAAAGATACTTCACTCATTGTTCCATCTGGCACAGAGGGGATAGTGATGGATGTTAAAACATCGACTCGCATTGATAAAGACGAAGAAAAATTAAGCACGAGTGATATACGTCGCCGCGAACGCAAGATTAACGAAGAATACAAAGCTCAAGCAGACAAGCTCAAGGAAGAATTGACTGAGGCATTGTCTAACGTTCTTTTGGGTGAAAAAATTCCTTTGGATGTTCGCAATAACGAAACTCAAGAAGTCATTATTCCTGCAAATCGCAAGATTACAAAAACTCTCTTGCGTCGCTTGGCAGCTATTTCAAAGAATATTGAAATCGACCCATCTCCTGTTCGCAACAAGATAATGGAAATTATCGAAAACTATCAAATCAAGTTTATTGAAATCGAGAATGAATGTGCTCGTAAGCTTGATTCAGTTCGCACAGGCGCAGGCGAAGGTCAAAACACTATCAAGAATGTTAAGGTTTATATCGCCGCAAAACGTAAGATTCAAGTTGGCGACAAAATGGCAGGACGTCACGGCAACAAAGGTGTTGTTGCTCGCATAGTTCCTGAAGAAGATATGCCTTATCTTGAAGATGGTACTCCTGTTGAAATCTGTTTGAATCCAATGGGTGTTCCAAGTCGAATGAACGTAGGTCAGGTTCTTGAAACCCACTTAGGTTGGGCTTGTAAAAAGCTTGGCTTGAAAGTGGAAACTCCAATTTTCGACGGTATAAGCGAAATGAGCATACGTCAGTATCTCAAAGAAGCTGACTTGCCAGCAAGTGGTAAATGCCGCTTGAAAGACGGACACACAGGTGAATACATGGACCAAGACGTTGTGGTAGGTTATATCTATATGATGAAGCTTAACCACTTGGTTGCAGATAAGATTCACGCTCGCGCAGTCGGACCTTACAGTCTTATCACTCAACAGCCATTGGGCGGTAAAGCTCAATACGGTGGTCAACGTTTTGGTGAGATGGAAGTTTGGGCTCTTGAAGCTTATGGCGCTGCTTATACTCTGCAAGAACTCCTCACTGTAAAGAGTGACGACGTTCAAGGTAGAACTAAGATTTATGAGCAATTGGTCAAGGGCGATAACTCCTTGCAAGCAGGTACTCCACAGTCTTTCAACGTTTTGATGAAAGAAATGCAAAGCTTGTGCTTGGATGTTAAGGCAAACTCTCGTGATGACGATTTTACCTCAGCACCTGTATCTGAAATCTAATATAAAAGGAATTTAAAATGGAAGACAATAAACAACAAGTAAGAGACCTTCTAGGATTTGATAACGATGCAGGTTTTGACAGTGTTTC
>JGI994J12354_10002591_pt1 | contig 17429 bp, 14 predicted proteins | sample IntmicLarv3ML3BL_FD_12354 | JGI IMG/M metagenome (IMG submission 12354) | reverse complement strand
GGCCTTTAACGAGGTGTCGATTTTTGAAACTTTTCCGAAAATAGGCTTTTTTGAACTTTCGCTCAGTTGCATACTTACACTTGAGCAAAAGTATGTGTACTTTTTTAAAAAGTATGCATACTTTTGACAAAGTGTATGTATGCAATCGAGCCAAAAAACACGTTTTTTGGTCAAATTTTGACAAAAACTAAGCCGCCAGCAAAAGTGTTAAAAAATGTGCGTAAGCAAAATCGCCAAAATGCTATCATTTTGTCACTTTTGCCTTTTCTAATTTCGAGAGTAAAATAACACGTACATCTAACAAATGGTATCGCTTACGATTCATTACAAAATGCGGAAAGCCATAATTTCATCATCAAACATAATATTACGATGAATATAGAGTTTATCAAAAAAACGTATATTTGTATGTTTGTTTTTAATACCAAATTGGATATAACAATATTAATCTATTTTATAAATGGGAAGAGTATTAGTGATTGGTGCAGGCGGAGTTAGTACTGTGGCTGTCAAGAAAATTGCAATGAATGCAGATGTTTTTACTGATATTATGGTAGCAAGTCGTACCAAAAGTAAATGTGACGCAATAGCTGCAGATATTAAGAACGTAAAAGTACAGACAGCTCAAGTAGATGCAGACAATGTAGCCGAACTTGTTTCTTTGTTTAATTCCTTTAAACCGGATTTAGTTGTAAACCTTGCGCTGCCTTATCAGGATTTGTCTATAATGGATGCTTGCTTAGAGTATGGTGTCAGCTATTTAGACACAGCAAATTATGAGCCATTAGACGAAGCTAAATATGAATATAGCTGGCAATGGGCTTATAAGAAACGCTTTGAAGATGCCGGACTTACAGCAATCCTTGGTTGTGGTTTCGACCCGGGTGTAACAGGTGTTTATACCGCCTATGCAGCGAAACATCATTTTGACGAAATACAATATTTAGATATAGTAGATTGCAATGCAGGAGATCATCACAAGGCATTTGCAACGAACTTCAATCCTGAAATAAACATTCGTGAGATTACTCAACGTGGTAAATTCTATGAAGACGGCGAGTGGAAGGAAACAGACCCATTGTCTGTTCACAAGCCTCTGAACTATCCGAATGTAGGTCCGAAAGAATCATATCTTATGTACCACGAAGAATTAGAAAGTTTGGTAAAGAACTTCCCAACAATTAAGCGTGCCCGCTTCTGGATGACATTCGGACAAGAATATCTTACTCACCTACGTGTTATACAAAATATCGGCATGGATAGCATCAAGCCTATATTATATAATGGTGTCGAAATTGTTCCTATACAATTCCTTAAAGCCGTACTTCCTAACCCAGGGGATTTAGGAGAAAACTATACCGGCGAAACATCTATCGGCTGCCGTATACGTGGTATCAAGGATGGAAAAGAGATTACATACTATGTATATAATAATTGTAGTCACGAAGCTGCATACAAGGAAACAGGCGCACAAGGCGTAAGCTATACAACAGGTGTTCCTGCCATGATTGGTGCAAAATTGTTTATGCAAGGTGTATGGAAAAAACCGGGTGTATGGAATGTTGAGGAGTTTAATCCCGATCCTTTCATGAAAGAATTGAACGAACAGGGATTGCCTTGGCACGAATTATTCAACGTAGATCTTGAATTATAAAAGAAGAATCAATACCAAAGAGATAAAAAATCAAGGATCACGCAAACCAAATATTAAATAATTAAGATGGCAAAAGAAGAAAAAGACATCCAGGAAACAGGTGTCAATGCAGACAAATTGAAAGCGCTACGCGCAGCTATGGAAAAAATTGAGAAAAACTATGGAAAAGGTTCTATCATGAAATTAGGCGACGAAAACGTCGAAAGCATAGAAGTAATACCAACCGGTTCAATAGCATTAAATGCCGCATTAGGAGTAGGAGGTTATCCGCGTGGTCGTGTTATAGAAATATACGGACCTGAGTCATCAGGTAAGACAACTCTTGCTATTCATGCAATCGCTGAAACGCAAAAGGGAGGCGGTATCGCTGCATTTATTGATGCAGAGCACGCATTCGATCGTTTCTATGCTGAAAAGCTTGGTGTTGATACTGAAAATCTGTGGATTTCTCAACCGGACAATGGTGAGCAAGCGCTTGAAATCGCAGAACAACTAATTCGTTCATCTGCTGTAGATATTATAGTTATCGACTCTGTTGCTGCTCTTACTCCTAAAGCGGAGTTAGAAGGTGATATGGGTGATAGCAAGATGGGCTTACAGGCACGTTTGATGTCTCAGGCTCTCCGTAAACTTACTGCGGCAATCAGCAAAACAAACACAACTTGTATCTTCATCAACCAATTACGTGATAAGATTGGTGTTATGTTTGGTAATCCTGAGACAACGACAGGTGGTAATGCCTTGAAGTTTTACTCTTCTGTTCGTTTGGATATACGTCGTATAGGTCAACTTAAAGATGGCGACGAGGTGAAAGGAAATCAGACTCGTGTTAAAGTTATCAAGAACAAGGTTGCCCCTCCTTTCCGCAAAGCAGAATTTGATATTATGTTTGGCGAAGGTATCTCACGCTCAGGAGAGATTATCGACTTAGGGACTGACCTTAATATCGTAAAAAAAAGCGGTTCATGGTACAGCTATAATGATACTAAACTCGGTCAGGGACGTGATGCTGCAAAACAATGTATCAATGACAACCCTGAATTAGCAGAGGAATTGTCAGAATTAATCTTCGCAGCCTTAAAAGCAAAATAAGAACTGCTGTATATAATTAAAGGAGTGAAAAGACAAACCTTTTCACTCCTTTATTTCTAAAGCACCTTGAACTCTTACGTTGATGACAAATAAAGAGAAATACCGACTATTATGTGAGCAAGAAAAAAGCATTCCGCTTTTCTCGCAAGACTGGTGGTTGGATATTGTCTGCGGTAAAGAATTTTGGGATGCAATTATTATAGAACAAAAGAACAGGATCATCGCAGCAATGCCTGTATATACTCCTGCTGCCAATATCGTATCGATGCCCATATACACACAAACTATGGGACCATGGTTTCCGGCAGAAGCCGACGATACAAAATACACCACTACCTTAGGAAAGCGTCAGGCAATATGTAAGGAAATTATCTCACAACTCAATTCATATTCCTATTTCCTACAACGATTCAATTATATCATTACCGATTGGTTGTCGTTCTACTGGGAAGGGTACAAACAAACTACCCGATATACTTATCTGTTAGAAGATATTTCTAAAGAAGAAGTCCTTTGGGAGGATATGAGCCTGAATACTCGCAGAAACATAACCAAGGCAAAAGAGAAAGCCGGAATTACTATCAGAAAGAATATTCCAGTAGAAGATTTTCTAAAAGTGTTGGAATCTACTTTCGACAGACAAGGATTAAAAACGAACAAAGAGAGCAACGAGACCCTTGTTCGCTTAATCAATAAATGTAAGGAGCGCAATCAAGGAGAAATCTGGGGAGGCTATGATTCTGAAAACAGACTAAACGCTGCTGTGTTCATAGCATGGCAGGGAGATAATGCCTACTATATTGCAGGAGGAGGTAATGCTGCACTAAGAGACTCCGGTGCACATAGTTTGGTGATGTGGGAAGCTATACGCGAGGTATCATCCATTACAAAGACTTTCGACTTTGAAGGCTCTATGATTCCAGGTGTTGAACGCTTCTTCCGTGAGTTTGGGGCAAAGCAAATTCCTTATTTTACAATAACGAAAGGAAAACTTAGTTTATTAGATAGGATAAGGATGAAGCTACAGAAACAAAAATGACAAAAGTTGTTCAATACATTATACAATTCCTATTAGGAGAGAATGCCACACAAGAAGCTATATCTTCTGTGGGATATACATCAGACCCAAACCTATTCAATAAATATAAAATTGTCATACACCCCTCCAACTTCTTCGATAATGATATATACGGCAGGCAGGAATCAATTCCACAGCTACCTTTAAAAACTATCGAGAGAGACATCCCATTACTATTCGGAGACGAGAGAGAGGTTTTAACAGGCGATACATTAATTATATATGCCGACATTATCGCAAGTTCATTCTTTCTTATTTCAAGATATGAAGAGACAGTGAATCGGAGTACTCGTGACGAGCATGGAAGATTCCCCGGGAAAGCATCCCTACCCTATCAGGCTCAATTCATAAACCGCCCTATTGTTGAAGAGTATGGCAGCTTTTTAAGAAACAAGCTAAAGGGTTTAGGCATTGACACCTCCGACGAAGAACAAAAAATAAAGAGCGTGTATCTTACACACGATGTTGACAGTCCATTCTTTTGCCGTACGTGGAGAAACGTAGTCCGTGAAACGCTAAACGGTGNAAACATCTTTCTCTCGGCAAAGAGGAAGTTCGGGGCATTATATAATGATGCTAATTTCACTTTCCCTTGGTTATTTAATGAGAACAGCAAACTAACGGATAAGTCAGGTGAAAAGAAATGCCAATCAGTAGCATTCTTCAAAGTTGGCGGTAATACAAAACAAGACAAACCTGTTTATAGTATATCAGGAAGTGATATAAAGACATTGTTCGACTTATGCGATACAAATAATGTAGCAATCGGTTTACACAGTAGTTATCAGGCAGGAATGCAGTCTGAACTAATCGCAAAAGAGAAACAACAGCTCGAGAAGGCTTTAACAAAAAGAGTACGGTTCAACAGGCATCATTTCCTTTCATGTCGCGAGCCGGAAGATATGGAACTACTGATAAAAGCAGGTATTGAAGAAGATTTCACCATGGGATATGCTGATGCAGCAGGCTTCCGTCTTGGCACGTGTCGACCTGTCCAATGGATTAATCCTGTAACAAAAGAGATTACTCCCCTTCTACTACACCCACTAACGATAATGGATCGTAGTTTAGTTGAAAGCAAATACATGGGACTATCATACGAACAAGCCTTAGACTATTGTAAAGGATTGATAGAACAAACGGCCTTGCATAATGGTGAAATCACTTTATTATGGCATAATACCTCTGTAACAGAATACAGCAAGGACTACTTAAAGCAATTATATAAGGACTTACTTAACGAGATTGAAGAAAGATGAAAAAGGTTCTTATTATCTGTGATTTATTCCCTCCCGCATTCGGTCCACGAATGGGATACCTTGCTAAGTATCTTAAATCGTACGGTTGGACGCCTGTTATTGTAACAGAGAAAGTGAATGAAGAAACATTCCGCTTTATGGAAAAGTCTTTCGATGTAACTTATGTAGATTATTACGAAAACACACGATTCATAAAGATAAAGTGGTTTTTCATTGTTCTCGCAAGTATATTATTCGGATATAAGAACAGTAAGATATACAAAGCAGCAATTGCGCTTACCAAACAGCATAAGTTTGATATAATTCTAAGTAGCACATACCGCTCTTTCCCCTCACAAGCCGCNGTCAATNTAGCCCGAGAGACTGGTCTGCCATTGGTTGTTGATATAAGGGATATTGTAGAGCAATTTCCTGGTGATGAGTTTATCGCTCACTCCTTGCCTCGTATACCGTTAATTACTCCTTTTATTGTATCAATCTTCAGAAGAATAAGTATTCGGGAAAGAAATGATGTATTAAAGAAAGCCGATGAAGTAACCACTGTATCGGTATGGCATGTTGATATGCTAAAGAAGTACAATCCTAATGTCTCATTAATATATAATGGGTTTGATCCTGAACTATTCTACCCTGTAAAGACAAAAACAGAGAAATTCATTATCACACATACAGGAAGATTATTGAGTCTTGCAATGAGAGACCCTGAATTATTCTTCAAAGCGATAACCCGTTTATCGAAGGAGAATATTCTATCACCCGACACTTGTCGCATACAATGGTATGTAGACAGTCATTCGGAATCATTAATAAGAGGTGAAAGTAAAAAACACTCATTAGATGATTATATGGACTATATGGGATATGTCTCAGGAAGTGAAATTCCAAACATATTAAACAACAGTTCCGTTCTGCTGTTACTTGCCAACAAAAACGGAGAAGATGGTCCAAGAGGAATAATGGGAACGAAAACGTTTGAGTATCTGGCAACAGAGAAGCCAATACTATGCGTACGAAGCGACGAAGATTGCCTTGAAGCATTAGTCAAAGAAACAAATACCGGTATAGCTGCAAGAACAGAAGATGAAGTATATAACTTCCTGAAATATCATCACAAACAATGGCAAGAAAACGGGTATACCCAGAATGAAGCGATATACGAAAAGGTAAATGCTTACTCCAGAAAAGAGCAGGCGTCACAATTTGTTGCTATATTCGAAAATATATTAAGTAAGAATAATGGATAAATACCTGAACATAGTATCCTTCAACATTCCTTTTCCGGCTAATTACGGTGGGGTTATTGATGTCTTCTATAGATTAAAGACTCTACATGACAATGGGGTAAGGATTATTCTACATTGTTTCGAGTATCAACGACCACATTCTGCGGAATTGGAGGATATATGCGAGCATGTACATTATTATAAGCGCGAAACAGGCATTATCCCAAATCTCTCTCTCTTACCGTATAATGTGGTAAGTCGCAAATCCGATTTGTTGATTGAACAACTTCTCACTAATGATTATCCGATACTGTTTGAGAGTCTGCACTCATGTTATTACCTGTCAGACCCAAGACTTAAAGGCAGACTTAAAATATATAGAGCAGGCAATATCGAACACGACTACTATTATAGTCTGTATAAAGCAGAGAGTCGGTTTATCGACAAAAGTTTCTTTCTTATTGAGAGTTGCCGACTTGCAAACTTTGAGAAAAACATTCGTCATGCAGATATAATTCTGGCAATATCATCAACAGACGAAGCATACTTCAAAAAAACATATCCACAGAACAAAGTAGTCTTTATTCCTGCGTTTCATGGTAACAAACAAATAGCATCTAAGGCAGGGCAATCAGACTTCATGCTCTATCATGCAAACCTATCTGTGGCAGAGAATGAGAAAGCGGCTTTGTATCTTATTGAGAATGTATTCAGTAAGCTCAATCATAATTGTATAATTGCAGGGATGAATCCTTCGGCAAAGTTGAGGGACGCTATTGAGCCTTTCAGCAATATAACGATAGAGGCCAATCCAACAGACGAGCGTATGGCTTTCCTCATACAAGAGGCTCACATCCATGTGTTAGTTACATTTCAAGATACCGGACTAAAACTAAAGCTGCTCAATAGTTTATTTGCAGGACGACATATTGTTGTAAACCCAATGATGTTAGCAGGTAGCGGGCTTGATGATCTTTGCCATTCGGCAGATTCTGATAAAGAAATCAGAGCTCTCTGCGATAAGCTAATGAGCGTACCTTTCACAGAGACAGATATAGAGGAACGACGAAACAAACTATTCCCTGCCTACGACGATAAGTGTCAAGCAGAATGTTTATATAAAATGATTTACGGCGATGAGTAATTATAATACAGCGATAAACAGCCTAAATAAGATTCTATCAAAGATTGACTACAATCAGCTACCTATAAGCGATTATAATAAGCATTACATAAATCGAATCAAGCCGGCATTCTTATACTACTTCAAGATATATGCAGCCTGTATCAATGAAGGATTAAAGAATAAGAGTCAAGATTTATCACAACTGACAATGATTGATTTCGGTGGTGGCAGCGGCTTCCTCAGTATATTGGCTAAACATATAGGAATTGGTCAGGTTATATATGTCGATATAAATCCAAACTCTGTCGAAACTATTTCTTTATTAAAAGAAACAATAGGCTTTGGTCCTGACGTTATACTGAATGGAAGTTCAGACACACTCTCTAACCTTTGCAAGGAGAAAAACATACAGCCTGATTTACTAATCGCCACCGACTTGATTGAGCACGTGTACGACTTAGAAACATTCTTCTGCAGTATCTGTAACATAAATAAAGAGATGCACATGGCTTTCACGACTGCATCAACTCCTTACAATCCATTCTTAGTTAAAAGACTTCACCGAATAATGGAAAGATGCGAGCATGGGAAGGAAGGCTATCTGAAAAAAAGAATTGATTATATAAAAAAGAACTTCCCCGAACTAAGTTCCCACGACGTAAAAAAGTGGGCATTCTCTACCCGTGGACTTATATACGGAGATATAGAGAAGGTTATCAAAGAGAAGAAGCAACCTCTGTTGTTGGATGCCTATAACACGTGTGATCCGGAAACGGGAAACTGGACTGAGAGGATACTGCCAATAAAGGACTATCGTAATATATTATCAACTAACGATTACAGCCTGTCTATTCTCAAAGGCTTTTACAACGCAGACCGTCCGAATCCTGTCAAGTCAACGATTTGTAAAGCGATTAATGCAGTAATCGGGAAAACAGGAAAAGCAGGGCTGCTCATAGCACCGTTCATCGTTCTATCATGTATTGGAAAGAGAAGCTAAACCGGCTTTCACATAATCACGCTCCATATCGTCTGCCTTCAATACCAAATCATTCCATTGCAATAGGTCAAGGTCAATAGGAATGCTCCCAACTCTTTTGTCGGCAGGAGTTCTACCCAGAAGTTGTTCGATAAACTTAAAGCATACAATAATCTCCTCCGGTCTGTCGGTTGTATAAGCAATAGCTACCTTATTTAGAAACGAAGAAGCGTAATTGCTTCCTTCCGGTATTGTGTTTACGGCTTCAGAAAAAGAGATTTCAGGGAAATAGTCACGTAGTTCGACTTCCACTTTTGCCATATTCTCCTCTGCTTTTTGATTTGAACCTATCCCTATTATTATGCGATTATAGTTTTCCATGTATTTGTTATTAAAAACCTTTAGTATTAAAAATAACGTTATTAAGTATCATTTAGCGTTTCGAAAGATACAACTTATTTGTAATAATATAAGCCTATAATTTGGGAAAACAGATGAAGTTGGCTCCTGGGGACACTTCATCCGTTTTTTCCGGAACAACGCAAAAGCTAGCTGATATAGTCTAGATATTTGATTTTGCATTCTCGTAATATTTTTTTTTATTTTTGTAAAATAGGTAATTTCTATTATCTAATCTTAAATTATAATTATTATGAAAATCATCTTAAATAGGAAAAAGGCTACAAACATAAAGATTGCATATCTCACTTTTTTAGGTTTATATCTTATAGGCTATTGTTGTGATTTGCAACAAATCTCTTCTATGGCTACAATTGCTAGTGGAGTAGCCTTTGGGATGTATATGATTTTGTTTTTTGTGAATTACAAAGCGTTTATTGCAAACAAAAGTCTTTTCTTCTGCAACATCTGTTTCTTATTTACGAATTTGAGCTTTGTATACTATTCATTCGAAGGCCATACTAACGGTTGTATATTTGGACTGCTTTCTGTTGCACTATTTCTTCTAGGATCAAAACGAACTTTTGACCTTTTGATAAAAATCTATGACCCAAAACCAGCCACGTAGTTTTATTAATTGTGTAAAACGAAATAAAAATGGAGGTATCTCATTAATGAGATACCTCCATTTTTTGCTTCTATATTTCTTTATACAGCAATGGGCTGCCCATTGCTGTATATGTAACCTTCCTGTTTTAGTTGTGGTAGGGAGCATAAAAGCGGTAGGTTCCTGAGCCGACTTCAAATACCTGATAGCGTCCCTCTTTGCCTTTGTGGCTAACCAACGAAGGTGAGCTGTCGAATTTCACGCTTGTGTTTGATTCGGCGGGAATGTATACGTCTGCTTTCGTGTTGGTCGGTATGGTTACTTCGAGCGTATATACACCGTCTTTAATTTCCCATCCCGACGCAATGGTACCATAAAGTGACTCGTACGAACCTTTTGCCCATGTAAGATCACCGACTGGCATCGGCTTAATTTGTATGGTTTTAAAACCCGGAGTAGCAGGGTTGATTCCCAGCAGCGAGCGGTAGTACCACTCAACCGGCTGTCCGAACATCGGATGGTTATACGATGCGCCTACAGGTTTTTCCCAACTTTCCCACAAGGTGGTGGCATCATTGTCGAGCATAAAGCCCCAACCTGGATAGTCGCGCTGATTGATAATAGTGTAAGAAACATCGTTGCGGTCTAAGTCGCGCAGCACGTCAAACATCATCTTAGTAGTAAAGATTCCGGTCGACAGATGACTGCCCCAACGGTCAATCTCTTTCATCAGCCAATCGAACGTCAACTCGGGTTGAGGTGATAGGTCGTAATAGAGCCCGAACACTTGCGCTGCCTGAGTGGCATTGTCGAACCTGCCTGTGTTGGGCACGTAATAAGTGCTCACAATAGCACGTTTGACCCGTGCCAGCAGGTCATCGGCATATTTAATGGCATCCTCTTTGCCCAGCAGGTCAGCATATTTCTTAAACAGAAACACATGGTGATAGTAGAAACAATTGGCCGAGAACGATATCGGGCGCGGGTCGATAGACTCGTGGTCGCTGATGTCGCGATCGAAAAGGTTTTCTTCTGCTACTGAATCAAGAAACTTTATTTGACGCTCGAATATGGGGAATTGTGTTTCGATGATGCGTTTGTCACCATACATTTCATACATACGGTCGAGCAGGTAAGGGTAAGCCAATTGCCAACCAACAGGACCCGAACCATCGCCAACACTGTATAACGCAATGCCGGTATTCGGGGCTATTTCGGGCATACCGCCCATTGGAGTTTGGTCGTTTGCGAAGTCGCGGATAGTCTTGCGGTAAAAATTCGCCATGTCGTAGTTGTAGATAAAGGCATCGCTTGTTGCAACAATGTCGCCGCCATAACCCATTTTTTCGCGGGCAGGACAGTCACTCTGCACGCTGAACAGATTGCTTTTGAATGTCCAGTCGATAACGCCGTTCAGTCGGTTAAGCATCTCATTCGAACAGCTAAATTGTCCGGCCTGTTCGAGTGTGGGATGCAGTTGCAACCCTTCAATATCGTTTTTGGTCAATTTGCCCGGCCAACCTTTCACCTCTATATAGCGGAATCCGTGAAACGTAAAGCGCGGATACCACACCTCTTTCCCCTCGCCTTTTGCAATATAAGTGCTGATTTGCTCGGCTGTTGCCGGTGCGCCTGGTCCGCCTTCGAGCCCCCAAATAGCTTTTATGTGTCCGGCGTTGGTTGTAATGGTGTTTACGGTGTTGTCGTCGTTGATAATCTCGGCGTATCGTAGCGAAATCTCAGTGCCTTTGGGCGCTTTCACGTTAATGCGCGCTACACCGGCAAAGTTTTGTCCAAGGTCAACAGTATATATTCCTGGCTCGGTTTCAATGATAGCTACGGGTTTCACGATATTGCTGATTTGTACAGGTGGCTGCATACGTGGCACTAAGATGCCCGACGGACCTTTTACCTTTGTCGCAGGCTTCCATGCCGATGTATTGATGCCGACTTTCGAGAAGTCCTTCACTTCACGTCGAGCATCGTATTTTTCTCCCAAATATACGTTGTTCAGAACAATAGGACCTTGCGTTGTTAGCCAGCTTTCGTCGGTGTTTACCCACTCTTCGCTGCCATCGCTATAGCGCATCAGTATGCGAGCTTTGAGGCACGGACGACCGGTTTCCTGTACATCGCGAAGGTTATATTCGCGGAACAGGCGCAATGGCAGGGGATTCCACCAGCCATTGCCCAACATTACACCGATGGCGTTGCGGCCTTGTTTAAGATGTTGGGTGATATCGTATGTTACATAGTGTGATTCAGCGTGGTTGGCCGTCCAGCCTGGATCAAGCAGGTTTTCGCCCACACGCTTGCCGTTTATATAAGCTTCATAATATCCTAATCCGCAGATGTAAAGGCGAGCACTGGCTATCCGCTTCGCTGCGCCAAACTCTTTACGGAAGAGGGGCATCGGGTCTTCTTGATAAAAATCTTCGTCGCGGGTAAATTGCAGGCGCTCATCACCAATCCATTCGCCCTCCCAGTCACTTTGCGACAGCATGGCAGTTTCGAAAGTGGCGGTTTTACTCCATTCACCCACCTCGCCATCGGCATCCCACGAGCGCACACGCCAGTAGTAGCAGGTGAAAGGTTTTAAATCATTGCCGGCATAGCGGATATGGATGTTTTCGGATGAATTTACCTTTCCGCTCTTCCATACCTCAGCACTTCCGGCTTGCAAACCTTTTAGCGAAGTGCTGACCTCAATCTCGTAGGCCGTTTGTGCCGAGTTGGGGCGTTGGTCCGTCAGTTTCCAACTTAGCGAGGGGTTGGATTCGTCAATGCCCAACGGATTGATATTATACTCACAGCGCAGGTCGAACGGCAACAGCTGTCGCGCTTGCATTGAAAATGCTGATAACAGAAAAATTGCGATAAGTGCCGGAAATATCCGGTTGAATACAAATAATTTGTTTTTCATGAAGTAAAAGATATTAATAAAATGGTTGTATGGATTCACAATAGCAAGTGTGAAAATACCAAAAAAAACAGCATTCTCAAACTTGCTATTTGAATCTGCAACTGAAGAAGCATTATAGGAGCACATGGTTAATTGGCTGTTTTTTCGTACCTTTGCACCTCACAATAAAATTAAGGTATTAGAATGATAACAGTTAGTAATCTGGACGTTCAGTTTGGTAAGAGAGCTCTTTTTCAGGATGTCAATTTAAAATTCACCCCCGGCAATTGCTATGGTATTATTGGGGCAAACGGAGCGGGAAAGTCTACGTTCCTTCGTGTATTAAGCAAGCAATTAGACCCTACAAGAGGACAAGTCACTCTCGGACCGGGAGAACGTCTTTCTGTATTAAGCCAGGACCACTTCGCCTTCGATGAGTACACCGTACTCGATACAGTATTAATGGGACACACTACTTTATGGGATATCATGACTGAGAAGAACGCACTCTACGAGAAAGCGGATTTCACAGACGCTGATGGTATTCGTGCTTCTGAATTGGAAGAGAAATTCGCAGAATTGGAAGGCTGGAACGCAGAAAGCGATGCAGCATCCTTGTTAAGCGGTTTGGGTATAAGCGAAGAACTCCATTATAGTGTGATGAAAGACCTTAGCGGTAAGCAAAAGGTCAGAATATTACTTGCAAGAGCGCTGTTCGGAAAGCCAGACAATCTTTTGCTCGATGAGCCTACGAACGACCTCGACCTAGAGACTGTTTCATGGTTGGAGCACTATTTATCAAACTTTGAACATACGGTGTTGGTTGTAAGTCACGACCGTCACTTCCTCGATTCTGTTTGTACACATACTGTGGATATCGACTTCGGTAAACTTCAGTTATTCGCAGGTAATTATGGCTTCTGGTACGAATCAAGCCAGTTAGCTCTACGTCAGCAACAACAACAAAACAAGAAGGCTGAAGAAAAAAAGAAAGAGTTGGAAGAGTTTATCCGCCGATTCAGTGCCAATGTGGCTAAGTCTAAGCAGACAACCAGTCGCAAGAAGATGATCGAGAAGTTGAACATCGAAGAAATCAAGCCATCATCACGCCGATATCCTGGAATAATATTCACTCCATCAAGAGAACCCGGCAACCAGATTCTTGAGGTAAAAGGATTATCAAAATCATTCGAAGGTAAGGTCTTATTCAAGGATTTAAACCTGAATGTAGAGAAGGACGACAAAATCGTGTTCATCAGTCGCGATCCACGTGCAATGACGGCATTCTTCCAGATTATCAATGGCGAAGATGAAGATTTTGAGGGAACTTTCAAATGGGGACAAACAATCACGACAGCCTATCTCCCACTCGACAATGCGACGTTCTTCAATTCCGATTATAATCTAATCGAATGGTTGAGCCAGTTTGCAAAAGATACCAACGAGGTATTCCTTAAAGGTTTCCTTGGTCGTATGCTTTTCGCCGGAGAAGAATTATTGAAAAAGGTTAGTGTATTGTCCGGAGGAGAGAAGATGAGATGTATGATTTCGCGTATGATGTTAAAAGACGCGAATACCCTTATTCTGGATACTCCTACAAACCATCTTGACCTTGAATCGATTCAGGCATTCAATAATACTCTGAAGACTTTCAAAGGCAATGTATTGTTCTCAAGTCATGACCACGAATTTATACAGACTGTATCTAATCGTATCATCGAGCTTACTCCAAACGGAATCATCGACAAGATGATGGACTACGACGACTACATCACCGACCCAGTCGTAGCCGAAATGAAAGAGAAATTATATACAAAATAACCCCACAAGACTCTGCGGACGCTTTTGTCACGTGACGAAAGCTCCGCTAGAGTTCTGATGACGCTTTTGTCACGTGACAAAAATAAGGAATGACGTGAGATAAGCCTTTCAGATAGGTATTTCAATGCGAAATGGAAACTCGACTCACAATCTTATAGAGAATAAACATTACACAACTAAAGAAAGGAATGTGTAAAAAGGATGACAAGTCGGCGTTCCTGACGCAGATTTTTATTATAATTGCGCCATGATTAAAAAATATATTTATTTCATTGTTTTCACATTTTTATCGTGGCTTCCGTTTCTTGCCGTACAAAAACCTCTCTTTATGATGTATCACGGCGCACTTGGTCAATATTCGTTATCACAATTCATAAAAGTCCTCGTCCACGGGCTAAAACTAGACGCTACCGTTGCAGGCTATCTCACAGTTATACCTCTATTGCTCACCATCGTATCAGCCTGGTACAATAGCAAACTAATCAAAAAGATACTAACCGGATATTTCGCCATAACTGCCATTATCGTAGCCGTAATATTCGCAGTAGACGAAGCATTGTACGGATATTGGGGATTCAGGCTCGACGCCACCGTGCTGTTCTACCTACAATCGCCCTCTGATGCAATGGCAAGCGTACCGATATGGACATTCGTCATGCAGGTAATCCAAATTGCCGTATATTCACACATAATGTTTCATTTCTTCCGCAAATTCATCTTGCCAATACTACCTGTGGAGCAGTCTTCGAGGAAAATCAAATCAACATTATCACTAATATTGCTGGGAGGACTACTTTTCATCCCTATTCGAGGCAGCGTAACAACATCTACGGCAAACGTAGGAATGGTTTATTTCAGTAACGATCAGTTCCTGAATCATTCGGCAATCAATCCGGTGTTCAGTCTCACATCGTCCATATCCAAGCAACAGGATTTCGCCTCGCAGTTCAATTTCCTACCGGAGGAAGAACGAAAAGAAGTATTTGCATCACTGATAAAACATGAACAGAAAACAGTTACAACACCTCACTCTAACAGTGTTCTAACAATAAGCAAACCAAACATTCTTATCATTTTACTGGAAAGTTTCTCGGCAAATGCTATCAGTGAAGAAAATATTGCTCCGAATATGACACGACTTGCCTCCGAAGGCATATCATTTACAAAGATGTATGCAAACTCCTTTCGTACAGATCGTGGCATAGTGGCTGCGCTAAACGGCTATTTGGCACAACCGACTACTTCCATAATGAAATATCCGAGCAAGAGCCAGACTCTTCCTTCCATCGCAGGAAGTCTTCGTGAGATTGGCTACAAGGCAGATATGCTATATGGTGGTGATATCAATTTCACTAATATGCAAAGCTATTTCTTTAGCTCCGGCTATGAAAAGATTACATCGGACGTCAATTTTCCTCTAACAAGCAGATTGAATAAATGGGGTACGAACGATGATGTAACATTCAATCATTTATATGAAGAGATAAGCAAACGAACAGCAGCAGATGAGCCATGGCTCACCACCTTTCTGACGCTTAGCAGTCATGAGCCATTCGAAGTGCCCTTCCAGAAGTTTGACGATCCATATCTTAATTCGGTTGCATTCACAGATAGTTGCATCGGTAACTTTATCGACAAATTCAGACAACTCCCTATATGGGAAAATACACTCGTGATAATGATGTCTGACCATGGATTTCGCTATCCAAACAACGTAAAAGAGCACGAGCCAAAGCGGTATCAAATTCCGATGCTATGGTTAGGAGGCGCAGTCAAGGAAGCGCAGACGATAGACGTTTATGCAAATCAGACAGACCTTGCTGCCACTCTACTTACCCAATTAGGTGTTGCATCGTACGATTTCACATTCAGCAGGGATATACTTAGTCCTCTTTACAACGAATATTCGTTCTATACCTTTAATAATGGCTTTGGCTTTATCGACAGCACAGGTATTACCATATACGACAATGCCAACAATTCGCATCTATTACAAACAGGCAATGAAGCACAAACAACAAAGGGCAAGGCTTTACTCCAAACCTTATACGATGATTTAGGAAATAGATAAACAGGTTTTAAACAAAAAGAAAAGAATAATATGGAAAGAAAGAGATTTACAAGTATTCTGCTCACAGGCGCAATCATAGGTATGATTGGTCTCACGGCAGAAGCACAAACCGTAGTGTCGGATAAATTAATTCAGACAAAAATGTCCGACGAAGATGTAGAAATTCATAGTATAAACGACAATATACTGAATGGCAACTACAAAGTTTATAGGTATAGCGACGACTATGAGCTGGTCTCCTTTAAGGATGGTGTCAAGGACGGCACAGTATCTATCTACTCATACGAAGACGGACTTAAAACAAAAGGCAATTATACCAATGGCTCGGCAGACGGCGAATGGCTATTTTATGATGAAAAAGAAGAGGTAGTCCTATACTCTCGTACCTATAAGAACGGTAAACCGGATGGGATATGGAGAGAATACGACAGACGCATCAAAACACCAATGAAAGAGGATATCTACAAGGATGGACTTATTGTGGAAGCACGCGAGTACAATTCAAACGGCAGCATGAAAAGCGAATCTTTATACAAAGATGGCTTGCGCACTGGTAATTGGACAGTCTTTTACAGTCAGAACAACACCTTGCGCTCGTCTACAAACTATGTCCTAAACGTAAAAGAAGGTCAGTACGAGGCATTCTACAATAATGGCAATATAGAAAGGCGAGGCAACTACGAGAACAATAAGCCGGTAGGAGAATGGACTATATATTACAGCAAGGACGGCGGAATATATTGTAAGCAAATACTAAAAGATGGCAAATGGGATTTTGAAGCATTCCATGGGAACGGTAATTTAAAGGAAAAAGGCGTGGCTCTGAATTTCAATCTATCAATATACGAAGGCCTCTATACAGAATACTACAGCAATGGTAAGATGAAGGAAGAACGTAACTTCCAGAATGGCGCACGTCACGGCAAGTATAAAATATATCGCGAAGATGGTACATTAAGTGAAGAAGGATTATTTCACATGGGAGACAGAGCCGAATACAAGCGATACGACGAAAATGGTAAGCCTTTATAAAAAGATAACCGCAAACAACAAGAAAGAGGCTATCCCATAATTAAAACAACATCGGTAAATATGGAGTTTAGGCTCACTTCTTGTGTAATAGTGAATGTCTTTTCGTCCTACAGGGACGATTGATATTAGCCCAATGGCTTTAGCCTTGGGTCTCATCATACAATAAACGAATGCGTGCTGTAAGTA
>JGI994J12354_10002590_pt1 | contig 17439 bp, 13 predicted proteins | sample IntmicLarv3ML3BL_FD_12354 | JGI IMG/M metagenome (IMG submission 12354) | reverse complement strand
ATCGCCATTGCGGCAGGCGGCTGTGACACCGACAGCTTCGTGCCTGTAGCCGAAACGCTTGACCGCGCGGCGAAGGCCGTGGGGGTTAACTTCATCGGCGGGTTCTCGTCACTTGTGCAAAAGGGCAGCACCAAGGGGGATATCACCCTCGTGCGCTCGATCCCCGAGGCGCTTGCCACCACGGAACGGGTTTGCTCGTCTGTCAATGTGGCCTGCTCGAAGTCCGGCATCAATATGAACGCGGTGAAAAAGATTGGTTCTGTTATAAAAGAAATGGCGGAACTCACGAAGGACCGCGACTCCATCGCCTGCGCCAAGTTCGTGGTGTTCTGCAACGCCGTAGAGGATAACCCCTTCATGGCCGGCGCGTTCCACGGCGTGGGTGAGCGTGACCTGGTTATCAATGTCGGCGTCAGCGGCCCGGGCGTTGTCAAGCGTGCGCTGGAGCAAGTGCGCGGGGCGGACTTTGAAACGCTTTGCGAAACCATCAAAAAAACGGCGTTCAAAATCACCCGCGTGGGGCAGCTTGTGGCGCAGGAAGCCTCCAAAAGGCTGGACGTGCCGTTTGGCATCATCGATTTGTCGCTGGCGCCCACCCCGGCCGTCGGCGATTCCATTGCGGAAATATTCCACGAAATGGGGTTGGAGCACGCGGGCGCACCCGGCACCACGGCGGCGCTGGCAATGCTCAATGACAATGTGAAAAAGGGCGGTGTGATGGCCTCCAGCTATGTGGGCGGCTTATCCGGCGCGTTTATCCCCGTCAGCGAGGATCAAGGCATGATCGATGCGGTAAAGGCCGGGGCGCTTTCCTTAGAAAAGCTGGAAGCCATGACCTGCGTTTGCTCGGTCGGGCTTGACATGGTCGCCATACCGGGCGACACCTCCGCCGATACCATTTCCGGCATCATCGCGGACGAAATGGCCATCGGCATGGTAAACAACAAAACCACCGCCGTGCGCATCATCCCCGTTTCCGGCAAAAAGGTGGGCGATGTGGTGGAGTTTGGCGGGCTGTTGGGCTATGCGCCTATCATGCCTGTGAATGCGTTTAGCTGCGAAGCGTTTATCGCACGCGGCGGGCGGATTCCCGCACCGATTCACAGTTTCAAAAATTAAATTTTTGCATATAATGGAAACATCGGCAAACCGCCGAGGAATTGCTTCCCTTGGGCGAAAAGCACTTGCCTGCGCTTAACTATGAACAAGCCCCGCGCGGCCGCGCGGGGAGCCGCGGCTTATCGGGTTTAGGCGATACCGATAAAGCGATTATGCCGTGGTAGGGGACGGTTGCTTTGCCCGATAACAGAGGTATATTGCTGATATCGATGCTGCAACTGATACAGAACCTACACCGAACAATAAATCGATAGTGCAAGCACCACTGTTGGCACCGGAGCAAAACGCATTTCCCCAAGCAGATACCATCATATTTACGGGATCCCCGCTTAGAGAAGAATTAACCATAAGCGGCATTCACCCCGGTACGGGCACGATATATGAATTTGCCGCATCGTTTGAAAACAAAATCATTGAAAGTCACAATTCCGATTTTGATGGATACGAGGGAATGGCCGTGTACGGAAGTGTAATCCTTTGGAGAGAATTTCCATGCTGCATGGACAACCCAAGCCCGTGGCAGTAACCATGTCGGGTATTTACAAGTATTCCGAAAGGACGTACTTGGCTCCCGAGTGGTTACGGTTGACGTTACGACACGGGCAGAAGCGATGCAATTGTTAAACGAAGAATTTCTGTCATATAACTTTGATGACGAAAATGGAAAAGTTGCATTTTATCATAAAAAGGACGTGAATTTGTGTCATTGGCATACCAAAACCACCCGGCATACAAGCACTTCGAAGCCATCACCCGCATACCGCACGGGTCGGGCAATGAAAAGGCCTTAAGCGATTACATCCTACGTTTTGCGCAAACCCTTGGCCTCTCGGCGATGCAGGATGCGCACCTCAATCTTGTGATACAAAAACCCGCCTCCCCGGGCTATGAAAAAGCGCCTGTGGTAATGCTGCAAGGGCATTTGGACATGGTCTGCGAAAAGAACATGGGCAGCACGCACGACTTTGAGCGCGACGCACTACGTCTGGTAACGGACGGCGACTTCCTCCATGCAGACGGCACCACATTGGGGGCGGACGACGGTGTGGCGGTGGCATACGCCCTTGCCCTTATGGAGGACAGCACCCTCCCCCATCCCGCGCTTGAATTTGTGCTGACGGCGGACGAGGAAGTCGGGCTTGTGGGCGCGACATTGCTCGACCCCGCCCTTTTGCACGGCGATATCCTTATCAATCTGGATTCGGGTGAGGAGGGCATATTTTTGACAAGCTGCGCGGGCGGTTTGAAGCTGGATATGGCGTTGCCCCTTGCCTACGCCCCTGCGCCCGTTGGGTATACCGCACTTTTACTTCGCGTAACGGGCCTTATGGGCGGGCATTCGGGTATCGATATCGACAAAAACCGGGGCAACAGCATCAAACTCATGACTGAGCTGCTGGCGGCACTGCTTCCCGCACACAATGCCGTTTTGGCAAGTTTTTCCGGCGGCGCGAAGGACAACGCCATCCCCCGCGAGGCAGAGGCGTTGATACTGGTGCCCCTCGATGCGGCGAAGGCCGTGCAGGCGCGCGTTGCGCGCTTTCATCAAGCGGTGCGAGAAATCCTGGGTTCGTCCGACCCGCTGGCGGTGGTGGAAGCCGTGGCACAAACGGATAACCCGGCCGAAGTATTAACCGATGCTTCCGCGCAGGCCTTACTTGCGTTTTTGGCAGAATTGCCCTGTGGGGCGCTTCGCTACTCAAACGCCTTCCCCGGGCTTGTGGAAACTTCAAACAATGTCGGAGTGGTACGCACCAACAGCGCTGCCGCCACCGTAATTTGCGCCCTGCGCAGCTCCGTAGCCGCACAAAAAAAAGCTCTTGATACAGCGATTCGCGGCATCGCCGCACAGGCCGGGGCATCCGTTGAAGCACACGGAGAGTACCCCGAGTGGGAGTATAACCCCGCCTCCAAAATCCGCAAAATCGCCATAGATACCTACGAAAAAATGAGCGGCGGGCAAGCGCAGCTTCTGGCGGTTCACGCCGGGCTTGAATGCGGCCTGTTTGCTCAAAAGCGGCCGGGGCTTGATATGATCGCTTTAGGCCCCGATATGTATGATATCCATTCGCCTGCGGAACGTTTAAGCATTCCTTCTTTCCTGCGAACTTGGGATTTATTGGCTGCCATTTTGGCAAAGGTGCAATAAGACGGCAAACCACACAAAACGGAGGGATATCATGAAGCTACCATGGGACAAAAATTATCTTAAAATCGCACTGCACGTGGTGCTTGCGGCGGCGGCCATTTATATAACGGTGCTGCTTATCGATTCCGCCGCTTTTGTACTGACGAATATGAAAAACATTCTTGATTCCGTATCAAGTTTCATCAGCGGCCTGCTCTCTGTATTCTCCGTTGTTGTTATCGCGTTTGTGATTGCCTATTTGCTTGATCCGGCAGTCGATTTCTTCCAAAAACACTACACCCGCTTTATGGAGAAACGCCTCCGCCCGTTTTTACAGCGGCAATTCAATAAAATCCCCATGTACCGCAAACTTCGCGGCGAACCCAAGCCCAAAGTGCGCCCGCAGTTTGCAAAACGCACAGCAGGCGCGTTGCTTGCCTACCTCGCCATCGCCGTTGTATTAAGCGTTGTCATAACACTCTTGGTCCGCTACATCGGCGGCGGCAGCATGGAAGGCATGGGCACCGCCGTTATCGACGGGGCAAACAAAGCCTATATCCAAATCACGGAGCTGTACGCCGGGCTGCGCGTTACTTTGGAGGAATGGGGTGTGGCGGAGGATTTGTCCAACATGATTTCGGATCTCGTGAACATGCTGCGCGATTTCATCCGCACGATACCTGATGGCATCGGCAGTGTTGCCACCGCAACAGGCGGCATGATCGGCACATCTTTGATCGCGATTGTTGTCGCATTTTATTTGATGCGTGACAAAGCGTACATCCTTGCGAGGACAAAAACCATCGCCGTGACCTTCCTGCCCGAACGGCTGGAGCGGCGCATCAGCGGCTTTTTGCATGAAATCAATGAAGTTTTCTCCGGTTACATCCGGGGGCGGCTTACCGACTCGTTAATTATGTCTGCACTTCTAAGCATCGGCCTGTCGGTGATTGGGGTGCCTTTCGCTATACCTATCGGCATATTCTCGGGCCTCGCCAACATCATACCGTATTTCGGCGGCATCATGGCATTCGTCATTTCGGTTTTTTCCGCACTTTTGGCAGGAAACCCAACCCTTGCATTTTGGGCCGCGTTGGTGGTTTTTGCGCTCCAGCAAATTGACAGCATGTTTATTGAGCCGCGCGTGGTGGGTCAGAAGGTGGAGCTTTCCCCGGCCTTGGTTATGATTGCGCTTGCCGTTGGCGGCAATTTGTTTGGCGTAACGGGCATGGTTTTTGCGGTACCCGTCTTTGCCATATTCAAAATTTTTATATCCCGCTATGTCAAGCGCGCCGCGCGGATGCGTGAGCTGGAACGGGGCGGGCCTGTATAAATTGGTTTACATTCGGCGGCATCTTGGTTATAATGAAGATGATATTCCAAGTTGGGAGATGTATCATGACAAAACGCAGACACAATCTGCATATCGTTTGGCTTGCTGCGGCGCTTGCGTTAAGCGGTTGCATCGGCTTTGACGCAATACCCACGGCCGCCCCGCCGCAATCCTCAGCCGCGCTTGTGACCGAGCCGGCCAAAACCAGCATTGTATACGCCCGCGGCATGGACGAAACAACCGGCACCTCCGCCCTTCTGGCCGCATATAACGCGCAAAGCGAGGACGTGGTGGTACGGTATCAAGAGCTGCCTTCCGACTCGGACGGGCGGCATCGGCAATTGATGGATATCCTTGCCGCATCAGGTGTCGAAATCGACGTGTTTGACGCAGACATTGTATGGCCCGCGGGCTTTGCTGCACGCGGCGGCGTAATGCCGATGGACGGGTATGTTCAGCAGGAAGGGATTGACTTGTCCAACTATTGGCCGGGCATGATCAGCGCCCTAACCTATCAAGGCATCCTTTGGGGGCTGCCCAAAACGGCCTCGGCAGGGGTGCTGTATTACCGAACAGACTTGTTGGACGATGCCCCCGCGACTTGGCAGGAGCTTATCACCGCCGCCGCCAACGCACCTGAGGTACGCTACGGCTTTGTTGCGGGCGGGGCCAATAATGACACCCTTGTCAGCATGGCGTTGGAGCTGATCTATGCCTATGGCGGGCAAGTGCTGGATGCTGACGGCAATGTGCTGATACAAACCGAAAACGCCGTCACAGGGCTTACGCGCCTGCGTGAACTGTATACAAGCGATTTCGTGCCGCCCGATATCCGCACCGTAACAGACAGCGACGCTTGCATGATGTTTCTGAACGGCGAGGCCGCCATGATGCGCAATTGGCCGCACGCCTGGGCCATCAACAGGCTGACCGAAACCGCAGCGGCAGGCAAATTCGCGCTGGCGCCGCTTCCTGCTGGCGATGCGGGCGCGTCCTCTGTTTTAGGCGGCGCGGTTATGATGATGAACGCCAAAACAAAGCACCCCGATGCCGTGTGGGATTTCATGCGGTTTACCGCAGGCAAGGAAGGGCAAACGATCCTTGCGGCAGAAGGCGGGCGGGTGCCTGCCTTGCGCTCGGTTATGCAACTGCCCGAGGTGGTGGCCGGCAACCCTCATTTTGATGACGAAAACTTCATCCTCGCCATTGAAAACGCCGTGCCGCGCGCGGTCACGCCGTTTTATACCAACCTTTCGACCATCATGCAGGAGGAGCTTGTGCGGTTTCTGGCATTCGAGCAGGACGCGGAAGCCACCGCCGCGCGGATAGGCGCGCGGCTTCATACACTCTTTTACGATGAAACCTACTACGACTGATACGCACGGAGGCACGATGATGCGGGATGACATACTGAACCTACGCAACACCAAACGCATCGCCATTATGGGCGGCACTTTTGACCCAATCCACTATGGACATCTGGTGACGGCCGAAGCCGTGCGCCATGAATACAATATAGAGCGAGTCCTTTTCGTGCCTGCGGGGCAGCCTGCCTACAAAAAGGCGGAACAAGTATCGCATTCGGAGCATCGCTATTTAATGACGGTGCTGGCCACAGCGGCAAACCCTGCCTTTCACGTATCGCGCACGGAAATTGACCGCGAGGGCGTTACATACACCATCGATACCATCAAGCAGCTCAAGCGGCTTTGCGGCAAGGATACGAAGATTTACTTCATTACAGGGGCGGACGCGGTTCACCAAATCCTGTCCTGGAAGAAGTCGGAGGAGCTTTTGAAGCTGTGCAGCTTCATCGCCGTAACCCGGCCCGGCTACAACACGCAAACCCTGCGGGAGCATGTTGCCAGCATCAAGCAAAAATATGAAACCCGCCTGCACTTCCTGGAGGTGCCGGCGCTTGCCATCTCCTCCTCCGACATCCGCAAGCGCGTCGGAGCAGGCAAACCCGCAACATATCTACTGCCTGCGGAGGTGGAGCGCTATATACTGAAAACAGGCCTCTATCAACACGAGGGCACAAGCGTTTTGCTTGCCGGTATCGAAGCGCACGTAAAGGCACGGCTGACGGAATCCCGCTATTTGCATACAAAGGGCGTAGTGGCAGAAGCCCAACGGCTGGCGGCGCATTATGGGGCGGATGCGGGGAAGGCGGCGCTTGCGGCATGGCTGCATGACAGCACCCGTTATTTCACCAATGCGGAAGCCAAGCGCTTTTGTAAGGAGCGCGATGTCAAACCCGATGCGGTAATGAAGCGAAACCCACGGTTGCTGCACGGGCAAACCGCAGCAATGGCGGCGGAAGAAACCTTTGGAATCAAGGATGCGGACGTGCTTGCCGCGATACGCTTCCATACCACAGGGCGGGCAGGCATGGGCTTGCTTGAAAAAATTATTTTTATAGCGGACATGATTGAACTGGGCCGCGAGGCATTCCCTGAGTTGGCGGACATACGGGCGCTGGCGTATACGGATTTGGATTTAGCAATGGAGCTGGGTTTGGAATGCGGCATGGCTTACGCCGCCGCTCAGCACGATGAGGTACATGGCCTGTCGGCGGAAGCGCTGGCAGATATCAGAGGGATACGCTCCCGGAAAACGGAGGATGACAAATGAGTGAAAACAAGATCGGTGCGGAAGAAAGAGCATTGCAGCGGCAAGCGGTAAAAGCCGCCTATACGGCGATTGACGATAAGTTTGGGTATGACTGTGTAGTTCTGGATGTGTCCGAAGTGTCGATCATGGCTGAATATTTCATGATCGCCACAGCCAACAGCCCCAGCCAGCTAAAGGCCATAACAGACGCGGTGGAGGAGGCCCTGCACAAACTGGGCATCCGCCTTAGGCATTCTGAAGGGGTGCAAACCGCACGCTGGATTTTGCTGGATTTCGGCGGGATTGTGGTGCATCTTTTCTGCAAAGAGGACAGGGAGTACTACCGTCTGGAGCGCATTTGGGGCGACGCGGCGGAAGTCAAGCCGGAGGAGCTGTAACCCGGTGTCACTAATCCGTTTCAGAACGGCTTCGCTTATCGGCGAAAGCGATTTCAACCGGATTGGCTATATCATTTGATTTACATGAAACGGCAAACCACCCCGACTCGCGCAAGCGCGAGTCGGGGTGGTTTCGATTACGCCATAAAACCCGGAGGTGCAGAACCCCGCGAACGCCTAATGCCGCGTATCGCGCAGCTCTGCTCGTGTTCTTCTAGGTTCATTGTACCATGAATTAAGAGGCAAATCATCGCAGAAGCGTCACTCCCGCTTGGAGCGTTGCGTGAGCGATGCTTCCACTCGTGTGCCTCTAAGATTCATTATACCACAACTTGGGCTGTATGGCAAAAACAAGACCTTGGAAACTCTGTCCCCAAACCCCTGCAAGGGGACGATATCCCTTGCGGGAGGCAGTCTTGGTGTTTTTCCTCGACGAGATAGGGGCAGCGCCCCAAGGTCTTATCTTTTTCTTTTCACGGCAAAACCACATTCGCCAGAATCTCCGCCAACGGCGCCATAGCGTTCAGCGCCTCCTCACGGGTGTTTGTCTGCGCACCAACCTCCACCAGCAACGACTTCGGTCGCATATGCAGGCTATAGCGGTACGCCTTCAAATATACCTTCCGCGCAAACGCCGGATACAGCTCATTGGCCGCCAACTGCATACGGAAACTAAAGGCGAGATTGTCGTGCAAATACGGGTTCGGCAGGCTCTCGATACGGGTAAGCGCGCCATTCTCCCACAGCTTGGTCAGCCCGTTGACAAACATAATCTTGGCCGTGGGCTTGCCGTTTACCTCTGTGACAAATTTAATGGAATCATCTGGTACCCCGTCACGGTGTATGTCAATCACCAGCTCGATGCTCGGGTTTTCATCGAGCATCCGCTGTATCACAGGCTCCATGCGCTCATACGCCCCCGTGATTTGCGAACGCCCGTCTATATAGTCAAACCTCTCCGCACAGTGCAAAGCGGGTATGCCATACTCGTTTGTCAATATATCCGCCAACTCGCGCCCCACGCCCACAATGCCGTCATATAAATTGTTTCTGTCGCCGTCCGCAAAGTATTCGGTAGAATGTGTATGAAAAATCAAGACCTTGGGCAACCCGTCTGACGGCGCAATCCGCAAATCGGCGCCCAAAAACCGATTGACATCGAAATCCTGCGCCGTGATGCGGGTGGTGTTTTCCACTGAATAAAACCGGCTTTGCAGCACACTTAAATCTTGCAGCGCATCAAGCTCATACGGCAAGCCTGAATCTGTGCGCCATGCCTCCGCCGCATTTTGGTAAGCGGTTTCCGGCTGGTACACCACCGCCGCAATGCCAACAACATCCCCCTGCCCCATGCCGCCCGGCATGTCCTCTATGCGCGTCACACGGTTGTTGTAATCCACATAAGGCGACACTACAGCAGGCAGGGCATCATTGTATATCGGCGCACCAACAGCCTCCGACCCGCTTAGGTTCAGCTTAAACAAATTCGCCGCGATGCCCGCCCCGTCCTGCCTATACAGAGGCAGGGCATCGTACAGGCACAGCTCGGCGGACAAGCCGCCTCCATGCCAAACCAACAAAACAAGCAAAACCACAAAAGACAAAACCAGCCCCACGGCTGCCTGTTGCAGCACGGATGCAACCTCCACTTTTCTTCGCCGCATTGCGTGACCCCTTTTCATGTGTGATGTGGCCGTTTGAACAGCAAACGCCTTTATAGCATATGCAAAGCGGTTGCCGGTTTATGATTCGAATACACACAGGCAGAAAGTCAAAATTTGTCCGTAAATACACAAAATGTCACTATCAAAACACGGCGGAAGTTGGTATGATAAAGTGGTCATAATAGACAGAGTATATATAAGGGAGCGTATGATCATGGGATTCAAAATGGCCATCATCGGTTTTGGCGGTATGGGTTCATGGCACTACGAAAGCGTTACCAAATCGATACCCGCAATTTCTTTCGCGGGCATATATGACATTCGTGCGGAAGCGCAGGAAAAGGCGGCGGCATTAGGCTTGCACGTATACCAAACGCCGGAGGAGCTTTATGCCGATCAAACGGTTGACTTGGTTTTGATCGCCACCCCGAACGACACGCACGCCCCGTATGCCATTGCATGTATGCAATCCGGCAAAAATGTTATCAGCGAAAAGCCCGTGACTCTCAGCGTAAAACTGCTTGACGAAATTTTGGCCGTATCCGAAGAAACGGGCAAATTCTTCACCGTACATCAAAACCGCCGCTGGGATCGCGATTATTTGACTGTAAAGAAGATCCTGGACGAAAAGACATTGAATAACCCCTACACCATCGAAAGCCGCGTGCAAGGATCGCGCCGCGCACTGCACGGCTGGCGCGGGTATAAACAAAACGGCGGCGGCATGGTGCTTGACTGGGGCGTGCATCTGATGGATCAGATGATGAACCTGTTCCCCGGCAAAATCATCAGCGTATCCGCGCATCTGCATAACGTTTTCGCACCCGAGGTAGACGATAACTTCACGGCGATGTTCCGTTTTGACAGCGGCCTGACTTACATAGTGAATATCGCGATGAACTGTTTCATCCAGCAGCCGCGCTGGCATGTGTCCTGCGAGGACGGCACCGCCATCATCCAAAACTGGGAGCTTGACGGGCATATCGTGAAGCTGGCGGATCAAACAGAGGTGGACTGGTCGGAGGAGATTGTATACACCGCCGCAGGCCCCACTCGCTCCATGGCGCCACGCCCGAAAGAAACAACCGTCGAGCTTACACTGCCCGAAGTTGTGGCCGAATGGTCGGATTACTACAAAAATATCGCGGATGTGCTGGCAGGCAAGGCCGAGCCGATTGTGTCCAAAACACAAATCAGACGGCTTATGCAGCTCATCGAGGCCGTGTTTGAGGCTAACGATAAGAAAAAGGAAGTTGTTTGCGAGATATAAGACAGCTAAGCAAGCAAAAGGAGGGGCATACGCCCCTCCTTTTGTCTACTGCACCATTTTCCCGCTACAAGCCGTCAACCGCAAGGCTAAGCAATTTGTACGATTGCCTTCCATCATATTCGTGGAGTGCGACAACGGCTGTGCAGGAATAGGCATACACAGACGCTTCCCACACATTGCCATGTAAACGATTCGGGTCGTCTTTCGTTATAACAACCGTCCCGCCCAAGCGCCAATCGGCAATATCCTCATACAAATTATCCGGCGCGGCATGGCTCTGATACACGTCGTACCGCGCCGTAAACGTGCCGTCGCCATTATCGGCAAACGACGTGACCTGCGACCAACTAAGAGGTTCGCCGTCCGCGCCCATCAGATAATATGCGCCGTTCCGATAATAATTCCAATCGTTGGTATACGCCGCGTGGTTAATATCCGAAATGCCAAAATAACGGTTTGCTGCCTGCTCTACATCGCCGCTTGAAAGAATCATAAAACCATCCTCGCCATAGGAAAACCGACTCCAATTGTTTCGGTAGTGGTGCCATAAAGCGAAATCGGCTAACTCATTTACACTATAGCTGCCGGCATTAAATTCCCGAAGCCCGACCTCACTGAAGTTGCTGAAAAATGTATGGAGCGCTGTTCTCTCCGCCTTGCTCATATCGGCAAGCATATTGACAGGCGGCGAATCCGCCGCGGCCGAGCCTTCGGCATCCGTTGCTTCAGCGTTATCGGCCGCCTCGAAAGGTGTAAGCATTATTTCCGCTCCTGTATCAAAAGATGCGCGGTTTACTTCCGCTGACACGGTTTGGATCATTCGCACACCGACGCTATCCTCCGCAAGCCGCAGCATCCCATACCCTTCGTTCCCCCAAGAATCTGCCCATTGGAAATCCGCCGTGTTTCCCGTAAGCGTTGCGATGATTTCGCCGGTTTCATAAATAGGCGACCAAGAGCGGCCTATATAACTCACCCCAAAAACGATTTCGCCATCCGATATGGAGAAAATCTCCAAGTCGTATCCGGCAGAAAACTCCGGATTTTCGCCTCTCTCCTCGTGGCGATTCGTTGTGTAGGTGCCGATGTATCGTTCAAACGATTGCACCGGCGGCGGTGCTGCCTCTTCGGGTTCTGCCTCGGATTCCGTTCCAAACACTGCGGAAAGCTCCGCCAATTTTTCTTGGATTTCTATATTGCTCGGTAAAACCGCAAGACCCCGCGCCAAGATGGCTTCCGCGTTTGCCGCATCGCCAAGCCTCATATACGCTTCCGCCGCGCCTGTGTAACCGCGCGGGTTCATCGGTTCGATTTCTATGGCTGTAAGGAACTGTACAAGGGCTTGCTCATAATCCATCTCAAGCAAATATTTCTCGCCGAGGTTCAAAGCCTCCGCGGCCGGCTGCACCCGCCCCAAACCGCTGCGCAGAAAAAATATGGCGGCAATAACCGATACAATTATCAGCACAACCGCTGTGACGATTGCGGCGTTGCCTCGTTTCCTCACAACCAACAACCCCCTATTTCAACAGCGCGTCTACCAGCTTTTGCAAAAGCGCATCGCGGTTGATATGATACACATACCGCATCAAATGCCTGGTGCGGTCATATGCATAATGATGGTCATACTCCGGTATCGGGCTATGCTCCAGCGAGTCAAGTGTCGTGCCGTCGTTAAGCAGCCACGCCACAGCCGTCACATCCCATATAATGCGCGAACGGCAAAACTTTTCCTCATCCTCACCCATCTCGCGCAAAGTCGCTTCCGCCAAATAGGTGGCCAGTTCGTTTTTCCCAAGCAGCCAATGCCGCAGCTCCGCGTTGCTGACACTAAATGCAGACACCACGCCCGTGCACGGCAACTGCACCACCGCCGCGCCGCACCCGAAAACAACGCGCGCCGCCGCCACATCCTGCATCATGTTAAACTCCTCCGTGTCATGCCATTCGCGAGAGTGCCCGCCAAGCCACACTACCACAATGCGGTCGATAATGGCCGGGTTCATCAATATGGCGGAGGCCACATTCGTAATGGCGCCGATTGCCGTCACATACAAGGGCTTCTCCGGCGTATACTCCATCGCAAGCTTAGCCAAATGCTCCGCCGCGGGCGATGCCACCGCCTCTGTTTCAGACGGCAAGTAAGCGCGTGACCCTTGGAATGTTAACGGCTGCATTTCCTCGCGTCTCATGACTTTAAGTATGCGCAGAATCTCGTCATAGCTCTTCACCATGCCATCCTCAGGGCCGTTTGATTTTTCGTTATGAAATGGGGCGGCGTACAGCGCCTTGACCCGCAGTTTATGCCCCGACTGCAAAAGATATGCAATGGCAAACTGGTCGTCGATTTCGTTATATGCATCTGTATCCAACACCACGTCAATCGGCCCGGTAGGGCGGCGCAGCCTTTGCAGCAAATTTTCTTGTTCGAGTTCGTTCATATCGTCATCCCTTTCTGTAATAAGTCCTGTCGCCATTGTATCAGAAAAACCTCTGTTTGGCAATCCAAAACGCCAACAAAAAGCCTTCCATAACGTCCACCATGGAAGGCTTTGCAATCCGTTTACAGCGCGGCCAAACGCGCCACAGCGTCCTCGCGTATCAACACATCTCCATGTTCCAGCAAGTACATCTTCGCCATAGGCGATGTGCTGTGCTTGCGGCCATAGTCACCCAAGGCATATTCAAACGTCGGCAACTCTTTAGCGGGGGCCGCCGCGCCGTCCAAAATTAAGTAAAAACTGCCGAAGCTTTTGACCAACGTGCTTGTGCCGTCATACGCCTTTTGCATACGGCCGGCACCCGCGCTTGCATTGTCCAGGCTGTCAAAAACATATATGGCCACATTTCTCTCTGTTTCCAACGCGGCCGGTTCGGCCTCCTCCGGCAACCCCTTTTCGATAAACTTGCCCTCATCCTTCGTATGCGGCAAAATATCAAACCGGCTATGCAACACATCTTTATCAGACGCCTTTGTAACAATGATCATCAAACTGTTGCCCGCAAGCGGAACCGCTTCCACAACCAGCGGCACATGCCCCTCGGTACGGAAATCGCAGTGCAGAACCGCTTCCTCCATAATCTCCTGAAACAGCTCCTGCGATTTTTCGGAACCATAGGACAGCTCACTTATGCGGATATCCCGCTCCTCCAAATCATCCTGTGTTAATATAAATTTGATTTGGTCATCACTAATTTTCTCTATTTCCATACAATCACATCCTTTGCTGTCTGCGGCGTTTCCCCTGCATAGAACAGTATACGAAAAAAGTGTCCGCTTGTAAAGTGGCTATTTACGACAAAAGATACATTTATTACTGAAATAAATATATTTTCAAGGTTGACAGCGGGCATAGGAAACGGTAAAATAAAGTAGATTACCTTTTCACTGTCACACACTTCAATTGTTATCATTTTTCATAAAACATCCACGTGCACGGTAACCAAACCGCATGCGCACACCAACAGAATGGAGGAACATATTTTGGGCAAGCGATCAAAACGGGGATATTCCAATTACACGCCAAATACCACGCAAAGCATATCCAATACAAGCGAGGAATTATATAACGATGACATTTCACGCAAAGCCGTCGGCCGCCTGTTTGACGACACTGTGCAAACCGGAAGCCCCTCCGATTTCGATGACGCGGAAACCGCGTACGATGACTTTCCGGAGGACGACTATGCCGCCGGTTTAGACGATGATGAATATGACGAACGCGAGTACGAAGAGGATATGGAGGATTCTGCCTATAAAGAATATATCGCCAGCGTGTCACAAACCCGTGCGGAGCGGCCAATGCCCAAGCGGCCGAGCGGCCAGCGCGATGCCACCAAAAGCCCTGCCTACCGCAAAATCACCGTACAAAGAGAAACCGCGCCGCCTGTGCTGCCTAAAGCAAAGCCGCCCTACACCAAGGTTGACAAATACGATAAATACGATGACGACTACGCAGACGACGAACCCCAGCCTGCCGCGACAGGCTCCATTGCTTGGTTTTCGTCCTTGTCCGTTTCCAATCTCAAGCTGATCGCCGCAGGCGTGGGGGTTTTGCTTTTGCTTGTGTTCGTTTTCCTTATCTACAAAATCAACGCCAGCGGGGCCGAACTCCGCGACCTGCAAAAAACGGCGGACGACTCCCAGACGGCACTGGTAAACGCGCAGGCGCTGTCTATCGAGGTTGACCTTCTGAATCACAAAATCAGCGAATTGGAAGGCCACTTATTCGAAAAAGACACGGAAATCGACTCGCTCCGCAGTGAGCTTGCCGCCTTTACCAACCCCGAGGGTTCTGCCCCGGCTTCCACAGACAATACAGACGGCACAAGCGCCAACACGGATGCAAGCACAAACACAAACACCAATACTAACACCAATACCAATACCAACGCCGGAACCGGGTCAGGCACGACCTCCACAGGCAGCCAAACCTATACCGTTGTTTCGGGCGATAATCTGTGGAAAATTGCAGAGCGCTTCTATAACGACGGCCGCCGCTCCGGCGAAATCAAAGCGGCCAACAACATTGTTGATGAATCCAAGATTCAAGTAGGGCTGGAGCTCGTTATACCACAATAACGCACTGCAACTACGACCGGAAAGCGAGGAAAACCATTTTGAAAACAACCGGTCAACCGGAAAATGAAATGAACACCGCAGGCACCGACATTGAAACGGCACCTGTTGCAAAAAAACGCGGCAGGCCGCGAAAGGATGCGGCCCAAACCGCCGCAGCGGCTGAGCCGACACCGCAACAAGAAACACCGCCCGCAGCGGTAAAGCCTACCCCGGTCAGACGGCCAAGGCAACCCGCCGAAACAGAACAGGCGCCGCTTGCAAGCGATGAGGGCATTGCCGCCCCGCAGCCGATTGCAGAGGCCATCCCGCCAACCCACGTGTTGGACGTGCCCGCCATATCGGATGAACCCGCTAACACAACCGCGCCTACACTTCCGCGCAAGGCCTACGCCGACGTGCAGACCGCCATGGAAAAGCTTGACAGCGGCATTGTCGAAGAAGGCGTATTGGAAGTCATGGCGGATGGTTACGGCTTTTTGCGCACGGCCAATTTCCTGCCGGGTACGCGTGACATTTATGTATCCCCTTCCCAAATCAGGCGCTTTAACCTAAAGACAGGCGATTTGGTGAAAGGCAACATTCGCATACCCAAGGACAATGAGAAATTCAGCGCTTTGCTGTATGTCAAAACCACAAACGGCGATGCCCCCGACACGGCGTCCAAGCGCCCGAACTTTGAGGATTTAACACCTATCTTCCCTAACGAGCGCCTGCATCTGGAAACCTCGCAGGTAGAGCTTTCCACCCGCTTGATTGACTTAGTATCGCCTGTTGGCAAGGGGCAGCGCGGCATGATTGTCGCCCCGCCCAAGGCAGGCAAAACCGTACTCCTTAAGAAAGTCGCCAACGCCATCATAACAAACCACCCCGAGGTGCATTTGATCGTATTGCTGATTGATGAGCGCCCCGAGGAAGTTACAGATATGCAGCGTTCCATCATCAGCCCCAATGCAAGCGTGGTGTATTCCACTTTCGATGAACAGCCCGAGCATCACAAGCGGGTGGCCGAAATGGTGCTGGAGCGGGCCAAGCGCCTGGTGGAGCAAGGCAAGGATTTGGTCATTTTGATGGACTCTATTACAAGGCTGTCCCGCGCGTATAACTTGACAATCCCGCCAAGCGGGCGCACCCTATCCGGCGGACTTGACCCGGCCGCGCTGTATATGCCAAAGAAGTTTTTTGGCGCCGCACGTAATGTCGAAAACGGCGGCTCCCTCACCATCCTCGCCACGGCTTTGGTGGACACGGGCAGCAAGATGGACGATGTGATATTTGAGGAGTTCAAAGGCACCGGCAATATGGAGCTTGTGCTTGACCGACGTTTGTCCGAGAAGCGCGTCTTCCCCGCCATCGATATAAACAAATCGGGCACACGGCGCGAGGAGTTGATCCTTTCCATGCCGGAATTGGAGGCGCTTTTCACCCTGCGCAAAGCCATGGGCAACATGACCACCCAGGATTTGAACGAGCAAGTCACCGACATGCTGCTGCGCACACGGACGAACCAAGATTTCATACGCTCTATCCCCGCCCTCGGCAAAGCAAATGAGCGGAATATTTAATTTGATTCATGCTCATACTTTTAGAATGGGCAAGCGTATATTGTTATAACAAACGCAAGTTCAGTCGTTTGAAAACGAGAAATATAAGGAGGAACCGACTATGAGAGAAGAAAGAATGCGCGTATTGGCTTTGGTTGAAGAAGGTAAAATCACGGTTGAGGATGCCACAAAGTTGTTGGAAGCATTGTCAATGAGTGTATCGCCCACTGAGGAATACGCACAAGACAGCCGCGAGTTTGAGCGCAAGGTCAATGCGTTTGCGAAGAACGCTGAGGCTTTTGCCCGCGAGTGCGGCTGTAAGATGGAAGGGGCGTTTCGCGAGGTGGAGCCTAAGCTCCGCAAAGCGTCCAAGGTTGTATTAACCAAAACGGCCTCTGTTATTGACGAGCTTGCTAAGGCGCTCAATGAAAATCTGCAAAACATGGAAAAGCAGGACTGTTGCTGTAACGACAACTGCTGTTGTGATGACGATTGCTGTGATGATACAGCGGAGGACTGTGGCTGCGGTTGCGGCTGTGATGATGCACCGAGAGAGAACTAGGGAAATTTTGACCAAAATGTTTAGATAAAAGTCAAAATCCGCGCAATAGTTGCACCACGCCAATATAACCAAACAAAAAAAAGAAAAGCAAATCGCAGAAAAGCCCAATATTACGCCGATCGGTGCCGTATTTCGATAGGAGCCGGTCGGCGTTTCATTTGGAGGCGTTCATTTTTGGCGATAAATACATTCTGCTTTAAGAATCGAGAAGAAGTTCTCAGCCGGCGCG
>JGI994J12354_10002589_pt1 | contig 17449 bp, 9 predicted proteins | sample IntmicLarv3ML3BL_FD_12354 | JGI IMG/M metagenome (IMG submission 12354) | reverse complement strand
TGTGCGCGTGGATATATTGCAAGCCGATTTCCCGCCCGAAATTCGCGGCCGTCTCTGCGCGTTTGAAGTAGGTGTTCTTCCCGCCGTCGTAGCGGCATGTCGTGTCCATCAACCGCACGCCGTCCGTGTGGGTCATCTTGCCGCGGATGATTGCCATGTGTGTGTCCGTCTCGTCCTTAGTGAAAAGCCCGCCAATCATGCTGCGCGTCATGGGGAGGAGGCGGGCGTTCAGCCCCGTTTCCGCGTCACGCGGATGCAGGAGATACTTTACGGACCCGCCGTCCTCAAATACAGCGAAGCCCGCCGTCATGCCGTCTGCCATCAACAGCGCGTGGAATTCGTCGCTCATACGCACCGCGAGGTCTATCAGCTTTTGCCCATACGCCGCGTCTATGTCCAGCAGCGCCGTGCCCAACTCGGTAAACGCCTGATACGTCAGTGCGACCGTCCAGCCGCTTACCATTTTCTCCCGCAAGGTCGGGTCGTGCGGCTGTAAAGTGTCGTCCCAATCCCCGTCACCATAACGCGACAGGCTTGTGCCGGGGATGAACGCCGCCTCGATATGGGCGACTTGCCGCTTCACATGCGCGAACACTGTCTCCGTCACGTCCGTGTCGCCTGTCATACGGGAGCGGTAGCCTACGGATTCCGCCAGTATCGACGCATCCTCTGCCGTGCGGAGGTAGTGCGCCAGCGCCTTCAGCGGCCAGACGATGACGTCGCCGTGGCTTTCGCCCGCCATGATGTTTTTATATTTATCGAACATGAACCACTGCGGCCAGTCGCCTGTTTCAAAAAATTGGCGGTTATACACCCGTAGGAGTGTATCCCGCGCGGAGGCGAAGTTTTGCAATGCGAGAAACAGCTCCATCGGCCCCTGGCATACATCCCGTGTACCCCACGCGCCGCCGCCGAACTGCTCCAAGCCCATCGGCATGGCGTAATGTATTCGGGCGTTATGCGCGTACCACAAAGCGAGGTCGTTCAACCTGTCCACGCGCGCGGCCCATTCGTTGTCCTTTGGCAAATGCAGGTGCAGGTTGTTCAGCGTGCCGTGCAGCCATTTTGCATATGCGACGGCTTCCTCTTCGAAGGATATACCGCTGTCAAGTACAGGTTTGCCATCCACACGGCCTTCCAGCGTGTAGCCGAAGCGGCTTACGTTGTCGTAGGCCATCACCAGTAGCGGCTCGCCTTGCGTGCCCATGTCCGGGTAGAACGCGCTGTCGTCCAGCATGGTAAAATCCTCGTCCATGTGGAATACAAATTCCAAGTGCGGGTATACGTTCTTTGTCATGGTACCGGCCGCATGTGTCAGGGACACATCGCGCCCGTTCCGCGTGATGACGGGCATGGCGGTATAGTCGTCCGGCGTACCGCAGACCTGGCTGTACAGCATAAAATTGTATGCCTTGCCTTGCAGCGACCGCACCGTCATCCGTAATGTCGGCGTTTTCGTCCGCACGAAGCTGATGACCTCCAGCGTATCGCCATTGTCCAGTTTGTACAGCCATTTGCCGAAGTTCAAGCCCATCTCGAACACAGCGGGCATCGTCAGCACCCGCCATACGCCGTTGTATTGCACCATTACGCGCTGACCGCTGGCCTTCATGACATTCAGCGCGTTGCGTGTGTTGGTCATGAGCTTGTTGAACGATGTATTCCCCACAACGATTTTGGAATTGAACACGCCGTAAATGTATTGCACGGAGGCGAGGATATCCTCGCGGATGGGGTCGTTTTCGCCCGTTTGGATGATGTTGCCGTGCGGACGCTCGACGACGTGCTCCTTCGCCATGGTGACGATGTGGCGGCCTTCCCGCGTGAAGAAGGAGCGTGTGCTACCGTTGTCGTCCGTCTCCGTATGGCGGCGTTCCGCAACGGGGTAAAGCGTTGCCAGCTCGTCCTCCGCCATGGGTAAAGAGCATAATGTGCTTTGCCCGTCCGCCGCACGGGTGAAAGGCGCAACGGTCTCAAAGCGGCTGTCAACCGCCAGCATATCGTACCGCGTGCGGATGTTGTCTAGAGCCAGCGGTGCAGTCATCGGCGCGTCCACATGCTTTTGGAACGCGGCGTAGAATATATGTGTTGCCGTCATGCCCGCTTTTACTGTGAACGGCGTGAGTTGCAAAGCCGTGAAGGCGAATTCGTATTGGTATAGCCGGTTATTCAACGTTGGCGCGGTCAGCTCCTTTGCCACATTGTCAAATTTGTAGTCCAGCCCGAAAAACGGGAAGCCGTCTACGGAAAAGCTTGCAACCTCGGAGAAGGAGCCCTGCTGCAAGAAGGGATACCCCGTGTGTTGGCCTTGGTTTTGCCGCGCGCAGACGACCTTGCCCGCTTCGGTGTCAAACACCTTGTAGTCGATATACTGCGCGTTGTACGCCTCATTTGCCATGACATGCCCCATTGCGCCGAGGCCGACATCCTGTGTGTACAGCACATCTGCACGGACATCCTTGCCGCTGCCTGTGAGCGTCACCGTCCAGAACACAGCGTTCTCCGCCGGGGTGAGCGTGACGGTGTAGCCGATACCGCTTGCTTCGCCCGTATACCGCGCCGCGTTGGCCGATACGGCGAAGCCCTTACCCTTGCCAATCATTGGATAAGCTGTGATGCTTCCGTCTGCGCTGTATACGCGGAGGTAGATATTGGCGGCCATACCGTCCAACGGGTTGCCAATCAATTGATTCAACAGGATGCCTTCCGCCTCTATAGTGCGGATATCGCCTGTTTCCAGCAGCGACACGGCCATGTTCCCGCCTTGTATATGTCTTTCGTTTACGATGCTCATGGAATCCTCCGTTCGTTCTCTCAAAAGGCCGCCCGCAGACGGCCTTGTCAAGTGTTTTATCGTGTATTTTTCGCCACGGAATCGCGCACCATCATTTGGTGCGCCACGATGTTTTGCGCTTGAAACGGCTTGTTCTGCGCGATGTCAAGCAGTACCTTTGTCGCAGTGATACCCATTTCGTAAAAATCCTGTGCCACAGTGGACAGGCGCGGACGTAGGATTTCCGCGAAGCTCATGTCGTCAAAGCCGACGATGCTGATATCATTCGGCACGCGGAAATTGAGGTCGCGGCATGCGTTTAACGCACCGATAGCCATATGGTCCGACGCGCAGAAGATGGCGGTCGTATCCGGCTTTTCTAGGATATGAGATTTTACATTGTTATACGCGTCTTCGTATGAAAAATTGGACGTGACAATCTGCGACTCGAGGCCGAATTCTTGTATGCCCCGGCGATACCCGGCCAGGCGCTCCGCCGCCACATATACGCTCTCATTGCCTGATACAAATACAATGTTGCGATGCCCGAGGCCATGCAGCATTTCAACCGTGTCGTACGCTGCCTGTTCATTCGCGGAAGCGACCATGGCGGTCTTATTGCCTGTTATGTTCGCGTCGATGAAGACACTTGGCACCTCGCTGGCTATCAGATGCTCAATCTCCGGCATGCCGCAGTCAAGGCCGTGGATAATGAAGCCAAGCAGGCTGTTGGATTGTCGGAACTGTACAAAATTCACATTGTTGCGCATGATGGCTTCCGGCGTGAACATGATCACGCGGAAGCGGTTCTTGTCCGCCTCTTTGTATACGCCGTTCAACAGGCCGAGGAGATATTCCTCTTTTGTCGCTTTTTCCCCCAGGCGGGAAAGCACAAGGCAAACGGTGTCTGCCTTGCCGCGTACAAGCTGCGCGGCAGAGCGGTTTGGGAGGTAGTTCAACTCACGCGCGATGCCCAGGATTCGTTCCCGCGTATTTTCCGACACATCGGGGTACCCGTTGAACACCTTGGAAACCGTGGAGATGCTGCTGTTCGCCGCCTTTGCGACATCGCTGATTGTTTTCATCTGAATACCTCCGTCTGTATGCTGTTGCTGGTATACCTTTTATTTACATATGAATCACTTTAGTAATCGCTGATTAAGTCAAAAGAAAAAATGCGTTAGGAACATAGAACACAAGAAGTGCCCGGTTCTGGCGCTTTTGTATGCGCTGTGACTGGTCTTAGCAAATTTTCTTACCTTGTTCAGCGGTTACTTTACAGCAATCCACAGTCTGTATGAGAAAATGACATTGAATTCTTCCCCGCATCGTGCTTGTACCAAGGTGGAAAACGCATTGATATCTTGCTGCAAGGATGGTTCAATTGTGCGTGCGTTCTGGATGCTGCCCTGCGTTAAGGTGAGATCCATCAACCGTTGCCGGGTGCAGGATTCCTCGTGGTGGCACGCGGTTTCCTTAGCATATGCAAAGATGCCGGAGGCCTGAATTGCATCCAGGTAGGATATGCCCTTCCGGCCATTGTGTGTTGCGGGTTTCGCCTGGGAATAGGAAATGGCGGCGCATTTGTCGGACAAATCGCGATACGCTTTTTCAACCGCCCAGTCAATGATTGACGGATACCCGCCGACAAAGACCGCAAACACGCCGCCGGGCTTCAAGATTCGCTGAACCTCGGCGAGGGTGCTGTCGATGTCCATCCAATGAAACGCTGTGGCGATGGTGACAACATCCGCGCAACCGGACGGCAGGTTTGTTTCGTTGGACAAACCCTTTTGGAAAATAATACCAGGTGCTTTGACATGTTTTTCCGCCGTTGCCCGCATGTCGCCGTTCGGCTCGATACCAATGACGCTTTCGGCGATGCCATCCCAGATGATGGTGGAAAGGCCTGTGCCGCTGCCGATATCAACGACGGTATCCGGCCGGCGCTTTAACCATGACAATATCATTTTCGGGATGATGGCAGGCGGGACGGGTCTGCAATTGTGATACAACTCCGAAAAACCGTTCCATCTTTTAATGTTGACTTCGTTCGTCGCCTTGGCGACATCGCTGATTGTATTCATCTGAATACCTCCGTTTATGCGCATGCTGATAGTAACATAGCACGCATGTTGTGCGAGTTTTATACAAGGAAGAATGAATATGGTGGCCTAGTATGCCTGTTTCGCAACTTATTCACCCGTGATGCCCGATTTGTCTATGCTTTCCACGAACTGCTTCTGCATCACAAGGTAAAACACCAACAACGGTGCCACACAGATGAAAGAGGCCGCCATTTTGACCGGGACATTGATTTTGCCGGCAATCGGGTCGCGCAGGGCCTCGTTTTCCATGAGCGAGAGAATGGCGGAAATTTCCCGCAGCAGCGTTTTGGCGGAATCGCCGATGTATATAGCTGTCAAATACGTTTCATTCCAATACCACACCATGGAGAAGATGATGGTCAGCACAATCGCGGGCATCGCCAGCGGCACCAAAATACGGAAGAAAATGAGCAGCGGCGGCGCGCCGTCAATTTGTGCAGCTTCATCTAATGCTGTAGGTATTGTATTAAAAAATGAATAAAAAATCAAGATAAATATCGGCGCCTTGAAGCCCTGCCCTAAGATGGCCGGAATGAAGAAAGCCATGGGACTTCCCAACAGCTTCAGATTGCTGAAACCAAGGTAGGTCGGTATCATCGTCACTTGTGACGGCACGATGAAGCATACCAGCACCAGCACGAGATAGACCGGCTTCATCTTGAACTTGAACCGGCTCATTGCAAAGCCCATCAGCCCGCAGGACAGCGCTTGCAAAAGGCTGCATATCCCGGAAAGAGTCAAGGAATAGCCGAGGGATTTCCACAGGTTCATCTTGGAGAAGATGAGCCGGTAGTTTTCCAGTGTGAACAAGCTCGGTACGAAGTTGACGGTCGGGTTAAACACATCTTCCGGTGGCATAAAGCTACGCAAGAGCATGTACACAAGCGGGTATACGAATACAAAGCCGAAAATCAACAGCAACGCGTATACCATCGTCATGGTGACGGCTTTGCTCCATTTACGGCGGATTATATTGTTCCGGATGTCCCCGAGGATTGCCTTGATGCGGCTTGCGGGTACTGTCATGCTCTCGCCCCCTTCCGGCTTGGGCGGATGGCGACCAGCCCGAGAAATGCGCCCAGCATCAGTACAATCACCACAAAGTATATCCATGCTACGGCCGATGCGTAACCCATACCTTGGTGCGCCTGCACGCCGAACATGTTCTCGCGAATCTGCTCGATGACCGTGTTGGTTGAAAACGTCGCGAGAAGCACGACTGTGTAAACGATATTGATGATGGTGAACTGGTTCATGCTCGGCAATGTGATTTTCCAAAACACCTGCCAGGAGGATGCGCCGTCAATGGAAGCGGCCTCGTATATCTCCGGGCTAACCTTCTGCATACCGGATAAGTAAATCAAGATTTGCACCCCGGAGAACCAAAGCACGGTGAAAATATTGTTCACCAGAAAGCTAACCACCTCTGCGAATGCGCCGAAGCCTGTCATGTACATCCAGCGGAGCACGCCGCTTTCTGTGAAGTCAATCAGGCTGAACACCTCGTTTTGCTCCAGCAGCGTGTACAGCGTGCCGCTGATGATAACAACGGGGAAGAAGTATATCGCCCGGAAGAGACCTTTCAGCCGTATCTTTTGCGCGAGCATCATGCCGATGATGAGCGACAGGATGATAACCAGCGGTGTGATGATGCCCACGAAGCGTATCGCCTCGATAAGTGCGTTGATAAACTTCACATCGAAGGTAAATGCATAAGAGATATTGTGGAAGCCGGTGAACTCCGTCACGATGCCCACATCCGTGATGGAAACCTTGTGGAACGCCATATACAGTGAATACCCAAGCGGGTATGCCATGAACAGTATAAATCCGGCGAGCCAATGTGTCGTGAACAGATACCCGAAAAATGTATTCCGTCGGGCCAGGCCGGAGGTTCTCGCCCGCTTGGGCTTGTTTTTCTTTTTAGTCACGCAGAACCACCTCGCTTCCCATGGGTTGCACCGTCACTGTGCCGTCGCGATACACATTCGGTGTGTAGTTGATATAGATTTGTACACCGTTCGCGTATGTCGTGCGCATGACGCCGGGTGCAACGGCGGTGTGGTTTGTGATATTTTCCCCGGTGACGTGTTTGAGAGACCCGTTTGCTGCGGCATAGGTCGTTGTGATTTCTTGCCGCCAGTTTGTGTATTGCGTAGACACAAGCCACCAGATGTTGGAATACAGCATCCGGGAGGATTCCGCCTCTGTGATTTCAAACGCGGGGTATACGCCCCATTCCGTCATGCGCAGGCTCATTTCCGCCGGATTCGGCGCGTTGTTCAAGCTGTTGCCGAAGAGCTCCATCGAGCCGCGCAGCACAATTGCTGTGAAGGGGATGGAGTCCGTCACGTATGAATACAGCGAAGCGGACATCCCGACATAGCTCATACCGTCCATGCTTGCGAAGTAGTTGGGAGTGGTGTTCATTTGCTCCAGCGCCATGTATTCGATACCGGAAACGCTTTTGGCCTCCGCCAGCGCCGCGCCGACGCTTTGTATGCTTTCTTCGCGCCATTGCGGTAGTTCGTTTTGGTTGAAAGTGGAGCCCACCGGTTGCGAAACGGCGAAATGCACACCAGCCGCGCCCGTATCCGCCGCCTTGCCCGCATCCGAAACCATAAGCTTGCGGATGCCGCTTGCGTTCAGCATATAAGCTTTGTAATTGACCGCGCCGGTGCGTTCCGTGAACACTGTATATTGCTTGTTGATTTTACGGATGACATCCGCTTTTGTATCCAGCCCCGCCACCTTGCCGCTGGATTCTGACGGGGAAGAGTAGAGGATGAAGAGATTCCCGTTCTCCGCCATGCGTTCCGCGACGCCCGCCAATTCTTTCAGGCTGCCCAGCCCGGCGGCCAGCTTATACCGGTCGCCCGCTTTGCCGGTTTGTGCTTCCTTTGACGCGAAACGGTAGGTGAAGCGAATGTTTTGCACACCGTCGCCGTTCAGTTCCGCAACGATTGTTTCCGCGTCGGAAAGCGTTGTCATCGGCACGGAGGGGTTCCAAAACATGCCCTCGTTTGTGGCGGCGGCAATGCCGAAGATCGTGATGGGGATGTCGTCCATGGATTTGGCGTTGTCCGTCAGCCAGCCTTTTTGTTGCAAATGTGTACGGTATTCAACCGCGATGCCGGAATAATCCGCTTGCGCGCCGGATAGCATCGTCACGCGTTCATGCACGTCAAAGACGGCACGTTCCGGCGTAATCATAGTGGATTGCCGCCCGGTGGAAATGATGTAGCTGTACTGCTGGCGGTATGCGAAGCGGTTGGTGATGATATAAAAATTCGTACGGACGCCGCCGGGATACATCAGCAGCTCCGCAAAGCTGGCACCGGATTCAATCTCCGTCATATAGGCATTGTCACGAACGCCGTGCACCACGCCGTAGACATTGTATTGCAATGTCGGCGGGTTTGGCATGGTGCGGTTGCTGTTGCTGCCCGCCGGTGCGATGCCGTTGTCCGTGCCGTAGTAGCGTTTTTGAAAATTCGCATTCACATTTTTATGAAGCTTTTCGAAATTAACAAGCGAGCCGTCGCCATCCGGCAATAGGAAATAGCCCGTTTGTGCCCCTGGGCGTGTGGCACCCAGGCAGGGATAAAACTGCACGGACACAATCCGGCGGCTGTCCGATTCTATGATGCTTGCGTCGTCCATGCGGATGTCGAGGCCTGTGCCGTTCAGCGTGACTTCAAATGTCAAGCCGATTTGCGTCTCGCCGAAGACGACCGCCGCACGGAAACCGTTTGCCAGCGGTGTGATGTCCGCGGTGGAGCGGCCGCTTCCGAGGAAGCTTTCCTCCGTCGGTTTAATATCGGCTGTACCGTTGGATTTGATGGTGTAATACTCAATCGTTACACCGGAGTTGATGTATGCCTTCCATTTGTCGTTGATTTTTTCCTCGCCGAAATCTTCCACATTAGATGACCAGATATAGCCCGTCTCCTTGTTCAACACGCGGATGGCGAGGGATTCCTGGTTCAGGTACAGCGCGATGCGCGTGTTCTCCGCCATGCGCGTAAATGCGGGTGTAATGGCGGCAAGATGGTTCGACTTGCTGTCAGGATAATAACCTGTGAAGCGGTTGGACATATAACTGCCCTTGCCCGCGTTTTGGATAATCTCCGCAATTTCCGCGCCCACATCTGTGTCGTTGGCGGTGTTGCTTGGTGTTGCCGCCCGGCTGAGGACTGGGTAGGCGGAGACAGTCACGGCAACCGCGAGCAAAATGGCCGTAAGCCTTTTACGATTAACCCAGCGCATTCTTTACCACCTCCTGCAGTATAGACCCGAAGAAACCAACCGCTTCCTTTGCAAGCATGTAGATGACCATCACAATGACGAAAATGATTGCCATGGTGAAAATTGTCAGCAACAGACTGCGCAGCGCCTCACCGAATTCGTAATCATGCACCTGCATCACCATGATGAACACAAGCAGGCCGCACCATGCAAAGATGACGTATTGGAAGAGCTGGAATATGAACGCCTCCTGCAAGGTCAACACATTGGATACCGCAATCAACGGCAGGTATAACGCCGCCAAGGGCATCAGGCATAACATCGTCGCGCGGAAGACTTGCATCAGCTTGCCGCGTCCGTCGTTGATGGATGCGATGAGGTAGTTTGACCCGACGAAGAGTACCAGCACAACCACATATGTCATCAGATTGCGGATGGGGTTGTAGCCAGATGTGCCCGAGGTGTCCACCGTGTTGAAAACAAAGCCGGTGAAATAATCTGCCGCGACCAGCAGCCCTGCCGCAACCGCCAGCAAAAGCAGTGCGGACGGAAGCTTCACTGTGTTGTAATAGCGTATATCGTAAAATGTGTCAATAGGATAGCGCAGGACGTTCGTGACCGTTTTGGCTTCTTGCATAAACGCTGTACCGCCGATGCGCGCCTTCGCGGCATACCAGCCGTCCAGCGCCTTTGTCCGCTTGCGGACTTGGTTCCATATCCCTTTCAGTACGGACAGTATCACAACCGCCACGATGACATAAGACACATTGTCCATCACGAATTTCTGCCGAACCTCCCAGAAGGCGTTGGAGTAGCCGCCGCGGTTGTTGGCAAGGAGGAAATAGTCCAGTGATGCGGCATAATCCTCATGTTTCAGCCGTGCAAGGCCGATGGCGTTGTTTGCCAAGGCGAAGGAGGAATTCCGCATGAGCACCTCCGACCAGAGGCGCTCACTCTCCGTGTACTGGCCTTCTTTATAATACGCCAGTGCAGAATACAACGTCTGCATGAGCGGCGTGGGCGTGTATACGATGATTTGCCCGAGGCTTTTATCCGCGACATATATATTTTCCACGGAATCCACACCAATGGCGACGGGGTTGCTTGTGATGCCAAGCTCGGCATTGATTTCGCTCTTCGCGCCGAAAATACCGACGATGTTGCCCAGGCTGTCCAGTATGAAGATATGCCCCCTGTAGCCCGTCAGCACGAATACATTTCCGTATGCATCTGTCGCGACGCTTTCCGGCGCGCCGGATTGCCCGTTGCCATAGATGTTATACAGCACATCTTCAAACAGGTTTGCACCTGCGACGTTGATTTTTTTAATCGGCTCCTTTGTATCGCCCTTTGTGACGGCATACACAAGCCCTTCCGCGTCAATTGCGATGTTCGACATGGACGGCGGCACATTTTTGATAAAGTTAGACATCATCTGCTCGGAGAACAGCATTTTTTGCAGCTTACGGAAGATGGTCATATCGGCGAGGTTCACGCCGAAGTAGCCGAGGAACGCACCCTCCTCGTTCATTTGTATGATGCCGTTTGTCGTGCCCTCGCTAAGGATATAAAGGTTCTTCTGCCTGTCCACAACAAGCTTCATGGGCTTGAACGGTGTGTTCGTGCCGAAGAGCGGCGAGGTCGGCTTTGCAATCGTGCGGACGACTGTGCCGTCGGGGTTGAACACGTACACGACGGCTTGCGTGCTGTCCGCAACATAGATGAGCCCGTCCGTATCCGCGAAAACGCCGGCGGCGCTTTTGAGAATACCCGAACCCACGCGGGTGCGTTCGTTTTCGTTCCCATCCAATACAATGATTTCCGTGGTGTTGCCGGACACCGCGATATATATCGTGTCGTCCGGTGCGATGAACATATCGTTCACCCCGGCGGCGTCCACATCGATGATATGCGATGGCTCATACAGCCCGGGGGAATTCCGTAGGTGGCCGTCCCGATCCACCATGAATGACCAGTATGGTGCGGCAAGCGTTTGCAACCCCAGCAAAGCGGTCATCACCAGCGCGGTCAGCAGAAAGATTGCTTTTTTCATATTCTTTCTCCTCCCTCCTGCTACTTGATGCCCGAATGGGCGACTGTGCTCATCATCGCACTTTGCAATACAACGAAGATGATGAAGTTCGGCAGGAACATAACCAGTGTTGCGGCGGCGTTAATACCCTGCCCCGCGATGGTTTTGCCCGCATCCGCGTTTGCCAATGTGTTCATGTAGAACGCAAAGGTGCGGAGGGATTCCTTGTTTGTGTATAGCATAGAGGTGTCCATATTGTTCCAAACGGTCTGGAACGACAGGATGCCCACAGTGGAGATAGCCGGCTGTATAATCGGCAGGATAATCTTGCGGTAAATCAAGAACTCCTTCGCGCCGTCAATCCGCGCGGCCTCAATCAGGGAATCGGGTATCTGGTCGATGAATTGCTTCACCAAGAACAACCCAACGGGGATGGCCATGACCGGCAGAATATGCGCGAACATGGTGTCGATGATGCCGATTTTTTCCATCACGAGATACCGTGGTATCGCGACGGAGGCCGCCACGAACATGAGCGCGAGTTGGTTCATCTCAAACCAAACCTTACGCCCGGTGAATTTCATCTTCGACAGCGCGTAGCCCGCCATGGTGGAGAGCAAGATGGACAGCGCGAGCACGATGACCGTTACGATGATGCTGTTCATCAGATAACGCACCATGGGCACGGCGGTTTTTGTCTGCTCCATAAGCTTGGTGAAGTTATCAAGCGTCGGGTTTCGTACGAAAAAGGTCGGCGGGAACAAGAACAATTCATCCATGGGCTTAAAGGCCGTGGACACAATGTAGAGTATCGGCGCAACCATGAAAACCACAATCGGCAGGAGTATCAGGTAAAATTTAATTTGTGAGCGGTGGAAGAACCGTGGATTCATTTGCGTGCGTGAAAATGATGACATACCGTTCCGCCTCCCTTAATCCTTTTCCGCAAACAAGCGGAAAGCAATTTTCGAAATGTAGTAGACAAACAGCAGCAGCACCACGCTCAGCGCGGCGGCGTACCCCATCTCGTACCGCTGGAAGCCGTAGTCCTCAATGTGTGTGACGACGAGCTGCCCGGCGTTCTGCGGTGTGGGGTTTTGCCCAGTTAAGGCCACGCCGATGCTGGAGACGTTGAATGTGTTCACCACCGACATCACTGCGCCGAAAAGCATTTGCGGCTTCATGGACGGAATCGTGATGTACATGACCTCCTGTATGCGATTGCGGATGCCGTCGATGGCACCTGCCTCGTACAGCTCCGTGTTCACGTTCAAGATACCCGCCAGCATCGCAAGGAAGCCGATGCCCATGCTGTTCCAGATAGAGACGATAATCATGACGACCATCAAATACCGCGGTTCCTGCAAGAACTGTATCGGCGCGTCGATGAAGCCGCCGGAAAGAAGCAGGTTGTTGATGTAGCCGAACTCGTCACCGGAGAACATCGTCCGCCAAATGACGGACATCACCACGCCGGAGGTGAGCGACGGGGAGTAGATGATAATCGCCAGCACCGTCCGCATTTTATGCGTGAGCTGGGCCAGTATCCACGCCAGCACAAACGACAGTGCGTATCCGCCGAAACCCACGAAGATGGCGAATTGTATCGTGTTTGGTATAACATTCTGCATGAACACAATATCCTGCGTCAGCAGGTCGATGTAATTTTTCAGCCCGATAAACTGCGGCGGCTGTATTGTGTTGAAGTAGGTAAACGACATACCGATGCCCGCGACGACCGGGATGATGATAAACGCGATAAAAAGAATCAAGTACCCACCCATAAAGAAGTACGGCGTGCCGTTTTTCTGGAAAAATGTTTTAATCTTGTCCATTCACGCCCGCCTCCTCTTCCGTTTCGTACCAGCTTCTGACGTTCTCTATTGTCGGGATTTTGTATTCCTCCACCATGTTGCCGTTCGCGTCCACATAGCCGAATTCTTGCAGCTTCCGCTTGATTTCGCGGTTTGCGATGATGACGGCCTCGTCCACGGCGCTTTTTACATCCATGCCCTCAAATACGATTTTATTGTACGCATTCGACACCTGCCGCTCCACGTCGTAACCGCCGGGCACCTTCGGTGCTTCCTGTATCCACTCGATTTGCTCCGCGATGATATTCGCATGTGCGGGTGGGACGGGGATTTGCTGGAGGACATTTGTATTGCCGCTCATCCACAGGAATTCCTGCCCGTACATGTTTTGCATTTTTGTCATGTAATCGTATTGTGCCCCGTCCGACAGCCACCAGCGGATGAACGCAAAGCTCTCCTCCTTCTTCTCGGAGGCATCAAAGATACAATCTGCCATGTTCTGCCCGGTGCACCAGCGCTCAATCACGCCTTCATCGTTCATCATGCCCGGCACGGGTGCGATTTCCCACATACCCATGATTTCCGGTGCGGAGAAGCTGAGACGCACATATTCGCCGAGGTTCGACACACCGATGGGGATTTGTCCGGAGCGGAAGCTGTTGTAGAACGATTCCACCTGCAAGGGCATACCGTAAATCTTGAATAGGTTCGTCATGTATTTCATGGCCGCCAAGCCCTGGTCGGAATCCACAACCGTTTTCATGCCGTCCGGCGAATAGATATCTGCGCCGAACATGGCGTAGAAGGGCATTGTCGTCGGCCAGGTTTTAAACGCGTCCTTTGTCGCCAGCGGAACGTAGAAATTCATACCGCTGCGGGAGAGCTGCGGCAGCATCAGCAGTACCTCGTCCCATGTTTCCGGCACCTTCCAGCCGTATGCGTCCAAAATGTCTTTTCGGTAGAACATGACATACAGTTCCTGCGTTTCCGGCAGGCCGTAGAGCTTGTCATTGATAATCATCTGGAAGAGCGAGCCGGGCGCGGCGTTTTTAATAACATCATTGGCGTTGTCAAACTGCCGCAAATCTGCCAGCGACCCGCGCAGAGCGAGTTCGTTCACGTAATACGCATCTACGCCTAAGGCGACGTCGGGCTGCTTGCCCGCCGCGTTCGCCAGCGTCAGCTTGCCTTGGTCGGTGAAGAGGGAATATTCAACCTCGATGCCCGTTTGCTGGGTGAACTGCTCATCCGTCAGGCTTTGCATCACATCCAAAAACTGCTGCGACCGCTTGACCCAGACCTGTATCTTTTCGGCGGACTGTGTCGTGTCTGTCTCCGCAAAGCTCCGGCAAAGCTGCTTCGCCACCTCGCCGATGGAGAAGGGGATGTTCTGCCGCGTCTCCGGAAGGGTGTCCGCCGTGCCGCCGATGATGATTTGGTCAACATTCAGGCTTTGTGTATTGATGGTGAGGATGCTCTTCGACAGCATTTGCAGGATGGAGCTGGCCCCGGTGGAAAGCACCGTCAGGCGGTAGGGCACCTTGTTCGGCTCGTCAATCAATTTCTGGAGCTGCTTGAGGGAGACTTGCAACTTCTGTGTTTCCTCTGTCACGCGGCCGCCCGTGAGGGACAGGAGCGTTTGTTCAATTGCAAGCAAATCGGTTTTCCATCGTTCCATAGCGGGAACCATGTCCGGTAGGAATTCCGATATGACCCACTCGCGATTTTTATCCTGGTTGTTGCCCGTGATTTTTTTGATGTCAAGGGCGAGTGCATTGATCTCGTCGGCAATAATCTTCATGGCCTTGCTGGCCGCGCTGTATTTTTCACCGTTCAGCGTGAAGGCGAGTTCATGTGTGCCCACGCTGAGGTACACGGGATATTCCGTGATGTAGTGGTTTGTGATGGGCTTGGTGTATTGCAAAGCGTAGCCCGAAAATTCTGCAAAGGGAATCGCGCCGTCGATGGTGATGTCCATAAACACCGGCGAATCGGTCTTGCCGGGCATGGCCGTTTTGATGCCAAGGGTATAATAGCCGCTTTGCGCGACGGTCACAAGGTAGACAAGGCTGTCCTTATGCTCCTTGTAGGTGTTGGCGTTGATGGTGTTTAGCAGTACAGCGTGCGTATCATACGGCCGCACGGTGATATCCGCGTTGTTGATGAGGCTGATGGCGTTTTTATTTTTATAGTAAAATTGCTCCGCCTCCAAGATGTACATGTCCGTCGCGGGTGTGCCGGGGTTGGCCGCTGCATACGCTGTGTAATCTGGTAAGCTTGTTTCCAACGCAAAGTGGAGCGCGCCTAGAAGCAGCGTACCCTCCGCCAGCGTCAGCGTGATGGTGTTCGCGCCCTGTTGCAAAGGAAGCGCCAGCATGTCGGTACGGACGGCATCCTCACCAACGGGAAGCGCCGCGCGCTGCCAGGCGCGGATGGTTTCTTGCATGGGGTAAATATCGTTCCCCTTGGTGTTCTTGGTGAAATCGTATTCCGTCAGGCGGAAGAAGGTTGGCAGAATCATGCCCTGCGCATCCGCGCCGCCTTGTGCGAGATGTACGGTAATGCGCTCAAAGCTTTCATTCAACGCGACATAATCGGCATATATATTGTATACGCCGTTGACCGGCACGTTGACGGTCATGGTCGCCGTGCCTTCGTGCCAATATATATAAGAGCCGCCATAGTAAGGCTCCGTAAACGCGGGGATTTCCCGCGCCCCCTGTGTGAAGGCGATGTCCGCAGCGGATACCGTCGCGTCAAACGCGGCGGCTTCATCGGGGACATAACTCGCGTGTGCATACAAAGACCAGTCAAAGGGCACAGAGCCTTCTGATGACACACGCGCCCCATAGGACCGCGCGGACACAACGGAAAACACGGAGGTTAACAACACAATGACCGCGCAGGCCGCGGCAACGATTCTTTTGCTCATTAGGAAATCCCCCCATTGGTTTGCGGCAGGTTCTTTTGAAAAACGGCAGGGCTATTGAATTCAGCCCTGCCGTTGGTTTGCCTTGCGGTGAATGCTATCTGTTGCGGACAGCTTCCGCTGCCTTCTGGTGTACTTCGTTCGCGATTCTTTCCATTTCAGCCGCGTAGTCGGCCAGATTCTTTTCGCCGCGGATGATGGCATTGATAAGCTGTTCCATGGTCAAAGATTTTTCTTCGCCATTGACGGTGCCCATAACGCCCGTATCAGCGGAGAAACGCGCCTCGTGGTAGCCAGGCACAATCTTATAACCCTCGACAACCGCGTTTTCCGGCTTTTCGGACAGGCTGTTGTACAGCTTCAGGAACATCGGAAGCTTGTCAAGGCCTTGCAACGCGAATTCATCAACCTCCGGAATGGTACCTGCCATAACCGGAATGCTGCCGTAGGTCTGGTCAGGACCGATGGCCTTCGTGATTTCGATACGCGCAAGCTGGCCTTCTTTGTTGTATGTCATCCAGGAAGCGAGCTTGTATGCCCATTCCGGGTTCTCTGTGTTGTTCGCGACATAAATGAAGTCTGGGATGATGACGGTCTTTTCGTTCGGGAGCGGCCACAAGTCTGTGCGAAGCGTGGAATCGTCGCTTGCCCAACTGTTTGCGCTCCAGGAAGCCTCAAACGCGGTGCCGATATAACCCTCACCCCATGCCCAGCCCATACCCTCGGGCTTCCAGCTCGGGTCTTTGTCAAAGTCGCCATGCGCGGTCTGACCCTTCGCGACGACCTCTTGGTAGTAGCCAATCGCCTCGGCGAAGGCCGGATCTGTAAAGTTGAACTTCTCACCGTCAAAGGTGCCGAAGCCAAGGTCGGATGTGACGATCGGTCCCCAGTCTTCCACGCGGAAGCTGTCTGTACCCTTTGTTGTTGCGGTGGTGGTTGCGGCGATGATGTCCATCAAATCCTGCATGGAATAGTTGTACGCCGGCGCGGCCACATTCAGCTCATCCAAAAGGTCGAGGTTGAACGCGATGCCGAACAGGAACATCGCATACGGGAACGCATAAACTTTGCCGTCAAGCTGGCAGCCTTCGCGCATGACCTGTACGACGTTTTGGAAATCCGGATCAGCAAACGCATATTCCGACACGTCTCTCGACCAACCGGAAGCCGTCGTATCCGGTACGCTTGTCCACATGAATACGTCCGGCAGGTTCTGCTGGGATGCAAGCGTGTTAAGATACTCGCCATAATCGCCGCCGGTGCCGTCCGCACGGAGCGGGACGTCCACGATTTCGATTGTCACGTTTTCATACTTCGCTTCAAACGCGGCCAGCATCTGGCGGCGCATGTTGTTTTCTTCCTCTGTGCCCAAATCCCAGGACATGTAGCGCAATGTAACAGGCCCTTCGGGTAAGGTGCTGTCATCCACGGGCGCTTCTGCTACAGGCGTTTCGATTCCCGGCGTTTCCGACGCCGGCGGTGTTGCGGTAGGTGTTTCCGTATCTGTTGTGCCGCCGCCACATGCGGCGAGTGAAACCGCCATTA
>JGI994J12354_10002588_pt1 | contig 17451 bp, 15 predicted proteins | sample IntmicLarv3ML3BL_FD_12354 | JGI IMG/M metagenome (IMG submission 12354) | reverse complement strand
TCTTTTTCCGTTGGGGAATTTTATCAATAGGGGAACGGAGGCGTGAATGTTATATTATTATCGGATATTCGGGTTTTTGACGGCTTCCGAGGTGCTCCTGCCGGAGGCCGAGCCTGCGGAAGAGACAGGCAATCCAGACGTTGAGATTCGGTTCGGCCGGTTGGAACACGACATCACGGCGCACCCGAAAACGAAGAGCCCCGGCGAAGCATGGCACTATTGCTTTCCCGAGGACGGCGTTATGTGGTTTCGGGCGGATGATATGGATTTTCAGGTCTCAGACGGAAACCGTATAATGATTGACGTTAGCAGAGCCGGAGAGAGACTCGAGCACCTGCATGTGTTCGTGCTCGGGACGGCGTTCGGAGTCATTCACATGCAGCGCGGGAATGTCCCTGTCCACGGGGCGGCTGTCGAAGGACGTGCCGGTGCTGTTATAATAACAGGATATTCCGGTTCAGGCAAGTCCGCTGTTTTGGGTTCGCTGGCTTTGGACGGTGTTAGGTTCCTGGCGGACGATGTCTCGGTCGTAACGACAAAAAGCGGACATCCCGAAGTGTTATCGGGATATCCGCAGCGAAAAATAGCCTGCGAGGACGCCGCGGCGCTCGGCTACGATATCGAAGGGCTGGAGCGCATAAACGAGGATAATCGGGATAAATATGTCATTCGCAGAGCCGAGGAGTGGCGGCGGGAGGCGATGCCGCTCGCGGCGATAATCGAGCTCGTCCCGGCCGAAAGAGAGGACGGGGAGCCTGTGTCGCCCGAGCTTCGCGAAATCAGGGGGCACGCGGCACTGCAATTTGTCATGCGCAATCTTTACCGGCGGCAGTTCTACAGCGAGACGGGAATCCTGCCGGAGATAATGAAGAAGATATTGGTTTTCACATCCAACATTCGCACGTATCAGCTTGTGAGGCCCCGGGAGGGGATTTCGGTCAGGGATACGGCGGAAATGATAAAAGCCGGGTGTGAGGAGCTTTGAACAAAAAAAGGCCCGGACATGTCCGGGAGGCGTGGAGGATAAGAGATGAAAAAGACGACGGCACTCGTTACCGGGGGCGCGGGCTTCATAGGTTCGCATCTGTGCTCGGAATTGCTGCGCCACGGGAAAAGGGTGATATCGGTTGACAGCTTTTGTGATTTTTATGATCCCGAGATAAAGCGGGCGAATATCCGCGCGGTTGAGAGTGAGGACGCGAATGGCGCGTTTGTCTCTGTTGAGGGAGATATAAGGGATACCGGGTTGCTTGATGAGGTGTTTGACAAATACTGCCCGGATTTAGTGTATCATATAGCTGCGTATGCGGGAGTGAGGCCGTCCATTGAAAATCCAGCCCTTTACTACAGCGTAAATGTTGATGGAACGCTGAGTGTTCTCGAGTGCATGCGGCGTCATGGGGTGAGGGACCTTGTCTTCGCGTCCAGCTCATCGGTCTATGGGAACAACCGAAAACTGCCGTTTTCCGAGGTTGATTCCGTAGATAATCCGATATCTCCATATGCGGCAACCAAAAAGGCGGGAGAGCTTTTGTGCCACACATATCACCATTTGCATGGGATAAGCGTGGCATGTTTGCGTTTTTTCACAGTATATGGGCCGCGTCAGCGTCCGGATCTTGCCATACATAAGTTTGCGAGGCTTATGCTGGAGGGGAAGGAAATTCCTTTTTTCGGAGACGGCTCCACAGAAAGAGACTACACGTATATTGACGATATAATCAAGGGCGTAATCGGCGCGGCGGAATGGATTTCGGGAGAAAAGCCCGCATATGGGATTTTTAACCTCGGAGAATCGCGCACCATATCGCTCGACATGATGGTGGCGACGCTGGAACGGGCGTTGAATGTTAAGGCGGTTTTGCGGCACCTGGACATGCAGCCGGGGGATGTCTTGCGGACATATGCCGACATTTCAAAGGCGCGCGCCGAGCTGGGGTATGCTCCGTGCGTGGATTTTGAGGAGGGAATATCAAGATTCGCGGAGTGGTGCGCGCGTTGACAATGGGATAGGGTTGCATTATAATTAATTATATTTTTTGGGTTATATAATAAGATAAGCGCAAATTGTAGCGAAATTTGGCACATAGACGGGTTGTGGCGGAAATTGATACAGAGGAGAGGGAGAGGGCGAAAAGGCCGATGTGTATGTCCGCTTAGGATGCGAGGCTAGCATTGCCGGAGAGAGCCGTGCCGGCTCAAATTTTCTCGAGTCTTTGAATTCGGCTGCCGTTTTAAGTTAAAAGGATGACAATCCCGGGGAGAACCAAATCTATTTTTTGTGAAAGGTTGTCTTAAGATGCTCAAAGGTGACGATGAGAAAGTGGAGAATTTTTTGGGAACCCATTTTTAGACACGCGGAGGTAATCCGGTGGATATAAGACAGGCTGTCCCTGCGGCAGAAGCGATATGAGATTTTGAAAAAATCGTCGTTGGAAATTTTCTTGAAATGCAGGTAATATTCTTTGCGGCGATTGCGCCAATCTGAGGATCTGTTCATGGAAATAATGTGGTTGCAAATATTGGTAATATTACGAGAGTACAATAAATCGCGCTCGTTATACATTTTCCATATTTCGCAATAATCACCCACCAGGGTGCCAAGCTTTTTAATCGCATAATATTTATTTATATTAAAGACATGAGTTATACTGTCGGGATTAGTCCGGTAAAAGTAGAGGGATTCATCTATATACACAACTTTATTTGCCGCAGTTAATATTGGCAGGATTTGGAGCAAATCCTCGCCTGTGGGAAATCCTTTATAGTCTGAATAGTCTGTGTCGATATCCCAAAGTTTAATGCTAACTGCCTTATTGCATAAGTTGTTGAGAGTTGGGCCGCTCAGAACAATACGGTAGAGAAGGGCCTTACGATCCCCGGCAAATTCATCATAGGTTGAGAATGGAAAATTCAGAAGCCTTACTTTGTATTCCGATTCCCGTGAAAAATTAAAAATGATTAAATCTCCGCTGGTGCGGAGTATAGTGCCGGAGATTTCTTCCAGGGCGTCAGACCTTAGCATATCGTCGGCATCAACGCAAATGGTATAATCCCCCGTGGCCAGAGACAAGGCGGTGCGTCTGGCAAGCAGAGCGCCTTGGTTTTCTGTGCGTTTGAAGAGAATTGCCTTATGATTTTGTGCGTATTGTTCGCATATTTGCTGTGTTTTGTCGGAAGAGCCATCATCCACGAGAATAATTTCGTAGTTCTTGTAGCTTTGGTTTAAGATGGAATCTAAGCATTCGCTCAGATAGCATTCCGCATTGAAAGCCGGAATTATAACGCTGAATTTAATGTTGTGCATGACGTGGCTCCCCTTGTTTTCTTGAGAATTAAAACAATATTAGCTGCCATTATATCAGCTATGTATACGATAGACAAGGTTGATTGGCCGTACAGAAGCGCGCGGTTGAGCTCTAAGGGCTTTTAATATTGAGGGGGGGATAGGAGTAGAGATATGGCTGGTGAGGGAAGCTTAATTTATAGGCAAAGAATGGAGGAACAGTACAAGGCGGTATCGAAGGTCTGGGAAATTGTTTCTCTGTTATACATGATGGGAATGCTTATAGCTCCATCCACGTTAATATACAACCTAACCAGAGCTCTTATGCTGCTGACGGTACTGTTGGTTGGCTTTTTTTCAAATATCAAGCAGGTTGGGAAGGCCCAGCTGCTCTGGTCGGCGTGTGTGGTGCTTTATTTCTTTCTGCATACACTATCGGGAACCCCGGTAAATACAGCGTCGGCTTGGCATCGGCTTGGGGTGCTTGCGATGAATTACCTGATCCTGAACATATTTATTCTTCAGACTCAAACTGAGGAAGGATACGATATTTTTATAAAAAATCTTACCATAGCAGTAATGGCATTGAATTTTATTATTGTGATTAATCAAGGATCGGAGTTAGCCAGCAGAAGGTTTGGAAACCTTGCGGTGCACTATCCATTTGGGCGCGTTGTTTATAATTCGAATGGTGCCGGACTTGTAAACGCTTTGTGCCTCTTGCTGCAGCTATATCGCTTCGATAGGGACAAGGAAAAAAAGAGATTTGCTGTAATTGCGATTAATTTTTTAGTCATAGTGCTTTCAGGGTCTCGTAAATCTCTCCTTTGTATAGTTGGTTTTATATTTATTTATATGTTCTTTCATGAGAAGCAGCATAGGCTCAGAAATGTCATAATTGCGATGATTTTGGCTGTTATTATGATTATTTTGGTTCTTAATGTGCCGGTGATGTATTCGCTGTTGGGAGCGCGCCTTGAAAATTATGTTATGAGTGTTTTTGCACAGGAGGAGCTTACCGAGTCATCGGCTATTGTGAGGGGGAAGATGATAGATACAGGCTTATATTGGCTGTCTCAGAGGCCGTTTTCGGGGTATGGGCTCGACAATTACCAGTATCTGCAAGGGAGCTATGGCACATATTCTCACAACAACTACGTTGAGCTTGCAATATCCGGAGGTTGGCAGGTTATCCCGCTGTATTATTGGTTTTACCTTTATGTGCTTATTAAGCTTATTACAAGCAAGGAGGACCTTAAGCTCCAGGCGACCGGATTGGCTGTGATGATGCTTTTGCCAATATTAGAGTATGGGTGGGTTACTTATCTTGACTCTAAATTGATATTTTATATTACAGTGGGGTATGCACCCATTGCACGGAGTGAGAGCAAAAGACGAATGCTCCAATCACACTTCTCTACCGATGAAGGGGGAACAGAGTATGTCGGTTCGAAAAGCGCTCATTGACATAGCTAAAGCAGCCCTGATTGCGATAAGCCCCAAAGCTTTTAACAGGATGTATTACAGGTATTTTGTCGGAACGTCATGCAATATTAAAAATCCGGTTAAGTTTTCTGATAAGCTGCTGTGGCTAAAGCTTTACTGGCGCGATGAAAGTGCTAAAATCTGCGCGGATAAGCTCGAGGTCAGGAAGTATATCAAGGAAAAAGGCTATGGGGACACGTTGATACCGCTTATAGGAGCTTTTGCCGCCGCGGACGACATGGATGTCAGCTCGCTGCCGGAAAAGTTCGTATTAAAAGCCAATCATGGCTCCGCGTGGAACATAATTTGCCGGGATAAGTCTGAGCATGACTGGGAGCAAGAAAAGAAAAAAATAAAGAATTGGCTTGCAACCGATTATTACTACTGCTTCGGAGAATGGGTATATAAAGGGATGAAGCCCATGATCGTTTGTGAAGAGCTGTTGCATCAAGAGGGTTCTGAAGACATCAATGATTACAAGATACTGTGCTTTTCAGGAGAGCCCAAAGTGATATTTACGTATATGGATAGAAGTAATAACGGTGGAGAATCAGCGTTTTATGACATGAATTGGAACTTGCTTCCGGCTTATAGTGCAAGATTCAGCCGAGCGAGCGGAGCGGTCCCGAGGCCGATGCAACTGGAATTTATGCTGCGAATGGCCAGGGATTTGAGTGAAGGGTTTCCCCATGTCCGGATTGACCTTTATGAAGTGAATGGAGCCGTGTATTTCGGCGAGATGACCTTTTTTACCTCAGCCGGATTCTGCAAGTTCTCGCCGCCGGAGTACGATGTCGAGCTGGGTAGCTGTTTGACTCTACCAGAAAGGTCGTAGAAATGGATGACACACAAAGATGCTTTTTGAATTTGCTTTCATGCGGAGCTCGGGGAGTCTCCGCTGAGTCGTTCGACGGGGAAGTCGACTGGGATGCACTTATGGGTATTGCAGCGGAGCAGTCTGTAATTCCAAGTATATATGTGGGGCTTGTGAAGTGTCCGGGCATACCGGAACGTATTATCGATTCAGCAAGACAACTTGCGATATTTCGCTGTTCCCGGCAGGCCTCCGCCTATAACGAGTTAAAGACGCTGATTGAAAAATTTCACTCAGCGGGGATACCGATGCTTGTGTTTAAAGGGATTGTCATGGCGGTACTATATCCGGACCCCGCACAGAGGATTTCAAGCGATGCGGATGTGCTTATCAGGCATGAGGATTATTCAAGGGCAAATGAACTTTTGGCCGCTAATGGATATGTGTTAGATGAGAAAAATGAAAAGGCGCATGTGAAGCCATATTCAAATGATAAGCTGGCGATTGACCTTCACTCCAAGCTTTGGGGGGATGTTAAGCTTCGGAGGATAGAGCTCGTTGAGAAGCTTCGTTTGGGCTCGTTTGAAAATCAGATATTTATTAATGCTCTCGGAACACAGATACCAACGCTTGGCTGTCCCGAACATTTTTTATACCTTTTTATACATATGGCAAAGCACTTTATACTTAAAGGAGCCGGGATTCGCAACTTAGTGGACATAGCGCTGTATTTTAACAAGTACAAAAGCGAAATAGATGCGGATTGGCTATGGGCCGCAATCAAGGATTTTGAATTTACTACACTTGCCAAATACTTATTCTCGATATGTATAAAGTATTTTGGTATGGATTCCTCAATATTGCCTGACGGGGAAGAACTGGATGCTGATATTGAAGATGCGTTAATATGTGACATCCTTGAGGGGGGCATTTACGGCAGTACTAAGGCACGAGAGGTTTCCCAATCGACAGTCATGAGCGTTTACCGCAAGGGAGAAGCAAAAAAGAGCATGTTCGGGTTAATGTGGATGACCATGTTTCCGGGAACACAGAGCCTTCCCGTTAAATATGGCTATGCCAAGCGCCACAAAATTCTATTGCCGGTTGCATGGATACACCGTCTGTTTAACTTTGTGTTTAATAGAGCGCTTAGCGGAAGGCGGGTCGCCGTAACCGCTGTGCTGGACCAGGCGGATAAGCGGGTTAGCCTTCTTAGCGCTATGGGTATTATAAAATCTTTGCAGGAGGGTATAGAAAATGATTAATATTTCCGTTATAGGCGCCGGATATGTAGGCTTGGTGTCAGGTGCGTGTTTGGCAGAGTTCGGATTTCGAGTCACCTGCCTTGATGTTGATAAAGAGAAAATTAGGAATCTTAAAAATGGTAAAATTCCTATTTATGAGCCCGGGCTGCAGAGTATAGTTGAGAAAGGGATGCAGTTTGGAAGACTTTCTTTTACAACAAGCTATGAAGAAACTCTTCGGGACTGTAATGTTGTTTTTATTGCCGTTGGAACTCCTTCCCGGGAGGATGGCTCTGCGGATCTTTCATATGTGCTTAATGCGGCGCAGTCTATTGCTGAACACATATCTGAATATACCGTTATTGTAGACAAGAGCACTGTTCCGGTGGGAACCGGGCGGATGCTAAAGCAGGTTATCAACGATAAAATGTGTGAGCTTGGACGCGAGGTGCCCTTTGACGTCGTATCAAATCCTGAATTTTTGAGGGAGGGTTCGGCGGTAAATGACTTTATGCAGCCTGACCGAATTGTTATTGGGGCAGACAGCGAGCAGGCATTCGGCGTTATGCGCCAGGTGTATAGGGTTTTATATATGAATAACAGCCCATTTGTCTTTTGCGATGTGGAGACGGCAGAAATTATAAAATATGCCTCTAACGCATATCTTGCGGCTCGCATTACATTTATGAATGAATTATCCTTGCTATGTGATGCGGTAGGAGCGGACGTAACCTTGGTTGGAAGGGCAATGGGACAGGATGCCAGAATAGGGCCTAAATATCTCAATGCCGGGCCCGGGTATGGCGGAAGCTGCTTCCCAAAGGATACGCGAGCAATCCTGCATACAGCCAGGGACTATGGGGTGAATTTGAGCATCATAGATTCGGTTATACAGGCTAACGAACGGCAAAAGGTGTATATGGCAGATAAAATTGAGACGGCGATGGGAGATTTAAACGGGAAAAATATTTGTGTATTGGGCCTTGCGTTTAAGCCTGATACGGATGATGTGCGCGAGGCTCCATCCATTACCATAATTAAGGAGCTATCCGCACGCGGCGCGGTACCGGTAGTGTTTGACCCGATTTCAATGAAAAACACGGAGACTTATTTTGCCGGGAGCAATATAAAATATGCCGGGGATGAGATGGAAGCGATACGGGGAGCTGACGCGCTGGTTATTGTCACGGAATGGAATCAGTTCCGTAACCTGGATATGAGAGAGGCGCTGGAGAGCATGGCTGGAAACTATTTGTTTGATTTACGAAATATATATATAAGAAGTGAGATGGAAGAGATAGGATTTCAGTATTTTGGAGTTGGGCGTTAGCTCTGTAAGGGCAATATTAGCTTGGATTTAGCCGGAAATGGAGCTGTCACATTTATGAAATCAGCTAAAAAATATATTCCGTGGGGTGTTGTTGGGCTTATAATAATTGCGCAATTTTTATTATCCGCTCAGTCCGGGAACAGCTCAAGAGAGCTGTCTGTGTCAATTGCTGACAGGATACTATTTAACTTTGAGGCTATTTTGAAGACAATTCGCTTATCATCCGAGGGGCAATTCAGACTTTTGTTAGACGGTTTTGTCCGTAAGCTGGCTCATTTCCTGGCGTTTTTTGTGCTTGGGATTTTTACGCCTCTGGCTGTAAGACTGACGATACCGGTGGTGCGCAGCAGCAAGTGGGCACCCTTTTTGATTTCCTTCTGTATTTTGTTTGTAATTGCGAGCTTGGATGAATATCACCAAATGTTCGTTTCGGGCCGCACAATGAGCATTTCAGATATTATTCTTGATATGCAGGGCGTGATGACAGGGTTTGCAGTGACCTTTGGGTACCATGTCACAAAGCGGATTTCAGCATGGCTTCAGGATGACTCTGACGATTAAGCGGGGGCGTATTATTAAAAAAATTTCAGTTATGTTATATCTATTGCCAAATTTTAATAGGTGTTGTATTATTGAATAAATGTTAGTTTATGGTTGAACAAATGATAAAATGATAAGGGCAAGTTATATATGAAAAAAAGAATACTCATGCTGCTGCTGATATTGTCGGTGCTGACGCAGCTTCCGGTTGCCTACGCAACTGACAGCATAATTCCTCATGTCATTCTGGAGTCCTATTCCATATTAGGTGACTTGGAAACCGGCTCTGAGTTTGAAATTGAATATACCTTAAGGAACACAAGCTCTTCAATGCATGTGAGCAATATACTTCTGACCCTTCACAGTGTCGGAATGGAAAGCTATCCCGCATACGGATATTCAAATCAGCAATATATCTCACGGATTGAAAGTCAAGAAACCTATACCGGAACCATAAAGTGGGAGGTTCCCCCCTACACGAGCTTTGGGCTGCTTGAAATCTCCTTCCGGTTATCTTATCAAAGCGATGGTGCCGTCGTATTCAGTGAAGAGGCCCGTGTTGGAGTTTATCTGGAGGAAAAGCATTATTTAACGATTAACGAGGTGCTGCTTCCAAGCGAGTGCGTGCTTGAACGAAGGACTTTTATCAGCGTTAAATGCACGAATCTCAGTGACGACGAATTCCGAAATGTCCGCATCTTATTTGAAGGTAATATTTCTGAATCTGAAAAAAGTATGCTGATGGGGACGCTTAGACCGGGCACCAGCAGCGTGGCGGAGGGATATGTAACGTTTTCCGAACTTGGTACTCAGCAGATTTGGGCAATATTGCAATATGAAGACAAGGATGGGAATGTTATAGAGTCGGAGCCATTTGCATCCAATACCGATGTGAGAATTTCCGCTGTAGAGCTGCAAGAGGTTGACATGAGAGAGGAAAATCTGGCTGACAATCCTGGAAGGATTCCGATATTGGCCTCGGTGGCGGCGGCAATCGTGCTAGTTGCTGCTGTTATAATTATTCTGTCTCGTAAAAATAAAGCAAGATAAGCTTAATATTTTCCATCCTGTGGGATGAGGCTGATGATTGCTTGATGCCTGGCTGGATTATATGGCATAGATTGGCTGGCGGAAAGGATTAATCATATAAATTATGGAATATCAGTTTAACATTCGAAAAATATTTGATGCTATTTTCAGCAAATTACCATTGCTTGCTGTTATAGGTATACTTTCAATTGGGATAGGGTTTTATGTGACAGATGGGGATGCGCCGGATACATATATGTCAAGCTCATCTATATACAGCGTCTCGTATTCATCGTATAGAGAATCGGTGGAGGGTCTGGCGGTAATGCGCGATTATGTTGACATCGTGAAGAGCCGGAAGGTTGCTGAACGAGCGGCGTCTTATCTGCCATATGATATATCTTCAACTGAGATTATGGGCATGATTTCCGCTTCATATGTATCGTCGTCGGCTATATTGACGATATCGGCGGTTTCGTTTGACCCGGCTATTGCGGTCGACGTTGTGAATGCTGCCACAGATGCTTTTGTTCAGGAAATGTCCAATATTACGGCTGTGGAGAGCGTAAAGGTGTTGGACCCTGCATATGCAGCTATAAAGATTTCAGACGGGGTCAATGATGCAATTTCTACGATGATCATCATCTGCGTTGCGGCGGTATTTGTGACCTTGGCGGCGATTGTCGTTTTCTCAATCATAGATACGAGAGTAGCGTTTCATCAGGATGTAACATTAAGCGGAGAAATTGATTTACTGGGAGTTATACCCAATAGAGACATTTAGTTGTATTTGATAAAAGGAGCCTATGTTTTCTTATGAATAAGATCCATTTGGATGTTTATAGCCATGATAATGTTGTTTTTAATGACGCCTATGATAGGCTTATATCGAAGCTTCCTATGATGAAAGATACCAAGGGATATAATGTGTTTACTATTTCGGGCTGTGAGCCTGGAGTCGGGGCGACTGCGATATCTATAAATATTTCAGTATCTCTTGCAAATTCCAATTGGAAAACACTCCTTGTAGACGCAGATATGCGAAAAAGTCACTCCATGAAGCGGTTAAGCAGCGATGCCGATATTGGATTGTCAGATTTTTTGTCCGGAAAAGCATCCTTCGATGATGTTATTTGCTTAACTAACATAGATAATTTGCATTTTATGTCTAGCGGTGAGTTTTCAGAAAATCCGGTCACATTATTGAATTCCGAACGGTTTCAGGAGGTTATTAGATTAATAGGAGAGCAATATGCATATGTGATTTTTGATTCACCTGCGCTGAATACCACAGTCGATGCGAGCATAATAGCACCAAAAACATCAGGTGTGGTGCTGGTTGCCGAATACAAAAAAACTCGGATATCGAAAATTCGGTCGGCAAAGGAGGAACTGAGCCAGGGCGGAGCGAACGTGATTGGTATTGTGCTTAATAATGTCGCAAAAAAAGATTATAAACGCTATGTGGAAAATTATGATTATTTTTCAAAAGAAAAATTTTCACATCAGAAAAAAGCAGAGCAAAAAAAGCGGCAGATAAAATGGAGTAATGCTTGTGATTGGTTTAAATGAGGGCGCATCAATAAGGATAAAAAAGTGTCGAAATCAAGAAATATTAAGTATGACAGGAGCCGTGTTAAAAATGAAAACTTTATGGAAGCGAAAACCTATCGTGCTCGGTGGAGCGATTTTTGCAGTTATATTGTGCGTTGCTATCGCTGTCATTGCTTTTGTGTTTAATCGAACAAAGATTGACGATCCAGATACCCCGCTTGGAAGCGAATTTCGTGTAACTCTCCCGCGCGAAGACAGCACAACCCCTATTCAGCAGGCCCTGAATTCCGCTGCGGAAGCTTCAGCAAAGTCTAATGTAAATGCGGTGGTTACGTTTGAGCCGGGGGTATACTACGTTAGCGGAACGATTTTGATTCCCGATAAGGTTACCATAATGGGAAATGGTGCTACATTGGTCATAACCAGCGATAGACCGTTAGCTGACGATCCCACTAAAGCCTTCAAGCCTGCCGGAACCGGCGCGACCTATAGGGAGTTTGCTATAATGTCGTCCGGAATGGTAAATGGGGGAACTACGACCTTCGCAATGCATGATTTGAATCTTGAGCTGGTTAACAATGTGCCGGGGTCCGGTATACCAACCACGATTTTTGGTGTTGGCAAGGTTAGCGGCGTAGAAATCACAAATTGCAATATCTCGGTAAGCTCAAGTGCAGGGATTTCTCACTCCGTGTTTGACGCATACACGGCTTGGGACAATCTTGTAATTACAGGGTGCACATTTAATATTGAAACAGACGCTAAAGAAGGCGGAGTGTGGCTACGTAATTTCAATGGGAAAACTGTCTCAGGCAACGCTCTGATTCGGAATTGCACGTTCAATAAAAGGGCGGGCGATGAGATACTTTGTATATGGGGCTCCACTACAGGGGCTGTGTCGGGAGTAACTATAACTGAATGCACATTTAATCAGTTTTATTCAGCTTCCAACAACCCGCCGCATTTTATAAGGTTTGGCAATACCGGCATTACTGAAAATATTGTTTTTGAAAATAATATAGTGAATATGGATGGAGTTGTGAACTCCGTCTTCAATACAACTGCGACACAGGGTAAGTCGGATAACATAGTCATACGGGATAATATAATCACAGTGAATAACATATATGAAACCAGTGGCCGTATAGTACTGGGGGATAGTGTCGAAAAAAGTGTTCTCCTTGAGGGTAATACATTCCATGTGAACAGCGGAGAATCTGGATTACGTAAATATGGTGTTTCCGGAAGACACACACAAGTGATAGGGAATACATTTACAGGAGACGGACTTTCATATGTAACCTACGATGTTAAATATGTTTATAACAATACTATACAAATATGCGACACAGGCTTCTACGGCGTAACAGAATGTGTTGGCAACACGATTGAGGAATGCCGTGGGAATTTCATTATGCTGACGGGAGCCAACTGCACGGGAACAGCAGCCAGTCCTCAAACAATTACAATTTCAGGGAATACGTTTATTTCCTCAAATTTGGCGGTTGTAACTTCGTCATCCTCAGCGGAGCTTAATTGTCACATCGATTTTATAGGCAATGAGATGTACGGCGGACGAATTGTTTTGACAAATAAAACGGCAACAAATATTATATCGGATAATACGTTGAGACTGAAATCCCTCGATAATATCAGCACATCGGGAAAGACGATAGCTTTTGAAAACAATAGGCTGTTGAATCTTAGCGGTGAGAGCTTTATATCGGGAACTGTCGCACCGAGCTCCATAAATTTCAACAATAGCATACCGGTTGGAACTATATTCTACAATACTGCAGGAATTGCGGCAACGATAGAGCCATATAGCGGATCTCGCAGTCTTTTCAGCGAATCGGAAGCTTTTTCGAGCTCTAGAAGCGCCTCGGTTGAATCAACGTCAATAGGAACGATAATAGGCTTTGAGAAGATTGCGAAGGGAACGGGAAATGCTACGTGGTCTGCCATAAAAGTCACAGAAGAAAACTTGTCAAGCCTTGAGTTTCTTAAAGTCCCGGAGGACTTAGATTTAACAGATGCAGAAACAGATGAAAAAAAAATGGATAATATAGAGGATGATGAAACGATTGATTCCGATGGGGCTGATGAAGTGACGATGGAATCTGCTGTTGGTGGAACCTTGGACATTAACGTGGCTGATTCCGCCGACAATGGCACAGGCGGAGCCGATGTTGCTGATGAGGCCGTACCAGCCGAATAATATGGCGCCGACAAAGGATATTACATAGCGAATAAGGCATAGATATTCAGCAACATTTACTTATGTTGCTGAATATCTAATTGTAACCAGAACATCCCATTATTCCTGCGGTTAAAAGAGCATTGTTGGGCGGGCGCCCGGTATACGGCGTGACAAAGCGGGAGCTGATGGTACAGCGAGGGACTAGCTGTAAGAGGGTAAGCGGCATATAACGATAAATGAAAGCGATGCAGGCTCATTGATAGGTGAACCCAAAACGGAAAACAAACAGCTATCCTATCAAGAGCAGATCAGGGGGAGCTTTGAAAATTTTACTTGTAAATTATCGGTATTTCATTTCCGGTGGTCCGGAAAAATATATGTTTAATGTCAAGGCTAAGCTGGAAGAGAAAGGGCATGAGGTGGTGCCTTTTTCTGTGCGCTCTGATAAAAATTTGGAGACCGAATACAGTCCATATTTTGTTAGTCCTATTGGCGGAGATGATCAGGTATATTTTGAAGATTATAAAAAGACGCCCAAGACAGTATTCCAGCTTTTAAGTCGGAGCTTTTATTCTCTGAAGGTGAAATCCCTTATCAAAAAAATTATACGAGAGACAAATCCGGATGTCGTATATATTCTCCATTTTATAAATAAGCTTTCTCCCAGCGTTATAAAGGGCGCAAAGGAGATGGGGAAACGTGTTGTTGTACGGTTGTCGGATTATTTTCTGCTTTGCCCGCGGTTTGATTTTATGTATGAAAGCCAAGTCTGCGAGGATTGCCTGACAAGCGGATATATGAGCTGCGTGAAAAAGAAATGTGTAAAGGATTCTACTATGGCATCATTGATACGCGTGCTATCAATGGGGCTCCATCGCATGATGGGTGTATATAATCATGTAGAAGCCTTTGTCTGCCCTTCGGCGTTCATGAAAAATAAGCTGTTGGAAAATGGGTTTCCTTCAGCTAAGGTTCACAATATCATAACTTTCACGCCTGATCTGGAGTTCAATAGCGATATAATCGGCACTTATGGATTATATTTGGGGAGAATTGCAATAGAAAAGGGGGTTCGCTCTCTTATCGAGGCATACTCTAAGCTTGACTCTAATCACATATTGTATGTTGTTGCCGATACTGATACACCTGAGGCGCAGGAGCTTATCAGCATGGTCAAGGAAAAACAGATGACGAATATCGTGTTTAAGGGATTTGTTTCGGGTGAGAAGCTTCATGAGATTATTCGTGCAGCCCGATTTGTGTGTGTGCCGTCCATATGGTATGAGAATATCCCCAATTCAGTGTTAGAGGCTCACTCTGCTGCGAAACCCGTTCTTTGCAGCAATATCGGTAGCATGACGGAGCTGATTTCGGATGGATATAACGGTCTGCTGTTCGAACCAAACAACCCTGATGATATTGCCAGATGTGTTAGAAGGCTTGATGATGATGCGCTTGTTTTAGAGATGTCGAGAGGCGCTCGCAGGTCATTTGAAGAGCGATATACGGCAGATGTTCATTACGATAGGCTGGTGCAATTGCTTAGGGGCAACAATGAAAGCAAGGGGGAAAATATTAGTGGCTAATTCAACCCTTTACGGATCTGTGATAGTTACGTACAGATGTAATGCAAAGTGCAATATGTGCGATTGCTTCAAGGATCCGACCCGCCCGGAGGAGGAGCTCACGCTCGAAACCATCAGGAAGCTTCCGGACAACATGGATTTTTGCAATATAACGGGGGGAGAGCCTTTTATTCGCCGCGATTTGGGCGATATAATCGGGGAAATATATAAAAAAACAAAGCGGATAGTGGTGTCCACAAACGGGTATTTTTATGACCGCATTATTGAAACCTGCGAAAAATATCCTGAGCTTGGAATACGCATCAGCATAGAGGGAATGCCGAAGACGAATGATGAGATTCGCGGCATTCCGAATGGATTTGACCGCGCGCTTCGCTGTCTCCTGCACCTAAAGGCGATAGGCCATCCGGATGTTGGCTTTGGCATGACCGTTCAGGATATGAACTGTGAGGATCTTGTTTCTCTGTACCATTTGTCGGAGCATATGGATATGGAATTTGCGACGGCTTCGCTGCATAATTCTTTCTATTTCAGGAAAACCGATAACGCAATTCAGGATAAATATAAGGTTGCGAAGGCGTTTGAGGAGCTTATAAACGAGCTTTTAAAGTCAAATTCGCCCAAAAAATGGTTCCGCGCGTATTTCAATCACGGTCTCATAAACTACATATACGGAAACCCGCGGTACTTGCCATGCGACATGGGCCGAAACGGATTTTTCCTTGATCCTTACGGCGATGTGCTGCCCTGCAACGGCATGACTCAAAAGATGCCGATGGGAAATTTGAACGAAAAAACCTTCGACGAAATATGGCATTCCGAGCAGGCGGAAAAGGTGCGCGCGGCGGTGAAGAGCTGCCCGAAAAACTGCTGGATGATTGGCAGTGTTTCGCCAATGATGCACCAGAAAATACAGATTCCCGCAAAATGGGCGCTGGAGCACAAGTTCCTGAAGCGGGGATACTCGTTGGAGGAGAACGATTTTATCAAGGTGGACGCGTGAGCCAGGGGTGAAAGGAAAATTTTTATGTCGCTGAAGAGTATGGCGCGGGCTGTGATGCGCCTTTTCCCCCTCCGCAATACAATAGTGTTTGAAAGCTCTCCGCCGTTTGGCTGCAACACCTATCCTGTATATAAATGCATGGAGAGGCGCGGTTTTTTTAAAACATACAAGGCTATATGGCTTGTCAGCAACTACGATCCCGAAAAGCATGGGGTCGGTGAGCGCGTTCGCTGCATACCGAGCCGATTTGGCGGCATTTCAGACAGATTATACAGGTTGTTTGTAAAGGCCACGGCAAAGTGCTTTATATCGTGCAATGAGACACTGTCTAAGCAACAGCCCGGTCAACTATCCGTTTTTCTCGGGCATGGAAGCAAAATAAAAAAAACTCGCGGGTCTTATGAAGTTGGCGATAGAGTGGATTTCGCGTTGTGTCAGGCTGACTTTTTCTATGACGTCATGGCCTATGAATACAATATCCCGAGGGACAGGCTCATCTGTCTGGGATATCCGCGGTGTGATGCCCTGTTTTCCGGAGGCGCGGCTCTGGCAAAGCTGTTTCCCGACTTAGATGGTGAGAGGGTCATCGCTTGGCTCCCCACATGGAGGCAGCATAAAAACAAAAACTCAGGAGTTACGGCCACCCACGAAACCGGAATCCCGCTTATATCCTCCGCGGAGAGAATCCGCGAGTTGAATGAAACATTGAAGGCCCTCGGCGTTCATGTTATCCTGAAGCCGCATCCTGCTCAGGATCTGAGCTTTATGAAAGCGTCCTCTCTCGATAATTTTCATCTTATCAATGATGAAACACTGGCTGAAGCGGGTATTCAGCTCTATGAGCTGCTTGGGGAGACCGAGGCTCTCATAACGGACTATTCCTCTGTGATTTTTGACTATCTGCTCTGCGACAAGCCTATTGGCTTGACCTTGGACGATTACGAAATCTATAAGAATGAACGCGGATTTGCTTACGATGTGAGCGAGATATTCGAGGCCGGCGAGCACCTGCCGGAAATGGAGCAGCTGGCGGAGTTTATCCAAAATGTCGCGGATGGGCGAGACTCAAAGCGGGAGAAGCGAAGGGCCATTCGCGATTTGACGAATAAATATCAGGATGATGGCGCGACAGAGCGTGTTGTTGACTTTATAGAAAAAGAACTTTTGAAGCGCGAGGTGAAAAGATAATTAATGGAAAAGCTTGTAGGGTTTACCGCTGGAGTTTTCGATATGTTCCACATAGGGCACTTGAACCTCATAAATAACGCCCGCCGGCAGTGCGATTATCTGATCGTCGGCGTCAACAGCGATGAGCTTGTTAAATCATATAAAAACAAGGTCGCTGTTGTTCCGTTTGAGGAGAGAGCAGAGATTATTTCC
>JGI994J12354_10002587_pt1 | contig 17455 bp, 18 predicted proteins | sample IntmicLarv3ML3BL_FD_12354 | JGI IMG/M metagenome (IMG submission 12354) | reverse complement strand
CACCTTGATTTCGGCGGGATTCTGGCGGGGATCGTAGTATCCGATCTCCTCGATGAAGCGGCCATCCCGCGGGCTACGGCTATCGGCCACCACGATGCGGTAGAACGGCATTTTCTTCATGCCCATTCTCTTCAAACGAATTTTCACTGCCATGTGATAGTTCCTCCTTGTTTGTGAGTGGTTGTATTTATGCAAACGACCATTTCCGATCGGGTTGCAACGGGATTAAAAACCTGGTATGCGCATATTGCGCCGGCCCAACCGTCCGCCCATCATTTGCTTCATCATTTGCTTGGCGGCTTCAAATTGCTTGATCATCTGGTTTACATCCTGTACGGTGGTACCGCTGCCTGCGGCGATACGCCGCCTGCGCGATGCGTTGAGAACCTCAGGATGCCGCCGCTCCTGGGGGGTCATGGAGCGGATGATGGCCTCTGGCTTTTTCAGGGCGTTTTCATCAATTTGGACGTCCTTGAGCTTATTCTCTACCCCGGGCAGCATTTTCAGGATGCTTTCCATGGAGCCCATTTTTTTCATCTGCTGCATCTGGTCGAGATAATCCTCCAAGGTGAAGGCCGAATCCCGGGCTTTCCGCGAGAGCTTCTCCACAGAGGCTTCATCGAAGGACTCCTGGGCTTTTTCGATGAGGGAGAGCATATCGCCCATACCCAGGATGCGCGAAGCCATGCGGTCCGGATGGAAGGGTTCGATACCGTCCATCTTCTCAGAAATGCCGCTGAACTTGATGGGCTTACCCGTCACCGCGCGAACGGACAGGGCCGCGCCACCGCGGGTATCGCCATCCAGCTTGGTGAGGATCACGCCGTCAATGGCGAGCTGCTTATTGAAGGAATCGGCCACGGTGACGGCGTCCTGACCCGTCATTGCGTCCACCACCAGGAGTATTTCCTGAGGAGATACAGCCTGCTTGACCTGGCGCAGCTCATCCATAAGGCCTTCATCCACGTGCAGACGGCCGGCCGTATCCAGGATGACCGTATCCAGGCCGTAGTACCGGGCATAGTCAATGGCCTCCTTGGCGGTTTTGACCGGGCTCTGCGTGCCCTTTTCAAAGACCTGGGTTCCTACGGATTCGCCTACGATTTGAAGCTGCTTGATGGCGGCCGGCCGGTAGATGTCGCAGGCGACGAGCAGAGGCTTCTTGCCCTGCTTTTGCAGGTAACGCGCCAGCTTGCCCGCCATGGTGGTTTTGCCCGCGCCCTGCAGGCCGCAGAGCATGAACACGGTTGGCGGCGCGGAAGACCATGTCAGCCGCGCATTCATACCGCCCATAAGGGCGGTCAGTTCTTCATTGACGATTTTAATAACGAGCTGGGATGGCGTAAGGCTCTTTTCCAGATCTGCGCCTACGCACCGCTCGGTGACCTTTTTGATGAAATCCTTGGCCACAAGAAAGTTTACGTCTGCCTCCAGAAGGGCCATGCGAACCTCGCGCATAGCGGCCTTTACGTCCTGCTCGGAAAGCCTTCCATGGCTGGATAGCTTCTTTAGTGCGCCCTGTAGCTTTTCGGTTAGGCCTTCAAAAGCCATCCTGTTCCTCCTCCTCGCGCAGCAGCGTATTGATGATTTCTATTGCGTGGCCGCTTTTCCCGGCCTCAATGGCTTCTTTTACCGTGTCAAGCCCCTGACAGATGCGCACCCACCGCGCCCGAAGGCCCAACCGCTGCTCCAGGGAAAGAAGTTGGCTCTCCCCCCGGCGGATCAGGTCATGTGCGCCCTGGCGCGTTACGCCGCATAGCGCCGCGATTTCCGATAGGGATAGATCGTCCTCATAATAGAGGCGAAGCGCATCCCGTTGCCGCTCGGTCAGCATAGCGCCGTAAAAAGACAACAGCAGCGTAAGATCCACACGTTTTTCCATGCCGCCCTCCCTGTAAAGGAGTATTGCTTGACAGCTTGATTAGTATACCTGCAAACCCATGGCGTGTCAAGGTTTTTTTGCCTTGACCCTGTGCAGCGCATACAGTATGATAAAATATACAGAGAATTGTTCTATATGGAAACGGAGGCGGCCCCATGCTGTTTGAAAACATTGCCATATTGACCCCGGAGGGTATCCGGGAGAATCAGTTTGTCGCCATAGAAGGCGCAAAAATTGCAAAAATCAGCGAAGAGAAGCCCCTGGGCGACTATGGAGAGGCGTATGACGGCCGAGGCAGGCTGATGCTGCCGGGCTTTGTCAACGCCCACAGCCATACGCCCATGACGCTGTTGCGGGGGTATGGAGAAAATCTGGTCCTCAGCGATTGGCTTACCCAGCGCATCTTTCCCTTTGAAGCGCACATGACGGGGGAGGATATTTATTGGGCCACGCTCTTGGGCATTGCGGAGATGGTGCGCTATGGGATCACCTCCACCACGGATATGTATTGCAAGCTGGACCATATGGCTCCCCCCTTTGCGGAAAGCGGCGCGAAGATCAACCTTGCCAACGGGATAACGAACTTTGACGGCTCAGCCTATGAAATCCTTGAGGCGGTAGCAGAGGCCCGCAGGGCTGTCCAGGATTGGAATGGGATAGAGGATGGACGCGTGCGGATAGACCTGTCCCTCCATGCGGAGTATACCTCCGATGAGGCTACTGCCCGCGCCCTGGCGGAGGAAGCGGCGCGGCTTGGCCTGCGGGTACATGTGCACGTATCTGAAACCCGCGAGGAGCATGAGGCGTGCAAGGCGCGGCATGGCGGGAAAACGCCGGTACAATACCTGGCCGGTTGCGGCCTGTTTGACCAGCCTGCCACTGCTGCGCACTGTGTGTGGCTGGAGGGCGAAGACTTCGATATCCTGGCGGAAAAGGGTGTGACCGTGGGCACCTGCCCGAAATCCAACCTGAAGCTGGCCAGTGGCATATTCGATGCCAGGCGGGCGATGGAGACGGGCGTGCGGTTTGCCATCGGGACGGATAGCGTGGCCAGCAACAACAACCTGAACATGCTGGAGGAGGTGCGCACCTTCCTGCTGGCACAGAAGGGATTTTCCGGTGATCCGATCCTCGTTACGCCCCTGGAGGCGCTAACCGCTGCCTCACGCGCCGGCGCATTGGCCCAGGGACGGGAGGATTGCGGCGCGATTGCCGAAGGATACCGGGCGGATCTGGCGGTGTTGCGGGTGGATCTCCCCACCATGCAGCCCGTGCACAACTTGCTGAACAATGTGGCGTATACGGCTTCCGGATCCGACATTGTATTGACCATGTGCGACGGTCGCGTGCTCTACCGCGATGGGGCCTATCCCACGATGGATATTGAACGGGTGTTGCACCAGGTAGAACAATCCCGTCGGCGTATTGTCGGCTTGCTATAAAACAAGAGGAGGAGTATAAAAAAATGAAGCGCATTCTGATTGCGGGCGATATTGGGGAAAAAGATGTGAAGATATCGGGCACGTACCTGCGCGCGCTGCGGCATGTGGATGCGGTGGGCGCATTGGCGTTTGCGGATATGCCGGAGGATGCAAAGGAGTATGCTGCGCTGTTTGATGCCCTGATTTTGCCCGGCGGCGGGGATCTGCCCGCAGAGTTGTTTGGGCAGACGCTGCATCCGGCCTGCCACCTGGATAATCCGGCGCGGGATCTGTCCGACAGGCTGCTGCTGGAGGCATTCCGCGGGGCAGGCAAGCGGGTGCTGGGAATTTGCCGTGGGTGCCAGGCGGCCAACGTGTTCATGGGCGGCACGCTGCACCAACATCTGCCGGACGCATATAACCCCGTGCTGTGGCACAGTGGCAACATCACGGGGCGGCACACCGCTACAGTGGAGCCAGATACGCTGCTGGCCTCCTTGCTGGGCGCGGGGGATATTCAGGTAAACTCCAGCCATCATCAGGCAATTGGGAAACCCGGCAAAGAGCTGAAGGTAGCGGCCTATGCGCCGGATGGCGTGATAGAGGCGGCGGAGGGAAAAAACCTCCTGCTGCTGCAATGGCACCCGGAGCGCATGGTGGACACCATGAGGCCAGTCTTTGCCTGGTTGGTGGGGGCGTAGGGGAGCGCGTCGGAGATCTTAATACCCCAGCCGAATGGCCCGGTTCAACACGCGCTGTGCGATGGGCGCGGCAACACTGGAGCCGCCGCCGCCGCGCTCTACCACCACGGCGATTGCCAAGGGATGCTCGTCGCTATCGACGAAGCCCACGAACCATGCATGGGTCTTGACGGTTTTATCATCGCTTGTTTCCGCGCTGCCTGTTTTGCCGCCCACGGTAAACCCATCGATTTTTGCCTGTGTGCCGGTGCCGGATTTCACCGTAGTGATCATGTATGACTTAATCGTCTGCGCCGTATCCGCGCTGCATACGCGTTTATAGGTGCGGGCTGGCAGCAGTGCGCGGGCGCCGCCCTGGGGCGTTGTGACCGAGAGCATGAGGCGGGGTTCCATCATCACGCCATCGTTTGCCATTGCGCCTGCAATCATAGCCATGTGCAAGGGGCTAACCAGCACGCGTCCCTGCCCGATGCCTGACCAGGCCAGGTCGTCCTTTGTTTGGTGGGTCGTAGGGTATTGAGAGTTATACACCACCATGTCCCGGAAAAGAAAATTATCGCCGAACCCAAAGTTGGACGCGGTCTGAGACAGGCGGCTGTAGCCTAGCTCCAACGACAGCGTAGCCATGGCCGTGTTGCAGCTACGTGCAAAGGCATCCTGTAAGGACTCGGTGCCATGCACCTGGTTGGACGCTTCGGTAACGGTGGTCTTGTCTATCGCCAGGGTGCCCACACAGTCAAACAGGCGGTTCTGTACCCCCGCAATATTATCCAGCGCCGAGGCTAGGGTGATAATCTTGAACGTGGAACCGGGAGGATACTGCCCCTGAGTGACGCGGTTGACGAATGCGCCATTGTCCGTACGGCTGCTCATGGTTGCGTTGATGTTGCGCGGGTCAAACGTGGGGTGGGATGTGGAGCAGAGAATTTCCCCGGTCTTATAATTGAGCACCACAATGGCTCCGCCCGGGTACGACTTCAGGAGGCTAGCCGCATATGCGCATAGCTCTGCGTCAATGGTTAGGGCCACATCGTCTCCTCGGGCGGGCTCGCCAGAGAAAAGCTGCTGCACACGGTCCCATATGCCGGACTTAAACCCCAGCAAATATGCGGACATAAACGTTTCCGCGCCGTTGGCCACAATGCCGCCACTGTCGCCCACCACATGGGAAACGGCCAGGCGCAGATCCGTATAGCGCGGATACACTCGTGCTCCGTTGGTGGTCGTCGCCAGCACCAAGCCGGTGCGGTCCGTTAGATCCCCGGCAATGACCTTCTGCTTCTGGTCATGGAGGCGGGGATTGTTGGCATTGGCAAACCAGCGGCCGCCGTAAAAATACATAGAATAAGAAAAATACACGCTCAGGCCAACGAACAGAAAAGCCAGCACCAGCGCCAGCAGACGGATGTTGTGTCTTAGCTTTTTCACTCCAGCGCCTCTCTTCCTTGGGCCAGACGTTCATCCGCCTCACGGTCCTGTGAATTTTTTGCAGCCACGCCGCACAAAAATCCTATCATGCCCATCGTAGAAATCAGGGAGGTTCCGCCATAGCTCATAAACGGCAGGGTAACGCCCGTCAACGGAATCAGCTTGATTACTCCGCCAATGATTACAAATGTCTGAAGCCCGATCATCAGCGAGCACCCCAGGGCCAGCAACGAGTGAAAGGACGTGCGCGCTTGCAATGCAATGGAAAAACCACGCAACACGATGATTATATACAGTCCCAGTACGCAAAGCCCAAACAGGATGCCAAACTGCTCACACAGCACCGCGAAGATAAAGTCTGTGGAGTATGCGGGAATGGCACGGCTTTTGCCCATGCCCAGCCCCAGGCCAAACAAGCCGCCGCTGCCAATGGCTGTCAGCGCTTGCACCAGTTGATATCCCGAGCCTAACGCGTCCGACCAAGGATTTTGCCAAATTGCCACGCGAACCTTGACATGGGCGAACATATTGTAGCCCAGGATAGCGGCGCCCACGCCGCCCGCTCCGCCCAGGAGGGTCATGGGCAGGTTGGAGGACGCTGCCCAGTACATCATCAACGTTACAAGATAATACATCAGCGCCGTGCCAAGATCCTTTTGCAGCATGAGGGCCCCCAGGCTCATGATGGCAAAGCCAAGCCCTGGCAGCATGCCCTTCATGCCCTGCATGGAGCTGAAGAATTGCGCCAGAATCAGCAGCAGAAAGAGCTTTACCAATTCGCTGGGTTGAAACGACCCGACAACCGGCAGGCTCACCCAGTTTTGTGCGCCGTTAATCTCCTGGCCGATGGCCACAGGCAAAAGCAGCAGCAGCGCACCCGAAAGAATCAGCAGCCAACATAGGGCCCGCCAATCCCGGATCATGCGGATGGATGCAGCGCACACCCCAAGCATGGCAATGCCACCCATGAACATCCACGTCTGCCGCAGGCCGCGCTCCGGCGAGAGGCCATAAAGCAGTATGATGCCCAGGCTGCACAGAAAGTTTGTCAGCATCACAAGCATTGGGTCCGCCTTGATGCGCGGAGCCAGAATCATTACCGAGGCCCAGGCCGCTACGGGCAGCAATGCGCCAAGGCCCGCTGCCACGAAATCAACCGGATCCCCACGAAGGGCAAGCAGCAGGAACGCCGTAAACTCAAAGAGCATAATCGCGCTAAGCGTCATCCTCGTGGCGTTATGTTTTCCCATATACTTTTTTTGTCTACTCTTCGTACGTCGTGCCACGCATCGTGCTCCTGTTTCTGCGTATTTTCATGGTAAGCGCTGGCTTGGGCAGCTCTGTTCGTGCCGCTTCTGGCGCTTCTTCCATAACATTGTTTGCCCGTTTTCGCGGCATTTTACCCATAGGCATCTCGCCCGAGAGCAGAATGCCCGCAAAGAGCCGTAGCTGCATCGTCACGCCACCCACGAACAGTGCCGCGCCATGGCGCAGCACCGCTTCCCGGCGCACCACTTCGCCATCCACCTCAACAAATCCCGCCCGGCGGGGCAGTATGTGCAAGCCATCCTTTCGCAGATAAAAACGAGCCACACGGCTGGGTACATCCCGGCTTAAGATGCGAATGTCGCATGCGCGGGCGCTACCAATCCAGCCATCACGGGGGGCGCTGATAACCAGGCCCTCCGGCATGGCCTGGGCATCGGACGCGATGACCACCCACTCGCCAATGAAGCCCGCGTCAGGCAGACGGCTCCGCTGGCGCTGCACGCGGGTGGCATCCTTGCGGATCCACTGCATGGCCCGCCAGATAATGATCAGCGCCAGCAGGGCAAACCAATACGTGGCAATATAGGCGAGGACAGCATAAATTGAATCGCTCATAGTAAATAGGATACCATGAAGAAAACGCTGTGGCAAGCCGCCACTTTTCATGATATACTACATTTTATGAAAGAAACCGGATTCGATCTGATTGTTGTAGGCGCAGGGCATGCAGGGTGTGAAGCGGCGCTGGCGGCGGCGCGGATGGGCCTATCCACCTTGCTTTTGACCATGAACCTGGACGCGGTTGCCATGATGCCTTGCAATCCGGCCATTGGCGGCACGGGCAAGGGGCATCTTGTTCGGGAGCTGGACGCCCTTGGGGGCGAGATGGGGCTGGCCATTGACGATGTGTTTATCCAGTCGCGCATGCTTAACACGGCAAAGGGCCCAGCCGTTCACTCCCTGCGCGCCCAGGCGGACAAGGGCGCGTACCAGCGCCGCATGTTGAATGCGTTGCTGTCCCAAGAAGGGCTGGAGCTTCGTCAGGCAGAGGTATCGGATTTCCTTGTTGCGTCGGGCCGGATCGTGGGGGTGCGCACCGTGACAGGCGCAGCCACTTCCTGTCGGGCGGTGATTGTTGCCACAGGCGTGTACCTAAAGAGCCGCATCATCATTGGGGAAGCCCAGTGGGATGGCGGGCCCCAGGGTCTTTGCGCGGCACTTTCCCTGTCGGGCGCATTGGAGCGGCTTGGGTTTTCTCTGCGCCGGTTCAAGACGGGTACCCCCGCCCGGGTGGACGGGCGTACGATTGATTTTACAAAAACAACGCCCCAGCCCGGGGATGAACCGGTAACGCCCTTTTCCTTTCTCACGGACAGGCAGCTCATCAACCAGGCTCAGTGCTACATGACCTATACAAATGAACGTACCCATGCGGTTATCCGCGAAAATCTGCATCGTGCGCCAATGCTTACTGGGGCCATTCACGGCACCGGCGCACGGTATTGTCCCTCGATCGAGGACAAAATCATGCGCTTTGCGGATAAGGAGCGCCATCAGCTTTTCCTTGAGCCTGAGGGGCTGGACACCTGTGAATGGTATGTGCAAGGCATGTCCTCCTCCATGCCGGAGGATGTGCAGCGGGCCATGTATGCCACCGTGCTTGGGCTGGAAAATGCCCGCCTTACGCGGCTGGCCTACGCGATAGAATATGACTGCATTGACCCAACGCGCCTGCATCCCACCTTGGAGGCGCGGGATGTGCCGGGCCTGTACTTTGCCGGGCAGATCAACGGCACGTCCGGCTATGAAGAGGCGGCCGTACAGGGCCTGCTGGCTGGCATGAATGCCGCGCTGTCCCTGACGGACCGGATGCCCGTGGTGCTCACCCGGGACCAGGCGTATATTGGCGTGCTCATTGATGACCTGACCACCAAGGGAACCAGCGAGCCCTACCGTATCATGACCTCCCGGGCGGAATACCGGCTGCTGCTTCGGCAGGACAATGCGGATCTGCGCCTGACGGAAACAGGCCACCAGGCAGGGCTGGCTAGCGATGCCCGCCTCACTAGAATGCGGGACAAGCGTGCCCGAGGGGAGGAGGCCATCCGCCGCGTCACGGCGCTTCACCTGGACGCGCTTCTGCGCAGGCCGGAAACCACCTTTGACGATCTCCTCGCAAAGGCTCCGGAGCTTTCGGACATCGCTCTCGACGCCCGGGAACAGGCTACCATCGAGATCAAATATGCGGGATACCTGCGCAAGCAGGAGGTGGCCGTCGCGCGGTTTCAGAAGATGGAGCATCGCCTTCTGCCGGAGGATGCGGATTACTTGGGGCTGTCCGGGCTGCGCATGGAGGCGCGGCAGAAGCTTCACGCGCACCGTCCCCGTTCGCTGGGACAGGCGGGGCGCATCTCAGGGGTATCCCCTGCGGACATTGCGGTGCTGGCCATCTGGCTGAACAGGAGGGCCCATGAATCATGAAGCCTGGATGGGGCTGGCCCTGAAGGAGGCTGCTGCTGCTGCTGCCCTGGGGGAGATTCCCGTGGGCGCAGTCATTGTCCGCGACAGCCTGGTGATCGCTGCCGCAGGGAACCGGCGCGAGACCCGGAGGGATCCGACAGCCCACGCGGAAATACTGGCCCTGCGCGCCGCAGCCGGCGCTTTGGGTACATGGCGGCTTACGGGCTGCGTGCTCTATGTTACGCTGGAACCATGCCCCATGTGTGCCGGGGCCATTGTTCAGGCGCGTCCGGACATGGTGGTCTTTGGGGCACACGATGACCGCGCGGGCTGCTGTGGCAGCGTCTACCGGATCACCGAGGACGAGCGGCTTGGGTTGGGCACAGTACCCACCCACGGCGGCGTGCTTGCCAAGGAATGCGCCGGAATCCTTACAGACTTTTTTGCGAACAGGAGGCAACGCATATGACAACCATTAAATGCAGCTGGTGCAACGAACAAATGCAGGTAGAGGAAGAAAAGCGGCCACGCCTGTGCCCTTTCTGTGGCAAGCCCTTCGAGGAGATCGAGGATCCCCTTGCCCCTTGGCCGCTGGATGAGGCCCTTAAAAAGGAAAGCAACCCAAAGAAAAAATATAAAATGATTCAGGAAGCGCTTGCAGCGTCACCTGATGACTTTGGCGCCAACCGCGCCCTGCTCTTTCATGGGCGGCTACATGAATCCCTGGCCATGCGCGATGGAAGGCTGGACTATTCCATCATCAAGTGTCACCTGTTTTGTGTGTTTGATAAGCCCGAAACGTATTCCGGGGACATGCTTGCCGAAAAAATACAGGAGCTGATCAATGGGCAACAGCTGCAAAAAACCATGTCCCTTGCCCATGAGCCCACCCTGTTTCGCGTGGCATACCTGCGCCGTCTGGCCAGTGAATACATCGACCTGTTTCTCCGGAGTGATCCCCGGTATAGCCAGGTGACCTTTGGGTTCCCACGCTCATCCGATTCCATCGCCCGTAAATGCGCGGGGGCCGTTATCCGCATGCTGGGCAATATCCATGAAAGCGGGCTGCTGGACGACGCTTCCCGCAATATTCTCCTCCACGCCGTGTACGATGGATACATGCAGATATTCCCCGGAGAGGTTCACGCCAATAATTTAGAAGAAGGCAAACGCTTTTTTGGTTGACAGCAGGGTTCACTTTCCTTATACTTGACGGAAAAGGTCAAGAATCGTAGGGAGCACCCATGATAAATTTGCGGCTTGAAAATATTTATAAAAATTTTGGCAATGGCGACGTGCTCAGGGGGATTACGCTGGACGTTGCCGCCGGTGAGTTTTTGACGCTTCTGGGTCCGTCCGGTTGCGGCAAGACGACAACGCTGCGTATCATCGCAGGGCTTGAATCGCCTTCCTCCGGCCGCGTGCTGCTTGATGGACAGGATGTTACGCACCTGCCCCCGGAGCGGCGCAACGTTAACACCGTCTTTCAGAGCTATGCGCTGTTCCCGCACATGACGGTGGCGAAAAACATTGCCTATGGGCTTCGGGTGCGCAATGCTCCCAAGGCGGAGATCAAAGAAAAAGTAAACGAAATGCTTCGGCTGGTGCAGCTGGAGGGGTTTGAGTCGCGCATGCCAGACAGTTTGTCCGGTGGGCAGCGCCAGCGTGTGGCCATTGCCCGCGCAGTGGTGCTGGCCCCCCAGATCCTGCTGCTGGACGAGCCCTTGGGTGCGCTGGATTTGCAGCTTCGCCGCCAGATGCAGACGGAGCTGAAGGCCCTTCAGGAAACGTTGGGTATTACATTCATTTATATCACCCACGACCAGGAGGAAGCCCTGAACATGTCCAACCGCATCGCGGTGATGCGGGACGGCGTGTTTGAGCAAATAGACACGCCGGAGGAAATTTATGAGCATCCGGCCACACGGTTTGCAGCTGGGTTTATTGGGCAGACGAATCTGCTGGAGTGCCACATCGAAGGCCCCATGGCCCTTTCCCTTGCGGGACACATGGTTCCCGCCCAGATGCCTGGGCATACAGAGGCGTTGCCGGGCACGTCCGCAGCCCTTTGCCTTCGCATGGAGCGCCTGAAGATTGCCAAGGATGTACCGGAAAACCAATGGTCGCTGCCGGCTACCCTGGTGGAATACCGCTTTGCCAATGGTTCGCTGCGTTCCCTCATGGAACTACCGGATGGCCAGCGGATCACCGCCCTCAACCAGACGCGCAAGGCCATTGAGCCGGGCGATCCTGTTCGGGTGTGGTGGGATCCTCAGCTCGCCGCCGTCATTGTGTGAGGCTGCCATGCAAAAGAAACGCACGTTGTTATGCATTCCGCTCTATGCCTGGGCCGTACTGTTTGTGGGATTGCCCCTCCTGTACGTGGTGGGCGTATCGTTCTTCACGCGTAGCGCCACCTGGGGCATTACCGATACTCTGACCCTGGACAATTACTGCAAAATTTTCGAACCCACATACCTGAAAGTATTTGGAGATTCCCTGGGGACGTCCGCCATTACCTGCCTGATTGTAACGCTGATTGCCTATCCCTTCGCCTACGGCATGGCGCGGGCAAAGCCGACCTACCGCATGCTTCTTATGATCCTGGTGATGGCCCCCTTCTGGACGAGCGCCCTCATCCGGACCTATGGCTGGATGATCCTGTTGCGCGCCAATGGCCCGATCAACGGGCTCCTGCAATGGCTGGGCTTGATTGACAAGCCCCTTCGGCTTCTCTATACGCAGGGCGCGGTGCTGCTGGGGTTTGTGTATACGCTTCTGCCGTTTATGATTCTGCCCTGTTTTACGGCCATTGAACGCATGGACTGGCACACGGTGGAAGCGGCGCGGGACTTGGGCGCATCTCCCCGGCGGGCCTTTGTCACAGTAACGCTGCCCCTTACGCTGTCTGGGATTATCTCCGGGCTGACGCTGACATTTGTACCGAGCATGGGCATGTTCTTCATTTCTGACCTGTTGGGCGGAAGTAAGACGGTGCTCATCGGAAACCTGATACAGGATCAACTGTTGCGTGCGCGCAACACGCCCTTTGGCGCGGCGTTGGCCGTGGCCATGCTGCTGTTAACTGCTGCAGTGCTGTGGATGCAACGCCGTGCAGGTGGCGAAACGCGCCTGTTTTGACGAGGATGAAGTATATGCGCACCAAGACAAGCAACCCCCGAAAGGGCCGCAAGAAGCAACCCATTCGCATCGTCTTTATGACGTTGGTGTTGCTGTTTCTGTACCTGCCTATCCTGATGGTGGTGCTCTACTCCTTTAACCCGTCCAAGAACGCGGGCATGATGACGGGCTTCACCCTGGACTGGTATGCAAAGCTTTTTGCCAACGCGGAAATTGGCAACACGCTGGGTACGTCCCTGAAGCTTGCAGCCATATCAGTGTCCGCAGCGGCAGTAATTGGCACGTTGGGCGCCGTGGCGCTGGCACGCAAGCATCTGGTGGCCCAGGGCTTTATGGAAGGGATGTCCAGCTTGCCCATCCTGCTCCCGGAGATTGTGCTTGGTATGTCGTTTCTGGCGATATTTTCGTTCATCGGTATGCGGCTTGGCATGTTCACGCTGGTGCTGGCGCACATCACGTTTTGCATTCCGTATGTGTTCATCATCGTCAAGGGACGCATTGCCAGCCTGAATCCGCAGCTGGAGGAGGCCGCACGGGATCTGGGCGCATCGCCCATGCGGGTCTTTCGTGACATCACGTTCCCGCTGATTTCCCCCGCCGTGGTGGCGGGCATGCTGTTGGCCTTCGCCATGTCCTTTGATGATGTGATCATCAGCTTCTTCGTAACCGGTCCCGGGGCGCAGACCTTGCCGCTGAAGGTATACTCCAGCCTGAAGGTGGGCGTCTCGCCGGAAATCAATGCCCTGTGTACATTAATGCTTGGCGCGGTATTTCTCTTTGTAGCCATCTCGCAATGGATACAAGCGAAAAGAACATAAAAAACAAATCAGGAGGAATTTTCTATGAAACGCATGCTGTCTCTGCTTCTCATCCTGCTCATCGCCCTGCCTGTCATGGCCTCTGCCGAGGAGGCCAAGGAACTGAACATTTTCACCTGGGCGGAGTACATTGACTACGAAACCATTCTCAAGCCCTTTGAGGAGGAAACGGGAATTCGCGTCAACTACAATTATTTTGACTCCAACGAAGAAATGCTTACCAAGATGCAGTTCGACAAGGTCGGCTCCTACGACATCGTGCTGGCGAGCGATTACATCATTGATATCGCCCGCAAGGAAGATCTGCTGCTGGCCCTGGACAAGGCCCTGCTCACCAACTGGGACAACATTGACCCGGTGTTCCAAAGCCAGTTTTACGATCCGGAGAACCAGTACACTGTGCCCTACGTGGCCGGTACGCCATTGATCATCTACGACCCGGCCTATGTGGACATCGACATCACGGGCTATAATAGCCTATGGGATGAAAGCCTTGCATCCAGCCTCGTGGTGATGGATGACGCGCGCAACATCATCGGCATCACGCTCAAGTCCATGGGCGAGAGCTTCAACGTGACGGATGAGGACCTTCTTGCCGCCGCAGAGGAAAAGCTCATGCTGCTTAAGAAAAATATCCGCCTGCTGGATTACAACACCCCCCATATAGCCATGATCACCGGTGAGGCGACGGTGGGTTACATGTTCACTCCGGGCATCATCTGGACGCTGGAGGAGCGGCCCGACCTGGTGGTGGTGTATCCTGAGGAGGGCATGGGCTTTGGCATTGACAACCTGTTCATTCCCGCCAACGCGCCGCATCCCACCAACGCGCATGTGTTCCTTGACTTCCTCCTGCGCCCGGAAATCGCCGTGAACATCGCGGAGCAGCAGGCGTACATCAACTGCAACCGTGGGGCGGACGCATTGCTCTCTGAGGAGTTCAAAGCCAATCCGGCCCTGTATATCCCCTCGGAAATCCTGGGCGAGACAGAGTTTATTCAGGATGTGGGCGATGCTCAGCTAATCTACAACGATATCTGGACGCGGTTTGGGCAGTACTAAGCCGGTGTTGCCAGAGAACCTCGTTTCCTGATATCCCCTTGGAACCCCTCCTTGCCCTGGGGCAGGGAGGGGTTTTGTAAACAGAGGAAAGGGGAAGCGCCTTTCCATGACGGTCCTTCTCCTTTTTTCCTTGTATATTCGCCCCCTTCACGCTATACTAACGGGAAGATAGGGAGTGATGCTTTTGATCAAGACAATTATTCTGGGTATTGTGCAGGGGCTATCGGAATTTCTGCCCATTTCCTCCTCGGGGCATCTGGTGCTGTTGCAAAAAATTATGAACATGCCGGAAACCGGCTTGCTGCTGGAAATCCTGCTGCATATAGGTTCCTTGGTGGCCGTAGTGGCTGTTTTTTGGGACGATTGGCTCAAGATGCTCCGGCATCTCTTCACAAGCAAACCAGTGCGCCTTCTGATCGTGGCGACGGTTCCGGCTGTGATCGCCACGCTGCTCTTTGGCGATCTGCTGGAAAAGGCATTTGGTGGCTGGTTCCTGGGGATAAGTTTTCTGATCACCTCCGCGCTGCTCCTTAGTTCCGGCTGGCTCGCCAGGCGGGCCACCCATGGTGGCCGCCGCCGCCGCAGTGGGATAGAGGATATGCGCTATAGCCAGGCCCTGGCCATGGGTGCCATGCAGGCGGTGGCCATTGTGCCGGGGATTTCCCGCTCCGGTTCCACCATCGTAGGGGGACTGGCGGCAGGCGTTTCCAGGCAGACCGCGGCAAAGTTCTCCTTTATGATGAGCGCTGTGGCGACAATGGGTTCCCTGGTGTTCAAGGGAAAGGAGTTGCTGGAGGGNGGCGGCGGGCGGCGTGGCCTTTGAAGGCGGGTGGGGCGCCATCCTGCTGGGCATGGTGGCAGCAAGCGTAAGCAGCTATTTTGCCATCCGCTGGATGCTAAAGCTTCTCCAGCGCGTGAGCCTGAAATGGTTTGGGGTCTACACGGCAATCTTGGGCGGACTGGTGTTGCTGGATCAGTTGTTCTTTGGGCTGTTTTTTGATAAAATCCTATAGACTCCTGATCCATCGTCAATTTCCTATGAAGGGAAAGGTTCTGTGTTACGCTTTTATTTCGGGGTAATGGGCTCTTCCAAGACGGCTCTGTTGCTCATGCAGCGCTACAATTACCGTACGCAAGGCTATTCCTGCGCGCTGGTAAAGCCATCTATCGACACGCGGCGGGGTGTGGACATCGTGCATTCCCGGGTGGGCCTGCAAGGCCATGCGGATATTGTCCTCGCTCCAGACCACAGCGTGCGGGAGCAGCTTTTGTGGCTGGAAACGCGAAAGCCCAACCCGCTGGAGCATGTCTTTATTGACGAGGCCCAATTCCTCACCGAGGCGCAGGTCATTGAATTGGCTGATATGTCCGATGCCTTGGAAATACACTGCTACGGCCTCAAGACAGATTTTCTCGGCAATTTTTTCCCGGGCTCCAGTGCGCTGCTGCGCTTTGCCGATTCCTTCTCGGAATTGGATCAAAGCCTATGCTGGTGCGGCGCAAAGGCCACCATGAACACTCGCGTGGATCAAAACGGCCGTGTCGTAAAGGAGGGAGAGCAGGTCCTCATTGATACCGATAACGGAACGGAAACCATCTCCTATATCGGCCTTTGTTACAAGCACTGGAAAACAGGCAGGAGCGGCATCAACGGGAATACCTGATTCCATATCCTAGCACGCAACGAAAGGAAGATTCTTATGTTCGGACGTCGCCCAGACGGACGCAGAGTCCCCCAGGAGGATCCTATCATTGAGCTTGCGGCCTATCTTATGCCGCAGCGCGTGGATGCGCAGGTACATAGTGTGCAGCATATCAACTGTGATATCCTCACAAACTATATCCGCCAGCAGCGCGATAAGGGGTATGACCTATCGTATATGGATCTGGTCATTGCCGCCTACGTGCGCGTCATTTCGCAGCATCCGGAGCTAAACCGTTTCATTCACAACAAGCAGCTTTATGCTCGCAACGCCATCACCGTATCGCTGGTTGTGCTCAAGAAATTTGAGGATGAGAATAAGTTTCAGGAAGCTACCATCAAAATACCGTTTAAGCACACGGATACCATCTATGATGTGCATGAAACCCTGAAAAAAAATATTGAAGAGAACCGCAAACCCGAGACAGTCAACAACACGGATAAAACCGCGCGGTTTCTCCTCCGTCTGCCTGGATTCCTTACTGGGGCGGTGGGGTTTTTGCGCCTTCTGGACCGCTACGGCATAATGCCTCGTGCCATTGTGGATGTCAGCCCATTCCATACAAGCCTTTTTTTTGTGAACATGATGTCCTTGGGCATGCCCCATGTCAACCATCATATTTATAACTTTGGCAATACCAGCGTATTCATCTGCCTGGGCAAGGTGGAGAGAACGCCTGTTCCTGGCCCGAACGGAACCATTGCCTATCAGCGGCGCATTCCCCTGGGGGTGGTGTCGGACGAGCGCATTACCAGCGGCGCGGAATATGCCCGGGGCTTTGGCCTGTTGCGGGATCTGTTGGCCGACCCCGTACGCCTGGAAACGTCGCCGGAGAAGGTTCTGTACGATTTTCCGCCCAAGAATATTTCCGCTGGCGCAGGCAAAGGAACCGCTACGGACACATAAGAAATCCCGGCCTGGGATGTACCTGAAAAAACAAAACCACCAGACATGCTGGTGGTTTTGTTTTTCTATAAACAGCAGGGCGTTTACTTTTCAGGCACAACGACAACGTGCCGGTAAGGTTCGTCGCCTTCGCTGTGGGTGGTGACGCTGGGGTTGTCTTGGAGGCTGGCGTGCAGAATGCGGCGCTCGTAAGGATTCATGGGCTCCAGAGAAACCTTGCGGCCGGTCTTGACTGCGCGGTTGGCCATGCGGGCGGCCAGGCGGGGCAGGGCTTCCTCGCGCTTGGCACGGTAGTTTTCCGTATCCAGCGTAAGGCGGGTATATTCTTCCTGGCCCCGGTTTACCTGCAGGCTGGTAAGATACTGAAGCGCATCCAGCGTTTCGCCGCGGCGGCCGATGAGAATGCCCAGCGTGTCCCCATACATGGAGACGAACAGGTGCCCATCCTCACTTTTTTTCGCTTCCACCTGCACATCAACGCCCATATGCTTTGTTAGTGCCAGCAGGAAGTGCTGCGCACGGCCTTCCAATGTCTCGGGATCGTGGATGTCAATATGTTCCGGCGCGGGCACAGGCACACGCTCATGCGCCTCGGCGTGGGACTCCATGCCGTAATCCTCGTGAGGGGTGCGCGGCTTGGGAGCGCGAGCCGGTTTAACCGGCT
>JGI994J12354_10002586_pt1 | contig 17459 bp, 13 predicted proteins | sample IntmicLarv3ML3BL_FD_12354 | JGI IMG/M metagenome (IMG submission 12354) | reverse complement strand
CCGCTCAAAGACACATACATACCCTCTGTAGAAGATGAGGCTTACGCTGCAAAAACAAGCAGCTTCCCTGAAAGTCTCTTGGGTACTGGCGGGTTAACTAATTTACTAAAAAGCAATTTTGTCAAGCTTAACATAGGCGACCTAATCCTCCTGTTGATTGTCATGTTACTGTTTTTGGATGAGGGCGCCGACGATCTGCTGATTGTTGTTGCGGTTGCATTTTTACTCGTGTTTTAGCAAGCTTCTTTCTTATCTAAATCCAGAAACTCATTATACCAAATCTTGACCTCACAATACCAAATACTGACTTTCTTATCTAATATTGTTGTAATACTAAGTATAACGTGATATCTTTGTGTTATAATCTGTTACATTCTTAACAGATATTTTGGAAAGAAGGTAAAACTATGAAAAAAATCCTCGCTCTTCTACTTGCGTTGCTTCTGGTTGGCTCACTTTTTGTCGGTTGCGGCACTGACAACGGAAGCGCGTCCACAGCGCCCTCAACCGCTCCGTCAACCGCTTCGAGCAGCCCCCCGTCTGAAGCTCCTGTTGAGGAAAACGACAGCCCATTTATTGACGGAACTCTCGCCTACAAGACCCCACTGGTTGACGAAAAAACCACATTCTCTGCATGGTCGCCGATGGCAACACAGCTCGCCGCCGTTCTGTCTGATATGAACGATGTTGCTGGGTATATCGTAATTGAAAAACAGACTAATATCCACATAACATGGGAAACTCCTTCAGTCGGACAGGAATCCGTCAGCTGGAACCTTCTTCTCTCCAGCGGCGACATGCCTGACCTTCTCCAGAATGCCTCCGGACAGTACACGGCCGGTGTTGACAAGGCAATTGCCGACGAAATTTGTATCGAACTCACCTATGTAATCGACAACTTCATGCCGAATTACGCCACAATTATCGCCTCCGAGAGCTATTTTGCCACGGATACAAAAACAGACGCAGGAAGCATCGGCTACATTTACTGCATTTACGACGAGGCTCAGACACCTTGGATGGGGCTGAACGTTCGCCAAGACTGGATGGATGATCTCGGACTCCCCGAACCCCTTACATATGACGACTGGTATACAATGCTTACCGCGTTCAAAACCCAAAAAGGCGCTGACTCTCCGCTCATGCTCACAAATGTTGGCGACACATGGTTTGGACACTACATTGGCGGGTTTGGCGTTATAAACGGACTGTCGCAGGTTGATGGTAAAGTCGTCTTCGGACCTGTCGAGCCCGGCTTCCGCAGCTACCTCGAAACTTTCTCAAAATGGTATGCAGAGGGACTTATAGACAAGGACTTCAACACCCGCACAGATTCGCCCTTCCTCCCTGACACCTCTTACATCTACACTGGTCGCGCAGGCGCGTGGGCAGGATTCGCAAATGGTGCTACGCCTGTCACCACCGGCCAGGCAACCGACCCCAACCTATATGTACAGGGTGTACACAGCCCGGTTGTGAACTCGGCCGACGGGTTTTCCAATTTCCGTACACGCTCAAGCCGTCAGGGTGTCGGCTCTATGATTTCCACCGACTGCGAAAATGTTGAACTACTTGCCCGATGGATAGATTACTGCTACAGCGAAGAGGGCTCGCTCCTTCTTAACTTCGGCGAAGAAGGAGTGCATTGGTTCGTAGATACCGACGGCGCTCCCACAATGGATGGCCCGGGAATGGAAGAATATTTTGGGCTTCCCTATTCACAGATTCAACAACTTACAGGCCCTGTCGAAGCCCCGTATCTCCGCTTGATGTACAAAGGCAGCCCTGTTAAACGCTCTACCGAATCCATCACAGATGATAAGCAGATGGCTCCCACACGCTGGACTGCTGACAGCGAGGACTATATGATCCCGGCAGCAATTTCACTCACCGAGGCTGAGTCAAACACCCGCACCAACATCCTTCAGGACATCAACACTCTCGTAAGTGAGAATATGATTGGTGTCATCACGGGTGCAAAAACTCTTGCAGACTGGGATGCCGTTGTCGCACAGATTCGAAGCATGAACATCGATGAAGCCATAAGCGTAACACAGACGGCCCTCGACCGCTACTACGCACGCTAAAGCTAAAAGAGTGAGCTGATTCCACATTTTTTCGTAAAAAACTAAGACTATCTATATAATTTTCAAATCTCTGCAATAAAAAACGCGGCGCATTAGCACCGCGTTTTTCCTATATGCGATTTACACTATTACTAGTTTCCGCGTACGAGGTAACGGTCCAAAGCCGCCTGCTGGATCTCGGTCGCCCTGCCAATACCTATTGTGTTAATCTGTGCAAGCATTGTGTCGAACTCACTCATCTGACGCTGTCCTATAATGAACGGGATAATGTTTTCGCTCAGATATGTGTTGATATCCGCCATAATTACGCCGAATTCTCCGCTCTCTTCACTTGTCATTGTAATTGTCGGCATTGTGTAGACATCTTCCCAGTTTCCATCCCACAGCTCTTCGGTATCAAATACAGCCTGGCTCGTGCCGGGGGCAATTTCGCGCTGCCAGTCATACCACATGGGCTGTGTCTGAGCTGTCGCATACTTCGGAAGCATTGAGTTTATTCTTCCTTCGGGGTTGTTGTAAATAAGGTCTGTAATCATAGGCACGCCGTTAATAACCGTGTGCGCTTCGCCCTCAATACCATAGTTTGCTATACGCGCGCCTTCTTCTGTATAGAAGAAGTCCAGCCATTGAAGCAAAATTTCGGGGCTATCACAATTTGTTGAAATTGTTCCGAAGAGTCCCTTATTGAGAGTCATTGAGGAATAGCCTGCAAGTACTTTGCGTGTGTCACCAACGTTCTTAACCGGAACTTGGAAACCGTAGAAATCAATCGGGTCATTTGCAGCATCGCTCAAATGGTCAAGGCTGTCGGGGAAAGTATATAGCGAAGCTGCAATTCCCAGCTTATGATTGAGTATCAGTTCTGTCTGCAGACCGGGAATTGTCGTACGAGTGTAGAAGTCTCTGTCTACCAGTCCCTCTGCGTACCATCCGGAGAGCATTGTAATAAAATCTTTGAAGCCCGACTCAAGAGCGCCGTAGCGAACCGTTCCGCCGAAGTTCAGGAAGTTGTTCGGTGAAGATGATCCGCCTGCGCCGATAAATACGGTGTCGTAACCAGCCATAAGCCAATCGTCAAGACCGCTTATTGCCAAACCGAGCGGAGCTTCGGGATTATAGTTGTCGCGGAACGCAACCAAAACATCGTGGTATTCGTCATAAGTTCTCGGCATATTAAGTCCAAGCTCACTTAGCCAGTCGGTGCGGCCAAGAGGCCCTAAAAACGCCCACTGCTTGTTCTGAACAAGCTGGCTTATTCCCACCGCATATCCACTATCGGTCAGAGTCGTCAAATACGACGCTTCATCAAGATGTCTGACATAATCGTAATTCGGAGCATATTCCGCAATCAGCGGCTGAAGGTCAACCATAATATCGTTTTCAATGTAGAAGTCCGGCCCCTTATTAAGATATGAGCTATTTAAAAAGTAAGCATCGTCGTAATCGTTTGACGCAATAGAAAGCTGGAAATTTTCCTGTGCGTTGGCACTCGCGGAATGATACCATATGATATGTATTCCGGTAAGCTCTTCTATCTTCTTATAGGCTGGGCTGTCGTTGTTATCGAGCATGCTGGAGGTGCTGACATCCCAGGGATTGAAAATCTCGAACGTCATAGGAGAATCGACAATCGGAAGCTTGAAACTGCCTCCTTCTATAACTGCTTTTGGAGCGTTGTCGGAAGGTCCCTCTGTCGGGTCAGTACTTCCAGGCGAACTGGTATTATTTACCGGGGGGGGGTGCTAGTTTGGGAATTTGTGTCTCCACAGGCCGCAAGTAACGAGAAGATCATAACCATTGCAAGTAACAGCGCGAATTTTTTCATGTTAAATCCTCCTGAATATTTTTTAGGCGCTGTGCACCTATAACGTTATTATACAACCTTAGTTTCATAACTGTATAGTGGCGTTTTATACAAGATACGTCAATATAAATTGGTTATTAAATATAGTTTAGTAAGAGTTTCTGCTAACAAAATTCCAATACTTGTTTTTATTTACTTTTTTTGCTTATTCGGCATCTGCTTTCTTTTTGTTACCGCTCTCCTTTTTGATATCCTTTTTTGTAACATCCCCCAATGGGTGCTTGGTTGCAGCCTCGCGCAAATCCTTATTCTCTATATGCGTATAAATTTGTGTGGTGTTCAGGTGGTCATGCCCCAGCACTTCTTGCAAAGTCCGCACATCAACTCCGCTCTGGTGCATAAGCGTCGCCGCAGTGTGGCGCAGTTTATGCGCGGAGTACTTTGAGGTGTCCAGTCCCGCATTCAGCAGATACTTTTTCACCAAGAAGTGAACACCACTCTTTGTTATCCTACGGTTTTGCCTTGTTACAAAAAGCGCGCTTCGCGAACCGGACTCAATGCTTGGTATGCTGTTACGTACAAGCATGTAGTCGCTGAGCGCCTCCCTGCAGGCGTCGTTAAGAAAGATCGTGCGCTCCTTATTCCCCTTCCCTAAAACACGTATACTGTCCTCGTTGATATCATATATATTTAGGCCTACAAGCTCTGAAATCCGCATTCCGCAGTTCAAAAAAAGCGTAAGTATGCAGTAGTCACGCGCCCTGTTTGGCCCGTCCACCACGCCAAGAAGCTCCTTGCTCTGGTCGGCTGTCAAGTAGCGTGGAAGCGACTGCTTCAATTTAGGAGTATCAAGATTCAGTACAGGGTTATCCTCCAGGATATTTGCCTTAGTCGTAAGATATTTATAAAACGAGCGAATTGTTGCAATTTTCCGCGAGCGCGAAGCCGCATTGAGTCCGTTTCCGCTTTCCGGCGAGTTGTGCCTCTTTTCACGGTCACGGCTGAGAAATCCCATAAAATCGTAGACATCGCTCAAGGTGACAGAAGCGACAAACTCTTTGTCAACGGCAGAGATGTCAATCTCCGAAAGTTTCGCGTTTTTGTCTATAATTCCGCGTTTTTGCACCATATATCGGAAAAATGTGCGCAAATCTAAATAGTATTCGTTAATGGTCAACTTTGAATGCCCTTTTATTGTTTCGTGGTAAATCAGAAAATCCCGTATTATTTCAGGCGCTTCGCTCCGATAATCCGCCATGTTCACACCCGCTCCTTCCGCATTTTATTCTGGTATTATTATAGTTCAATCTACATAAAACGTCAACGGAACGCTTTTCGCCTCACGTCTTGCCTCATTCTGATTCGCCCTTGACATTTTCAGACTTTGTAGTATACTAATACGCAGTTGCTCCGTTTATAACCATTTTTATACTATGAGGGATTTTCCATGAAGTCAATTACTTTCGCTTTATTCTTTTGCTTTAGCTTTTTTAGCTACGGCTTTTTGGGATTTGCGAAAAATTTGGTATCATGAAACTTTCTCAAAAAATGTCAGCTTGACACGGTAGGTGTTGATGACAACTTCGGAAGGTTCATGAATTTGAACCTTCCGCTTTTATTTCCGCCAAGGAGTGATTTTGTGACAACCGTAAATGTGTGCTTACCCGATAACTCGTACGACGTTCTGATAGGTGCCGATATTTTGCACTGTGCGGCGGAGTTTGCCGCAGAACGAACAAACGGCAAAACAGTTGTCATCACCGACAAAAACGTGTGGAACCTGCACGGCGGCACGCTTTCTTCCTCATTAGATAGTGTGGGCGTACAGTATTCCGTCATAACCGTCACTCCCGGCGAAAGCAGCAAAACGTTGTCAGTTTTGGAGTACGTTTGCAATTCGCTTTCTGAATTTGGCCTGGGCCGCAACGGACTTATTGTCGCGTTTGGCGGTGGAGTTATCGGCGACCTTGCCGGTTTTGCCGCTTCGATTTGGATGCGTGGCTGCGAATATATACAAGTTCCGACAACACTTTTAAGCCAGGTTGATTCCTCTGTCGGCGGTAAAACGGCAGTAAATTTGACAGGCGGAAAAAACCTTGTCGGCTCATTTTATCAGCCGCAGCTCGTGGTTTCCGACGTTTCACTACTCGAAACTCTGCCGGAGCGCGAGTTTCGCTGCGGCGTTGCAGAAATGATAAAATACGGCGCGCTTTATTCAGATAAGCTTTTTCGCAAATTTACAGAACCTTTCTCAAAGCCAGAGCTTCCCTCGCTTATAAAACGCTGTTGCGAGCTGAAGCGTGACGCAGTTCAGACCGATGAGCGCGACACAGGCAGGCGTGTACTCCTAAATTTCGGTCATACTTTCGGTCATGCGGTTGAAAAGCTCGGCGGCTTTTCAGAATACAACCACGGTGAGTCAGTCGGTATCGGCATGCTTCTCGCCGCTGCCGTCGGCGAAAGGCTCAGCTTTACCAAATCCGGCTGCCACGAATTGCTTGATGCGGCGCTAAAAATTCAGGGGTTGCCAATGTCCTGCCCTTACTCAGCCGAAGCCTTGAATAGCGCCATAACGCTTGATAAAAAGTCGCGTGGAGGCGGTGTTGACCTAGTTTTACTACGAAACATCGGAAACGCAGACACCTTCTGGGTTTCTTCTGAACAGCTTGAAGCACTGCTAGCGGAGGTTATACAATGAACTGTGCGAAAACTATTAGTCTGTTCCCCTCCGGCAATGTTTTCATTCCTCCGTCAAAGAGTTTGAGCCATCGCGCCGTGATTTGCGCGGGACTGGCCGCTATTTTTGGTAAAGGAGAAAGTTTTATCGAAAACTTCGGCGAAAACGACGACATTAACGCGACACTTGGCTGTATGCACAGCCTCGGCGTTGAATTCAGTGTTGAAGACGGGGGCATACGTGTAAAAAAGGCGCAGCCTCCTGCTTTCGCGCAAACTATGGACTGCTTTGAGTCCGGCTCAACTTTGCGATTTATGCTGCCGGTTGCGGCGCTTTTCGGTAAATACTTTAACTTTACAGGAAGCGGACGGCTTTTTGAGCGGCCTCTGAGCGTGTACGAAAAGCTGTTTTTTGAAAAAGGCATATATTTTGAGCGTGCTGATAAGCTTTTGCGTATTTGCGGCCCGCTTACCTCCGGCAAATACGCATTGCGAGGCGATCTCAGCTCGCAGTTCATCTCGGGGCTGCTGCTCGCGCTTCCGCTTGTTTCGGGAGAAAGCCGGATTATTCTTGAGACACCGCTCGAATCCTCCGCCTACGTGCGGCTCACACTTGATGTTATGCGAAGCTTTGGGGTGACCGTCGAAACCCCCGACGAGTTTACATACGAAATCTCCGGCGGGCAAACTTACAATCCGGCTCGTTATCAAGTCGAAAGCGACTATTCACAGGCGGCGTTTTTCCTTGCGGCTGGCGCTCTCGGACGGCAAGTTAGCTGTCTTGGGATGTCAGATGATAGTGCGCAAGGCGATGCGGAAATCATTGATTTACTGCGGCGCATGGGTGCAAAAGTTGAAAAAAATGACGGCACTATATGGGCGACATCCTCCGGTCTTACCGCTATTGACGCTGATGTTAGGGAAATACCCGACCTCGTTCCGCCGCTCGCCGTTCTGTGCGCCCTCGCGTGCGGAACCAGCCGTATAACCGGCGCGGCGCGGCTTCGCGACAAGGAGAGCGACCGCCTTTTCGCTCTCGTCACCGAGCTTAGAAAGCTCGGTGCGGACATAACCGAAACCGGAGACGGACTTGTAATTTCCGGTAAACCACAGCTTGACGGCGGAGAGGTGGATGCGCACAGTGACCACAGAATCGCGATGAGCCTCGCCGTTGCGGCGATACGCTGCAACAATCCCGTCACAATTACAGGATGGGAGAGCGTACAAAAATCTTATCCGAATTTTTGGGCGGATTTTGAAAAGGAGGAGCAAAATGGCTGACACGTGGGGAAACAGAATAAAACTGTCGATTTTCGGAGAATCTCACGGCCCTGTCGTTGGTATTGCTATCGACAACCTCCCCTCAGGGCTCACAATAGACGAAGGTTTCATCTCCCGCGAAATGGAACGTAGAGCACCGGGCCGGGACGAGCTTTCCACCTACCGCTATGAACCTGACAATATTGAAATATTGAGCGGAGTTTTCAATGGAAAAACTACCGGAAACTCCATTTGCGGTATAATCCGTAACAAGGACACGCGCAGCGGTGATTATACAAATATTCTGCGGCCCGGCCACGCCGATTTGACCGCGTTTTTTAAGTACGGCAACAATGCCGATATGCGGGGCGGCGGACATTTTTCGGGGAGGCTTACAGCTCCGCTCGTGTTTGCGGGCGCAATTGCGAAGTTAGCTCTTGCGCCGCTGGGTGTTTCCGTTTACAGCCGGATTACCTCTATCGGAACGGTTTTAGATACAAGCACAGAGCTTACCGAGGAGACCTGGGGCAAAATTTCAAAAAAAGATTTTCCCGTTGCCAACAGCACGGCAAGCGAAAGAATGCGGCAGCTTATCCTTGACTGCCGCAAAGAAAACGATTCTGTCGGCGGTGTAATCGAGATCGCGGCACTAGGCGTGCCTGCAGGACTAGGTGACCCGTTTTTTAACTCAGTCGAAAGTACGGCGGCGCATCTGTTTTTTTCCATTCCTGCCGTCAAGGGTGTTGAATTCGGTGCAGGGTTTGCTCTTTCCTCTATGAATGGAAGTACGGCAAACGACTCAATTTGCGTTAGAAACGGAAAAATCACTACCGAAACAAACCGTTGCGGCGGAATTCTGGGTGGCATAACCACCGGAAAACCTATAATTGCACGGCTCGCTTTCAAGCCTACACCCTCAATCAGTAAACCCCAAAAAAGTGTAAACTCTGAAACGCTGGAACCTGTCACCCTAGAAATTAGCGGCAGACATGACCCGTGTATTGTCCTGCGCGCGCTCCCTGTCGCCGAGGCAGCACTTGCTCTCGCGCTTCTTGACTGCCTACCCGAAAGGATTCCCGGATGAAAAACATCGTGCTTATCGGGCTTCCTGGCAGCGGTAAAACCACCCTGGGTAAAATGCTTGCGGAAAAACTAACTTTGCCGTTTCTTGACATGGACGAGTACATTGAAAAAAAAGCTGGCATGTCCATTCCTGAAATTTTTGAAAAAAACGGTGAACCGGCCTTTCGCGATATCGAAAGCATGGTAGTTTCCGAGCTCGCAATTGCTGACGGAACAGTTATTGCTACAGGAGGCGGCACGGTTTTACGTAGTGAAAATGTTTCGGCGCTCGTGCAAAACGGCTTTATAGTTTTTCTTGACCGTCCACTTGAAGACATTTGCTTCGATATAAATATTGTTAACCGCCCACTTCTGAAAGACGGCGCAGAGAGTGTGCAGAGGCTCTCGCTCGAACGTCGGCATATCTACGAGCGCTGCGCCGTTCTGACACTATGCTCACGCACCATTGACGGAACATTGGAAAATCTCATAGTCGTTGCAAAAACCTTGCAGCAACGCGATTTTGCAGTAATCGGGAACCCTATCGGGCACAGCATTTCTCCGCAGCTTCACGATGTGCTGCTAAATTCGCAAGTTCTTCAATTTTGCTACAGCTCCGTTCACGTTCCAACGAGTGCTCTTCTTTCCTTTGTCACCGCCGCAAAGTACAGCGGGCTTCTCGGCTTCAACGTAACGATTCCGCATAAACAGGAAATTATTCCTCTGCTTGATGAAATTTCGCACGACGCTGCGATCTGTGGCGCGGTGAATACTGTCGTTGTACGTGACGAAAAATTTTTGGGCTTCAACACCGATATGGAGGGACTGAAACTCGCTCTCGAAAGTATTGGATGGTCAATGAAAAACAGACGTATTCTTATCTTGGGTGCGGGCGGCGCAGCTCATGCTGTTGCAATAATGGCAGGACTTGAACATGCGCAAAGCGTCCATATTGCCGCAAGAAATCTTGTACAGGCAGAGCATCTGGCCCAAAAGGTCAACGACACCACCGACATTTCCGTTTCGACAAGCGACCTTGGCAACGCAAGTTTGGCAGGAGCCTGCAAACAAAGTGACATACTCATAAACGCAACACCGCTTGGTATGAGCGGGATTACAAGCGACTATACCGACTTTGGATTTTTGCAAGCTCTGCCGAAATACAGCCTCGTTTACGACCTGATTTATAACCCACCTGAAACCAAATTACTCAAAAATGCACGAAAACTGGGACTCCAAACCCAAAACGGCTTGGGAATGCTGATTTTTCAAGGCATTCTCGCCGAAGAATTGTTTTTGGATATGAAACTTAATAGACATGAATTATATAGAGCCGCTTACGACTATTTTTTCCGAAAGGGATGACTAACTGTGATACTGGTACTTAAAAACGGTGCCCCTTCCGCACAGGTGACACTGCTCAGCGATGAGATCAGAGCGCGCGGCCTTATCGTGCGCGAAATTTTGGGCGAACACACACAAATTCTGGGTATTGTCGGCGATGTCTCGTCACTCGACCCTGAATCCCTGCAACGAAACGACATCATCGATCGGATTTTACGCGTCAGCGAGCCGTACAAACTTTCGGGACGGAGGTTTCACCCCGAAGACAGCGTAATTTCCGTCGGAAATACCCAAATCGGCGGCGGGACACTAACCGTTATGGCGGGACCGTGCAGCGTCGAAAGCGAGGAACAAATTCTGACGATTGCGCAGGCGGTCAAACAGTCTGGGGCAACTTTCCTGCGCGGAGGAGCATTCAAGCCCCGTAGCTCACCCTACGCATTTCAGGGCATGGGACTTGACGGGCTGGAGCTTTTAAAAATGGCGAGAGAAAAGACAGGATTACCTATCGTGACCGAAATCATGTCACAGAACATACTTAATATCTTTGAACGGGATGTTGACGTAATTCAAATCGGTGCAAGGAATATGCAGAACTTCCCTCTTTTGCGCGATGTCGGAACAATCGGCAAGCCTGTGCTTTTGAAGCGCGGCGCATCCTGCACAATCGACGAAATGCTGCAAGCCGCTGACTACATTCTGATTGGCGGAAAAAGCCAAGTCATCCTTTGTGAGCGTGGCATCCGCACCTTTGAGCCTGCGACCAGAAATACCCTCGATTTGTCCGCCGTGCCTGTTCTCAAGCAGAAAAGCCACCTACCGGTGATTGTCGATCCCTCACACGGAACAGGTCATTGGGAACTTGTCGAGGCTATGACACTCGCCGCTACCGCCGCGGGCGCGGACGGGCTGATGATTGAGGTTCACAACTATCCACAAAAGGCACTGTGTGACGGTCAGCAGTCCATAACTCCTAGTGTTTTTCACAAAGTTATGAGGAAAGCGCGGCAAATCCACACACTCGTTCATATGGAAAAGGATTGATTTATAATGCCATACAAAGAAGAGTTGTCCAAATACAGAGACATAATCGACGAGGTCGATGCTGCGCTTGTTCCACTGTTCGCAAGGCGCATGGAAGCTACTCGTGGGATTTCCAGAATAAAGCATAAAAACAACCTCCCACTTCTGGACTCCTCAAGAGAGGCGCAGGTGGTTGAAAGAGCACTCACAATTACGGGCGAAGACTTAAAAAGTGAAACTGCTCTGCTTATGCGCACAATCATAGGGCTGTCTCGGGAATATCAACGCCGCCTGCTTTTCTCCGAAGCAACTCCCCTACTGCACGCGCCCGTAGTCCCGACGACAAAAAACATAATCTGCGCCTACCAGGGTGTTCCCGGCTCGTGGAGTAACAAAGCCGCCGCTTCTCTCTATCCAAAAGCGGAACTGATAAACACAGCGTATTTTGACGATGTGTTTGCTACTGTGAAAAGTGGCGCGGCGCATTACGGCGTTGTTCCTATCGAAAACTCAAAAACCGGAGCAATCGGTGAAACCTACGACCTTCTGCGCAGATACGGCTGTTACATTGTCGGACGCACATGGATTCCGATTCGACAATGCCTTGTCGGACTTCCCTCTGCCAATATTACCGACATACGCAAGGTTTTTTCTCACCCGGAAGGGCTGAAACAGTGCGCCGGTTATCTCAGCGGAAAGCCCTGGGAGCAGATTCCGTGCAGCAATACCGCTGTCGCAGCAAAGCAGGTTGCAGAACTCGGCGACAAAAGCAAAGCTGCAATCGCAAGCGCGTATGCCGCCGAACTATACGGCTTGAAGGTTCTTGCGCCGGACATCATGGACGCTGCAGATAACCGCACCTCTTTTGTCGTAATCGCCGCCGAGCCGCAGTACGACGAAAAAAGCGATCTTATCTCTGTCACTTTTTCAACTCTGCACCGCAGCGGCGCACTATGTGAGGTTCTTATGCCGTTCATGGCAGCAAAATTGGACTTGCTGCGCATAGAGTCGCGCCCTGTTTCCGCCGAAAATTACCGTTTCTTCTGCGAAATACAGGGTAATATTTTGAGTGAAGATGTACTTTCCGCCCTGCGCGGAGCAGCCGCCGCGAGCGAATATTTTGAGGTGCTGGGCTGCTATTCGATGCTACGCTCGGACTGACATGGAAAGGAATTCATATGAAAAAATTCATGGTCATCAACGGCCCGAATCTGAACCTTTTGGGCACGCGTGAGCCTGAAATTTACGGAAACATAACGCTTAGAAGCATAAATTCCGCAATTTTGGCACGTGCCGCACTCCTATGCGCAGAATGCGATTTTTTCCAGAGCAACATTGAGGGCGAGCTTGTCACAGCGATTCAGCAGTCAGGAAATTACGACGGCATAATTCTGAACGCCGCCGCCTACACTCACACAAGCGTCGCGCTCCGTGACGCGATTTCGGCGGTTTCGGCGCCGGTTGTCGAGGTTCACCTTTCAAACGTGTTTGCGCGCGAGGAGTTCCGCCACCTTTCGCTTATATCCCCTGTTTGTCTCGGTGTTATCAGCGGCTTCGGCACAAACAGCTATATCCTCGCACTCGAAGCGCTTGTTTCGGAATAAAATCATATTTTTGTTGACATTTCGGCGGGTTTCTGCTATCATGACTGAAATTGAATACAAAGGCGATGAACGGAACAAGTACGCTTTTCGGATTTTTCAGAGAGAAGATGGCCGGTGGAAATCTTCAATGACGTTCTGCGAAAACCCCTCCGTGAGCTGCGGCCCGAAAGTTTCAGTAAGGCCTGCCGGATTCCCTCCGTCATCAGGGAAGCGATTTTGTCGCAATAAGTGCGGAGCTTTGCTCCGAATTTAGGTGGTACCACGGACGTAAGTTCGCCCTAAGCTGTTATTCTGCTTAGGGCTTTTATTTGTCTGATTTGGAAAGGAAATGATATCTATGAAAATGGATAAACTTGTCGGCGAACGCTTCAAAGAGCGTCCCTCGGAATGCTCAATCGACAGCCATGCGCTCATGCTGCGCGGCGGTTATATAAAGCATGTGGCAAACGGTATATACTCAATAACAACGCCGATGCGCCGAATTACGCGTAAGATTGAGCATATTATCCGTGAGGAAATGGACGCCGTTGACGGGCAGGAGGTTCTATTCCCCGTTGTTCTTCCCGGCAGTCTGTGGGAAGAATCCGGCCGGTTTACAAGCGTCGGCAGCGAACTCATGCGCATGAAGGACAGAAGCGGCAACCAGATGGTTCTCGGCATGACGCACGAGGAGGCAGCGGTTCAGCTTTCGCGCGAACACGGCAACAGCTACACAAAATATCCATTTATGATTTACCAGATTCAGACCAAATTCCGTGACGAGGCGCGTCCGCGCGGCGGCCTTATCCGCGTGCGTGAATTTACGATGAAGGATGCCTATTCGTTCCACACCTCGCAGGAGGATTTGGAACAGTATTACTACCGCTGTTTCAAGGCGTATGAGCGCATTTTTGCCCGCGCCGGAATCCCTGAAACTGTCTCCGTCGCGTCCGACTCAGGTATGATGGGCGGCAGTATCTCGCATGAGTTTATGCTGCTCACCCCTGTAGGAGAAGATTCCATAGCCGTTTGTGGCGAATGTGATTTCCGCGCCAATATGGAAGCCGCCGAGTCGATTATCGACAACACTCCTACAGGAAACCTGAACGAACTTACCCCTGTCCACACGCCCGACCAGAAGACCATTGACGATGTCTGCGCCTTCCTCGGTTCTCCGATTGAAAAGGCGTGCAAAGCCGTCGTTTACCAGAAAAATGTGGACGATTCGTACATTGTTGTGTTTCTTCGCGGCGATTTGGACGTCAACGAGACAAAGCTGACAAATTTCCTCGGCTTTGAAATTCACCCCGCGGTCATCACCGACGAGAGCGGAATTGTCGCCGGGTTCATCGGCCCGAACGGACTTCCAGAGGGCGTGACTATCCTGTTTGACCGCTCGCTCGAAAACAATGAAAACCTTGTCTGCGGCGCGAACAAAACCGACTATCACTTCACCGGTTTCAACATTGAACGGGACTACGACGTTGTCGAATACCGCGACTTTGCGAAAATCAAGGACGGCGGGATTTGTCCTAAATGCGGCAAACATTCCATCACGGTCTCGCGCGGAATTGAGGTCGGAAATATATTCCAGCTCGGCACTAAATATTCCAAGGCTATGAACATGCAGTACCTCGACAGCAATGGCGAGCTTCAGTACCCGATTATGGGCTGCTACGGAATTGGAGTCGGGCGACTTGCCGCCTCGGTCTGTGAGGCACATCACGACGATTACGGCCCAGTTTGGCCGATGGCGATAGCTCCGTGGCAGGTTCAGCTCTGCTGCGTCCGCGCCGACAACGAGGAAGTTAAGGCATACGCCGACGCGATGTACAACGAACTTCAGGCAGCGGGTGTTGAGGTTCTGTATGATGACCGCACCGTAAGCGCCGGAGTTATGTTCTCGGACGCGGACTTACTGGGTATACCGCTCCGTCTTGTCGTCAGCCCGCGCAACCTGAAGCAGAACTGCTGCGAACTCACAAGCCGCGACAAAACCATCAGCAAATCTCTCGTACTCGATGGCGTTATCGGCGAGGTTCAGGCTCTGATCAGGGAAATGCTTTAATTCGTATTGTCAAGACGAAAAAATGATGTTATAATACTTCATGTTCCGTACAAACGGAGCATGGAGTATTACTATGTCCATCTGCGATAATACCCACAAGTGAAAAATATGTCGGTGTGGCGGAATTGGTAGACGCCACGGACTTAAAATCCGTTGTCCGCAAGGACGTACCGGTTCGATTCCGGTCACCGGCACCAAAAAAACCGCCGTTGGCGGTTTTTTTACTAGTGTATTATCTGAAATTTTCAACTATATACGCCAATGCAAACAGGTTTCCCGCAACAAAAGAATAGCCTTGTTTTTTCAACATGGTGCAACATCCCAAGATTTGATAATACTCACAGTAGGAGGTCTTTTTGTGAACAATTTTGTAAAAGTTGAGGGCGGAGTTTTTGTCCGCAAGCACGACCTGCAAATTAAAAAAAGGCTGTCAATTCCGGAGATAACTGTCAAGGTGGACACTTTTTACATAGATGATTTTGCCGTCACGCAGGGAGACTGGAATCAGGCTATGCCGACAAATCCATCCTATTTCAAGGATGACAACCTACCTGTGGAATGTGTCAGTTGGTACGACGCTGTCCTGTTTTGCAACAAAAAGAGCAAAAAAACGGCCTTATTCCCTGCTATACTGTTATCGGTGAATATGTTGAGTGTGATTTCACCGCTAACGGTTATCGCTTACCGACAGAGGCCGAATGGGAATTTGCGGCAATAGGCGGAAATATCAGTAAAGGATTCCGTTTCGCCGGAAGCGATATTCTCGATGAGGTGGCATGGTACAGCAAAAATGCAGGAAAAACCACCCATCCCCGTGGTCAAAAACTGCCGAACGAGCTGGGTCTTTACGATATGTGCGGCAACGTTTTCGAGTGGTGCTGGGATTGGTTTGACGTATTCGACAGCGATTACATGGATAATCCTACCGGCCCTGCAAAGGGCAAGATGAAGGTTGTCAGGGCAACAACTGGGTAAACGGCACTTCGACAAGTGAGTTGACACGGCGCGTTCACCGCGGCCCATATGTCACAACACACCATCAGGGGTTTAGAATTGCTAAATCTTTGTAAAAAAGAGAGCCGTCGGCTCTCTTTTTCCATACCTTTGTCACAATCCTCTCCTACCTACAATATAATAAAAGCAGTACAGCGAAATAAAAATTTGCATTTTACCATAAATAATGCTATGCTGAGGTTATCCACAGCTAACATTTTGGAGGAATACATATGGACGGAAATGTTTGGCTCGCCTTCGGACTTACCGCTGTTGCCGGACTTTCTACCGGCATTGGCAGCGTCATTGCCTTTTTCGCAAAGAACAAAAATACCAAATTTCTATCCGTCATCCTCGGTTTTTCTGCGGGCGTGATGGTCTATGTCTCGCTTGTCGAGATTTTTTTCAAAGCACAGAGTTCGTTGCAAGCGGCTCTTGGGCAAAAACCCGGCGCTGCCGCAACTGTTGCGGCGTTTTTCGGGGGTATGCTCTTAATCGGAATAATCGACAAACTGATCCCGCAGAAGGACAACCCTCATGAAATCAAGGAAACCGACTCATCTATGCCTGTTCCTACCGACAAAAACAAGCCTATGCGCACTGGACTTTTCACCGCGCTCGCAATTGCGATACACAATTTCCCCGAGGGGCTTGCGACATTTGTCTCCGCGTTGCAGGAACCGTCGCTCGCAATCCCGATTGTCGTCGCTATTGCAATCCACAACATTCCCGAGGGCATTGCCGTCTCTGTGCCAATTTACTACGCTACCGGGAACCGAAAAAAGGCGTTCCTATACTCGTTCGCGTCAGGACTTTCTGAACCAATTGGCGCTGTAATCGGTTTTTTGATTTTGATGCCGTTTATGAATGACATTGTCTACGGGCTTCTTTTCGCCGCAGTTGCCGGAATTATGGTTTTTATCTCTTTTGACGAGTTGCTGCCCTCGGCGCGGGAATACGGCGAACACCACCTTGTATTATAGAGTAGTAGTTATTAACGTCCCTCTCCAAGGACGATGTGCTACACTATCAGGGATGCTGTGGATTGGTTCTCACCGCCTACCACTCGATGGTTATCGAAAGGCTCCAACCACAGTCTCTTTGTAAGTTTGTTAATCAGTTAGATACCGCATGACGGTTTATGTGGAACAAGGTTACGAGCGCAAAGAGTACCTGTGGAACTCAGTATCGAATCCAAATCACAAAGGAGATACGTAATGATTTATGTTGGAATTGATGTCGCTAAGGACAAGCACGATTGTTTCATCATTAGCTCAGAGGGCGAGGTGATGCGCAACGTCTTTACTGTTCCGAACAACATGGATGGTTTTCAATTGCTCTACCGCGAAATCCAAACCGTGTCCGCAAATCCGGGCAAAGTAAAGGTAGGACTCGAAGCCACCGGACACTACAGCTACAATCTTCTCGGTTTTTTGCTCAACAAAGGTCTTACCACCTTTGTTGAGCAAAAAACCGATTGGATCCGACCTTTGCGGCTTATCTTGCCAAAAAACGCTCAGAGGGCAAACACTACAACGTCGCCATCTCCCACGCTGCCA
>JGI994J12354_10002585_pt1 | contig 17461 bp, 12 predicted proteins | sample IntmicLarv3ML3BL_FD_12354 | JGI IMG/M metagenome (IMG submission 12354) | reverse complement strand
CAGGCGGACTGGCTTGTGGGGCTTAATGTAACGCGCGCGCTGACCTGCCGGTTTAATGCGCAGCTCTCTGCCGGGCGCGTTCAAACGCCGACGCTTGCGCTTATAGTTGAGCGCGAGCGCGAAATTCGCTCGTTCTCGCCGAAGGATTATTGGGGAGTTCGCGCTAAATTTGAAGGCTTTGAAGCCGTTTGGCAGGATGAAAAGGGGCGAAGCCGCACTTTTGACCAGAGCCTTGCGGAAACGGTTGCCGCCGCCTGCGCAAACGGCACAGGCACGATAACCCAGCTTAGCCGGACATATAAAAACACTCCACCGCCTGCGGCTTACGACCTTACAGAGCTTCAGCGCGATGCAAACCGAAAATATGCCTATTCTGCAAAGGAAACGCTCTCCATCATGCAGTCGCTTTATGAAACGCACAAGCTGTTAACATATCCGCGCACCGACTCGCGCTATATCTCAGACGACGTGGTTTCAACGCTGCCGGAGCGCCTGCGCTCGGTTATGGTGGAGGAGTATCGTCCGCTTGCGCAGGCTGTGCTCGCGAAAAAACCGCTTCAAACGAGGTTTCTTGTAAACAATGCGAAGGTTACAGACCACCACGCGATAATCCCGACGGAGGAGCAGGCGGAGCTTTGGCGGCTTTCGGGACCGGAGCGCAATGTTTATGATTTGGTTGTGCGGCGGTTTCTTGCGGTTTTGATGCCTGCTTTTGAATATGAGGAGGTTCGCCTTTCGATTAACGTTTCCGGAAAAACCTTTGTGGCAACGGGAAAAATTGTGAAGGAAAAAGGTTGGCATGGTGCATACAGCCGCGATTTTTCCTTTGACGAGGAGGAAGTTGGCGAGGAGCGCAGTCAGGCGCTTCCAGAGCTTCGGCAGGGGGAGAGGATAAAGGTTTTGTCCTCTCGCGTTTCAAAGGGGCAGACCTCGCCTCCGGCGAGGTATACCGAGGCGACGCTTTTGACCGCGATGGAGCACCCGGCAACGAGCGCGCAGGACCGCGCCGGGCGAGAAATTCTTGAGCAAACCGGCGGTCTTGGAACGCCGGCAACGCGCGCTGATATAATCGAAAAGCTCTTTAGCTCCTTTTATGTAGAGCGGCAGGGAAAAAGCCTTGTGCCGTCCTCAAAGGGTATGCAGCTCATCGAAATTGTGCCGCAGGATTTGCGTTTTGCCGAGCTTACGGCGCAGTGGGAAACTCGGCTTTCCAAAATTGCGACGGGCGCAGAGAGCGATGAAAAATTTGTCGGCGAGATGCGAAAATATGCAGCGCGCCTTGTAAGCGATGTTCGCGCGAGCGAGGCGATATATCGCCACGACAACCAGACAAAGCAAGTTTGTCCGGACTGCGGAAAATATCTGCTGAAGGTGAAGGGCAAGCGCGGCGAAATGCTTGTTTGCCCCGACAGGGAATGCGGCTATCGCAAAAATTTGAGCCAGACGACAAATGCCAGATGCCCAAGCTGCCACAAAAAAATGGAGCTTCGCGGCGAGGGCGAGCGGCAGCAGTTTGTCTGCGTTTGCGGATATCGCGAAAAGATGGCAGATTTTCAGGCGCGGCGTGCAAAGGACGGCGGCAGCAAGTCTGATGTGCGAAAATATCTGGAAACCCAGAGCAAAAATGAGGACAAGAGCGGCGGCGACATGGCAGAGCAAATGGCAAAATGGCTGGAGAGTCAGGGAAAATAGCCGCGAAAAAACCAGATGCTTGCAAAAATTCAAGCATCTGGTTTTGACATATAAAATTATTAAGAGCTTTTGCGTGGGGCTTTTAGGCGACCAACTAAATCAAGCTCTGCAGAGCTTGATTTTAGATGTTGGCGGAGTTTTTTGATTGCCCAATCATAATGGCTTGAGGTTGCCGAAATGCAGTAGCTGCCGAGGGTGGTGGTTCCTGTCCATGAAAAGTGTTTTTTTGAAAACAGCTCGTCGTCGGAAAAGCCATCAATCAGCGCCAGAGCCTTTTTGTGGCTTTCGCGCAGAAGGGATTTTGCGTCGGTTCCGGTTGTGCTTTGGTGCGCCTGCCAAAATTCTTCGTTCATTTTTGGATAGGTTTTCCAGTTGTATGGCTCTGGGAGGAAGGGCTTTGCCTCGCCGCGCTGATTGTCGCTTATCCAGTTTATGAGAAGCTTGTGCCATTCGTATAGGTGAATTAGCACATCGCGAAGGTTTTTGTCGCGCGTCCAGTGCGCTCCGGTTTGTTTTTGCAGAAAGTCGGCGTCAAAATTGAAGGTGGCGTCTTGCACTTTCTCCGGCATGGCGGCGATTAGCGCCTCCAGCTTTTCAAACTGCTCGTTTGCGGCTTTTATTAGATCTTCCTTTGTGCTTGCTCTTGGCATGGCGAATTCCTCAATTTCTAAAAAATGTTATATGAAGGGGCTTTTGGATTATGAATTTCATGGCTTCGGCGCGGCGGTGTGGCTTTGGAGCGCGTTGAAGCCGATGTGCGCAGTGAGCTTTGAAGTGAAATTTACGAAAAAACTGAGTCGGGAGCTTTTGCGGAATTTTTTATTGTCCGTTAAGCTCTGCTTTCAGGTTTTTCCATTCCGGCATAAAATTGTCCATCAGGGCATAAAAATTTTTGTTGTGCCCCGGCTCGACAAGGTGAAGCAGCTCGTGGAGGATGACATATTCAAGGCACGGCAGGGGCGCTTTAGAAAGCTGCAAATTCAGCCAAATTTTTCCCGTGCGCGTGTTGCAGCTACCCCAGCGAGTGGACATGTCCTTTATCTGCCAGCTGGAGGCGGTCAGTTTTGTGATGCGCTCCCATTTTGGCAGAAGCCTTGTGATTTCGGCTTTTAGAAGCGTGCGATACCATTCGCGCACGAAGCTCTCGCGCTGCTGCGCGGTGCTTTCCGGGCGAAGGGTTAAAAAAGCTTTGCCGTCCGCGAGGTTGAGCGAATTTTTGCTGCCGGGCGCGGCTTGAAGATGGTGAGGTGCGCCGAAAACATAAAGCGTTTCGCCGGCGGCATATTCGCGCGAGCTGCGCGGCGGCAGGGCGCGGCATTTGGCAACCTGCGCTTCAATCCACGCGGCTCTGGAGCGTACGAAGCGCTCAATCTCCGCATTGCTCATCGAGCGTGGGACGGAGACTGTGACGCGCCCTTCCGGCGGCTTAACGCGAAGGTTCAAATTTTTAATGTTCTTCTTGAAAATCTCAACGGGGATGCCGGAAATGTTTATTGTCACAGGGTGTTCTCCTTGACCTAGTTCTTATGTATTATCTTTAAGTTTAACATATAAAAGAAAAAAATCTACTGTTTTTTTACAGTAGAAGCCTAGGAGCCGCCGACGTCTGCTTAGGCGGCAAGCTATGGGGACGATGAGCCAAAGCGGTTGAAATTTTCCGGCACGGTTTTTCAGAAAGTTTTATAAGGGCGCGTGGAAGGGCACCGGAAATAAAAAAACCAGCAATCCAAGCGATTGCTGGTTTTTTAGCTTGTGCCGCTTGCCTGAAATGTATGCAGACAAAAATGCAGATTTTCTGAGGGCTTGAATCAACTGTAATTTTTGAACTGCTTGTCTTTGAGAGCTATTGGAGCAAAAAACATTATTAACTGCGCGGTGCTTGTAATCAGAATGTCGTTAAAATCGAGTGGACTATTAAAAAATGAGTCATATATAAATTCCGACAAAATTGCAAGGGCGAAAATTGTAAGGCAGAGGATAAGATGTTTTTTTATGGTGTAGATTTGCTCACACACAAAAATAATGTTCCATTTGCCGAGCATTGCCGCTGTCCATGCCACGCCTAAATTGGGCAATATTCCAAGGAAGAGCAAATATATGGAGCTTTCAGAGGGAGGAAGGCGGCGTAGCAAAACAATAGCGAGCCAAACAAGTCCTCCCGTGCACCCCAAAATCTCGATGCTGCCAAATTTAATTTTTTTCATGGGTAGTTCCTTTACTGCATTTGTGTTGCCGTCAAATTTTAACTTGAGTCTGTTATAAAAAGATAAAATGGGGCGGTTTGCCCTTTTGGAAAGTTGCCACTGTGAATTTTTGGCAGGGTTAAGGCAAAATGATATAATATCCGCGCAAGCAGATATTATGATTGATTTAAGGTCACGGCGCAGAAGCGCCGTATGGTCGATTATATCAAGACCTGACGGTCATGATATAATGTCGCAGCGTCAAGCTGCCAATTGCTTTGATAGCAGTCCATGTTAAACAAAACCCATAAAAGCCTCTTTAGCAGCTCCATTTAACAGCCGCGTCGGCTAACCTCTTTCTGACACAAATTAAGCCGCCAAAACACAAAGGGTTGTATTGCGCACTGCGCAATACAACCCTTCGCCACTGTTTTTTCAGCCCAATATAAGCTTACACCGAAAAGCTGTGCCTTCGGCTAAATCCATTTTGCGGCGCAAAAGCGAAGCCTGATGCATCGCCCTCGCATCACTTAATCGGGTAATAGCAGCGAACAAAATGTCCGTTTCCAAGGTCTGTAAGCGGCGGGCATTTTTCGCGGCACGCATCGCAGGCATAAGCGCATCTTTTGGCAAAGCGGCACTCATCCTTGGGGTTTATTGGGGAGGTAATCTCGCCTTTTAGGATAACACGCTCTCTCTTTTTGTCAATATCCGGCAGGGGTATCGCAGAGAGCAGAGCCTGCGTGTATGGGTGCTTCGGGTTTGCAAAAAGCTCGTTTACAGGTGCCTTTTCCACCATTTGACCCAGATACATAACCAGCACCTCTTGCGTGAAGTGCTTAACCACGCTAAGGTCGTGGGTGATAAAGATGTAGGTGTAGCCAAACTCCTGCTGAAGGCGCTTGAGCAGGTTGAGTATCTGTGCCTGAATGCTAACATCAAGAGCCGAAACCGGCTCGTCACATACGATAACCTCCGGCTCCAGCGCAAGCGCACGAGCAATGCCTATGCGCTGGCGTCTGCCGCCGTCCAGCTCGTGGGGGTAGGTGTTTATATACCTCTTAGCAAGACCGACAAGCTGCATCTTTTCAAAAACGCGCTGCTCAACCTCGCTCGCATTTTTTAGCATGCGCTGGGTAATCATAGGCTCGGCAATGGTGTTATAGACGGTTTTTCTCGGGTTCAGCGAGGAAAAGGGATCCTGAAAAATCATCTGAATCTCGCGGCGCATCTCTTTAAGACGACGCCCCTTGTAGTTCAGAATATTTTCACCCTTTAGCATAATCTCGCCGTCCGTCGCGTCCAAAAGGCGCGACACCACGCGACCCAGCGTGCTCTTTCCGCAGCCGGACTCGCCAACAACCCCGATTGTCTGCCCTTTTTCGAGCGTGAAGCTTACGCCGTCAACAGCGTGGAGAGGACCGCCGGGGGTGTTAAAGTATTTTTTTACGTCCCTCAGCTCCAGATAGTGTTCACTCATTGACTAATCCCATCCCTTCTGACCTCTTTGGTTTTAAGGGTGCCGTTGTATATGTGGCACCTAACGAAGTGAGCCTCTCCGGGCAGATTGATTTTCTCCGGCTTTTGCTCGTGGCAAAGCTCCTCCGCATAAGCGCAACGCGGCGCAAAGGGACAGCCCTGGGGAAGCTCCATCGGGTCCGGCATAAGCCCGTCGATTTGATACAAAAACTCTGTTTCCTTCTCAAGGTTTGGAATCGCCTCAAACAGACCGATTGTATAAGGATGACGGGCGCTTTTGAAGATGTCCTTCAATGTGCCGCTTTCTATAATGCCGCCGGCATACATGATTGCAACCTTGTCGCATATTTCGGCAACTATGCCAAAGTCATGCGTAATCATAATCATAGAGGTGTTAAATTCGCGGCGCAAATCCTTCATCATCTCCAGCACCTGCGCCTGAATTGTAACGTCAAGCGCGGTGGTTGGCTCGTCCGCAATCAGAAGGTTCGGGTTGCAGGCAAGGGCAATCGCAATGACCACGCGCTGCTTCATTCCGCCGGAAAACTGGTGAGGATATTCGTTCGCGCGCTCCGCCGGGATGCGAACGATTTTAAGCATCTCAATCGCACGCTCCTCCGCTTCCTTGGCGCTGATATTCTGGTGGTTTTCGATAACCTCGGCAATCTGGTCCACAACGGTCATAACAGGGTTGAGCGCTGTCATCGGGTCTTGGAAAATCATGGAGATTTCCTTGCCGCGGATTGCGCGATATTCATCCTCTGTAATTTTGACAAGACCTTGCTCTTCTGTAACCTTGAGAAGGTTTTGGTCCTTATAATTGATTTCTCCGGCATGAAAACGACCCGGAGGGCAGTCAATAAGTCCCATAATCGCGAGAGCTGTGGTGGTTTTTCCGGCGCCGGTTTCGCCGACAAGTCCCAGCGTTTCGCCGGCGTCAAGACTTAAATCAAGTCCGTTTAGGGCGTGGACAACACCGTCGTCCGTGTGAAATTTAATCTCAAGGTCTTTAATTTCTAGCAATTTATTTTCCATTATCCCTACCTCTTCATTCTTGGGTCAAGAGCATCGCGCATACCATCGCCAACAAGTGTCAGCGACATCAGCGTGATTACAAGCGCAATTCCCGGGAAGGTTGTTATGTGCCATGCATAGCGGAGATACTGTCTGCCGCCTGCCAGCATGGAGCCCCACTCGGGGTCCGGAGCCGGAACACCAAGACCAAGAAAGCTCAGCGTGCTTATAACCATGACCGCATAGGCAATGTCAAGGATTATGGTGGTGATGATGGGGCTGATTGCGTTTGGAAGTATGTGAGATATGATAATCTTAAAATCGCTTGCGCCTTGAATGCGCACAGCCTCTATATACTCGTTGTCAACAACCTGAAGCACCTGACCGCGCATCATTCTCGCCTGGTTTGGTATAAGACCAAGTCCCACAACAAATATGAGGCTTGTCGTACTTGGCGTTATAATGGTGGCAAGCGTAATCATCAGCAAAATCGGCGGTATTGACATGATAACGTCTATAAGTCGCATAATCAGCGTGTCGGCAAAGCGCCCATAATAAGCCGCCACCGTGCCAAGAATCGTTCCGCAGACGAGAGCTATAGCAAGCGCACACAGGCTTATGAAGAGCGTGGTGCGACCGCCCCAGAGTATACGCGCGAGAACATCGCGCCCCAGCTCATCAACGCCGAGGATATGCTCGCTCGAGGGTCCTTCCAGCTGCTTTACAACGTTAACGGCAATAATGTCGTCTTCGTAGCTGTAAATCAAAGGGGACAAAATGCAAGACAGAAGTATAATCAAAAACATGACCATGCCGATAACTGCCGTGGTGTTTCTGCGAAGTCTTTTCCACACATCCACCCACAGGGAGCGCTTTTTATACGCATTTTTGTTAGCTGACTCCATTAGCACTCACCGCCTTTTTCTTAGTTTTAGATTTCACGTATTTTGATTTAATCCGTGGGTCAATAAGCGCATAGCACAAGTCCGTCAGAAGGTTTACAAGCGTGATAACAAATGCCGAGATGATGATGCTTCCCATAATCGCGGGAACATCCTTCTGGCGCAGGGCATTTATCATGAGCTGTCCGATGCCGTTTATGCCGAAAACCTGCTCAAGAACCACGGAGCCGGAAAAGCATGTGGCAACAATTCTACCATAAACGCTTATCATCGGCATCAGAGCATTTTTAAGCGCATGCTTGCGCAGAATATAGCTATATTTAAGTCCCTTTGCGCGCGCTGTGCGGATATAGTCCTGGTTAATTACCTCAAGCATTGACGAGCGTCCGGTACGGGCGCACATCGTAATTCCGCCGCAGGCAAGACAAACCACCGGCATTATCCAGTCGCCGGGGGTTGCAAAAAGTCCGCTTGACGGAAGCCATTTTAGCTTAACCGTGAACAGCATAATCATCATCAGACCAAGCCAAAACTGCGGCATTGATGTGAAGACAACCGTTACAACACGCATAAAGTTATCAAAAAACGAGTTTTGTTTGACCGCCATGGCTATGCCGAGAAACAGCGCAACTATAATTGTGATAATCATTGATGAAAACGACAAAAACAGTGTAGCCGGCGCGCGCGTGGCAATCATTGAGTTGACCGACTGTCTTGTTACATAAGATGTTCCAAGGTCGCCGGTGACCGCCTTTGCCATGTAGTTAACATACTGCATCGGCAGCGATTCATTAAGTCCGTTTTGTTCGCGAAACAGCTCAAGCTGCTCCTCTGTTGCCGTTGCGCCCAGCACAATCTTTGCCGGGTCGCCCGGTGTAAGGGATAAAAGCAAAAATAAAAACAACGTCACTCCGATCATAATGGGAATGATCATGATGAGTCGTTTAATAATGTAACGTATCATATAACTCCTCCGGTAACTATATTAAGTCCCGGCACAGCACTCAAGCCGTGCCGGGACCGTTTTCGTATTACCTTACCCTATATAAGTTGCATAACGGAAGCTCTGGATTAGGTCACCACGAACTGTGACGCCGCTGAGTCCACTGTCCATAACGCTGATGATGGGAGTCAAAATGACGCCGACCATCGGGACATCCTGTCCGATAATTTCATGTGCCTGCATAGCAAGCTCTCTAAGCTCTGCCTCGTCGGTTGTGATACGCATGAGGTTTGCAAGGGCGGTAAATTCCGGGTTGTTATAACGGGTGATGTCGCGTGTGCCGACATAGTTGTAATCATAACGGTCAAGGTCGGTTAGGGGATGACCGCCGCGGTTGGGAGCAGATGTCCAAACTGCGTCAAATTCGCCGGGACCTTCTCTGGTGAGGAAGACGCTAAATTCAGCCTGGTCGAGGGTCATCTCAACGCCGATGCTTCTGAGGTTTGACTGAATCAGCTCAAGACCCGGGTCCGGCTGCCATAGCAAAACGGTGAAGCTTAGGGGATTGGAGGAATTGTAGCCTTCTGCCTCAAGAAGCTCTTTGGCTTTTTCCAAATCAAACTCGGGCATGGTGGAGGGGTCGGCATAAATGTCAAAGTCTGCGAAAAGCATGCTCTCGATAGAGGGTCTGCCGCCGTTTAGAAGGGCGATGGACTCGCGGTCGATAGCGTGAACGATTGCGCGGCGTACATTTACATTGTCAAAGGGTGCTCTCTCGCAGTTGAAGCCAAAGCCAACAATTCTGTTGCTGCTTCCTGTGAGAACGCTGAGGGAGGCATTGTCTTCTGCAAGACGAGCTTCCATAGCTGTTACAAGACCTGCATACTGGAGCTGACCGGATTCAACAGCGATATAACGGGCTGCATTTTCGGGAATTGCAGTGAAGTTAATCTTGTCAATCTGGGGCTTCTCAAACGGATACTCTTCCCATGTTTCAAGAGTTACGCTGGTTCCGGGTGTGAACTCTGTAACCTTGTAGGGACCGGTTCCGATGGGGTTGAGGTATACCGCGTCATCTCCGTTTGCTTCGATATATGCCTTGTTCACTATCGGAGAGGAGTAGAAAACGCGAGGAATTGTTGTTACGTTCGGCTCTGTTGCTGTGATTGTGAGGATGTTGCCCTCATAGCTCACCTCGGCAACAAGCGCGCCAACGTCCGCGGTCTTTGGAATGTCGCTGATTCTCTCGATGGAGTATACAACGTCCTCCATTGTGAGCGGGTCGCCGTTCTGGAACTTGAAGTCTAGGTTGATTTCAAAAGTCCATGTCAGAGCGTCAACCTGCTCCCAGGAGCTTGCAACACCGGGGATAAGGCTGTAGTCGCCGCCGATTTCAACAAGCTTATCATAGATATGATAGCAAACTGACATCGTTGTGTTGGTGTCCTCGGAAACGGGATCAAGTCCGTTTGGAAGGGTGCCTAAAGCTACGAAAATCTCAACCGGTCCGGTTGATTCGCCGGTGTTGCCGGTGTTGGGGTTGCTGGTGTTGCCGTTGCTGGTGTTGTTTCCGTTGGTGTTGTTGTCCGGTGTTGTGGTGTCGCCGCAGGCGGCAAGACCCAGCGCCATAACAAGAACCAACGCAATTGCAAGTAGTCTTTTCATTCTTTTCATTTCTCCTTATTTATATTATCATCATGGAATTACCCATGTATGACTTTTTTTAACCGGGCAGCTCCCCTCGCTCCCCGTGGCACTGTAGCACATCAGCTTGCCGGTGCTGTGCGCCGCGCAGCGTATCATTTTGCTGCTTCTGCGGCATTTTTGTCATTTGTCACATATCTGGCGCTGTGTTTTTGTGGGTAAGCGCTAACAAACTTGGTAAACACACGCCTGTTTTTTGTTAATTATATACGATTATACTCGTAAATGTCAATATACTCTTTTCCTGCTAAAAGTCAATATACTCTTTTTCTGTTTTTCCGCTCCGAACTGTCTACATTCTCCCGACGGCAGGCACATATATCCGCCCTTTCCGTGCCGTGCAGTGCCGAAATTTCGCCTGCTCTATATCCCCCTATATTAACACCCGCGCCCCTAAAATTCAATGCTTTCGGCTTTTTTCAGATGCCTAAAACGAAGCATCGCGCGCATATTTCAAAGAACCTGATATCGCAGCCCTCCGGCACACTTTCTCTTGTTTCCTAGCTTATTCTGACCTCTCTTGGCAAAATTCAAAACAAAAGCTTCTCCAATGCTCGACAGGCTTTGCCTTGTGTGGTAAAATATTGGGGTTCTATAACAAAAATTAAAGGAGTTCCCACACATGAAAAAAATTGGAAGCATATTTTTAGTTTTTGCACTATTATCCAGCCTGCTTGTCACAGGCGCTGCCGCGCAGTCTGAAATTTCCGCGCAGGCAACAATGTCCAAAGTTTCTATAAACGACATGTCCGTTGAATTTGAAGCCTATAACATCGAAGGCAGCAACTATTTCAAGCTGCGCGACCTCGCCTTTGCTCTTGGCGGCACAGACAAGGGTTTTGAGGTTTTGTGGGACGATGCGAAAAACAGCATAAGCCTTGTTCCCGAAACGGCGTACACCCCCGTCGGCGGAGAGCTTGCAGGCAGAGAGACGGACAAAATTTCCATCACCAAAACCGCCTCCGCGATTTACTGCGGCGACCAAAAGCTTGACTTGTCCGCATACAACATAAACGGCAACAACTATTTCAAGCTGCGCGATGTGCTTGCGGTTTTTGACATCTCCGTTTCATGGGACGGGCGGGCAAACACAATTTATATAGACAGCTATGCGCAAAAAGAAGTTACCGTCTCAAATGTCGACGAATTTGTGCGAGCAATCGATTCAAACACCATCATCCGCATGGAGCCGGGCGTGTATGATTTAACAATGTTTAGCATAGGTCATCTGGGCTTCACCATCCGCAACATAACGGGTCTTACCATCATCGGTGCCGGCATTGACGAAACCGAGCTTATCAACACGAACAGATTCAAGGAAGTGCTGGTTTTTGAAAATTGCAGAAACATAGAAATTTCCGGCGTGAAGGCGGGGCACAGTCCGCAGGAGTATGAGTGTGATGCAGGTGTGTTCTATTTTCAAAATTGCCTGAATGTTGCGGTTGACTCCTGCTATCTGTACGGCTGCGGAAGCGTTGGTGTAAACATAAGGCTAAGCTCCGATGTGCGCATATCCGACACCACAATAACCGATTGTTCCCTCTATGCAGTCAACGTTTACAACTCGTCAAGTGTGGTTTTCAACAACTGCGAAATTGTTGAAAACAGAGGCTATATCTCGACAATCGCAGTTCATGCCACCAATGACCATTTTGTTGATGTAACATTTAACAATTGTGAAATCTCTCGCAACTACATCCGCGACTCGCTTGTATATACCATGGAACTATGGGAAACCAGCAAAATTTCGATGGTTTTCAACGACTGCCTCATTTCAGATAATGTAAAGTCCGACAAATTCGGCGAAAATTCATATCTCTTCAAAACAAGCTCAGATAATATCACCTTAAACAGATGCGTTATCAAAAACAATGACGCGACATACGGCTATACCGTACCTCTCACCTTTGTGGACTGTGAAATAGAGGGCAACACCTTTGATGTTTATTAAGGCAATTTCATTCAAAAGGACAGCTTAAATGGACAAAAACACCGTACTCAAGCAGCATTTCGGATATGACGCCTTCAGAGACGGACAGGAGCAAATTATCACAAGCCTTCTGGACGGTCGCGATGTTCTTGGTGTCATGCCGACAGGCGGCGGAAAATCCATCTGCTATCAGCTTCCGGCGCTTATGCTGCCGGGGGTCACGCTTGTCATATCGCCGCTCATTTCGTTGATGAACGACCAGGTAGCGGCGCTGAAGGACGTCGGCGTTTCCGCCGCTTTTATAAACAGCTCTCTAAGCTCGGCTCAGCTTCAAACAGTTTACAAGCGGCTTGGCGAGGGACTTTACAAAATTGTTTATGTCGCCCCGGAGCGACTGGAGGGCGAGGGCTTTGTTTCCCTCATGCAGCGCCTCTCCCCCTCTCTCATCGCGGTGGATGAGGCACACTGCATTTCCCGGTGGGGACAGGATTTTAGACCCAGCTATCTAAAAATTGCAGAATTTTTGTCAAAGCTTCACAAAAGACCGCCCGTCGCCGCCCTAACCGCAACTGCCACGCAGGAGGTTCGCCTTGATATAATAAGAAGTTTAGGGCTTTACGACCCGTTTTGCATCGTGACTGGCTTTGACCGACCAAACTTATACTTTGATGTTTTAAGACCCAAAAACAAGCTCTCCACGCTCAAGGCGCTTTTGGCAGACCGCCGCGACAAAAGCGGCATAATCTACTGCTCAACCCGAAAGGCAGTTGACCAGCTTTATTCCCAGCTTTGCGAGCTTGGCATCGCCGCCGCACGGTATCACGCCGGACTTCCCGACACGCAGCGGCAAGAAAATCAAAACGATTTTCAGTATGACCGCCGCACGGTTATGGTTGCCACAAACGCCTTTGGCATGGGCATTGACAAGTCGAATGTTTCGTTTGTAATTCACTATAACATGCCAAAGGATATAGAGTCCTATTATCAGGAGGCAGGGCGCGCCGGGCGCGATGGCGCGGCAGCAGACTGCGTCCTTCTATATTCCGCAGGCGATGTGCAAACCGCCAAGTTTCTTATCGAAAACGGCAAGGACAATGACACGGCAGATTTGGAAGCTCGCCTTCAAAGCACGCGGCGCGATTTGGCGCGGCTTGACAAAATGATTTTATACTGCAAGTCCTCAAGCTGCCTGCGAAAATATATCCTTGACTATTTCGGGCAGGCTGCAATGGAGCGGTGCGGAAACTGCGGAAGCTGCCGCACCTCGTTTTCCCTTGTGGATGTTACAAGCCAGGCGCAAATGATTTTGTCCTGCGTTAAAAGAGCTCGCGCCCACCTTGGCTACGGCGTTGGCGCGGCTTTAATCATCAAGGTTCTTCGGGGCGCTAAGGACAAGCGCGTGCTCGAAATGGGCTTAAACAGGCTCAGCACCTATGGGCTGATGTCAGGCGTTTCGCAGGAGCGCGTGCGCGAATATATCGAATGGCTCGAGACCGGCGGATATTTATGCACAAACCCCACGCATTCAACGCTTGAGCTGACAAGCCGTTCGGCAGAGGTGCTTTTTGACGGAAAAGCTCTGGAAATGCCGCTTCAGGAGCGGCATGAGCCGGTTGAAAAAAAAGGCGCCCTATCCTTCGCCAAGCCGAAAAACGGGGACGATTCGGAGCTTTATGCCCTGCTAAAAAGCGTCCGAACAAGGCTTGCTGCCGAGGAGCGCGTTCCGGCATACATAGTTTTTTCAAACGCCACACTCACCGACATGGCAGAAAAAATGCCCCAAAGCACCGCAGAGCTTTTGGAGGTCAGCGGAGTGGGCGAGAAAAAATCTGAAAAATACGGACAGTATTTTTTGGACGCGGTAAAGGACTTTCTCCGAGAAAACGAAAGCCCCATGCTATGACCCCCCCTCAGCCTGCCGCGCTCATTATTAAAAGAACACCCCCAACCGGGCTTCGCCCGGTTGGGGGTGTTTTGCGCAGATTTTCTTACGCTTCGTCCTGCAAGGCGTCGTAGCCTTCCTCGCCTGTTCTGACCTTAATCACATTTTCAACATCATAAATGAACATTTTCCCATCTCCAATATTTCCGGTGTAGAGCGCCTTTTTGACAGCCTCCACCACCACAGAAACCGGAACCTTGCAGACTACAATCTCAAGCTTAATTTTGGGCAAAAGAGTCGTGTCAAGCGCTACGCCGCGATAATATGCCTTGCTGCCTTTTTGCATTCCAAAGCCCACCACCTGTGTCACCGTCATGCCGGTGACTCCAATTTCGTCAAGAGCCAGCTTCAGATTCTCGAGCATGCTTTGCTTTGTGATAATCACAATGCTTGTAATTTTCGCGCTCGGACTTGCGACATTGACAACCGAAACACCGGCAGCGTGCGAAGCTGCCCCCTCCGAAAGTTTTTTCGGCGCCTCGCCGAAGGTGTCAAGCACCGGTATAAAATCGGCATAGCTGCTTTTCAGCCCGTGCTCGCTAATATCAAGCCCGATAAGCTCCTCCTCGCGTGATACGCGCAGTCCGTTAAATTTTTTGATTGCCGCAAAAACAATGGTCATGGTAGCCGCCGTCCAGCACAGGATGGCAAAAACACCAAGAGCCTGAACCCCAAGCTGTCCAAAGCCGCCGCCGTAAAAAAGCCCTGCGACGCCCGTGGCTGCGCCATCGCCGCCTAAAACCTCCGGATTTGCGAAAAGTCCAACAGCCAAGGCGCCCCAAACACCGTTTACGCCATGAACGGCAACAGCCCCGACAGGATCGTCGGCATAAAGCTTAAAGTCCACAAGCTCAACCGCGGCAACAACTAAAATACCGGCGACAGCCCCGATAACCATAGCTCCGACCGCATCAACATTTCCGCAAGGCGCGGTAATGGCAACAAGCCCGGCAAGCGCGCCGTTAAGAGACATTGAAACATCGGGCTTGCCCGCTTTAAGCCAGGTAATCGCCGTGGTTACACACGCCGCGCTTGCCGGAGCCAGCGTGGTTGTCAGAAGGATGGCACCAAGCTGGTCTATGTGCGTTGCGGCAGCGCCGTTAAAGCCGTACCAGCCAAACCATAGGATAAAGCCGCCAAGCGCGCCGAGCGTCAGGGAATGCCCAGGAATCGCACGGGGTGTTTTTTTGCCCGTTTTTGAATCAACAACATATTTTCCAAGACGCGGACCCAAAAAAATCACGCCTATAAGCGCGGAAACGCCGCCGACCATATGTATAACAGAAGACCCGGCAAAATCTATATACCCCAACTGCGCAAGCCAGCCGCCCTCGTTCCAAACCCAGCCAGCCTCAATCGGATAAACCAGCAGGCTTATAATGGCGCTGTACATGCAGTAGGCGCTGAATTTTGTGCGCTCTGCCATTGCGCCGGAGACAATGGTTGCCGCGGTTGCGCAAAATACAAGGTTGAAGACGAAGCTGGAGAAATCAAACTCCGCAAAATTCGTGAAAATTTGCCAGTCGGGCTTGCCTATAAGTCCAAAAAATGCGCTCTCGCCCATCATCAGGCTAAATCCCAAAAACGCGAACATTACTGTGCCGATTGAAAAATCAATCAGGTTTTTCATCAAAATATTGCCGGCATTTTTCGCGCGAGTAAACCCCGTTTCCAGCATCGCAAAGCCGGCGTTCATGAAAAACACAAGAAGCGCACCAATTAAAAACCAGAGCTGAAACGGAAGCTCTGCCAAATTTTCCAAGCTCATTTTATTATTATCCTTTCAAATTAAAATCGGCGTGCGTTTTATCCCTCCGGATAAAACACACGCCTTTGTGTGAAATTAAATTAAGCGCCGTTTTTACAGCAGCGCAATGCCCGCCCTCTCGCAGCCCTCCATCGTTTCGCCGTCCCAAACAGAAACCTGAACCTCGCCGATGTGCGCCTTTTCAAGCAGCAGCATGCAAAGGCGCGACTGTCCAATGCCTCCACCCATTGTCAGCGGCAGCTCTCCCAAAAGCAGCATTTTGTGAAACGGAAGCTCGCGGCGCTCATCGCAGCCCGCCTTGCAAAGCTGCTCGCTCAGTGATTTTTCATCCACGCGAATTCCCATAGACGACACCTCAAACGCACCCCCCAAAACCTCGCTCCAGAAAACAATATCGCCATTTAGCTGCCAATCGTCATAGTCGGGCGCGCGCCCGTCATGCTTTATGCCCGATTTCAGCAAATCGCCAATTTGCATAATAAACGCCGTTTTATGCTCCCTCAGATATTCTATCTCGCGCTGCTTTGAGGGCGTCTCTGGATAACGCTCCTCAAGCTCCTGCGTTGTAACAAAGCTTACCTCCCTTGAAAGAGCGCCCCTAAGCGCCGGATATTCGGAGGCGATAGCCTCCTGCGTGTCGCAAATTGCGCCGACAATGCTTCTAACTGTGGCTTTCAAGGCTTCGATGTTGCGGCTTTGCCGGTCGATCACCTTTTCCCAGTCCCATTGGTCAACATATACAGAATGCAAATTGTCCATCTCTTCATCTCGCCGAACGGCGTTCATGTCCGTATAGATGCCCTCGCCAACCGGAAAGCCATATTTATGAAGGGCAAGCCGCTTCCATTTTGCGAGAGAGTGCACAATCTGTGCCTCCTCTCCTCCGTCCCTAATATCAAACTCCACAGGGCGCTCAACACCGTTTAGGTCATCGTTCAGTCCCGTCCCCGGCTTTACAAAAAGCGGCGCTGACACCCTTCTCAAATTGACAGCCTGCGACAAATTATCCTCAAATATCCTCTTCACTTTTCCGATAGCGCTCTGCGTTTCATACACCGTCATTAGCGGCGCATAGCCTTCCGGCACAAACAGCTTACTCATAGCCAACACCCTTTCCTAAAACAAAAATTTAAGGCGCTGTGGACCAAAACGTCCACAGCGCCTTTGCTGTTTATCCGTGAATTATAGCCCCGGCATGGGCAGCTTGTCAAGAGCCTTTGTAAAAAAAAATTGCAAAAGTCAAATATTGGTGTTGACATTTCACCCCAAAAAGATATATTATTTATAATTATTGTTGAACAATGGCGTTCATCAGATAATGCACAAAAAGCTCTCAAGGTCGCAGTTTCCGACTTTGCAGGGGCGGTCCTTTGTGCATTGTGTGATGGGCGCTTTTTTGATTTGGAGGAAGCATGTAATGAACAACACCATGAACGAGGTTTTGGAATTTGTAAAAGAAAACGATGTTAAATTTATCCGCCTTGGCTTTTGCGACCCCTTCGGACTTCAAAAAAACATTTCGATTTTGCCGGAGGAGCTTGTGTCCGCCTTTGAAAACGGCGTATCCTTCGATGCACATGCGGTCAAGGGCTTTTCCGATGTGACGCAATCTGACCTGCTGCTCTTCCCCGACCCCGTCACGCTGACCGTGCTGCCGTGGCGACCCGGTCCGGGGCGCGTTGTGCGGTTTTACTGCGACATCAAAAAACCGGACGGCACAGCGTTTTTGCACGACAGCCGATATTTGCTAAAACGCGTTACAGACCGCGCCCGGGCAATGGGATATGTCTGCAAAGTCGGCGCGGAGTGCGAATTTTATCTGTTTAAGACCGACGACGGCGGCGAGCCGACGGGCGAGCCGCTTGATAGAGGCGGCTATCTGGACATTTCTCCGCTTGACAGGG
>JGI994J12354_10002584_pt1 | contig 17472 bp, 19 predicted proteins | sample IntmicLarv3ML3BL_FD_12354 | JGI IMG/M metagenome (IMG submission 12354) | reverse complement strand
AAAGGTAACTTTGCGACGTGGTGCCATGAAATTGAAATACTTGTCATGGTATGCTGTTTGCAACAATTGCAAATATACTGCCAAATAGCAAAAGAGGCTGGAATTCCAGCCTCTTTTTTGGTGGGTAGTATTGGACTCGAACCAACGACCCCTTGCATGTCAATTACGAGATTCAAACTTCGCGACACGGTGTCGCAAAATTATCATTTGAAAAATTAGAAATTTCTTTATTTACAAAAGGATTCCGTGTGAGTCTCACTGCTTCGCGCAGATCGTTATGATTGACTCTGACATAATGCTTCAAAGTCGTTTCTATTTTTCTATGCCCTAAATGCTTTTGCAATGATTTGGGAGGCACTCCCGACCTTGCGGCATCTGAGGCAAAAGTAACACGAAAAGATTGTGGGCAAGTTCCTAATACCTTATTGCAGCAACGCCACACATTTTTTTTATGCAATGGAGTATTGTTACTACTAGGAAATATCAAGGATGATGTTTTCGACTTATACCGTCTTTTCAAAACAAGTACAGTCTGAGGGGGCAAAATAATTATTCTCTCAGCATTGGGCGTTTTTGTCCCCTTGAGATAAATAACATCACTACCATCCCAATCAGACCAACTTACATATAGTGCTTCAGACAATCTTACGCCTGTATTAAAAATAAAGCTGAGAATATCTTTATACACTTGTTGTCTATGATAAGTACGGCTTGTTTCACTGTAACAAAATTCAAGAAGTCTCTTTTTTTGTATGGAAGACAGTTCATCGATAGTTTTTTTTGGATAGATATGTGGAACAACAGTTTGAAACACTGGATTTTCTGTGATAAATTTTGCTTTCTTAATTGCAAATTCAAAACATGTATGTAAATTACTTCGCACAACTTCCGCTGAACGATATTTTTTTTCAACAAGAATATCATCAAGAATAGTTTGAACATCTTCTGTTGTTATTTTGTATAATGGCATGTTTTCAATAGCACTAAGTTTCAGACGGGAATATTGATATCGATTAATTGTGTTTCCAGCCACTCGGCCGACAGAATATCGACTAATAAAAATATCCCACCATTCAGCAAACGTGATTTTTTTATTAATCGGCAATTTGGTTGTGTTAATAACATTCAAAATGTCTTTTTTTGCGTTTCGAAGCTCGTTTGCAAGATTTGCAATTTCTTTACTCAACTCTTCTGTTGTTTTTGCGTAATGTGTCATGGTTAGTATCCTTTCCAATCTTAGTAATAATTGATTTTACACAGATGTTATTACAGATATATATTTCTACATTGCAGGTATGTAACAGTTCGAATGAAAAATCCAAGGAAGAACTTCGCGACACGGTGTCGCAAAGTCAAAGTAAGGAGGAAAAAATGGGAAAAGTAATAGGAATAGTTAATCAAAAGGGTGGCGTCGGAAAAACAACAACAGCAGTCAATTTGGCAGCTGCATTAGTTCGCCAACAACAGAAAACTCTGGTAGTAGATTTTGATCCACAAGCAAGCTTAACAACAGGCATTCTTAACCCCTATCCAGGAGGGATAGAATATACAATAACAGAAATGATGGCAGATGTTATAAATCGAAAATCTGTTCAGTATGATTTATCAAAAAAGGAAGGAATTGATATAATCCCTGCAAAAATTGAGTTGTGCAGTGCAGAAATAACATTACAAACAGTTATGTCAAGAGAAACCGTATTGCAACGTGTCTTATCGCCCATTAAAGACAATTACGACTATATTCTTATAGATTGCGCTCCGTCTCTTGGGATATTAAATATCAATGCCTTAGTTGCAGCAGATTCCGTCATTGTTCCGGTTACGCCCGACTACTATGCACCTAAAGGATTAGAACAATTGTTAGACAGTATAGCAGGGGTGCGGGAAGCACTAAATCCAAATCTGCAAATAGAAGGAGTACTGCTCACCAAGGTGGATAAAAGAGCATCCTTTTATAAAGACGTTGTTAACTTCGTAGTTAATAGTATCAGTGTCTGCAAAGTTTTTGATACGCAAATACCTATAAGTGTAGCAAGCGCTCAAGCACCAGCCACACAAAAAAGTATTTTTGAGTATAGTAGAAATAACTCAGCTGCAAAAGCATACTCCCAGCTTGCCGGAGAACTTACAGGCAAGGAAGTAAAAAAGGAACAAGATTTTGAAAGATAATAAGATTTTCGCGACACCGTGTCGCGAAGTTAGGAAGGAGACAATGCAACATGTCAGAAGTGAATTTTGGAAATAGTTTTGAAAAATTATTTGGTGGCAGACCACCGGAAACAACTATGAAGTCTCTTCCGAGGGAAAAGCTTGTTCCCTGGAAAGATCCGGATACTGGAGCAAGACAACCATTTAAGGTCAATTTAGAACAACTGGAAGAACTGCAAACCTCTATTCAAGAGTTTGGGATTTTAGAACCATTAATCATTCGACCGCAGGCGGAACAATATCAAATTCTCTCCGGCGAACGTCGCTGGACAGTTGCCGGAATTCTTGGAATGGAAAATGTGCCTTGTATTATCAAGGACATAGATGACAATGAGGCTCGAAAGCTTTTGGTGCATATGAACATCAAAAACCGTCAAGACCTGTTACCTTCTGAACGAGCTGGAGCTTACTTACTCGAATACACAGCACGGAAAAATCAAGGACAACGAACAGACCTCTATGGAATAAAAGAAAAAACTGAAGCAGGTATAAATGATAGTATCAGGACAATTCAAAGATACATACGACTAAATTACCTCACTCCAGAATTATTAGCTCTTGTGGATTTCGGAAAAATACAAGTAGTAAACGGTGTCTCTTTATCATACATGTCAGAAGAAAATCAAACAGTTATTCATGAGACTGTATACAAAGAAAATAAAAACCTCACTACACCTCAGCTAAAAAAGCTTTCCGAAATATCAAAAAACGAGACTCTCACTGTCGAAATTATAAATGACATAATCAACACTCCCAAAGTAAAACACGATCGTTCCTTAAATCCATATCGCATCTACTTTCGCCAAAACTGTCCAGATGCTGAAATAAAAAATACAATTACAAAACTTTTAGAAGATTGGAGAAAAGAAAATCTTAAAGAAATTCTTGACAAGGAAAGATCATAATAACTTCACGACACGGTGTCGCAAAGTTAAATTAAAAACAGACATACTATTGACAATATGGGATAAATCCTATATTGTGTGATTAAGAAAGGCGGTACTTGCTTGACAAAATTTGATATTGAATACTTTGAACTACAAGATGGTTCACTTCCCGTAGAAGAATTTATTTTATCTCAAAATTTGAAAATGAGAGCTAAAATATATAGATTACTGTCACTGTTAGAGGAGTTTGGAAATACGTTAAGAGAACCATATTCAAAACCTCTTAAGGATGGAATTTTTGAAGTCAGAGCAAAACAAGGATCGGATATATCAAGAGTGCTGTATTTCTTTGTAGTAGGTCAAAAAATAATATTAACAAATGGATTCGTTAAAAAAACACAGAAGACACCGATAGAAGAAATAGAGCTTGCCAAAAAATATCGAACAGAATACGAGAAAGGAAGGATAGTCTAATGGGTAAAAATTTTAGAGAAACATTAAATAAAGAACTTGAGAATAAGAAATTCAAAGCTGAATGGGATGCCTTGGAACCTCAATATGCAATTATTAGAGAAATGATTGAAATAAGAAACAAGGAACAAATAACTCAAAAAGAATTGTCAGTACGTACAGGAATTGCTCAAGCAGATATATCCAAACTCGAAAGTGGGAGCGGCAATCCTTCTATCAGAACACTAACACGACTTGCGGTAGGACTTGGTAAAGAATTGCATATTGAGTTTAAGTAATCTGTTATCTTGTTGCGGTCACGTGCCTTTTTTGTGTAGTACTTAGAAATATTTTTAAAGTGAATTTGAAAAAAGAAATCAAAAATCGAAGTAATAACGGCATCCGGATAGGGTGCTTTTTTTACGTGAGGAGGAAAAATGATACCGGGATTAATATCTGTTCCCTTTATAGGACTGGTGGTTTTACATCTTATTTGTACGAAGATAAACCAAAAAAATTTGTATATTGCTATAGGGGTGTTTATTTGTGTAATAGTAACAGCAGCATATCTTCTTCCTGTGTATGTGTGCGGTGAAAATGAAAAACCTATGGGCGTGTTTACCGTTATAGTCTTAGTTTTGGGGATAGGAAACGCTATATATGGTCATGAAATTGGATTTATAGAGGTTGGCAAGGATGCAAATGATGTTGGTCTTGAAAAAATGAATGTAGATATTTCAGAAATGAAATTGAAAATGGACTCAATTGATGAGAATACAGATTTACAAGAAATTATGGTGACGTTGAAGCAGAGAGTTTTCCAATTGGAAGCAGAGAATAAACAATTAAGAACCGAAATAGATATGGAGATAGAAAAGCTTAAAGAAATTCTTGATCAAGAAAGATAGAATTGATAATCGAAGTAACAATGGCATCCGGATGTGGTGCTTTTTTTATGTGAGGAGGAAAAATGATAGGGGAAATAATAATGGTTTCTTTTATAGTACTGATGATCTTGTCTTTTATTTGTATGAAGCTAAACATAAAAAAAATGTTTATTGCGCTGGGAATATTTATTTTCGTAATAGTAACGGCAACATATTTTTTTCCTGTGTATGTGCTCGGTGAAGATAAAGAAATTGTAGGTGCGATTACCTTTATGTACTTAGCTTTGGGAATCGGAGGCACATGTGGTCATGCAATTGGATATAGAAAGGTTGACAAGGACGCAAATGATGTTGATCTTGAAAGACAAAACATTTTGCGACACCGTGTCGCGAAGTTGAAACAAAAAGGACATATGAACGTATATTTAGAAATTGCAATTACTAACAAACTGAATGCTCTTATCAAAAAGGAAGACATAGTAATGGTTGCAAGGTCAGATGCCAAAGCCTATAACAATAATAAACACGAAGTAAAAACTATAGTTTTTCTATCCAATGGGCACACCGCTGGGTCAACGATAGAAATCGAGGAGTGGAAAAAAATATTACGCATGTGAATTATAATTGGGATAAGGAGATTGAAATGAGAAGCAAAGAATCTGAGTTACAAATTGGAATAAGAAAAAAAGGAATTGTATTATTTATTAAGTGCGGTGGTGTAATTGGTTTTTTCTCCGGAGCAATATACTATTGCTTAAATAATATAAATCTACAATCCCTAAGTTCATACTCATTACTTGAAATTGTTAAAATAGGGTTCTATGGTTTTGGAGGACTATTCGTCGGTAGTGTCATCGGCATCGTCTTGTACTTACTTATAACTATTTTCATCGTTATACGACTATACATATTTTTTCGTAAAAGTTGGTTTTCATAAAAGGAATCTTGATGATTTTTTCGAAGGAGACTTCACGACACGGTGTCGCGAAGTTAAAAACAACGAATCTGTTTTTACGTTTTTCCAAAAACAAATTTTTTGTTTTTTCTGTTTTTTGAAAAACAAACTCTGTTTTTCTTGTTTTTTTGTCGTTTTGAAAAACAAAATGCGCGTTTTTTGCTGTTTTTAGCGTGTTTTCGGACTGTTTTGGACTGTTTTTTATTTGTCAGGTTTCCGGCAAGCAAGCCATGTGCATATGCACATGGCGACAGCTTGTTAGGGGGAACCCCTAAAACCCCTGATATGACTGTGTTTGACACTGATTGTTGTTGTGAGGAGCGAATATGAGAAAACGACCAGTACCCTTTTATTTTATGTTGACAGAAACAGAATACGAAAGCTTAAAAACAAAGGCGGAAGATTTGGGAATAAGTAAAAACGAGTATGCTCGATCGTGTATTTTTGAAACAAAAATCCCGCAAATAAATAAAAAAGATTTCAAAGATCTGAGGTTTGAGCTGAATAGAATTGGAAATAATTTGAACCAGCTTACCCGTAATTCGAACATGGGAAAAGATGTTGACCGAGAAGAATTGCGAAAGTTGAGAGAGAGTTTTGATGATATAGAAGAAAAAATAATGAACCAAATAACTGGAGAAAGCTAATATGAAAATAACGTATCATAAAAAATCTATTTTGGATGGAATCGAAGATTTGGTAGAACACAAAAATGACGATGATGACATACACTGTTTCGTGTATAAAAGGAAAATCGTTGAAGAAATAATAAAAGAAAAAATTCCAATTAAAATAATTTCACGACAAACAGATGTATTCTCTTTGGGAATAGCTGATGAAGAAGATGCTAAAGAAAAGAAATTTGTAATTTATATGCCAATATTTACCAGTGGTTCCGTTTTGGAACAAACATATTCTTTGGCTCATGAATTAGGTCATGCAAAAATATATTTAGTTGATGATGATCTAGAAAAGCTATATTTGAAAATTTTAGATAATGTTGCTACAAAAAAAGAAATTTATGAGAACGAATCAGCTGCATGGGAAGAAGCGGAAAAAATATTAATAAATTTAGACATTCCTTTGGAGTACGGAGAAAGTTCCTTTGCTGACTGGAAAGCAAAGTGCTTGAATTCCTATGCCTACGAAGAAGCTGTTAAAAATAGTACTGTTGACACGTGGAATTTCACAGATGCTTTAAAAGAATGCTTAGTGATCCCATGTGCCAAAAGCGTGAAAATGACATTTCTGCTTTTTTTTCTGCAAGAAATAATAATAATCTATTGGACAACAAGAGGATTGTTGCCAGAGATTATTCCTTTAGATATTGGGGATTTTATAAATTTCTTTTTCTTTTTTCCCCTCCCGCTGTTTACTATTTATTCCGTAATTAAATATTTTGTAAAAAGAAAATTTTCAATTGATGAATATCGTGCTAAGAAAGGAAGGAAAATAAAATAGACTTCGCGACACGGTGTCGCAAAGATAAAAAAAATTAAAATTATTGATAAAGGAAAGGATAAAAAGAAAAATGCATTCTGGCAAAAATGAACATAATGATAGTTTCTCTGAAGTTTTCGCATTTGTTTTGATACTTTTAGTTCTCGTGATGGCATTTGTTGCTCCCTTTTTAGGCATGACAGGGAACAGAGAAAACAAACAAGCGAAGCCTATAGTATTAGAGGAAGTTGTTGTATTTAAAAATTACTATGAGCCATATATTGATGTTGAATCAAGCACTGGAATCGGATGGAGTTTTAGTGGTGATTTAGTATTTATTCCACAATCCAAAGCGGTACAAAAACCAGAGAAATACACATTAACCATTGCCGTACATTACGATGACGACTCATATAACAAATATATTGAAAGAATTGTCAATAAAGATTTTTGGGACAGTGTCAATATCGGAGATAGATTGGAAATATAGGATTTTTGTAGTGTTTGTGCGGTTGAAAAAATTTGAAAGAGGAGTAAAAATATGTACGAAACTGATGGTTTTAAGAATCTTTTTAGTGTATTAATAGTGGCTTTAGTGGTTATAGGATCTGTAATTATGATGGGACGGGAATTAGTCAAAGCATGGAAAAGTAATTCCTATGATGAAATGACAGTAATTATTGATAAAGAAATAGAGTATGGAGCAATCACTTTGGAGACCAAAGAAAGAGGATGGGTCTCGATGAAAGTGGCAGATATTACTATTACTGCGCCGGATGGGACAACAGACGAGTCGAAATCAATTTTTATAAGTGACACTGGGGAATTAATTGTTGCAACAAAGTCTGCGATAATGGCTCCCGGAGAATGGAAAATAAGAATAAATGCAGTGGATTTAGTGGATGTTACAGTAGAATCAGATAAAAATCGCTGGCAAGCGGCACGGGACAAAATCGAAGGTATTTCTCGTTACCCTATTTTGTCGCTAAATGTGTCCGAGTCGGTTAGTGGGTCTTTCGTTTTAGGAATTGGTCGTGTGGAAGAAAAAACCTACTTTGTTGTTTATCAAGTCCTTTCGGACGGTGGAAGGAAACTTTTGCAGTTGCCAGCAAATTCCGCAATTGTTTATGAGACTTTGGAAGCAAATGAAAGTGCTTATGTAGAAATAGTTTATAGTTTGGGCGGGAACATAAAGAGTAGTAGGATTTATGTTCCGAAAGATTCAATACGGCAAGAATATAATTTTTAAAAATTGAGATTGATGATATAACTTCGCGACACCGTGTCGCGAAGTTAGAAAGAGGATGAAATGATGGATGATGACCTTAACCAGTTATATGAAAATACTCTCGAAAAAATAACCAGCCATCCTGATCATTGGATGGCTTTTTTACGTGCTGTATCGATGAACTACAAACTAAGATTTGATGAACTTGTAATGATTTATGCCCAAAACCCACACGCAACTGCCGTATTAGATATAGATGGTTGGAATAAATATTTTGGACGATATGTAGAAGCTGGTTCAGAAGCATTGGCTGTTTTTGATGAAATCGGTTCAGGCGTTAAATACTACTTTGATGTTTCGGATACAAGAACCGTAGGTGGTGAAACGGAATTTCCTAAGCCTTGGGCAATTACAAAAGAAGTATTGACACCGGTGGTAAATCAGTTAAATTATCCTGGTTTTTCGTTACCTTCTGCTTTAATTACTACAGCAGAAACAGTAACTGATGAATATGTTCTTTCCATTTCTTCCGAATTACTGGAAACAGAGTTATCGGATAGTCTCTTTGAATTGGATATTTTTGACCTTCAAAACAGGACAACTTCTCTTATCAAAAAAAGCGTGGAGTACTTGCTTTTATACCGTTGCGGAGTGTATATGGGAGATAAACTTTCCCCCACAGATTTCAACAACCTTGAACTGTTTCATTCTGCACAAACCAGTAGTATGATTGGAAGTAGGGTAATAAACTTATCAAGAAACATATTAAGTGGCATTGCAAATACAATACGTGTTGAAAGAAGAAAAAATGAATATGAAAGAGGTGCAAATTATGGAATACAAGAAAGTCGGAGATTATCAAATACCACAGTTGGAAACACAGCGCAACGAGACGGTGGAGCTAACGAAGTTCGGGAAAATGAGATTGGAGTATCTAAAAGAGCATCGTCCGGGGCTGTACGCCACATTACTAACCGAGAATCAATTAGCGGAACACCTGAAGGAAATTCAGGAAATAGTAGAAAAGAGAATGGAGTTAATCATAACAGAAGCGGCACAGGAGCAGGACGTGAACGAAGCGCTGAAGGAGAAAGACCGAATGGCTTGGGTACGGAAAATGAACATGATACAAGCCGCCGCAGAAGAAATAATCAGAAAAGAAATGATTTACAGCTGATAAGTAATACTCAATATAATAACGAGAAAGAGGCAGATCAAAATGATGTGCCTCTTTTTTCGTCTCCGGATCTTTTGAAGTCGAAGCAAATGCAAATTGAATCCATATCGCCTAATGTCCCAAGCATTTTAGGTGTAGGAAGTTTGCTGACAGTTGAGGGGACGACTTTTCGCATTATTTTGCTGAATAGCGAAAGTGTTATTGCGGAGGATATTAGCCTTCCTCTTATTCAAAAGATATTTACAAGAAAAGAGTTTGATGATACATATCAACCGGAAGTTATTTCTGAAGAATCTGAAAAGGCTGTTGAAACTCTTTCTGATGCAACAGAAGAAGAAATAACCGAAGAAGCTCTTCCTTTTCCAATTCCAGAAAACTATATAATCAATCCGGAAATTACTGTCACCAGTGGTCCGAAAGCTAAGTTCGCATATAATATGACAGCTGTTTCACTTTTAAAGCAATTAGAGAATGAAAAACGTGGAGCTACTCCTGAAGAACAAAAAATTCTTTCTAGGTATGTTGGATTCGGTGGACTTGCAGACGCTTTTGATTCTACTAAAGCGAGTTGGTCTGGAGAATACAGCACCTTAAAAGAAGTTCTATCCCCTACAGAATACATCCAAGCCAGAGCATCTACATTAAACGCTCACTACACGCCTCCGTTCATTATAGAAGCTGTGTATGATGTGATAGATGGGATCGGCTGCAAAGCAGATAAAATACTGGATCCGGCGTTAGGTTCTGGTAGATTCTTTGGTCTTTTGCCCTCTGCAATGAAAAACAGCGAATTACACGGTGTTGAATTGGACAGTATAACCGGACAGATTGCAAAACAATTATACCCTTCTGCGAATATTCAAATAAAAGGTTTTGAGGAAACGAATTTTCCGGATAATTCTTTTGACCTTGTTGTTGGGAACGTCCCTTTTGGAAATTATGGAGTAGCAGACAGTAGATACAACAAAAATAAATTCCTGATACACGATTACTTTTTTGCCAAATCCTTGGACAAGGTGCGTCCCGGAGGGGTTGTTGCCCTTATAACCAGTAAAGGTACTCTTGATAAGGAAACAGCATCTGTGCGTAAGTACCTGGCTGAAAGAGCCGAACTAATTGGTGCTATTAGACTACCAAGCAACGCTTTCTCCAGTGCAGGCACAGAAGTAACAACCGACATAATCTTTTTGCAAAAAAGAAATCGAGCAATTTCTGTTGAACCGAATTGGGTATATGTAGATAAAGATACAAACGGAATTTCTGTGAACTCGTATTTTGTAGAACATCCGGAAATGATACTCGGTGAAATGGTAATGGAAAGCACAGCTTACGGCATGGATTCCACCTGTCGAGCTAACAAGGATGAGACGCTACCTGATCTTTTGTCCAGAGCAGTTTTGGCGCTCGTTCAAAGTGCTTCTATTTATAATGAAATAGCACAAGTAGAAGATCTTGTTCTTGATGATGAACCCAACACTGCAAAAACAGTTCCGGCAGACGCCGCTTTGCAAAACTATAGCTTTTCCATTTTTGAAAATGGCATATTTTTCAAAACAGATCTTCCAGATATGGAACAAGTTTTAAATTTAAGCGAGACAGCCAAGCAACGAATAATAGGTATGGTTTCGTTACGAGATTCGTGCCGAAGCTTAATAGAATATCAAATGGAAGATTATCCTGAATCTCAAATACAAGAGGAAACACAAAAGTTAAATTCGCTTTATGATCAGTTTCAAAAGAAATATGGCTGTATTAACGACCGTGTAAATAAAACTGCTTTTAAAGATGATAGTTCGTACCTACTGCTCTGTTCTTTAGAGATATTGGACGAACATGGAAAATTTTTAAGAAAATCAGATATTTTCAGCAAGCGTACTATATTCCCTAAAAAGGAGATTGTGAGTGCCGCAAATGAAGTGGATGCTCTTTATATTTCTGTAGCTGAAAAAGCTTGTGTTGACCTACCTTATATTGCTTCATTGGTCGGTAAAACCGAAAAAGATATTCCTGAAATTATTGAAAACCTTAAAGGGCAAATTTTCAAGGATCCTCTATCAGATAAAGATGTTTCTGCCGGTTGGCAAACAGCCGACGAATATTTATCTGGTAATATCCGTAAAAAATTGTTTATAGCACAAGAGTATTCAAAAAATAATACGTCTTTTGAAGTTAATGTAAAAGCCTTACAAGACACACTCCCAGAACCACTCAGTGCCGCAAATATTTCTATACGGCTTGGTTCGTTTTGGATCCCAGAAGAAGTTATTAAAAATTTTATTATAGATACTTTATCGCCAAGCGGTTGGGTTCGAAATGCGTTAAGGGTTAGGTATTTGCAAACGACTTCCGAATGGGAAATATCCCCTATGAATAGCGATTTCAGAAATGTAAATGCTTCCAGTGTTTATGGTACCGGTCGGATAAATGCGTATCAAATCATTGAAAATACTCTAAACCTTCGGAATATTCGAATTTACGATAAAGTTTGGGAGAACGGAAAAGAAAAACGTGTTTTGAATAAAAAAGAAACTGCTATTGCTATGGATAAACAAGATAAGATTAAAAACCAATTTTCGGAATGGGTTTGGAAGGATCCGGAAAGAAGAGAACAGTTAGAAAAAAAGTATAACGAACTTTTCAATTCTGAGGTAGAAAGAGTCTATGATGGAAGCTATTTGCGATTTGAGGGTATGAATTCTGAGTTTGAATTAGATACACATCAGAGTAATGCAGTAGCAAGAGCCTTATTTGGTGGGAACACACTCTTGGGGCATGTGGTTGGTGCGGGAAAAACCTTTACCATGTGCGCCATAGCAATGAAAGCTAAACAATTAGGGTTGTCTCAAAAATCAATGATTGTTGTTCCGAATAATATTGTGGGGGACTTTTCAAAAGATTTTATGAAACTATATCCAGCAGCGAATATTTTGATGACAACGGCAAAAGATTTTGAAACTAAAAACAGAAAGAAACTTATTGCACGAATTGCAACAGGAGATTTTGATGCGGTTATCATCGCACATTCGCAGTTTACAAAAATTCCGTTATCTTACGAACTGCAAAAGGAAACGATTCAAATGCAAATTGATTCTATTATGGAAGGTATTGAAGAAGTATCCTCTCAGAATGGTGAGCGATTTACCGTTAAGGCTTTGGAAAAAATAAAGAAAAATTTAGAAGTCCGATTGGAACGCTTGAATGACCAATCCAATAAGGATACCGACATACTTACCTTTGATCAACTTGGTGTTGACCGACTTTTTGTAGATGAAGCTGACATGTTTAAAAATTTATTTCTTGCTACCAAAATGACAAATGTTGGAGGTATTGCACAAACAGACTCACAAAAAGCCAGTGACCTTTTCACAAAAACAAGATACTTGGATAAGCTGACCGGAAACAAGGGTGTGGTATTCGCGACAGGCACAATGATTAGTAATACCATGGCAGAACTTTATACCATGCAACGGTATCTTGCCTATGATGATTTGAGAGAAACCGGATTGGAGCATTTCGATGCATGGGCGAGTACATTTGGAGAAACGGTTACTGCTTTGGAATTAAGTCCTGACGGATCGTCTTACCGACAAAAAACAAGGTTCGCAAGATTTTTTAATTTGCCGGAACTAATGACCATGATTCGTCGGTTCACAGATATTCAAACAGAGGACATGCTTAACCTCCCTACACCTAATGCAAACTATCACACGGTATCCGTAAAGCCATCTTCTGAACAAAAAGAAATGGTGCAAGAATTAGCTGAAAGAGCAGACAGGATTCACAATCGTCAGGTAACCCCCAACGAGGATAATATGCTCTTAGTTACAAATGACGGTAGGAAGCTTGCACTGGATCAAAGAATCATTGATTGTGGGCTTCCGGATTTTGAAGGTAGCAAAGTGAATATGTTAGTAGAAAATGTTTTTTCTATTTGGCAGGAAACAGCTTCTGAAAAATCAACACAGCTTATTTTCTCTGATATTTCCACTCCGGGGAACGACAGAGATATGTTCTCAGTTTACACAGATATTCAAAGGAAGCTGGTTGAAAAAGGCGTACCGGAAAGTGAGTTTTCTATTATCCATAATGTAAAGACAGAAAATCAGAAAGTGGAATTGTTTGCTAAAGTCCGTTCCGGATCTGTTCGTATTTTGATGGGATCTACTTTCAAAATGGGAGCCGGTACGAATGTTCAAGACAAGTTAAAGGCATTACACGATTTGGATTGTCCTTGGCGTCCTCGTGATTTAGAACAGCGTAGAGGAAGAATTGTTAGGCGTGGGAACACTAATAGCGAGGTCGATATCTACCGATATGTAACAGAAGGCACATTCGATGCTTACTTATATCAAATGATAGAAAATAAGCAACGATTCATTTCTCAGGTGTTTACATCAAAATCTCCATCACGAGTTATGGAAGAAGTGGATGATGCTTCTTTGAAGTACGCTGAGATAAAAGCTTTAGCTACAGGTAATCCGCTTATTATTGAACGCTGTGAATTAGAAAATGATGTAAACATGTTAAAAACCATACGCTCTGGTCATCTACGGGAACAGTACCGATTATCTGATGAGGTGCGAAATACAATTCCTGATGAAATAAAAGGGTTGAAATCTCGTCTGAAATTTTTAGAAGAAGATTTGCTATTAGCCGGAAAGACAGATGAAAGTGACTTTTCCATAGAACTTTTCGGGAAAACATATACGGATCCGAAGGAAGCTGGCAAAAAATTAATAGAAGCCGCTGCGCTGGGGAAATCGGATGTCATTGAAATTGGTTCGTACCGTGGGTTCAAAATTTCAATTGCTTATGATAATTGGGAAAAAGAAAGCATTGTAAGTTTGAGTGGATCTTATAAACACAACACTAAGCTTAGTAAAATGCCATCGCTTATTATTCCTAAACTGGATGCACTTGTTAATGATATTGCAAACATGGTTAGTAAAAACAAGTTAAACACTCAAGAGCTGGAAAAACGTCTTACGGATTCGCAGCAAAATCTTAATAAACCATTTCCAAGAGAGTCCGAATTAGTAGAAAAAGAAGAACGTCTCAAAGCTCTGACCTTACAACTGGAACTTGATCGGTTGGATAATGAAGTTGCAGATGACAGTTATTCGGTTGAAAAAGTAAATGGCAAGGAAAAAGTAAAAACAGACGATGAACATGAACGATAGAAAATAACTTCGCGACACCGTGTCGCGAAGTTAGAGGGAGCATGGATTATGGGAACAGGTAAAAAAAATAAACAGTCAATACGAGGAAGAAAGAAAAGCGACATGAAAGAAAAAGAATTCTTGATATCCCCACTATTTGGTTGAAGCGATAAAAGATGACTAGCGAAGTTAGAAAAAGAGAGGATAAATTATGAGGAGAAAACGATTTCGAAAAAAACTGATTTTGGTTGCTTTGGCGATGATTATCAGCACGACTTACTACATTTGGGAAAAAAATGTTGATATAATGCCCGCGCTAAGTAAGACAACCATAGTACCACCTACTTCTATAAATATTCCTGAACAAGAAATTTATTCAGTGGAACGAGTTGTAGATGGAGATACTTTTATTGTAAATATTTCCGGCGAATCAAAAAGGGTTCGCTTGATTGGGGTGGACACACCAGAGAGCGTGCATCCGGATGCACAGAAGAATGTTGACTATGGAGAAATTTCTTCGCAGTTTACAAAAAATCTCATAGAAGGAAAATCGGTCATTTTGGAATTCGACATACAAAAAGAAGATAGGTATGGACGAATTCTTGCCTATGTTTATTTACCAGAGACGCTGGAGATGTTAAACGAATTATTACTAAGTGAAGGTCATGCTGTCATTATGACAGTGCAGCCGAATTCAAAATATGTCGAAAGGTTTGTTGAACTGGAACGTATAGCAAGAGAAAACGCAAAAGGAATTTGGGAAATGTAACTATCAATAAGGAACTTCGCGACACCGTGTCGCGAAGTTATATGTACATAAAAATTGACGAGGAGATATTATGAAAAAAAGATTATTCATAGATATGGATGGAACTTTGGCGAAATTTAAGAAAGTGGATAAGTTGGAAACTTTATACGAACCGGGATATTTCAAAAATCTTGAACCACACACAGGAGTAATAGAGGCTGTTAAGGATATTATAAAAAACCGAAGTGATATAGAAGTATACATCCTTTCCTCTGTGCTGTCGGATAGCAAATATGCTATTCCTGAAAAAAACGGATGGCTAAACGAACACTTGCCGGAAATAGACGAAAAGCACAGGCTCTACCCTCCCTGCGGACAAGATAAGAAAAGTTTTATCCCGAATCTCTCACAAAGAGATTTTTTATTTGATGACTATACAAGAAATCTTTTGAGTTGGGATCCGCCGGGAAGTGGTATAAAAATTTTGAATGGGATAAATAACACGAGAGGGACTTGGAAAAAGGCTACAGTAGCATATGATAAAAATCCGGCGGAAATCAGCAGGGTAATACAAAAATATATGGATTATGCAAGAGAACAGGGTTTTGAAAGATGAAAAGGAGAACAATTAAATGGAAGCTATAACGAAAAGTCGTTTGAAAATTATGGGAGGGTGTTTGATTGTTTCTTTAGTGAGAAGTCTGTCACTCGCTACTCTCGCGCACAGTGTGGGTTACGTGGCATTGGTTTACACCGCTGTTAAGGATAATGTTCCTATTATGCAAGCTTTGGACGCTAACCACCTTGAATTCGAATTTTTGTGGCTGTGTTTTTTGCTTTTGACTCCGTTTTCTATAGTATATGAATTTTTTAGATACAGAAAAATAGAAAAATCGGCGAGAGAAAGAGCTCTTTATTACAAAAGCCTGGAAGATGTGATTGATGCAAAAATTTTGGAATTAGACGAAAAAAGAAAAGAGGAAATGAAATATGTTTGTTAGGACACAAAATGGAAATACATTAGTAAATATGAGAAATTGTTGTTATATAGAAAAAAATGGGGATTACTTGATGGCAGCACTTATTGACTCAAAATACTTGATCAAACTTGGAAATTATGAAACAAAAGAAGACGCGAAATGGTCATAAAGTTGTTAGAAACAGCCATAAAAAAGAAGAAAAAATTTTCCAAATGCCTTCAAAGGAAAATTTAAAACATAATTATGACTTATAAATATTGATGGACGGTTTAATAAGTATTTGCCCGAATAGGAGGTGAAATTATCTACAAACATGATAAAACAATTATAAAATATGGAGGTGCAAAAATTAGGAACTACGGTAGATGCAGTAGTGCATCGTGCATATGTGTAGCGAAATGCTTTACAATTGCTTTTTGTTGTGTATAATGAAAGTACTATAGAAAGGGGTGACAATAATGGCACAAATTAGTCTTAGAATTGACGATAATGTAAAAAAAGAGGCTGAACAAGCTTGCGCCGACATTGGGCTTTCCATGTCAACTGCCATAAACATTTATCTGAAAAAACTCGGCAGAGAAAAAAGAATTCCTTTCGAGGTTTCTGTTGATCCTTTTTATTCTGATGAGAATATGGCACATCTACGAAAAGTAATTGCGGATGTTGAATCCGGGAAAGCGAAGCTAACAGAGCATGAATTGATTGAGGACTGACTATGAAATTGCTTTGGGAAGAAAATGCTTGGAATGAATACTGCAATTGGCAAACACAGGACAAAAAAACATTGAAACGAATAAATGCGCTCATAAGAAATATTCAGCGCGAACCTTATGATGGTATAGGCAAACCGGAACGGTTGAGTAGTGATTTGTCGGCGTACTGGAGTCGTAGAATAGACGATACAAACCGTATTGTCTATCGCGTTGAGGGGTCTGCACTGAGAATTATCCAATGTGGTTCACACTATCGAGACAAATAAGAGATTGAAAAAAGAGGCAAAAAAATGAAAAAGAAAAAAATAGTAATTTTGGGCATTGCAATTCTTGTTGCTATCACTGTAACCGCTGTGATTGTAAATAACAATTTTTTGAAATCGGTTGTTCCGCTAGAAGTCGAAGAGACTACAGAAGAAACTACTGTAGCTGAAGAAACCACTACTACAGTGGAAACGACAACGACAACTATTACAACTACAACAGTGCAGGCAACGACTACACAAGAAACAACCACGCAGGCAACAACACAAGAAACGACAACACAAGTGCCTGTAACACAGCCACCAACAACACAAGCACAGGTAACACAACCACCAGCAACGCAAGCACCAGTGACGCAGCCACCGGCAACAGAGCC
>JGI994J12354_10002583_pt1 | contig 17492 bp, 12 predicted proteins | sample IntmicLarv3ML3BL_FD_12354 | JGI IMG/M metagenome (IMG submission 12354) | reverse complement strand
TGGGGATGGACGCTGACAATGGCGGCCTCACGGTTCGGGAGGCGTCGGCAGAAATATTCCACCTGGTCGGCAAAGTGGTTGGGTGTGCTCAGCTGGACGGTGGACGGCAGATTGAGGATTACCTTGTTCTCCTCCGACGCGTGAAGCTCCTCCATCACACGGGCACAGACCGCGACCGCGTTGCCAACCTCCGTTCCGGAAAAGCTCTCGGGCGAATATTCAAAACGGATCTTCCGATCCTTCTCACTGTATTTCTGCGCCAGTTCGTACACCAACTTCGCGCCCTGTACGGCGATGTCGGTGACGCCCTCCATGTCGGTTTGAAAGACCACCTTTCGCTGCAGCGCGGAGGTAGAGTTATAGAAATGTATAATAACGTTCTTGGCGCCGTCTATGGCCTCGTAGGTCTTGCGAATTAAGTGCTCCCGCGCCTGCACCAACACCTGGATGGTGACGTCGTCCGGGATCAGCTTCCGGTCAATCAGCGCGCGGAGGATGTCATATTCCGTCTGGGAAGCGGAGGGAAAGCCCACCTCAATCTCCTTAAAGCCGACCTTCACTAAAGTTTGAAACATTTCAATTTTTTCGTCAAGGTTCATGGGATCCACCAACGCCTGGTTGCCGTCGCGGAGATCGACGCTGCACCACAGAGGCGCGCGTTTTGTCACACGGCCGGGCCACCGGCGGTCGGGCAGGTCTACGGGTTTGAATGGGATGTACTTGTGATAACTGGGTTTCATAACGGTCTGACTCCTTTCTGTTGACCGATTCCTTCGAATCGGCGATTATGAGTCGGGGCCGGACAAAAGAAAAAATCCCCGCCCCTTAAACAAGGGGCGGGGATAGAATTATCCACGCGGTACCACCCTAATTCAGTCAGAAAGTCTGACCCTCATCGCAGCCTCCAACAAGGCCACGGCTCTTTAACGCTGCCACGCGTCTTATCCTACCTCCCAAAGGATTTCAGATAAGCAACTCAGGGATGAGCTATACACAGACCCGCATCCACCGGCTCGCACCACCCGCCGGCTCTCTGAATGGTATGCCAACTCTGTCTTGTTCCCGTCAAAGTCTTTCCATTGGATTCTTTATTCATTATAAATCAACTGCCTTGATTTGTCAATCTCTTTTTCCGTCCGGCAGACCCTGCTTTATAGATTGCCTTTGCCGCTTTCCATAACTGCGGCTATTGATCTTCTTCCCGGAGAACGACAGTTTCTTTTTGATAAAAGCTTGCCATCGCCTTATTTCTCCAATCCTCTTGATCTTCAGTAATGTCATCAAAAAACAATGCCTCCGGTTTCACGGAAAATGCTTTTAATTCAGCTTGTTCAATGTTTTTGTCATGTAAAATTTCATATCTTTCCTTTGCTTCTTCAGAATACTGTTTTGCTGCTCCGTTCATGAAATCCCTGGTGCAAATAAACGCGCTTGTGGATTTCATGGAATTGCAAAGTGCCAAGAAAAAGACAACAAAAACGAGTATTGCCGCACTTGTGTATTGTTTAACCGGTATTTTATGGAGGTGTACCGAATGCTTTTTCAGTAAAACCGCCAGCCACCCGGTCCAATAGAAAACGTTGATCGTAACCAGCCAAATGAATGAATAATAAATAACGTTTTGCAGTCTTCCCTCGCCGGCGCTGTTCATCGCATATAAAGGCGGCGTATACTGCGCGGCAAAAACGCAGAAGGAGAAAAGGCTGACGAGTAATGGATAGTTAAAGGAAAACCCCGTCTTTTTGGCGACCATATAAAAAGCGGGCGTCAGTAAAATAAACGCAGTAATAATTTTTAAATCCGTCCAAGAAAAAACAGTTCGAAGCGCCTCTTTAAAAGACAAGAGAATGGCTTCCAGCGCTCCGGGCTGATCTAAAAGCGTCTGCCTCGCGAGATTCCCCGGAGCGGTCGCGCTTATAATCAAAGAAAGAAGGGTAACAAAAAATAAAAGAGAAAATGTTATGGTTAGAAACAAAGGCTTTTTCTTAATCAAACAGCCAATCGCCATAAAGAATATTAATATTGTCGTAATCAGGGCCGTAACATAATTACCGCCGCCAATGATTCCCCCGGTAAGCGCGCATATAAAAACCTTTATTCCAAATAAAATCTTGGTTTTTCCTCCGGATAACGTGTCCATAACATAAAACCTCAAACACATTGCCATAAAAAACAACATAAGTCCATAGAACAGCGTATAGAACACGGCACCTGGATACCAGAAAAATCCCTCCACTAAAGATGGCAAATATTGTGTGCTGAAAAAACATATGGGTATCCCAAAAATAATTGTATATCTGGGATTGCATTTAAACACTTTAACAATCATAGTATAAACGAGAAAAAAAGTGGGGGCGATCAAAAAGAAAAGCATGATAAACGTGGTCAAAAAATACAAAGACTCATTAAAAACCGCGGGTTGAAGGGACATCAGAAACGTCGCCGAAAATGTCCCCTGCCAATTATTATAATATTGGCCTGATACCTCAGCCCCTCTTTTTATGGTGCTGAGCAGGCTGCCTGATTCCAAAAATTGTGCTCGTGTAAATTTAGCAAAGCTAAAATCGTCGGCAGACGGGTGATTAAAAAATGAGATTCCAATAATGGGGAGAAGCGATAGCAAAAACAATAGGATCAATAGGATCGATAAATTTCTGAAAGTGAATGTTTTTTTTATTAAGCGTTCCATGTTTTTCATGTCTTTTCCACCTCTTTCCTGTCAACGATCCGCCCTTGCGCTCCGCGATCAATCGGAGGAGGCGTCCGATCTCTCCAGCTTTTGGGTTTTCTGATCATACATTCGCGTGTCGGCGGAAGAAATGATTTCCTCAATCGATTTTCCGGCCTCCTGATTCAGGCTGATTACGCCATAGCTAAAGGCAAGGCGGTAGGGAATTTTCTTCGTCTTATTGAGCTGATTCAGCGCTTGCTGCGCCCGGTTCATCAGTTGCCCCGCCACTGTCGCGTTACAGCGTACGAGGACAATAAACTCGTCCCCGCCCCAGCGGCAGATCATGTCACTTTTCCGGATACAGGACCGAATGGTGTCGATGACCTGGATAATCATTGCATCCCCGGCGTCATGGCCGAAGGTGTCATTGATGGCTTTGAGGCCGTCCAAGTCAATAAAACACAGGCTGACCGGATCGGAGGCTTCATTCAGCGCCATCTCCGCCAGCATTTTCTGCATCATCTTATAGCCCCATTCCCGGTTATACGCTCCGGTCATTGTATCAATGGAGGCAAAATACTGAAGCTGTTCCTCATGCTTTTTCTGTCCGGTAATGTCCGTGGCCGTTTCAATATGCACATCCCGTCCGTCAATCCATTTTATAATGGCGTCACGCACCAGATACCATTTATCGTTGATCGTGTTCCGGAATTCCCAGGTCAGACGGGGCTGCAAAATGTTGCCCTCCGGACTCACCATTTTCACAACGGGGCAAAACTCACAAGGCCCCTCCATTCCCTTCTGAAGGGCTTCCCAGCACTTTTTCCCAATCAGCTCGCTGCCGTCCATGCCGTGGGCCGACGCCAAAAAATTGTTGACGAATATGATCTCATGCGTTTTGATGTCGCTGACATAGATGATGGTGTCAATATTATCGGAAATGGTGCGCAGGATCTCCAGACTGAGCCGGGATTTTTCCTCGGCGTTCCTTCTTTCAAGAAGAGAAACCACAACATTGGCGATCTGTTTGAGAAGTTGAATCTCCGCTCTGGTCCATTTTCGATATTCGGCACAGTCATCCAGACCAACACAGCCAATCGCTTCATCGGCGCGAAAAAGAGGCAGAACAGCTAAGGATTTAATCCCCTGCTGGACGAGAATCTCCTGATCCTGCTGCGGAAGCTCCCGGATATCATTGACGACGTACCTGGCGCTGGACACAATCAGATCGTAATTGTAGCTTTCTTTTTTTAGCTTCTGCAAGCTCTGAATCAGCGGCTCAATTCCCTCGCCGCACCACTCATAGGTATTGCGCGTATAACCGTTGTTCAGGTCTTCAAAAATATAGACGCGGCTGGCACGGGTCTTTGTCCCGAGAATTCCCAGAATCTCATAGATGGCCTGGTTGACATCCACCGTATGATACGCCGCGTGAAGAATGGCTGACATAACGTTATTCGTGTCCGTCGTCAACAGGGACTCGTTCTGAGCCTCCTCATAAAGGTAGAAAATAAAATAGGCCTGCTCTTCGAATTCAACACGGTTGGCCGTGATGGAAACCGGAAGAATTTCCCCTTCAAAATTCACAACCTTCGCGGCATACTGACTGACGGAACCGAGGGTCAGCAGGGTTTTCCGGAGGCTTGCGAACGTATCCTTATCCGCGAAACGAAGCATTTGATCCAGAGGCTCTGCCGCCTTATCCTTTTGGGCCGTGTTGGCCTTCGAAAGAGGGTTCAGTAAGCTCTTCGCGCTCAAGTTCGCGAACACCATAGGATCGTGACGGCCTTCATCCTGCAGACAGATGACAACCGGGGTTTGAATATTTTTGAAGGTATTCTGAAAAAAAGTAATCGTCATGTGCTCACCTGTAACCATATGCTTTTATTTCACTTACTGTTTTCGCCCGTTTTCTTTCCCCGTTCCGGGGGCAACTTTACTTTTTATAATAGCAGATTCCTCCGGCAAAGTCCAGCCTGTAGAGAAAAAAGAGGCGCCCCACAATAAGGCGCCTCTTTTCTTTGGTTTTTAAAAAATCGCTGACATAAATCTGCTATGGAAAGCTTTTAAGCCCGCAAGCTGATCAGCATCCCTATTTAAGAACTTTTTTGGCTTCCGCGAGACGGGCCGCCAAAACGGTCGCCGACATCTTCGGGTTGTTGATTACAATGTACTTCGTCCCGGCCTCATACTGCACATCAAAGCCCAGGGCCTGGCTGACGGCACGCAGCGGAATAAAGGTTCTTCCGCCCTGCTTTTGCGGAGCGACAGGCATGGTTACGGTCTGGGAGGTCTTCCCGGTGATGACCTTCATGGTTTTGCTGTTCAAGGTAAACTCGACGGTCTTATCGCCGTAGAGCAGCTTGATGGGGGTCTTGTCATTCACATACTGAACCGTCCCGCCCATCTTTTCGCTCACGAAGCGCAGCGGCACCATGGTCGATCCGCTAATCGTAAAGGGCGCTGTATCCATCTTGGCATTTTTGCCGTTCTGGATGGCGTTGACGCTGCCGATTTTCAGGGTCACATAGGTATGAACCGTAATCGTAACGGAGGCAGATTTTTTGCTTCCGTCCGCCGCCGTCGCGGTCAGGGTCACCTTGCCCGGACCTTTGGTTATAAAGGTGTTGTTCGAATCAATTACTGCGCCAACCAATGAATTTGATGTTTTCCAGGTCACCTTTTTGTTGGTGGCGTTGGAGGGAGAAATCGTGAGGCCGAGCTTCTGAGATTGTCCCACAATCATATCCTTGACCGGAGCGCTGATGGAAATCTTGGAAACAAGAGTCGCAGTGTCGCGGGTAACCTTGATGGTATAGGTCTTTTTCGCGCCGGTTTCCGCCGTCACGACTACGTTGATGGTGTTCAGTCCCTCCTTCAGGTTGATGTTTCCGGTGCCGCTGATTTTTGCGCCCGGATGGTTGGCCGTGGCTTTTACCGTCAGGCGGGAGACGCTGTTGTCCACCTTAACGGTGTAGTTCTGTGTCCCGGCGCTGAATTTTGGCGAAAGCGTACCGTTGTTTACGGTGAGCGTTTTCAGATCCGCGTCGGCGGAAGCCGGGCCGCGCTCTACGATTCCGAAGGCGTAGGAGTATCCGTCAAAGATCCAGGCATGGGTGCTGTTCGGCGTCCGGAAGGGGGAAATGTAGGCATACTGGCAAGGCAGAAGCTCTCTTCCGTCATAGCCGAGCAGACCGGTCTGGTATCCGTATTCCTCCTCGTACTCGCTGTCCAACATATTATAAGTTCGAAGCAGTCCCTCATCATAATATCCATAATTGTATTGATCGTCGTAATACTCATCGTCATAAAGCCCATCCCCGATTCCGTAGGCAAACGATTCCTCGATCACATCATATTTGAAGGGAGAAAGGGTTTCGTTGTTCAGATTGATCAGGCCGCCCTTATAATTCTTGTTGTGGGCAATCAGCACATTGGAGTTTTTTTCTACACGCTCAAGATAGGCGTACTGGCAGGGAATGGTCAGTGCTCCGGTCTTTAGATTTATCAGTCCGAACTGATCGCTTTTGCTGATGACAGAATAGTCGTCATAGTACATAAAGCTGAGGAACTCATAGTTCAAATCATATTCCGCCGGAACAACGAAATTGAAGCTGCGGTCAATCATACCCACTTTTCCGTCTTTGAGGATGGGTGTAACTTCTCTGCCTTCATAGAAGGGGAACAGATAATTCTCCATGGTCATTTCATCAAAGGGAAGCTTGAAGAGCTCCTCTCCCGCATAGTTGATGTACGCGGCGGTTTCTTCATCTATGGCAACCGCCAGGCCGCTGCTATACGACGAAATGGTATCATAGGTTTTCGGGAAGGCCAGCGCTTTCGTCGCGAGGTTTACAACATTAAGGGGCTGATAATAATAGTCCTCATAAGGATCATACGGCGCCACACTGACGACAACATGGCCCTCGGCGATCGAATCGGGATCCACATAAGTATAATCACAGGGCAGAACCAGCGCGCCGGTTTTGTCGATCAGGCCATATTTTTCGTTGTTCATAACCACGGCATAGCCGTTGCCCGAGAAGGCTTCCACCTCGTCATAGGCACAGGGAATAACCAGCTCTCCGGCTTTGTTCTTAAATCCCCATTTCCCGCCGGAACGGAAAGAGTACAGGCCCTGAGAATATGCGCCTACGTTCGCAGAACAGGGAACAATAATTTCCTTGGTTTCCAGATCGAAAAATCCGATACTGAACACGCCGGTTACCTCGTTCCACTTCACGAGCGTTACCATTCCATCCTCACACGACTCGAAATCTTCGATAAAATAGGGATAAATCTCATCATATTCGCAGGGGACGATCTCTACGCCCGCCGTATTGATCATGCCTACGCGATAATACGGATCACGGGGATTTCCGACTCGCTTTTCAACCACCGTGTAGCCGTTCATAAAGGGCTGTGCATACTCATAGCTATATGGGATTTTCAGGACATCGCTCTTGTCAATATAGCCCCATTTCCCATTTTTCTTCACCGCGGCGAGTCCTTCGGAGAACACATCAGCGTTGTCGTAGGAAGGGGACAGAACGACCTCCCCGGCGGTATTGGCAAAACCATATTTGCCATCCAGCTTAATCCGGCTCAGGTTTTCACCGCCGAAGGAATACGCGTTGTCAAAATACAGTCTCGGCTGAACGACCACACGGACGGCGATCAGTTCGGCCGCCATCGTGGACAGCATGGGAACCGTCAGGACCATAAGAAGTACCAAGACAAATGCTACCAGTTTTCTTGTCTTTTTCATTACTATGACTTCCTCTCATTTTCTGCTTTCGCATATTTTTTAGAATCCCGTTCCCCGACCCTCCGGAAAGACCGGCCGGCCGGTTCACAAAAAATCGCATCGCATCGCTATCATGGCGAATGTTTAAAAAAGTTTTGGAAACATTTCCATTCCATAGCTATGCTTTCTCAAAGAATAACAGATCTTTTCTACAAATACAACCTTTTTGAATATTTTGTAACCAAGTTGTTATGAATTTATTACAAAACGAAACCTTTTTTATGTATGGTCAATTTTTAAGTGGTTTGCCTATAACAACACCCACCGGACTAAATCGGTGGGTGTTGGGAGATTTCATCCATTTTTTTAGTTGTCTATCCCTCGTTCAAATTAATGTCCGTTCCCTCGTCAAAAGCGCCCTCTATCACACTGGTCGCGGAGGAGCTAAGCGTCACCGCGCTCAGCCGCATACAATCCGCAAAAGCGCGTTCCTCAATCTTCAAAACCGCCGGCGGAATCACCACCGATTCGAGCGATGTCGCTTCAAAGGCCCCGCTGCCGATCAACGTCAGGCCTGCGGGCAGCTCCACCGCTTCCAGCGGGCAGCCGGAAAAAGCGCCCTCATCAATGACGGAAACCGTGTCGGGCAGTGTCACGGAGGAAAGCGAAGCGCAGTCGGAAAAGGTCCATCTGGGGACGGTCTCTATCGAGGCCGGGAGGGTGACCGAATTCAGGGCAATGCAGAAGGAAAACACGCTCTCCCCCATGCCGGTCAGCGAATCGGGCAGAACCATCTCGGTGAGGGCGAGGCAGCTTAAAAAAGCGCCGTCTCCGAGTTCCCTCAGCGAAGCGGGAAGCGAAACCCGCGCGAGCGCCTGACAGTCGGCAAAAGCCACCTCCCCGATCTTCACAACGGAGGCGGGGATTTCTACCGCGGTCAGCCCCAAACATCCGGCGAAAGCGCCGTTTCCAATCACAGTCACAAACTCCGGAATCTCATAGGACTCTGATTTCCCGTTTGGATAGCCGATCAGCGTCGTTTTCTCCCGGTCAAACAACACCCCGTCCTCGTCGGCAAAGGTTGTGTTGCCCGGATCTACCCGAAAGGCTTTCAGGGCTTCACAGCCCAAAAACGCGTCCCGGCCGATCTCCGACAGCGCGGCGGGAAGATCAATTTCCGCGAGCTTAATACACCCGGAAAAAGCGCTCTCCTCGATCCCGGTCAGCGAATCGGGAAGGCGAACGGACGCCAATTCCAGACATCCGGAAAACGCTCCGCGTCCGATCTGCGCGATCGAATCGGGGAGTTCTATCCCGCCCAGCTTCACACAGTCGGCAAAGGCGTTTTCACTGATGACCGTCACCGAATCGGGGAGCAGAATCGCGGACGCTTCACAGCCCAGAAACGCCTCCTCCGCAATCCCGCTCACGGTTTTTCCGCCCACTGTATCTGGGATCTTGATTTTATTCGCCTTTCCGAGATAGCCCGTAATAAATACCTCGGTCTTGCTTACCGCCTCCACCTCAAACTCAGCTTCCGTGTCCGGGGCAGTACAGGAGGAGAGCGGCGTCATCGCCAGTATAATAAACAGCAATAAAACGGCATACCGAAAAAATATTTTTTTCATTCCCATCCCTACTCTTTCCCGGCGTTTTTGTCCCCGTCGTTTCGACAGCCTTCGGGACACGTTAACTGTATCATATTTCCGGCAAAATGGAAACGATTTCCCACAAAAATCTTTCGCCTTTGAAAAAATCAGTGATTGCCGGGCGGCAAAAATTCATGCCTTCTTCATTGACGGACAGTCCAATCCTTGTTATACTAAAACCATATTTTTTTAGAGAGAGACATATAAAAATGTGAGGAGGCCTATATGCGAGCAATTTTTGACTTTTTTTCTTTTCTCGGCAAGGAGGGGGCGCTGTTCATTGTCTCTATGATTCCCTTAATTGAACTGAGAGGCTCGATTATTTTGGGTGCCGCCATGAACATGCCCTGGTTCACTGTCCTTTTGATTTCTCTTCTCGGGAATATCCTTCCCGTCCCCTTCATCATATTGTTTGGCCGGCAAATCATCACCTGGCTCAAAAAGGTACCGCTTTTTTCAAAGCTCGCCACAAAATTTGAGGCGAAGCTGATGCTTAAATCGAAAAAGGTGGTGAAATATGAGGCTCTCGGTCTGTGTATTTTCGTCGCCATTCCGCTTCCGGGGACAGGCGCCTGGACAGGCGCCGCCATCGCCGCCCTGCTCGATATGCGTATGTCCCGTGCCCTGCCCTCCATTTCGCTGGGCGTTCTGATTGCCGGCATCATTATGACACTGGGTTCCTATGGTGTTCTGGGTGCCGTCAAGCTTTTACAGGCGTTTGCATAACGTCACTTTTCAGAAATAAATTCCCATTATTTTTTTACAATTTGGAAGGAGAGTTCCCATGAATAATTTTCACTTTTATAGCCCGACCCACTTTGTTTTCGGAGAGAAAACGGAACAGGAAGCCGGCAGCTGGATTAAGCGTCTGGGCGGCCGGAGGGTTCTGATCCACTACGGCAGCGGTTCGGTTGTCCGTTCCGGACTGCTCGACCGCATAAAAGCGTCGCTGGACGCGGAAACCATTTCTTATGTTCTGCTGGGCGGCGCGCAGCCCAATCCCCGCGCCGGACTGATCTACGAAGGAATTGACCTGTGCCGCAAAGAAAGCGTTGACTTTGTCCTGGCCGTCGGCGGCGGCAGTACCATTGACTCGGCCAAGGCCATCGCGCTGGGCGTCCCTTATGACGGCGATTTCTGGGATTTCTACCGGGAGGATATTCCGGTGGAGCAGTCTCTGCCCGTCGGCGTCGTTCTCACCATTGCGGCCGCCGGGAGCGAAGGCTCCGCCAACACGGTCGTCACCCACGAAAAAGGCATGCTCAAACGGGCCGCCGGCGGCGATTGCCTACGCCCCCGTTTCTCGATTCTCAACCCCGAGCTGACCTTCACCCTGCCCGCCTACCAGACGGCGTGCGGCGCGACCGATATTATGGTTCACCTCATGGAGCGCTACTTTACCAATACAGAGGAGGTCGAGATGAGCAGCCGGTTGTGTGAGGGTCTCCTTCTGACTATGATCAAGGAAGTCCCCCGCGTCCTCGAAAATCCAACCCATTACGGCGCGCGCGCCAACATCATGTGGACCGGAGCCGTCGCCCATACCAATCTGTGCGGCGTCGGGAGGGAGCAGGACTGGGCCAGCCACAACATGGAGCACGAGCTGTCCGGGCTGTATGACTGCGCCCATGGCGCCGGCCTGGCCGTCATTGTCCCGGCCTGGATGAGCTATGTCTATAAACACGATATCAATCAATTTGCCCGCTTCGCCGTCAATGTCTGGGGCTGTACGCTGGATGAAAGCAACCCGGAAGCGACGGCACTGGAGGGTATCCGAAAAACCAAGGCCTTCTTCTCCGCGATCGGAATGCCTACAAGCTTCGCGGAAATCGGCGCGAAGGAAGAGGACATCCCCTTCCTCGTAAAGATGTCGCTGACCGAAACAGGCGGACGGGAGGCCCTCGGACGGTTTGTCCCGCTATACGCGAAGGACATCGAAGCCGTCTACCGTCTGGCTCTCTGATCCACTCTTTCCTCTCAAAAAAATGGCCCCGGACAGCAACATAGGCTGTCCGGGGTTTTTCTCCCCTCTCCCCGGACACAAAAAAACTGACGCTGTGGATTTTCTCAAATCCGTTTGCGCCAGCTTCTTTATAAGGAAGAAAAGGAATGTATTTTGAAAGGGAGTTGTAATCTCTTTACTGTGTCTTTATCATATCACTCTTTCTTTTTCGATGTGTGAAGAGAAATCAGCTTTTCTTTAAATAATTTAAGGTTACCGCTTGAACAATTTGTGACGTCCTTCTTCTTTGATAAAAAAACAACCGCCCAAATGATCGGGCGGTTGTTTTTTGTTCGCTTGAAATCCTGGGTTATTTCTTCATCGCCTTGAGAGCTTCCGGCATCTCGGGCTCATAGAAGAAAAAGTGGCTGATGCTCATCGCCGTAAAGGTCGCAAACGTAAAGGCCAGGGCTGCGATTGTGCGAAGAATTCTGTTTTTCATAATCATTTTCCCCTTTCATTTCATTTAGAATCTCAATTCCCCTTCCACGCGTACACAGCATAAAACAATACCGCATTACCGCGTGAAATCGATTCCAATTTGTTCGTAGTCATATGATAACACAAATAAAGCGAGAATTGTGGTTCATGTCGGTTTTTGTTGCTAACTTGCAGGAATTTGCTGGTTTTTTTTGAAAAAACAACATTTTAATTTTATAGTGGAATAAAAGCAGAAAATTTAAACCTGTTGCTTTCCAATCCCATGTCAAAAGATCCGTCATGTTTTTCCAGTGCCTTTTTAATGTTTTGAATCCCAAACCCGTGGCTATTTTTATCCTTTTTCGTGGTTTTAAATTCCTTGTCTAGTTTTAATCCGAGCGGTACGCTGTTGTGGATGACGATGGAAAGGTTGTCGCCCAGCTGTTCGATTTTCAGATGGATAAACGGATTTTCCCTGACCTTCTGACAGGCTTCAATGGCATTGTCCAGCGCGTTTCCGATGATAATACACAAATCCATCGGACTGATCGCGTCCTCCCGAATCGGCCGCAGCACAATTTCAATGTGAATTCCCAGCTGTTTGGCCCGCCGGTATTTCTCATTAATCAGCGCGTCCAGCACAGCGTTTCCTGTCCGACAGGGCAGAAACAGCTCATGGATGGTTTTTCCGACCTCGTTCAAATAGGCTTTCACTCGCCCGAGATCTTCGTTCTGCACAAGTGAGTTCATCACCATCATATGGTTGTTCATATCGTGCCAAATCTCCTGGGTTTTCGCGTGCGTCGTCTCTATCTCCTTATAATGTCTGCTTTGCAGATCGGCCTGCTGTTGCATCAAGCTAAGCTTCTGGTTGGTTCTCATATCCACCTTCAGGCGTTCATAAAAGAAGAACACCAGGATGTTGACAAAAAAACTGCCCAGCATGGCGGCCAAAACCAGCGGCGCGTTGACGGTCTGCGACCCCAGTCTTCGAATATACTCCAGAATCAGCAACAGGGTGAAGATGCTGGCCAAGGGAACACTGACCAGGAGAATCCCATCCTTCATACCAAGCTTATCCTCCTCCCGGCTCCTGCTGATCCTGACGATAACGATATAGGCAATGAAAAAGATGATTTTAGAGAGAACGGTTCCCAGCAGATTGTACCAGTTTTCCGGATCCAATTGAGATTGGATATCAAAGGAAAAGATGGTATTGATCAGCGTCATAGAGATAATTTCCGACATTAGCAAAAGCGCAAAACAGGCGCCGACCACCAGAATTTTCACATAGAGCTTACCTCTACAAAACAGGAGGGCGAAAAGAAAATAATAACTGACATAGTAGAGGCTCGTTAACATAACATTCCCAAAAAAATCGCTCAGCAAATAAGTACCAATACAAAGAAAGGCAACAAATTCTACAACTGCCGCTATGAAGGACAGGGGCTTCCATTTGTAGCGCGTACCCAATAGCGCCTGCATCAAAAAGATGCAGGTTATGCCTTCAAACAGACCCGCCAACGTAGAAATCGCGTTATTCACTACCGCTATCATAATATTTTCACCTCAACGACCACGCAAACTCTTTTTTCACTTGCTCGTATTTCGTCCGGCTCACCGGAATCTCTTGGCCATCGGATACAATCACGGTATAATTCTTAATTTTCCGTACATAGACGCTGTTGACGATATAGCTTTGATGACAACGGATAAATCCGTATTCCGCCACACGCTCTCCCAGGTCGTCGATCTTCATGGAGAAGCGCTGGGAGCGCGCATGAGTCATATGGGCCATGGCGGTGCGCGAATTCCCCTCGAAGAAAAGAACCTCAGAAAGACTGAGCCACATTTTTATCCGGTTAAAACTGACCTCCAGATAATTCTCGAGATCCTCGTTCATGTCCTTCAGGATATCATCCAGCGCCTTCGGCAGAAGCTCCTGCATCTTATTTTTCATTATGTATCGAAACGCTCTGACCTCAAACGCGTCGAATACCACCTCCACAAAATGGCTGGTGATGAAAATAATATAGGCACGGGGTTCAATCCTCCGAATCCTTCTCGCCGTTTCAATGCCGTTGAGGCTTCCCATCTTCATGTCCAAAAACACAATGTCAATGTGTTCTCCGGACATGATCTTATCCCTGACCTGTTCAATCAGTTCCTCTCCGCTCGTGGCAATCTGGATTTCTGCCTTTATTTCTCGCTCCTGTGACCAGCTCACAACGTAGCTCCGAATGAGATCGGTATACATCTTCTGGTCGTCACATATGGCAATTCTCAATATTTTCACCCCCCTTTATCAACCGATGGAAAAACGCAAATGCGCCATGCGGATCTCTCCTCATGGCGCTGAATGGCTTATCGTCTGGACTCCGCCTTGTCCCGCTTCTCCGCTTCCTTCTTCTCTTTTTCCGCTTGTGCCGCCAGTTTCGCCGCCACTTTTTCCGCTTTCTTTTCTTCACGCTTCGAGAGCTTTTCCTCTACGGGGCATAAATCCTGAAAGACAGACCGATGCTTGGATGTGATTTTACGGTCCTGATGTGTACACCCGAAAAACCATTTTTCGAATTTTACTTCTTTTGATATTTCCTCTAAAAAGGCGTCCAGCGCGTTGATGCTGTCCGGACGGTGGTTCATAATGGTTTTAACCCGCGCCGGCGGTTCGTGCGTAATGATATAGTCTACCTGCCGGTCAACGCGGTTCAGGGAAACCACAGCCTCCTGCATATCCTCCAGTGAGGGCATTTCCTGTTCCCACCAGGTACCCTGCGCCTGACGCATATCCTTGTCGATACTCTCTCCGCCGCCAAAGGTGAAAATTCGCTTCTCCTCCAGATCGAAAACCTGCCCGCGCATCAAATGATACAGGTTGTCCCCCAATTGGTGCACCTTGCCGCCGTGCCAGTTCATCACGCGGTAACGCTCCAAAAGGTCAAAATTTTCATGCTTTCCGTCCACAAACAGAATGCAGTATTTTTTCTTTCTTAATTTTTCCAAAAGCCGCTCTTCCTCAGCGCCTCCCGCCCACAGAAATCCAAAATCACCACAGATGATTATGTAGTCGTTTCTCTTCAGCTGACGCACATATTTTTCATCAAATCTTTTGATGTCTCCATGCGTATCTCCGGTAATATAAATCACAAAAAAGAACCCCCTACATAAATAATGAATTTTTCCGGGTCAGCCACCAAAAATCAAGAGGAATGATGCGCCGTTTCCGGGTCAATATATATCATATGCCATAGTATGCGATAAAACAATACAAAAAATGATATCCTTCGGAAAAAATGCTTTCCCTGGTATAAAAAAGCTGTTATACTATACTTATCCGTTCAGGATTCCCGATAACAAACCGGCTGTTTGCCCGTTTTCCATACCTATCATATCATACTGGAGGCAAAAGTTCCATGAAAAAAATTGCAGTTTTATTATTTTCTGTTGTTTTCTGCTTTCTTTGCGTTTTTTCCCCTCTTTTTTCTTTCGCGTCTTCGGACGTGTCCTCCGTGGAATTTACAGAAAACACGAACTGTGTCTCCCTGCAGCTGCGCAATTTGAACACCGGCACCGTTGTCTATGAAAAGGATACCTCCCTCGAGGTCGAGCCGATTTTCCTGACCAAGCTTGTCCTCGCGCTGATGACCTTTGAAGCCATTTCTCCCGCGAAAGAAACCGCGCGTAGCGCTTCCCCGCTTTCTTCCTCTCCGGCCTCCGGCTCAAGCTCCGGGCAGGCGGAGGATGACCAGCTGGAGGCGGAAAAGGCGCGGCGTTCCTCCGCGCTGGAAGCCGTAACCATCACGGCGCCGGACTATATTTTTTCCGAGCTGACCGCGCTGGGCAGCTCGGCGCCGAGCGTTCGGAGGGGCGAAACCCTGAACGCCCTGCAGCTGCTCAATATTTTGCTTGTCACGTCCGGAAACGACGCCGCCATGATTTTGGCCGATTATCTGGGAGAGGGCAGTATCCCGGCCTGTGTGGACAAGATGAATGCGCGGGTAAAGCAGCTGGGCGCGGAAGACACTTTTTTTGCCAACGTCCACGGATTCCATGACCCGCAGCAGGTGACGACTGTCAAGGACATTGACAAGGTCGCGCAGAAGCTGCTTCAAGATGATGTTTTCATGGAAATCGTGGAACAGCCCAGCTATACCCTGGAGCCGACAAACCAGTCGGACCGCAGCCGCACCTATAAAACCACCAACCTCATGATGGACAACACCGGCAGCGGCTACTATTACCAGCCCATTAAGGGCATCAAAACCGGACGGACGGACGATTCCGGATTTTGCTTCCTCGGCTACGCCGACTGGGGCAACGTCCAGTATCTCTGCGTGGCCATGGGCGCGCCGGTTCGGGACGAAAATAACAATGCGATCCAGAACAACGGCGCGTTTTTGGATACAAAGGCGCTCTGTTCCTGGGCCTTCAATAATCTGGAAATCAAGACCATTGTCGAGGAAAATCAGCCCGTCGCGGAAATTCCGTTAAAATACGCGTGGAATACTGACCGGCTGCTCCTGGTCTCCGGCGAAAGCTTCACCGCCATCGTCCCGAAAAATGTGGACATAAAGAGCGTCCTCCTGATTCCCGACGGCAACATCCCCGACGAAATCGAAGCGCCCGTGGAAGAGGGACAGCGGTTCGGCACCGCAAAGGTTGTCTACGCCAACAACGAGCTTGGCACGGTTGCGGTCATTTCCAGCCAGACGGTGGAGCGCAACACGATGCAGGCCATTTCCGACGTCGTCGATTCGATTGTTTCCTCCGTCTGGATTCTCATCGGTATCGGCATCGTCGTCTTTGCCCTGTTGATTTACGGCGTTTTCTTCTTCCTGAAAAACCGCCGTACCCGCCGTAGGGTCAACCGGAATAAATATCGGCGGTACTAGAAATCAGTTATTAACATTCTGATAAAAACATCTTGACAATAAGACAAATCCCTCCTATACTGTTAAAAACAGATATCAAATGGAGGGATTTTTTATGACCAACTTTAAAAACACAAAGCGCCTGTTGATCGTCGTAGACATGATCAACGGGTTTATTCGCGGCGGTGCCCTGGCCGACCGGGGCATTGAGCGCATCATCCCCGAAACCGTCCGCCTGACCGAACAGGCCTTGGCGGCGGGGGATCCAGTTTTCACGTTTCGGGACTGTCACACAGAAAACAGCCCGGAGCTGGAGGCTTTTCCGCCCCATTGTATGTCCGGCACCTGGGAGAGCGAGCTGATTGACGAGCTGAAGCCGTTCGAGGCGAAAATGACGGTGTTTGAAAAGAACTCCACCAGCGGGTTTGTCGTCCCGGCTTTTCAGGAGCTGCTGCGGGAGATGCCCGCGCTGGAGCAGGTTCTGATCCTCGGCTGCTGCACGGACATCTGTATTTTGAATCTGGCCGTCCCGCTCAAAAATTATTTCAATCAGATCGACCGCCGGGTCGAGGTCGTCGTCCCCAAAAACGCCGTGGAAACCTATGACCTGGAGGGCCACGAGCGCGAGCGCTTTAACGCGATGGCGTTCACCCTGATGGCACAGGCCGGCGTGCAGGTTCCGGAGCAGGTGACACAATGAAAACACAACAGCACAATCTGGTCATGGACTACTACCAGCTGACCATGACATATGCCCATTTCAAAGAAGGCCGCCACAAAAATTTCGCCTATTTCGATATGTACTACCGGAAAAATCCGGACGGCGGCGGCTATACGATTTTTAACGGGCTGGACGCCCTGATTGATTACATTGAGAATTTTCGCTTCACGGAGAGTGACCTTCAGTTTTTGCGCGAGAAGGGCGATTTTGACGAGGACTTTCTAGACTATCTGCGTACCTTCCGCTTTTGCGGGGACATCTGGTGTGTGCCGGACGGCACGGTCATGTTCCCCAACGAACCGATCCTGACCGTCCGCGGGAATTTGGTGGAGGCGCAGCTGATCGAGACCAAGCTGCTTTTGCTGATCAATTACGCGAGCCTTGTCTCCACAAAAGCCAACCGGATCGCGG
>JGI994J12354_10002582_pt1 | contig 17495 bp, 18 predicted proteins | sample IntmicLarv3ML3BL_FD_12354 | JGI IMG/M metagenome (IMG submission 12354) | reverse complement strand
GTCGCCAACAGAATAGCCTCTACAATGCGCGTAGTTGCCCCTAGAATTGATTTGTTATATTCTGCCGTCATATTTTGATGTCTAAAAACTCATCTTTTTCGGTTTTTTTGTCAACTCTTATTTTTTTACGACTTTCAAAATTCCCCAAAAAAAACTAAAAAAAATCAATTCGTTTTTACATCAAAAAACTATCGATTTTTTGGTCGAAAATTGGCTCTTTTTTTACACTTAAAAATCAATAAAATTAACCCATTTTTATATGGATTTTTTGACACAAAAATATCATCTAAAACTAACAAAACAACCTCTGATATTATACATTAATGCTTGCGTTTTTTTTATACATATATGATTCTAAAACTTTGATATTGTGTAAAAACAATATTGAAAAGAAACGGGCGACTTGAATAAACTTCACCTCGTACGTGATATCAATCAACTATAATTCCTAGGGGGACCATTTTTACCCAAAAATGCTCCCCCTAGTTCCTCTGACTATTTAAAAAAGGCGAATTTTTAAAATAATTACTTATTTTAAGAAATTCGCCTTTTTGTATATATTTTATAGTTTCTAAAGAGGCGTACTTCGTACTTTATCTTTTGATTAAAGTTTTTAGGGGGCTTTTTGCCCCCTAACCCCCGCGTAAGGGCTGGTTTCGCCCTTACAACCCAAAGCAAGTACGACTTGCAGCGAAGAGTAGTCATTGCCTGCAAAGATGTTCATACGCATTGCTTCGCAATTGCTATTCGCGATTATTTGAATGAACAATGTAGAATGGAAAATTATTTACATAATCGCTTTTCTTTTTTCTCCAGCGAAAGTCTGACGACAAGGAAATCTTTTTATATTGTATTCGTCTCATTCGTTGGAGCGTTGTGAAATAAGTTTACGTACAGATATTCTCTTGTCGTCAGACTGTCGCTGGAGGAATAGAAGAGATAATCTCTACTATTAGTGACAGAATAGAATACCTATCTTTAAACCAAAAATCAAAAAATGAAATCCATCTCTTTAGGATTTCAACATACACACACATCCTTAAACCTAGAGACAAAGAGCGAAGCACGCCTCTTTAGAACCTTTAAAAATTCCGCCTTTGCAATCCAAAGCAGGCAGTGCCTGCAGCCATTAGGGTGTACTGCATAGAAGACTCACCGCATTGCTTCGCAATTGCTGTTCGCGATTAGCTTAAAATTTAAAAAGCCCATTCTTAAACTAGCATCAAAGGACGAAGTCCGCCTCTTAAAAAAATTTGATGTGCGCTTGAATCGGTGATAATTATATTTTTGAATAAAAAATATAATTATCACCGATTCAAGTGCAATTGGCGACATTCAGACAGCGAGCAACAACACAAGCCAACTCTCTGCAGTTTCACCACTATGGATGCAAACCCCGTTTGCCTCGGTCGCAAGCTGAGTAAGCTTGCCGAGGTTTGAAAGGGCGAGGAGCCCTTTCCTCTGGGGATTCTAAGAGGCTTCGCCCCTTAGTTGAGATGTAAATCTATAGTTAAGGGCTAGTGTGTGTTTTGCTTGCTATTATTGTTAGGGACATAATTGCGAAGCTGAAAGTTAGGGCGAGGAGGTTGGTGGGTTCTGAGAAGAAAAGGAATGAGACAGAAACTGCGAGTGGGGTTTTCAAGTTATTTAGGATAGCTAAGGAAGTTGGGTTAGTAAGTTTTGCGCCCTTGTTCCACCAGAAGAAGCACAATCCAGATGCTACAACGCCAAGATATATCAGTGCTGAAAATTGCTTTAAAGAAATGTCTAAAGAGACACTGCCCTGTTCTTTTATCAAGAGCCAAATAATTGCTGTTAAAGTTGCAGACAGATAGACTAACCAAAAGAAAGATTTATCATCATTCTTAAATGTTGATGCGATTTTTTTGTAGTAAACTTGCCCCCACGCGAAGCAAAGATTGGATGCTTGCAGGAGTAAAAAGCAAGTAATAGTTTCTTTAAGACTACTAGAATCGTAAATCACTAGCCCTGCTCCGACAACAGAAAGAAGAACTAGCAATAGTGATTTTAAAGAAAATTTTTTCGCATAAAAATCATAAATTAAAATCACATAAATCGGAGTAAACAAAGTAAAAAATGCAACATTCCAAGCGTTCTTTGCATAAGCGTACGACTCCATCAAAAAGATATACATCAAACCAAACTGAACTGCTCCTATCAATGCGAGTTGAAAGAAAAGTTTTTTATTTTGAACTTTCTTAATGAAAGGCAAGAAAACTAAAGCCGACAGCAAAAGCCTTACAACGGCTGCGAGTGCTGGATTGATAGATGAAATTTCATCGAACAAAACATACTTTGTAATGCCAAAGGAGAACGCCCAAATGAGCGATACTAAGAGCAGATAAAACATTTTTTTTGCCTATAACTTACAAGCTATTTTTTCAAATATCTTTTTGTAAGTTCAGAGGTAATGTAATCGAATGCTTCATCAACAGAATCGATAATCTTAAAGAGATTCAAATCGTGTTCAGTAATGACCTCGCTATCGACCATATGTTGAAAGTCTATAACCTTTTCCCAAAACTCGCTACCAAAGAGAATTACTGGCATACAGTCTTCTGTCTTTTGAGTTTTGATTAGTGTATAGGCTTCAAAAAATTCGTCCATAGTTCCAGTGCCTCCTGGGAAAATCACGAGAGCTTTTGCAAAGAAAAGCAACCAGAATTTACGCATCAAAAAGTAATGGAAATTTATTCCTAATTCAGGAGAAACATAATCGTTACGACGCTGTTCATCTGCAATAAAAATAGTCAAACCCGCTGTTTTGCCACCAGATTTATGGGCACCTCTGTTAGCAGCTTCCATAATTCCTGGGCCACCACCTGTCATAATATAAAACTTATCTTCATCAGAGAGCATCAAACAATTAGACCACTGTTGCAGGCGCGAAGCCAAGTCTTCTGCCGCCTCGTAGTAGCGAGACATTGCGAGCGTTTTATGTGCGCGTTTTAATTTATCGTGATTTGCAGGAGTCTTTGATTTTTTAAGAGCACTCTCAGCATCTTTTACCATTTGCAAAGCCACTGCGCGAGATTTTGTCTGAGCAGAGCCAAAGAAAGTAATAGTATTTTGCATACGTTCTTTTTCAAAAAGATACGCAGGCATAAGCAAGTCGCGCTGAATACGCATAAGTCTTTCAGACATATTGCCAAAGAGTGATTCTATTGGCTGTTCGTGTTTTGATGGCTTTGTTGGAAAGCCGTACTTATCGACTTTCTCTCCGTTAGAAGAACGATGCATTTTAGTTTTAGATGCAACTTTCTTCGGAGATTTTTTTGAAATTATCTTTTTAGATACGCTCTTTTTTGGAGCAATCTTTTTAGAATTATTTTGTGTCGGCTTCAGGTTCTTTTTCAACTTTTTGTACCTCAACTACTGGTTGTTCTTTTGCTTCTTCTACGACAGGTGCAGGAGCTATAACAGGCTCTGCTACTGGTTCTATGACAGGAGCAACTTCTACAGGTTTGACTTCTATCACTTCAGATTCTGTTGTAATCTCTGTCACTGCAGATTCGCTAACGTTAACAGGAATTACAGTTTCATTAAATCCAACCGCGTTTACGTACAAAGCGCCCTTGCCTGGAGCTGCAAGCTTCACAGGAACACTAACACTTGATTGACCTTCTTTGACATAAATTTCAGGTAATACTATTGTGCTTGGGATATTAGTTTTAACGTCTATATAATAGCCTTTTTCGGGAGCTTTGAAAGAGATATCAAATATCATATTCAAAGTATCGCCGCTTTCAGCGTTTATAACTTGAGGCGAAATTAACATTTGTCCTGCGTCGACACGGAACATACCGATCCAAGATGTAGATCCGTCTGCATTTTGGAGCTCGACACTATAATTTTTGTCAGCTGCCAATGGAGGAACGATGAAGTTTAAAGTAGTTCTTGAAAGATATGTAGTGTCCGCAGGAATTCCGCCGATGATGATTTTATCGAGCTTATCAAAGCCTCTTCCTAAAACAGGGATTTCTGCGCCAACAGGTCCGCGCTCGTACTGCATAGATGTTACGTATCTTGTAGCAGGAGAAATTTTATAAATTTCTTTAGTAGTCATAGTTCTATCTACAATTCCGCTAGCGCCCATATCTGACTTATATTTCAAAACGAAATAGTATTTTGCTTCTTTACGGCCTTTTGGCAAATAGTAGTCGTACTCATAAATACGCTCGTGCTCTAGTTCAGATACAACGCGCATTTTTTGATACACTTCGTCAATCACAACATAGGGCTCGATACTCCTTTGAATGATAGAGCCGTCGTTAATATACGCACTCATTGTAAGAGTATATTTACGCGATGGATTGTCTGGAACTGAATCAGGAGTAAGATTAGTTAATCCAGAGCAAGCAGTCATCAAAGCAACCGCTGCGATTAAAAAAAGTGATGATAATTTCTTTGCAATAAGTTTGAACATAATTTTATATAAAATCTGTTTTAAGTATTTCACATTTTCAAAATTATGCAAGAGAAACATTACACAAATATGAATAAAGCATCTGAGTTAGGATTGTATATTCATATACCCTTTTGCGCTGGAATGTGTGATTACTGTGCTTTTTACAAGACACTACCAACGAAATCAGATTTTCAGATTTATCTAGATGCATTGAATCTAGAGTTAAACTCTTATAAAAAACTCCTTCCAGACACAATATTTATCGGAGGTGGAAGCCCGAGCATATTGACTGAAAATCATCTTGAAAAGCTTTTTGAAATCCTCGAACCTGTAAAAAATGTGAGAGAATTTACAGTTGAAGTAGCACCTAGTTCTATAACAAAAAAGAAGCTTGAATTTTTGAAGAGCAACGGTGTAACTCGCATATCTATTGGAGCGCAGAGCTTCGACGAAAATATGTTGAAAACTTTAGGACGCAAACAAACTCTAAAAATTTTATACAAATCTTTAGACGAAATTGCCGAATGTAATTTTAAAGAATTCAATATAGATTTAATTTTTGCAATAAAGAATCAGACTTTAAAAATTTTTGAAAAAGATATAGATATCGCAATGTCTTACCCTATCACCCATCTTAGCGCATACTGCATAGAATACGAAAGTGGCACTGCCCTTTGCGCCGGAAAACACGCTGAGTGTGACAGCGAGCGCGAAATAGAATTTGTAAAATTTGCGCATCAAAAAATTGATTCGAAAAAATTCCGTCGATACGAAATTTCTAACTTTGCAAAAGAAAGTCACGAATGCGCGCATAATCTTGGAGTTTGGAATATGAATAATTGGATAGGTCTTGGTCCCTCCGCTGCGAGTCAGTACAATAATGTGCGCTACAAGAACACTGCTTCTTTGAACGACTGGGCTAAGGGCGTTTTTGAAAACAATTTTGCACGCGAAGATATAATTAATCTAGACAATGAAGAACTTTTTTTATCTGGAATAATCTTTGGAATCAGAACGCTGTCAGGAGTAGATTTAAAAAACTTGAAAAAAAGATTCCCTATAAAAAATCCTGAAAAATATTCTGATATAATTCAAAGTCTTCGCGAAAAAAATCTTATGTCAAAAATCGATGATAGGATTTTTTTGACCGAAAATGGATTGCTCTTAGCCGACGCAATCGCAGCTGAATTTTGTTGAGTTTTTTTAGCTTATTTTCTAGAAAACTATTGACAAAAAGGCGCATTCAAAGATTATATCAACCTTTTATTTATATTAAGGAAAATTAATGTTAAATTTCTCTGAGCAATGCATGGATATGGCCAGATCTATACTGGGCCACAATTTAAGCGCTATCAATTCTGATGGCACTATCACTCCCGCCGATGGCGAAGCTTCTTTACCAGATGAGTCTGGTCACGCAGCCTTGGCTTTAGGAGAGTTCTATCGAGCAACCGGTCAAGCAGAAATCGATGGATACAATATCATCGACCTTTGCGCTTCTTGCATAACTAAGCACGCTCACGATGATGAAGATTCTGAAGATGGTCTTGCATACTCTGCTCTTGGACTCTTGTCTTTTAGCCCTTCTAAAGAACGTAACCCTATCTGGGAAAAATTAACTGAAGAAACCCAAAAAAATTTAGATAAGCGCCTACTCGCTCGCACTGACTACGAAGATAGCACTCAGATGTTCAACATCGCAAAAGCTGTAGCAAGATTTTCTATCGGTCTTAGCAAAAAAGACGAAACTGGTAAACTCATCGACAAATTCGTCGAACGCATTTCTCAATTTTCCACAGGCAATTATTTCGATAACAAACCTCTTACAGGTCTCGATGGCGTTTTCGACATTTCTGGTATCGCAACTTTTGTTTTTATAAGACAATCTTTGCAACTGCACGCAAACATTCATTTGCGCGATAGAAAAATTCCATCTCTGCGCACTTATGCAGAAAAGTATTTGAAACTTATGCCAGATATCGTTCGTGCAGACGGCTTAGGCTGGGCATTCGGCGCAAACATTGGCGCTTATGGTCAAATGCACTGCATCAGCATGATATTACAAGCTATGCGCGACGGGTGGATTGGCGAAGACAAAATCGGCGATTATATGGATATTCTTCGCAGGCTCTTCCAATTTTTCTTTATGACCTACCTCGATCAAGAAAGAGGTTGCCTTATAGTAGAAGACTTCGAACGTTCTTCCGCAGGTAAACGTACGACTCGTATTGCAAGCTTTGATGCGGCTCGTTATTTGTGCCAGTGGTCTCGTTTGGCAAAGAGCGTAAATCGTCCATTGCAAGCTCGCGATAGCGTCGCGAAAACAAGTGGAAGATATGTATCTTTCGATAACACTACTCGCAAAGAACAAGGTCTTTTCATTTATCAAAACGTAGAAACTGGCTTGCATATTCATCTGCCAGTGACCGCCCCTACATCTAATAACGTAACATCTTCAATGGCATTTCCACATATGCCCGGTGTTTTCGATTGGCCTTCAAACAACTATTTGCCTATAATGATGCCCGAACTTACTTTCGGCGATAAGGTAACCATTCCTTCTTTCTACGGCAAAAAATGCGTGTCTGGTATAGGATTGCGCAACTCTTACTTCTTTAGATACGAACAACCAGACTTGATTACTAAAGATGCTGAAATTGTAAAAAATCTTGGCTCTTGTAAAGTTACTTGGACATTCGCTCATAACAAAGTAACAGGCGACTTTACTTATAATGTAAAATCTCCTGTACAGCTCGATAAATTGCGCTTTGCAATTGCTATCGCTGCACCTCATAGCGAGTACAGAGCCCCTGCATCTTATTCAATAGGCGCAAACGGCTTGGGCATAGAAGTTGAAAAAGACGATTTCAAAGCAACTTGGAAAGATACTGAAGTTGTTTCTGACGACCCAAATTATAAAACATTCTGGGGTAAGATTCACTATCTACAATTCTTAGAACGTGACCACCCGTTGGTCTTGCGCCCCGGATTGCAATATAAGCTGGTAGTATCTTTTAATCCTGACATCATATTCGTTGGATAATAGATTTTAAATGAATAAATCTAAGAAAATTTTTGATGAAAGTAAGTTGCCTATCGCAAAGTACGAAGACTCTTTTTTTGCCGACAAAAGCTATATAGATTCTTTGCCCGATATGCAAAATACTCATCTTGAAAATTCTATATCTACACCTCTAATGCAGGTAGGTATGCATAATTTCAAGTTGCCCTTGAAATTCTTGGGCAAAGATTGCGAAGTACGCGAATTAGAAGCTACTGTTACAGGAACAGTGTCACTTTCTGCAAATAATAAGGGTATAAATATGTCGCGAATTATTCGCACTTTTTATGAGTTTAAAGACAGAATTTTCACCCCTGATTTGCTCGAAGAAATTTTAAATGCTTTTAAAAGAGACCAAGCAACTTCAAGAGCAAAAATAGAAATTAGTTTTTCTTATCCTATTTTACAAAAAAGTTTGCGTAGTAATCTAGACGGCTGGCAGTACTACAAATGTTCTTACTCAGGATTCATAGACGATTTGAATAGATTCCGCAAAATAGTTAGCTTCGATTACGTTTATTCCTCTGCTTGCCCCTGCTCTTCTGAGTTAGGAGAACATGCTAGAAATAATCGCAATTTATATTGTATTCCGCACTCTCAGCGTAGCAAAGCAAGAGTCAAACTTGAGCTAGAAAAAAATGCGCATATCACTATTGAAGAAATTCAACAACATTGCTTGAACGCTCTAAAGACAGAAACTCAAGTTATGGTAAAGCGCGAAGATGAACAAGCTTTTGCAGAACTCAATGGCGCTTATGTAAAATTTGTTGAAGATGCAGCAAGATTATTACACAGAGAATTTGATTCAGACATCAAAATTAAAGATTTTGAAATAGCCTGCATACACCTCGAAAGCTTACACTCTCACGACGCTGTGAGCGTTGTGTGCAAAGGACGTCCTGGGGGATTTGCGGGCAATTTCGCAAACTTTTCAGACCTCTTATGCTAATGAACACACCAGAAAAATTTGTAAAGATAGAAGAAGTAAAAGAACTAATGCCTCAACAAGATCCTTTCTTGTTTTTGCGCGATTGTAGGGTTGTAGATAAAGAAGCCTACTCTTCTTACGAAATCACAGGCAAAGAAGATTTTTTAAGAGGTCACTTTAAAAATAATAATCCTGTATTCCCTGCTTCTATAATGCTAGAAGCAGTTGGTCAATTGGCAATTCTTTATATGTTAAAATGTGAAGAGCCAGAAATGATTGCACCTATTGATACAAGCAAGATTTTCTTTAGCTCTTGCGAAAGCGTGCGTTGCTCAAGAATCTGTCGCCCTGGGGATGTGTTAGATTTAAAAGTAATTTGCAAACGCTTGCGTCATCCTATCGCAACATTTGAAGCGTATCTTAGCGTAAATGGCGAGCGCGCTTGCTTTGCAGAAAAAATTTGTCTCACTTTCGACTTTAAACAATCATGAAAAAAATCGCAATTACAGGGCTTGGATTCGTAACAAGCATAGGCAATGACAAGAATCAAGTTCTCGATAGCTTGATAAATCTTAAATCCGGAATAGACTTAAACCCTCAGTTTTCAGATGAAAAATGCCCTGTCAAATGCACAGGTATAATTAAAGATTTCGCAACTCCAGGAACAGACCCAGAAGATTGGTCTTTCCCAAGCAAATACTCGATAAGACGCGAAGTTTTGCGCGGATTCTCTCCTCACGTACTCTACGCATACTGCTCAACTATTCAAGCGATTGAAGATGCTTCTTTGACTCCCGAGCAAATCGCTAATGATACTTCTACAGGTATGTACACAGCATCTAGTGGCTCTACAACATTTCTCTACAATCATATGTTGCGTATGGATAAAGTTGGAGTTATGCGTTGTCATCCTATGGGTGTTGTTTCTTCTGTTGTGGGAACTCTTTCTTATAACTTAGTTTCAGCTTTTAAAATCACAGGCGCGTCTTGCGGATTTGCAAGTGCGTGTGCAAGTTCTTCCCACGCTCTCGGGTTCGCTTGCGACGAGATTTCTATGGGCAGACAAAAACGTATGATAATCGTAGGTGGCGAAGATGGCGATTATCGAACAATAATTCCATTTGCAGGAATGAGAGCTTTGAGTATGTCGAAAGACCCTTCAACTGCATCTCGCCCATTCGATAAAAATCGCGACGGATTCGTGGGCACAGGCGGCGCAGTTACAATGATTATTGAAGATGAAGAAGAAGCTTTGGCTCGCGGTGCAAAAATTTACGGACGCATTTTGTCTTGGGGTCAAGCATCAGATGGATTCAATGTTGCAATCCCTCATCCAGAAGGTACAGGACTTATCAATGCAATTAAAAACGCTTTTGATAGTGCAAAAATAAATCCAAGCGAAGTTGACTATATCAACGCTCACGCAACATCTACACCTATAGGTGATGTTGCAGAGTTAAAAGCTATCAAAAAGGTTTTTGGTGAAGATTCAAAGGTTGCAATCAGCTCTACAAAGGCAATCACAGGTCATGGGCTCTCACTTGCAGGAATAATGGAAGCATCTTTCTGCGCTCTTGCTTTGAGCGAAGGTCTTACACTTGGCTCTGCAAATATCACTGAGTTAGACGACGAAGCTAAATCTTTAAACATCATACAAAAAACTGAAAAGACCGACCCAAAAGTAATGCTTTCTTTGAGCAGTGGATTCGGTGGCGCAAACACTTGTATCATATTAAAAAAGTAAATGATTTTTTTTTATAGAGTCGCGTTCATTCCATTTTTTTTAGTGCTAATGCCCTATTATTTAATGCGAATGATAAGACGCGGTGGCTATGCAAAAGATTTCAAAATGCGCTTTGGTAAACATAAAGATTTACCAAGAAATAATTCTAAAAAACGCGTCTGGATTCAAGCAGTAAGCGTTGGAGAGCTCGAAGCTATCGCTCCTTTGGTTGATTCTTTGATTTCTGAAAATGCAGAAGTTATTATTACAACAACTACAAGCACAGCCTATAAAATCTTGTTAGAAAAGTTTGCAAAAAAATGTCTTTATTGCGGAATTTTTCCTATAGACTTTTATTTCTTTTCTAAAAAAACTTGGAATGCGCTCAAGCCAGATATCGCTATTTTAATGGAGGGCGAGCTTTGGCCTGAACATTTGGCTCAAGCAAAAAAGCACAATGCAAAAACATTTTTGATTAATGCAAGAATGTCAGATAAATCTTTTTCGCGCTATTTTAAATTAAGATATTTAGCGAAAAAACTTTTCAATCTTTTAAATTTAATAATTTGTTCAAATGAATTGTCTGCCGAAAACTTTTTAAAGTGCGGTGCAAAAAAAGAAATAGTTAAAATTTCTGGCAATATTAAATTCGATTCTCAACCAGAAAAAGCTCTTAGCAAAGAAGAAATTTCTGCACTGAAAAAAGAATTTGGATTCAATGAAGATTCTCTTGTATTGCTTGGTTCTTCTACTTGGGAAGGCGAAGAAGAAATGCTTTTAGAAGCTCTTGAAAAGATCAGAGCAAAAAATATCGATTGCCGCCTATTGCTGATTCCACGCCACGCAGAACGAAGAAATAGTATACGCGAGATATTAAAAATGTCTTGTTTTTCAGATTCATTTAATTTGCGTAGCGAAAATAAAATCGCAGAAAACTGCATTGTCTATATGGCAGACACTACAGGCGAATTGCGTACTCTTGGTCAAACTGCAGACTTTGCTTTCGTAGGCAAAAGTCTAGACCCAAATGTAGGTGGGCAAACTCCTATCGATTGTGCATATTCAAAAACTGCAATTGTCTGCGGAAAAAATATGACTAATTTTAAAGCAATCTGCAAAATGCTTAAAGACGCCAACGCTGCCCTTTTTGCAAATGATAAAGATGAAGCAATTTCTTATCTAGTCGACCTTGCTAGCGATGAATCTTTGCGAAAAACTCTTGCTACAAATGCAAAAGAGTGTCACACAAAAAACAGAGGTGCAACTCAGCGCACGATAGATTTTATAAATCCTTATTTGTCAAACTAAGCAAAAAGTCTTTACCTGTTGCGCTCTCTGGCAAATTCAAATCTTTCGTAGCTTCGCTCAAAGAAACTATTTTCGCATTGAGCATATCATCAAAATTTTTCACGCCTGTAACTATTGCCATTCTTTCACCAAATCTATTGGCAACTTCTATATTAAGATATCCGCAAGCAAGCACACCTTTGTCTGAATAGATAAGTATCACACCAGCCTTTGACAAAGGTATCTTTGCCGTATTAAATTCGAAAGAGCCTATCAAGATTTTTTCCATATCTAAAGTTCAAAGCAACTAATTAAAATTTTCAAGAAAATTTGTATTATACTTGAAATAAATCAAAGCTTTTTTAGTCTTTTAGATAATTAGGACAACTATGAGAAAATTTTTAACACTTTGCCTCTTTGTAATTACAACATTGTCTCTGAACGTAGCCTGCTCTAGCAGTCGCGAACGTTCGACAGAAACCGCTACTCCGCGTTCAATGATAGGCGTTTTACGCTACACTGGCGGATTCTTTGCCCCCATACACTTTGATGCTCCTTACAAGTATGCACTCTACAATAGCGATGGTCAGTTCTTAGCTTATGTTGACACTTCAAAAATTGTCACAGCAAAGTTAGATAAGTATATCGATGCATTTGTTATCTTACGTGGCTCGCTTACAACTGAAAATGGTGAACATCTTTTTCTCTTAGAAAATATCAATTACAAACGCAACTAGTATATGAGCAATATTATCGACGGTAACGCTATTTCAAAAGAAGTCCAAGAGTCTTTGGCTAAAGAAACTGCAACATTCAAAGGCAGACAACCCTGCGTTGCTTTTATTCGTGTAGGCGAAGATCCAGCCTCGATTTCTTATGTAAATAAAAAGCAAAAAATTGCGGAGTCTGTTGGCATAAAAAGTTGTTTAAAACTATTTCCAGAATCTGTACAAGGCGAAGAATTAAACGCTTTCATCGACTCCTTAAATGCAGACGATTCTGTTGACGGAATTTTAATTCAAGCACCACTTCCTAAACATTTAGATGAACAAGAAACTTTTAATAGAGTCTTGCCTTCAAAAGATGTTGATGGATTTAGCACAGCAAATATAGGTCTTTTGTGCCAAGAAAATAAAAAAGCATTCGTAGCTTGTACACCTGCGGGAATCATTGAATTAATCAAGCGTTCAAACACTCCCACCACAGGTAAACACGCAGTCATAATTGGCAGAAGCCTAATCGTAGGCAAACCCCTTGCCCTGCTCTTGATGCAAAAAGGTATCGATGCAACTGTTACCGTTTGCCACTCGAAAAGCGAAAATTTAAAAGAAATTTGCAAAAGTGCAGATATCATTATTGCGGCAGTTGGTCGCCCAAATACTCTTACAGAAGATATGGTCAAAGAAGGCGCTGTTGTTATTGATGTTGGGATCAACAGAGTTCCTGCTCCTGAGAAAAAGACAGGCTACAAATTAGTTGGCGATGTTGATTTTGAAAGTATCGCACCTAAATGCTCGAAGATAACTCCTGTTCCTGGGGGCGTAGGACCAATGACAGTGGCTATGCTTATGGCAAATACAATCAAAGCTTACAAAGCAAAGTTTTAATTTATGTTAATTACATTTTATCCTTCAAAACAACTTGAAGAAATTCTTTACTGCTCAGCAAAAGAATGTGGTCTGAACTCTTCTTACGAAGCCCAGATGCGCCCTGCTGACCCTAGATTTGGAGACTTTCAATCGAACGGTTCGTTGGCATATGCGAAGAAAGAAAAATTAAATCCACGCGAACTCTCACAAAAAATTATTGATACAATTAAGTCTGACAAAAATTTTGATGAAAATTTTGTCGAAATTTCTTTAGCTGGTCCTGGATTTATAAATTTCAAACTCACAGAAAAATATTTGAGCGCTTGGATTAAAAAATTTAATACAAAAGAAAGCCTCAAAGAAGCTGCCTCTGAATTTAATAAAGGCAAAAAAATCATAGTAGATTATCCATCGCCAAACACTGCAAAACAAATGCACGTCGGACATCTACGCCCTATGGTAATCGGCGAAGCTGTTCAAAGACTCTTGCGTTTTTGCGGCGGAAATGTGATTTGCGATAATCACATTGGCGACTGGGGTACAAATTTCGGCATACTAATTTACGCAATCAAAGCTGAAAATTATAAGTTAGATATTGCAAATGAAAATGCTCTTGAAGAATTAGAAGCTCTTTACAAAGTAGGCAGCGGAAAAGCTAAAGAAAGTCAAGAAGCAGCCGACGCTGCGCGTAACGAATTAGTAAAGCTACAATCTGGCGACCCAGAAAACACAAAGCTTTGGGAAGATATTTGTGCAGTAAGCAAATCTTCTTTTGATAAAATGTATCAGATGCTCGGCGTTACTTGCGATATCTGCCTTGGCGAATCTTTTTACAGAGACAAAGTCGACCGCATTTATTCTGAGTTGGAAAGCTTAGGTCTTGCAGAAGAAAGTTTAGGTGCGCTTGTCGTTTTCTTTAAAGATAATCCTCAATTTGAAAAGCAACCATTTATCATTCGCAAAAGTGACGGTGCTTCTAACTATGCATCCACAGACTTAGCTACTATTTTATATAGAGTAGAAAACTTAAATGCAGATGAAATTGTTTACGTTACAGACGGACGTCAACAAGACCACTTTAAACAGTTATTTTTGACAGCAGAAAAATGGTTTGCACTAAAAAATTATAAATTGCCCATTTTAAAACACGTCTGGTTTGGAACTATTCTTGGTGAAGATGGCAAAGCTATCAAAACAAAATCTGGCGAACCTGTAAGACTCAAAAGCTTGATTGAAGAAGGTGTTTCTCGCGCAAGAAAAGTTGTTGAAGAAAAAAATCCAGATATGTCAAAAGATAAAATTGAAAACATCGCACGCGTAGTAGGTATTTCTGCAATGAAATATGCTGACCTAAGTCAAAATAGAACTGGCGATTACACATTTTCTTGGGATAAACTTTTATCTTTTGAAGGCAATACAGCTCCTTATTTGCTATATGCAGTTGCGCGTATTCATTCTATTTTTAGAAAGGCAAATATTTCTCTGAATTCAAAATTTGAAGAGCAAGCAAGCGCTCTTGAAAGCGAACAAGAAATTGCTTTGGCTCGCAAGTTGATTGCTCTGCCCTCTGTATTTGAGCTTACGCTTTCCGAATTGCGTCCGCATCACCTTTGCACTTACTTGTACGAATTAGCAGGCGCATTTTCTGCTTTCTACAACACAAACAAAGTGATTACAGACGACACAGCTCAAATGCAACGACGTCTTTTATTATGCGCAAGAACTCTCACTTTTATGGAAAGTTCTTTGAATCTTTTAGGCATTGAAACTTTGGAAAAAATGTAATGAAAATCAGCACCAAAACAGGCGATTTAGGCGAAACCTCATTGCTCTTTAATAGACGCGTGAAAAAAAATACTTTGCGCGTTGCTTGTTATGGTAGCATAGATGAATTCTCTGCATACTTAGGATTGGCACGATGCTTAGCTGATGCGAATACGAAAGAATTGATTTTAAAAATTCAAAAAACTCTTGTTCGTATAATGACAGAGTTAGCTTGTCATTCTGACGACTACGAAAAACTTTCTTCTTTAAAAATTCATCTGCTAGATGAAAAAGATTTGGATTTAATTGAATCTAAAATCAAAGAAATCGAAAGTAGCGGAAAGTGCTTTAGCAAATGGACTCAAAGCGGCGAGAATCTTTTGCAAACTTATTTAGATATTGCTCGAACTCAATGCCGACGCGCAGAGCGCAAAATTATCACTCTTACAGAAAATGAATCTGTTCGCGAACTGCTTATTAAATATCTTAATAGACTCAGCGATTTATTGTATCTTCTCGAGACAACTACTTAGTCTTGCGTATATTTTTTTAGATAAATAAAGCTGGAATAGTTAGAAATCGAATTGGAAAATACATTCTTAAACTAGAATCAAAGCACGTAGTGCGCCTATTTCGAACTTTAAAAAGTGCGGCTATTTCGAACTTTAAAAACGTTTCTTAAGTAAAGCTTCAAGAACATTCGCAGGTACAAAATCTTTCACGCGATCTGCATCAAAGTGTGAAACTTGCTTTATCAAGCTTGAGCTAGTGAAAAAATAAAGATGCGATGGCATCAAAAATATAGTTTCAATATCTTCACTTAAGTGCCTATTCATTTGCGCGAGCTGGAACTCGTACTCAAAATCTGATATCGCACGAAGCCCACGTATCAAAGCACACGCGTTATGTCTTTTTGCAAAATCAACTGTCAACCCTTCCATTATTTTAAGTTCAACATTTGGCATATCTTTGATGTTTTCGCTTATCAATTCTATGCGCTCTTCCATGCTGAACAGGCACTGCTTGCTCACGTTCTTTGCCAAGGACACTATCACTTTATCAAAAATAGTAGATGCTCTTTTTAAGACATCCATGTGCCCCAAAGTTACGGGATCAAAAGACCCAGGATATACTGCAATTCTCATAGCTATATTTTTATTGTAATAATTTTTTATAAAGTTAAGTTAACAGATATTAAATTTCTATCAACTTTTTAAATGAATATTCCAAATTTTATCACAACAATCAGAGTAATCTTGAGCTTTTGCGTTGCTATCTTGCTTTGTTTTAATGGCAACTACATTGCAACTATTGCTTTTGTTCTATTTTTTATAGCAGCAATCTCTGATATGTTAGATGGCTATGTCGCAAGAAAATACGGACAAATTACCAACATCGGCAAATTTATGGACGCCCTCAGTGACAAAATTATGGTGATTGGTTTGCTCTTTATTATGATTGGTTTAAATCAATTCAAAGAATGGAATTTGTTCATTGCTTTTTGTGCTTTGATTACTGTTTCTAGGGAATTTTTTGTCAGTGGAATCAGAATGCTCGCCGCAAAAGAAAATGTTGTTCTCGCAGCTGAAAAACTTGGAAAGTTCAAAGCAATCTTTCAAATGGTCGGTCTTGGTGCTATCGTGTTTACCTATGCAATCGAAACAGATTTCAATCTTCAAGACACTGTTTTTTATACTCTGATTTTTAATCTAGGTATAATTTGTTTAGCTATTTCTACACTCCTTGCCGCTATCTCTGGCATTAGTTACGCAATTAAGTATTCTTACCTCCTAAAAACAAATGACGATAAGAGAGAAATATTATAACTGGGCTCAATTCATCCCCTCTAACATTGCAGTCAACACTGCAAAGCTGGGTCCCATCGGGAATCTCAAAGCCGCAGGAACTTTTGGTAGTATTGCAGGTCTTTTGTTTTTCACCGTTTTCCTCTACAACACTACAACTTTTAGTTTGATACTAAGCTGTGCAATCCTAGCTTACATCGCTATCGGAGTCTGCGACAGAGCCGAAATCTGCCTCGATCAAAAGGACCCAAACTGCATAATTTTAGACGAATTTGTTGCTATGCCCATTTGCTTTATTGGTATCAACATTTCCACCCAGTCAAATGTTTGGATATTAATGATTCTCGCTTTTGCCTTTTTCAGATTCTTCGACATCATTAAACCACTCGGAATTAAAAACCTCCAAAACCTCGAAGGCGGTCTCGGTTGTGTCGCCGACGACATCGCAGCCGCTATCGCCACCTGTATGCTATTACACATATACCTAATGTGTAGCACCTAGACGAGACTAATACGATAACAAACAAAAGGCTTTGCCTTTCCGAAACCAGCAAGGGCTCCTCGCCCTTGCAACCCCGCCAGAGCAGTGGCTCTGGACTGACGGAGCTTCGCTCCTTCTTGACGAACTGCAAGTGCAGACTGGTGGTCGCTACTGGCTGAGAGTCTCATCACTTGAATTTGGGATTATATTTTTGTAAAAAGATTTTTTGCAAAAATATAATAACCTCAAATTCAAGCGCGCATCAAATAAAAGCACGAAGTGCAAAGAAGACTGATACGCATTGCTTACAGCAATCGCTAACGCGTTTTTAACGAGATACATTTATTAAAGTTTTAAAGAGGCGTGCTTCGCTCTTTGATTCTAGTTTAAGAATGTGTATTTCATTCTCGTACTAATTAATAGAGATT
>JGI994J12354_10002581_pt1 | contig 17497 bp, 19 predicted proteins | sample IntmicLarv3ML3BL_FD_12354 | JGI IMG/M metagenome (IMG submission 12354) | reverse complement strand
TGTAAAAAACTTTCAATAAACAATTCTGTTTCTTGCTTGCTTTCTGGTCATTTATCGCTAACAAAGAAGTTAATATCAACTTCCAACACGTTAGCAATTGCTAAAATTGTTTTTAGTGAAGGGTTAGCACAATTAATTTCTAATTTCCCTATCATATTTGTATATATATTAACTAACTCTGCTAATCGACTTTGAGTGTACCCTTTCTTTTCTCGTGCTCGCTTAATTCGTGCCCCTATCAATATATTATTAATATTATATCTGTCCAAAATATCCCTCCTTTTGTAAAGCGCATAGCAAGTTCATGTCCAACTTTATTTGCAGTTTCTGGTTCTATTTCTCCAGGTTTAAACGCCTGTCTCAGATGGTATGCTATAATATCATTTTTCTTTTACTCGCGCCCAGTACTGTAAGCATATTCTTTTTTTGATAATAAGAATTCCATGTCTGCTGTACGCATGTCACATTCATGGCTTGTTATCAATTCGCTTAGTAAGGGTTTGGGAGATAGTTTTATTCTTGTTAGTGTGTAAAGGTGTTAATCGAGTTGTTGCCAGTGACACTTCTCCTTTCTCAAAAAAATAAAAGAGTCCCTCAGAGACTCTTTTATTTTTTGTAAATCATATATTATCTAGTATTATAAAGTGTCTAATTTTCTCATAATACTATTAGCTTGACTCCAAAGTTTATCATAGTTGTTTTGTAAATCCCTTATATCATCTTCAAATATGCTACGAGTTTCGTTAGCACGTTTTGCTACTTGATTTAGGTTATTTGTTGCATTTCTAAGTAAACGATTAAGTTCCTTTACATCAGAAAAATCAAGATGAATAATATATCCATCAAGAACCATCTTACGGATATAGGCTTCCCGATTTTTAATATTTCCTTCGGAAATTCTACTTTGCATTTCTATATTTTCCTGTTCGGTTAATCTAAAATGAATATCAATATTGCGTTTACGGTTCTGTATATGATTCTCCCCTATCTAGTTTAATAAACTCATTTCAAAGTACTTTTTAATGTTACGACTCTTTAGTATCTTTATTTTTTACATTCCTTAAAATTCTACTTACTGTAGACCTACTCAAATCAGTTTGTTTTGCAATGTCATTAATCTTAATTCCTTTATTGTAAAGTAATTCTACTATCATATGTTTCTCGTTTTGTTTAGAAGGTCTACCTCCCTTGCGCCCTCTGGCTAGGGCAGCCTTTAAACCTTCCTTGGTTCGCTGTGAAGTTAAATCTCTCTCAAATTGTGCAAGACCACCAAAAATAGTAAACATCAACTTTCCTTGTGGTGTTGTGGTGTTGAGCCAACTTTCATTAACAGACTTAATATCTGCCCCTTTTTCTTGAATTTTGTCAACGATATCGAATAAGTCTTTAGAACTTCTACTTAATCTGGTTAATTCTGTTGTGATAACTGTATCGCCAGCTTTTAATTCATTAATCATAGTATTCAAGGCTGGTCTATCTCTTTTGGTGCCTGTTATTTTTTCTCTATAAATATTGCGACAATCAACACCTGCTTCTTCTAAAATATTTATTTGTCTATCTATAGACTGATCTAATGTACTTACTCTTACGTAACCAACTAACATAGACTCATTACTCCTTTAAATTTTAAAATATATTTAATTTACATTGTATCAAAAACATGTCATAAATCAAATAGAATTTGATACGTTTTATGATACAAGAAAATAGTAAATTAACCTACAAAAATTCACATCTAAAAATACGTGTCAAAAATGACCGTTTTTGACCCTTGTTTTAAGTAGGATTAACTTCAGAACTAAACATCTAAAATATCTGATTATCCTCTTAAATTTTGGACAAAAAAATAGAGTCTGTAGACTCCATTTTTGCTATTTCTTTTTTAATTTCCTTATAATCCTATTTCTTCTTTAATAATAGTTATTGTAGACTTGTCAAGGCCTGTTATCCTTGAAATGAAATCTATGCTTGAACCTGCTTTTAAGGCTTCTTTAGCTATTTCCATATCCCTTTCTATTTTTCCCTGCTCCAGTCCTTGCTCTAGTCCTTGTTTTATTCCTTCTTTTTTAGCGCCCTCTATGCGTGAAATTTCATCACGCCTGGCTTTTAGTGTTGCTTCGTAAATTTTTCTTGTATTTTCATCTTGACTTAAATGTGCTAATTCTTCATATGCTTTTTGTAATTCAGGGCTTTTTTCTGCTAACAACTCGAAGTCCTCCTTAGTCTCGGATTTTAAAAATTTTAACCAATTCATTAAATTAGTATTTTCATCACTACTTGGAAGTTTTGGTAATTCTAGTGTGTGTATTTCTAGTTTTTCTGAAAATTGTGTTTGTGTATTTTTGTCATATAAGGTGAATGCATTATGATAAACATCATTTTCTTTTATGAGTTTGAAGTCCAGAATAGCTATGCTTACTACCTTTTTAATTTGACTGTAGGGTTCGCCTTTGTTAATTTGCTCAGTTATCATCTTGGAAGTGTAGAATATAAGGCGCTCCTTGAACTCTGGTACAGGAAGAATCTGGACCTCTACATCTATTATCTGACCTGATTTTGTATGGACTTTCACATCTAAAATTCCCAGTTTATCATCTTTTGATTCAACTTTTAGATTTGTGTCTGATATTTTTATACTTTCATATTCATCTGATGAATCGTTGAGTACAGACTTAATAAACGATGATAATATATCTGTATTTTTAGGACTGCCGAAAATCGCTTTAAATATTATGTCCACTAAGGGATTTAAAAGTTCCTCATTTTTCATTTGTTTAGCTCCTTAATTTCGTTACTTCCGTATACAGTTCTTCATGTTTGATACTATTTTAATTGTATTCCAAATAAATATTTTTATCAAGCTTTCATAACAATAAAAAGACTACTATACGTCAACAGTGAATTGGTGAAAAATTCCCAACTCTAATTTTAAATAATAATATCCTTTGTTTTTTTGAGGGCGGTTTTATTGCCAAATATATCTCTGCTTTTTTCAGCATTTTTTTCTAGCGTTTCTAAAATAGAGGGTTTTTCTTTGGCACTAGCAGCAGCTATATCAGATAATCGTGAAACCTCATTTGTTTTAGTATTATCAGTTTTTTTATTGATGTATAAGCTATATCAGAAGTTTTATTATTTGCGTTATTGATAGGTTCATGCGTAACATCTGTCTGACTTCCCATGTTTAATATGGAATCTAACTCTGCTAATCTCGCAGATTTTTCAGCAAGTTCGGCTGCTAATGGAAATGGTTTTTCTAGTTCTATCTTAACATTTTCGACTTGATTATAGAGGTTTTCTAACTCTAACTCCGAAGAGTGAAGTTTTTCTGGAATTTTTTCAAGAGCGTTATTAATATGACTAATATTTCCATGATGGTCAGTGCCAAGATCTATTGTGTACGTTATACTATTTTTTAAATGGCACTTAACTGAAGAAATACTGTCGAAAGATATGAATATTTCAAAGCCACAATAAGAGCCTATTTTCATTGGCTGTTTATGTTTAATTTCTTTTGAGACCATTATTAAAGCATCTCCAACTTCTCCAGGTTTAATATAGAGCTTTCCCATAATCTCCATAGGCGACATGCCATCTTTAACTTTGTTGGTACTTGTATTTAATTTCTCTATGTCAAGTTTAAGGATTTCAATATACACTTTCATTTCTTTAATTTGCTTCGGAAATTTAGCCAGCAAATTATCTTGTAGTCGGTAGCGCTGATTTTGATGTTCAGATTTTAATAGTTTCAATTTAGAAACATCCATGTCAAGATTCATTTTTTCTTTAATAAGAGGATTTCCAGCACATAATGCTTTTATTTCTCCATAGGAAAGAGCATCATCAGCATCTTCATAAGAACGTTCAGATGATTTTGAGGTCATTATTTGACTGATAAATTCTTGCTTTTTCTCTAATGTCTGAAACAGGTATGAATCAAATATAGCTTCTGTAACATATCTATAAATATTGACTTCAGGATTTAGGTTGCCTTGACGAATTATACGACCAGCTTGCGATCTTCGGTTTCATCGTTCAAGGTATTTACGTCAAGTTCTTCAATTCCAACGAGTTTTCTTAGCTTGTTCAACTTGGAAATTTGCTTTTTGTCCAATTTGAATTTACTTAGTATGTCAGTTATCGTATCGTTATCTGTAGTGTGTACAAGCCTATGCATACGTTCAGAGAGAATAATTAGGTTTGAGTATTCATCTGTACCACCACAGGATTTCATCTTTTTATGGTGGCAGTGAATATCGTCAATTTCAAGAGTGTAAGCAGATATACCGCACTTCCCACGCTGGGCAACGTATAGGGAAATTCGGTTGTCATTGTATTCGGCAGTTTTACCGATTACAGGATTTCTAATAAGGCTGTGAATCATGGATATATTTTGCAATGCTACTGATTGACTGTTTCGAGTTTTTAAACCATTTTTATAACCGTCTGCCACTGGAATATAATCAATATGCAAGTGTGGCGTTTTTTCGTCTAAGTGAAGTACCGAATTAAACACGTAGAAATTAGGATTACGCTCTGAAAAACCTCTGGCGTACTCGTCTAATATCTTGGTCGCAAGTTCCCCATCGGCAGAACCGACGACACAAGTATTTTTATCTCCGATACCAACCACTATTTCGTAAAATGACATCTCTTTATTTGATGAAGTGGCAACGGTATCTTGGTTGGCATTTCCAAAAAGATGGGTATAGTAATTGGCAATTTTTCTATCTGCACGTTTTTGTTTTTCGTTATAATTCTCTAACGCTTGCCCAAAACATTTTTGGTATGCAATTTTTAAACTCTCCTTGGCGTAGTAAATATTATTGGGAGTTTTACTTTCATCAACATTTTTATAAATATGATTTCTGTTATTGTGATTTATTGAGCCTTTGCCTCTGACGTGTGATATTTTTCTACTTGGCATTTATGTAACCTCCTAGACTTTAGATTTCGGTTGTTGTCTTGATTTTTCATGTGCTGTAGTCACATAAGCCGTCTGCAAGACCCACTCCACTTTTGATGCGTAGTGTCAAAGGTGATAAGGAGTTACTTTTGTAAAAAGTAACAAAACTTGCAACACGGATATGAGTACAGGTTTTGAGGTTTTGATTGCGACGACGGTCACTGGTTTTAAATTTAGTTTTTATTCTCGTCGAATTTAATGTTATTGATTTAAGTATCGCTTGTGAATTTATTGATGCTAGAATTTGTTATTTTGATTTGGTTGCGTTTGTTGATTTTGTAATGAAGTATCTTTGGTAGTTTCGTTAATCTTGCGTTTTACCCAATTTGAAAATCCTGTATCACCAAAACCATTTTGCAAGATTTCAAATAGCTTCAGCTTGGTGCCATCAATTTCTTTTGAAATTGCATTTAACTCTTGTTTAGATTTCTCAACTGACTGCTGTTTCTTTTCCTTGCTCTGCAAAAGTTTGTCTAGTTTGGTTTGTAATTTCTCTGCTTGCTCTTTTTTGCTCTTATCCATATGGGTGTCCTCCGTTTTTGAGTTTTTAATTTTTGGCATAATTAAAACCACCTTTAGCGTTTAAGAGCATAAGGTGGTTTATTTGCAGTTGATACACAATATCATATAGTATTTTGATATTTCTTTTGTGGTGTGTATTTTCGTGGTGGGGTCTTGCCCTCGGCTATGGCAACTGCTATTTTCTCATTTTGCTTCTCGGCATACTTTGCCCTACGCATTGCTAAAATTTCTTCATAGTTGCCACTAGCTTTTTCTTTATCACGATACTTACGATTTTTTTCACGTTGCTTTTTTAGTTGGAGTTCTCTTTTTTCAAGGGCAATTTTTGCTTCTTCCTCTGCTTTAATTTGCAATTTTACAATTTCTCTTTCTGTAAGTGGCGCTTCAATACTAGGGGGGATAAAATTGCCTACAAAGTTTAGGTGAACGTCCACACGTCGCTCTCGTATGCCTGTACTTTTATCTGCTTCATGTACAACGATTTTTTCAATAAAGCTGTTTACCATCTCGACAGATAGTTCATCAATCTCTGTATACCTCTGTACAATTTCAATAAACTTATCTGTTTTTTCTACATCCGCTCTCCATGTGTCTATTTCAGTTTGAAGTTGTGGTATACATTCTTCAAGAGTGGTCCGCTCTTGGTCGTATTCTGCAAATAGCCTATTAAAATGTTTTTTAATTTTGCCTGTAGCAAATATTTCATACAGTTTTTTGATTAAGGTATCTAGGCTGGTATCAAGAGAAAGAATAAACTTTTTTAATTAATTTAAAAAAATCCTTAAATCGCCAAACAACTTCAAATCTATCTTTGGAATAGACAATGACTTCTTTTACAAGCTCGTTAATTATATTTTGGTCGAGAGTTATACTTTCTTTATTTTTGATGAAGTGTTCTAAAATAGAAATATTTCTAGCTTCCACTATAGAATTATCTTCAATACAGTTAATAGCCTGTATCTGTTGGTTGATTTTATTAAGTTCGGCATTAAGTTCAGCCTGTTTATCTTCATAAGCTATTCGGCTGATTTTTTCATCAAGATAATTCTCATAATTTATGACCTGAACTTTTTTTAAACTGCTTAAAGACTTTTTAAGTTTGGTAATCTTTTTTTTGCAAAGTTCTGCTTGCTTCTTTTGCGTTTCATACATGATTTTTTTCATCATCGCTCTGTCAATGGCAAGCTTTATATAGTCATTAAGTTTGCCAGCAATAATATTTTCAATTTCTTTACTCATAGGCAATAGCATGATTGCATTTGTCAGAATATCCTACTTTACCGTTTCCACAAATATATTTCGATGATTTAGAGTAGTAATATGTCATACTGTAACCACAGTGAGCGCATTTTACTTTACGCATAAATAATAATTGTTTCCGCATGGTAGTTTTGTGATTTTGTACATGCCCACTTATTTTGTGAAATTTTTTAAAATTGCCTTTAATACACGTTTGAGCCTTTTCATAAATGTCCGTGGTGACGATTGGTTCATGGGTGTTGTCAACGACAATGTGTTCTTATTCTGGTAAAAATTTAAGTTTTTTATAACCTACTTCCTTCACTGTTTTTTTTGCACTCACAAGCTTGCCTGTGTACTCGATGTTCTATCTCTATAGGCGTATAGCCATCTGCCAGCAATTCAAAAATGTGCAGGACAACCTTTGAGCTTTCCTCATCAATTACAAGCTTTCGCTTGCTACCAATATTGTCAATTTTGTAGCCGTACAGAGGTTTAGAGCCAACAAAATGCCCATTCTTTATACGTGAATATTTGATTTATAGAAACACCTTGTAACTTCCGCTCAAAAATCTGTTTAACTATTTTCGCCCCCACTTCGTCAACCACTAGGTAATGTTAAAATATCCATAAGGCGGTTTTGGAGCAAGATAATAACCTTTTCTGCACATTGAATTCAAAGCGGAGCTAACCTTTATTGACGTATCCATGATGTAGGCGTAATTCATAACGCTTCTTATCTCTGCCAGTTTTACCCTATAGCTGAACTAAAGTTCAACTTTAGGTTAATTTTTATAAAAAAAGAAGTTAGAAAATAGGTCAAACTCCATCCTCTTTAAGACTATTTTTTGTTCCAGTCCATCTCAGGTCTCGTTACCAAATCCCTTTCCTTTTTCTCTGGTAGTAATTATCAAAAAATTTAAGGAAAACTCTATTTAAAAGACACTATCCCAAGTGTAGAGCGAAAGAAATAAGTGTTTCGAAGTTAGCTAGATTATGTGATATAATAGTGATAAAAGGATGTTATATATTGAGCACTGAAGAACTCAAGAAAATATCTAAACCACATAATATCAGGATAAAGGAACTTTTGGGAAATGAAGATATATTTTACAGATTACTACAAGGTTGGGTTAAAAATATAGATAGAGAAATGCTTAGGAGAAATAACACACAGTATATACTTCCCGACTTTGGAGAGAAAGTAACTGATCTTGTCTATGAGGGAAATATAAAAGGTCAAAAGGCGATGTTTTATGTACTCTTAGAACCTATTTAAGATCTTTTGTTTACATTAGATTTCAACTTGTTTTTTCTTCTCCAAAGATAATTTATAGCTAATATTGAGAAAATTTTACATGAAAAATAACTAGATAATGGAATGGATATGAAGAAGATTTTAAACAGGCTTTTAGAAAGAAAGGGTAGACAAGCCTATGATTTTTAGACAACGCTTGAAGTATTTCAGAAACGAAAAAGATGAAAAAGGCTACGCAGAGATTACAACGAGGTCACTTAGCAATATTGGCTTTGTTTGATGATGCAGATCAAGATAAGCTACTGGTGTGTTCATTAGACTTCGTGGTATCTGCTAAGCATGAGAGAAAGTAACGTTTATCATAGGGGTGGGGGATTTATATGCAAATTTTAGATCAAATAGTATCATTCTTTATCCCAACAATTATAGGTATTATAGGTGTTTCAAGTACAGTAATTATTTATGTGAAAAAGTATATGCAATTCGCTAAGCTAAAGATACCACAGTCACTGATTAAACTATCTTTGAAAGATTTTAATGGTCAGATGGTAGAGATTATTTGGCTGCTCAGCATGATATTCATTTTTTTTAATTCTACAAACAATATTGGTATCCGAAACACATCAGACCTGCTTGGGGAATTAGGACCTACTAATTTGAGAGTTTCTCTAGGCAATGAAATCAATCTTACAAATATAGAAGAGAACACAGTAATTCAAGTTCTAGTGGATGATATAGTTATACCTATGGTTGTTAATGAGAATAAAGAAATTTTTATTGTTAACAATGATTTACCTATTCAGATTACTAGAAATAGTAATATTAAGTATTATCTTACTATAAATTACACACACCCAGACGTGAAGGTATTCAAAGTTCATGTCGATGAGAGTGTTCTTAGTATTCAGCTATTCATATGGGAGAGGTATCTAGAACCAAGCAGTGTACTACCTATATTTTTGAGTTTATTCTCACTGATAATGTTAGCCTTATTCCTCTTCGAAATTAATAAAATAGTAGATTCGTTGAAAGATGAAGGATTCATTAATACCATTGCAGTACCTTTTGTTGTACTTACACTTTATTATTTGTTTATATCTACTCTTTTAGAAGTGGCTGTAGAATTAGTTCTAGTGATAGGCTTCATTTTATCCTCATTAGCATTAAGGAAACTTAGAAAAAAAGTGATGAATATCTCATCTGATTTCTTCATCTTGGACAGTGAGTATGTCGCTGTGATGGAAAGTTTTGATAAGAAATGGATATGTTTTAAATATTCTCCTTTGAATCATGTCAGCGATACAATCGAGATACACATTGACAGCTTCTACCTCAAAGAAATTATCTTCGACCATAAATTAAATAAACTTACAGACAAATGTAAAGTAGTTTACAAGTAATCCGTAAATAAGAACCGCAACCGTGTCAAACACTTGTACCTAATACAGGATTGTATGTTTAGAAATTTTATCATCAATATGTTGAAATCTCTTTTATATTGAGGGATAGACTTATCTTATTCATTGATTCTAGTGACGAAGTTAGTTACTACACACAAAGGAGGTACAAATGTTTGGCATAGATAATCTGAAATAACCTCAAGGTGGAAATGTTATCTCAATATTTAAGAATTTTTTATTTGTTTCAAAACAGTGGTAAAAAATATCAACCCCTTTTATTCACATGTTTTTACTATATCACATATCTAACTTTTGGGGTGCAGTTCAGTTTGTGGATAGGAGGTTCATATTTTACGCTTACTCATAAAGGCCTCAACTAATAGTAATCACTACCATCAAAATGGATCGTGATTACTATTTCGGAATTTTATTCTGTGCGTAGTAGTAAATTTAAGTCAATATTGCGAAGTCTTGATAAAATCACGATAGAAGAAAAGCACATAATAGTTATAGATATCAATATTATCGTAGTAGCCAATTCAAAACTAAAGGTAGACTCTACTCCAAGTAGTAAATAAAATAAACCACTTATAACTAAGTACACGAAACTTGTAGCGAATACACCTACGATGAGCCCTAAAATCACGCTCTCAATAACTATTATACTAGTGAGTGTCTTATTTGTCGCACCATTAACTTTTAATATACCAAATTCTCTTTCTCTTTCAGAGAATATAATCATGCTAATAGTCGACATTAGAACAATAAATGAGAATATAGATAACATCGATATATATGCAAACAAGTTAATTTGTTGAGCAAGTGTAGTATTTAAAGCAAAAAGCAGTTCATTTAGATCAATTATAATAAGATTTGGAATCTCATGAAATTTCTCTATTTCGCTCTCAAAATAGACATCATCTATATCTAGATAATAGATCAACCCATTATTTTCCATCCAATCAATAGAACTGGCCGTCATAATGTCCGAGGTGTTAAGGATAGAATGTTCTCTTACCCCAATCACCGTAAAAACTTTATATTCTCCATCTATCTCCAGGATGATGCTGTCAGAAGGGAATATAGAAAGCTCCTCTGCAAGTGAACGGCTAATAATGATAGTACTGTCATTGTTAGAGTTACTAAAATTATTTCCATACCGAATATCGAAAATAGGGATATATTGAATAAAATCTAATATTTCCATCGTTACTACTGCTGTTTCTGTTATTGCTTGTAAATTAACAGAACTAATATAAACCTGCACACTCTGTGAACTAAAGGCATTACGGATGTTGTTAGATTGCTCCACAACAGCTCGTAACTCAGATTCACTATCAGTGGATAAATGTATAATAGCATTGTATCCACTTTGAACTTGTATTGCACTTGCTATGGTTGGCAAAATTTCCCTACGCATGTTAATTATTACCCCAAGGGAAATCATCCCTATAAACATCATAATTAGTGCCAAAGAAAATTTTTTTCTCTGGTTTCCGATATTTCTGAAGGCATATGACATCACAAGATTTTTGCTTATTCGCACTTTTGAAATTATAGTTAACATAAGTTTACACAGGTAGTAGAGTAGTATTCCAAAAAGGAATACGCCTACTGTTATAGCCAAACCAGCAATTGAGTTTATGTACATGGAAAGTACAAAGCCTATGAACAAGACTATAATAAAAATAGGGAACCCCAGTTTAACCAGCCCTACTTTAGACGTTTGTTGTTCCCTCAAAATCGCATTTACATTTATTCTGTCCATTACAATGATAGGAATAATGGTAAATACAATTATGATTGCAGCACTTAGTAAAAAGACGTTGAGAATCAAACTACTAATTACACTTATGGGCAGCGTCCCAATACCAACATCAAAAACAAGTCTGTTAACGGTAGAGCCTAGTAACAAACCTATAATAGCTCCTATTATATTCCCTAAAATAGTATAGGATAATACTTCAAATACAATAGACATGACCATTGTACCTTTTTTCATCCCAACAATTTTAAGTATACAAATTTCAGTTCTTCTATTTAGTATAGAGGAAAACATTATAGCTACTAAAACTATCCCAGATACTATAAACGTGATAAATGCAATCGCTAATAGCATAAGATTGATAGAGCTTATTTCTGAGATCATGTTTTCTCTAGTCTGTTCTAAAGTCCTTATTTGTGCATCTGGAAACAAATTCTCCATGGCTGCGTAGACAGATTCTATACTTTCTTCATTATCAAGAGCGATAAAAACTCGATTAAAATATCTTTCTGTAAAAACATCTAATAACTCATTGCTCACATACATATAACCAAAAATATTCATGTCATAGTCTGTAGATGTCAGATGGCTTTTTTCGTCGATATCCAAGATCGTCATCGTATGTGATGTTCCATGAAGTCTATTAAAAACCTCTACTTTTTCACCTACCGCAACATTTAATCTACTAGAGATATTGTTACTTAGTATTACATTATTAGAATCAAGTGATTGAATATTTAACGGGCTGATCCCTTTAGTATATATGGGGTAGTTATTGGGATCTATAAATCTAACAACAGCTAGTGTTGTTCTACCATTTGCAGTTATGCTTATTTGCTCCCAGAGTGAAAGCGTATAGATAAAATTTTCTTGTATAGATAGTCGATGTAACTGGTATTCTTGGTCAGGTGTAATCGCTTGATTTATTACAATCCCGATATCTCCACCATTCAAAACTCTAAGGTTATTATCTACGTACTGCATGTTGAACATATGTATTAACTGTACAATCAAGATTGTACTAACTCCTATGGCAATACTCAACACGCTAAAAAATGCAAAGAATTTATTTGCTAGTATATTTTTAAAACTGTATTTACATATAAAGTTCCATTTTTCCCTCATTCAATCTCCATACCTTATCTCTAAATATCTTTTTTAATAATACTTTTCACTTCCTCAATCTCACCCCTATCGTTTAAGTTGAGAGTTCTGTTTGTTTGATTAGCCACATCATCATCATGTGTTACCATAACAATTGCGACATTCTCACTGCGTAAGAAATTTTGAAAAGTATCAAGTACTAATTTAGCACTAATTGCGTCCAAAGCTCCTGTGGGCTCATCTGCTAATAGCAACCTTGGTGACGTACTTAATGCTCTTGCAATCGCAACTCGTTGCTGCTCTCCTCCTGATAGTTGCCTTGGGTATTCTCGTACTTTTTTACTGAGTCCCATTACATCTAATAATTCGAGTGCTCTTTTTTTGGTATTCATACGCTTTTTACTGAAAAACAGAGGTACTTCAACATTTTCTAAAGCTGTCAATGTAGGCAAAAGATTAAAAGACTGAAATACAATGCCGATATTCTCATTGCGAAAAGACGTTAGTTTATCCCCCCTATACTCATTCACATTTTCACCATTAAGGATAATTTCTCCACTGGTTGGCGTGTCTAGAGCTGCAATTAAACTCAAAAGCGTACTCTTTCCGCTACCACTACGACCTTTAATCGCTACATACTCTTTTGTACCGATTGTTAAGTTAATATTTTTTAAAATTTCAATTTCCTTACCGCTTGTTTTTACTACTTTTTTCACATTTCTAACTTGCAATATGTCCATATGTACCACTTTCTTTACAATAATGTTATTTTAAGTTCTTATCAGCAACCCAAAATTGAGTTTGCTGTTTCATTCCAAAACGAATGTACAGTATCACTAGCAGTACGACTGCGGTACAAATCACTCCACCTTCTGCTCCGAACTCTCCTCCTGTTACCCATAATGGACCTGTAATTTCCATGTCTATGATAGAGAAAACTTCTACGCCACTAACATTGATACCAAAAATATTTCCAAGAGTAAAATTCCAAGTGAAATGAGCAGCAATTGATGCCCATATGCTTCCTGTCTTTATAAACAAGTAGGCCAACATTACACCAATTAATATAATATTTATCACCGACAGTATAGTTATACTCGCATTAAAAATATGGAACGCACCAAAAATTAGAGAAGTCAGTATTACAGCACTCCATTTACTATAATTCTCTTTCAAAGAAGTCATCAACACTCCTCTAAATAAGACTTCTTCAAACACACCTACATAGATATAAAGTAATAATCCCGAAAGAAATGCGCTATGTCCCAAATTGGATAGGTTGACCCCGTTTAATACTATCCATCCCATCGATAGCATTATCACTACTATAATGATTATTGCGACTATACCTAGACCAGCCCCTAGGCATAAATGCCTTATAAAATAGTTACGATACATACCTATGGCTTCAAAAGACTTCCCATAGAAAATGCGAGCTATTGATAATGCGACTAAAGTTAGTGCAATGTATACTATCGAAAAATTCAATGGCGAAGTCATATCTATGACACCACTACCTGTTACAAGTGCGATCATGAGTCCCATTATTATATATATAATAGGTACTGATAGAAGGGCAACCCCAACAATGAACCAAGATTTCGCTTTGCTTGAATTATGTTTAAACATTCATTCCCCCTATATCTATGCGTTAATCTTTTTTCTGCTAATATATAGTCTAAAAAGTTTACTGAGTAAGAGCATCTTATAAATTATCGGAACCAGTATGATCAAGGAGCTACTCAAGCTCATTGCAAACTCAAAGATATTTGATGATGCGAGTATCCTCTCAATAATTCTTACGGTACCATCAGCTACTGCTTCAAAATTTAAAGTTAATTGCACAACAAGTACTGTACCGATGAAAACCATCATTACTGCACCTAATAAATATATAATCATATATGTATATAGGGCTTTCAACATCTTTGGACTGAGATTAACCTGAACATCTATTCTGAATTTTCTTTCATTTTTTATATTTGTATAAAGGCTTTTTATTGCTTCAAAAACACGTTGATGTATATTTATAATACCGAATAAATCAGTTAATATCCAGTAACCATCGTATCTTAGCACAGGATTAAGATTAATGAGAATAGAAAAGAAAATCAATCCTATGGATATTTTAATTACTTCTAAATCAGAAAAAAATAACATTAGGGATAAAAAAGATACCATAATCAATTGAAAATATATGCCTCCAACGTCTGTCACTATCCTTTTCTTTCTGTCAAGCTTCCATGTATTTGATAAATCTGTATAGAAAACTAAACGATATACATACATACCCACACCCAAGTTTCCAACTTTTATACCGTACTTTGAAGTAGCTACAACATGACCTATTTCATGAAATTGAATGTCCCAACAGCCACTGTTGTACCATTAGGATTAACCCGATACAGAACAGCATTTACCACAATATGAGATGTCCCAGCATTGGCGACAATACGCCCCACAATAGTAGCAAGCCCGCTATTGTTAATTGTCAAATTCGCATTAACGTTAAGAGTATGTACCAAAAATTCCTCTGCTTCGATAATCGCACGTTCCGCGGCGATAGGTGTTATTTGATTTTGAATAATGTCTGCATGAGCGATCACTGGATTTAGAACAGATACACTTAAAACTGTAGCCAGTACAAATTTCATTTTTTTCTGTGACAAAAAATCACCTCCATATAGCTATATTTATTAAGGCTAGGCAAATGATACTACCCTCTTATTAATATATAACTTCAATAAGTGACTTTTGGGGACAAACTATTTTTCTAACCAACTACTCGATAATTAATTCATATGCAATATCTAGTAAAATACTGGTATCCAAATGAGCAATCACTTGATAGACAACACCTTCGTGGCTCCACATAATTAAACTTTGAATATCGTTTTCCATTGCATCAAATATAAAAACTTCCACCTCCTCAATTATAACTTTTTGAAACTCCCGTTGTTCATTGTCGACAATCATACCAAGACCATAAGCTGCATCTTTAATTATTAACAAATAATTTCCGTGTGCATCAACATATCTTGTCATGCTACCTAAGTTATCGTGGTGACTATCAATATATTCAAAATCACCTAATATATGATTTCGCTGAACTTCGCCAGAGCCGGCAAATTCAAACGCTACGTGATCTTCTCTTATGCTAATCCATGTGTTGAATAAAAATATTCTTGATGCTTCTACTGCAAGCGCCATTGCTGTGCCTATGATGAACACAGTAGCAAAAGATGCTACAAATTTCATAACTAATTTTCTCTTATATTTCTTTTGTTTCCTCTTTTTTTCTTGTTCAAGTAGTCGAAGAATTTTATCATCAGCGGCGGTATGTGGATACATTGCATTTAGTTCCTCATCGCTCGGAAGTTCTGCTAATTCATTTAAGGCAACATCTTCCACTGCCACCTTTAGGATAGCGTCGAACAATTTATCATTTCTTTTTTTCTTAATTTCATCAGACATAACTACCCCTCTTTTCTTTCTCTGCTTGTTCTAAACTGCGCCTTACACTTTGTTTAGCCCTTTGAAAGCGTTTTTTGATTGCTTCATAATCTACTGATAGTATTTCAGATATCTCTTTTAAGCTAAACTCTTGAAAATAATGAAGAATAAGAACTTCTTTTAATGTTTCTGGAAGCTCATAAACTAATTTTACTACTTCTTCATAGCTTTCATTGTTGACAATGGTTCCTTCCACTGTGGCAGATTCATCCACTATCCCTTCAAGCCACTCTTCTGCGGTCGCAATCTCATCATGTTTTTTCACTTTGTTATAAATAGTTATCGCCTCATTTCTTGCAATGACCGCTATGTATGAGCGTCGTTCTGATTCATTTATCGTGTTTAGCTTGTGGATGTTTTTGATAACCCTTATAAATGTTTCAGAAACAGCATCTTCCACAAGATAGCTATCATGCAATACTTTGGTTGTAACGTGATAAACTAATCCTCTATACTTTGCATAAATCTCTTCTGCTGTCACTTCTGATTCTGTAATTTGTTTCTCCGTAGTTTTTCTAAACAATTTCAAGCTCCCCCCTAATTTTTGGTGATTTAGTGGTGTGGTTAACTTTAGGGATAATAGACCACTTCCGAAACCTAAAACCTAGCTAACTCAAAGTTACAAATGCCTGCAAGCAAAGTAAATCTTAAACAAAAACACTTTCTACGATTGCGGCAATGTTCTGAAACTATTTTGAAGCGTTTGATGAATCCTATCGCATGTTCATTAGGTGTACGTTCGCTGGAGATTATACAGTTCTGCTTTTTATCTTCTTTGCTTAATGGGCTCTTCTTGGTGAGTTTTTAGGCAGTTTTGCATTTCACAGATTCCTCTGTATAGTTTGTATTCTATGTGGCGGGTTGCTAGAATTTTTGCTGGTCGCCTTTAGCTTTGCGTTTTCTGCCTACAATTCTTCTATTTTTGTCACCAACAATGCTACACTGCTATTTGCTCTGCTTGTGCCTTTATGATTTGATTAGTTGCTACCAATGCTTCTTCCGCTAGTTTCTGTGGATCAATATCACGCGAATTGTTTACCAGTGCTTATTAACATCTTCCGTCTTTATTACACCTATAATTATACTTATTTTGACACTATTGTAAAGGGTACGAGGGCTTTCACTTTCAGCATCTAAAACCAAAATTGTTAAAATTGGAAATGGCTTTGATTATTTATCTTGCCATTATGAATACATAGACGGAGTGCTTTTTGCGACCCCCTCTGAAAAAGCTATCTCTGAATTTACAGTGGAGTTAAGTGAGTATATAACTAACTTTAGAGGTTCGCAACAATCGTTAATAGAATCTTTAAACCGAAAACTTATCGGATGGGCAAGCTATCATAAATACACAGGTGCCCATGATGCGTTTTCGTATATTGATACGGTAGTGGATGCCTTTTTATTAAATCTCTGTAGAAGCAAACACAAAAAAGCACCTTTGGAATATTTACAGCAAAAAAGTTTGCACTAAAAACTCTATGACATTTGACAACTTAAAAGAATATCTTTGGAATCAAACTAAGCCAAGTATAACATTATCATATAAGCAACTTGAAAGATTCTTTGACTATGTGCGTAGAAAGTATGGAATATAAAAATTCCTATCTTTTTATTTTATGGTACACAAATTGTGTGAACCGCTATTTACAAGAAGGGGAGCAGTATACATGCAAGCAGTGTCTTAGCTTCCGCTGAGACGGCTTGCAAGGGAGAATCCCCTTGACCCC
>JGI994J12354_10002580_pt1 | contig 17502 bp, 16 predicted proteins | sample IntmicLarv3ML3BL_FD_12354 | JGI IMG/M metagenome (IMG submission 12354) | reverse complement strand
CCCTAATCCCTCACTCATGAGGGACTTGTTCACTTTTGCACCACTGTGTGGCTACGCAGTAGCCTTCCACTACACAGTGTGTGCATCCCGCGGAGCGTTTTGATATAATAGGCGTAATTTCCTATTATATAATAAAGAGTCTGCTTGCAGACTCGCCGCGCCGAGCGCTCTTCCAATTGAGCGAGTGCGCATCCCGCGGAGCGTTTTGATATAATAGGCATAATTTCCTATTATATTAAAAAGAGGCCGACACAGTGTCACCCTCTTTTTAAGTGTCTAAATTTACACGCCACTCTCTATTTGTTCACTAAATCTTTTAATGCTTTACCTGCTTTGAATTTAGGTGCTTTAGAAGCTGCAATTTTCATAGTCTTGCCAGTTTGAGGGTTTCTACCTTCTCTAGCTGCTCTTGATGATACTTCGAAAGTACCAAATCCAACTAATTGAACTTTTCCACCTTTTTTTAATTCGCAAGAAACAACGTCGATAAATGCCTTTAATGCTGCTTCTGCATCTTTCTTAGATAATTTCGCTTCGCCAGCCATAGCTGTGATTAATTCTGTTTTGTTCATGAGTATTCCTCCTAGAATATGTTTTGTTTGGGGCTATACTGCCCTTTGCATTTTAAACTTAGAACGATTATCGTTATAAGTAAAATCACGTTATATTGTCGCATTTGCCCTCTGTAAACCCTACCTTGTATTTATAACATTGTCTTAATACTTTTGTCAAGAGAATACTGAAAAATCGCCTCTTTTTAGTGGTTTTTCACACTTTAAGTTAAACATTATACCCCTTCAACCAGTGCTAATATGCTTTTACTTAGCTCTTTGACCTTTTTATCAGCATCAGCAAGTGAAGTTCCCTTGATACCAAAATAGAATTTAAGCTTTGGTTCTGTCCCTGACGGACGAGCACAAGCCCAGGCATCTTGAGATAATTCATAGTAAAGAACATTAGACTGTGGCAATCCCGTTGGCATGATTTCATTGGTTTGACAATCCACAATTGTATCATTTTGATAATCGCGAACTCGCTCCACTTGATAATCACCAATGCTAGTAGGTGGATTAGTGCGAAGGCTATTCATGATTTCTTTGATTTTCGCCACACCCTCGATACCCTCAAGGGTAATCGCTTGTACGCCGTCTTTGTAGTAGCCATACTTATCATACATGTCCATCATCACATCCCACAAGGTTTTGCCTTGTGTTTTATAATATGCCGCCGCTTCACAAAGTGCCATACTGGCTACGATGGCATCTTTATCACGGGCATGTGTACCAATCAAACAGCCATAACTTTCTTCAAAACCAAATAGATAAGTGCCTTTGCCTGTTTGCTCAAAATTCAAGATTTGTTGTCCGATAAACTTAAATCCAGTTAATACTTCTATCAATCCAACCCCATAGCCTTTGGCAATGGCATCAGCCATATTGGTGGTTACGATAGTTTTAATAAACTCACCATCTGTTGGCAGTCCTTTAAGTGCTTGACGTTGACCGATTTCATAATCCGCCAAGAGACAACCTGACATATTGCCATCTAATTCATGGTATTCACCAGTCTTAGCGTCTCGCACACGAACTCCAAGACGGTCCGCATCAGGGTCTGTTGCCAATACTAAATCCGCACCAATTGCCTTGGCCTGCTCTAAGCCCAATACAAAGGCCTCGTCCGACTCTGGATTTGGGTAACTAACAGTTGGAAAATCGCCATTTGGCAATTCTTGCTCTGGCACTACATGAACCTGCGTAAATCCCAGCTCTTTTAAGACTCTTCGAACTGGCAGATTGCCCGTTCCATGTAGTGGACTGTAAACAATCTTTAGCTCATTTGCCATTTGCTCAATCGCTTCTGGATGCAATACTAATTTCTTTAATTCAGCAATATATAAGTCATCAATATTCTTACCAATAGCTTCATAAAGGCCTTTTTCCTTAGCTACTTTTATATCCATTGTTAAAACATTGCTATAATCGGTTACTTTTGCCACTTCGCCCATAATGCCACTATCATGTGGTGGCGTAATCTGCGCCCCATCTTCCCAATACACTTTATAACCATTGTATTCTGGTGGATTATGGCTCGCCGTAATATTAAGTCCAGCAATACAACCAAGCGTGCGGACTGCAAAAGAGAGCTCTGGCGTTGGACGCAGCGTGTCAAAAACATATGCTTTGATGCCATTAGCCGCTAAACAAAGCGCTGCTTCATTAGCAAATTCACTCGACATATGACGAGAATCATAAGCAATGGCTACTCCTCGTGCGCTCGCCCCTAGCGAGGCAATGTAATTCGCCAAGCCTTGTGTGGTTTTACGAACCACGTAAATATTGATGCGATTAGTTCCCGCTCCAATAATTCCTCTAAGTCCAGCTGTTCCAAACTCTAAATCTTTGTAAAAGCGTTCTTTGATTTCGTTATCATCGTTCTTGATTGCTTCTAGCTCTGCTCTTGTCACATCGTCAAAATAAGAATTATTTAACCACACTTTATATACTTCTTGATATTCCATCTTTTCCCTCCAAGTGGTTGTTGACGGGCGAGTACACCGACTCGTCCCTACAGATGTTATTTTGTGAATTTCTTTAAAAGGTATTCTTTATTATTTTTTTGTGGGTCATCTAGCACTTCATCTAATGCTTGCTTAAGAATAACTCCTAGCTGCTGTCCTTCTTTAATGCCCATCTTTATTAAGTCATTGCCACTAATCGCTAAATCCTTTAACGAAAAACACTGTCCCTCGACTTTGATTTTTTGATAAGTTTTTCGCAAATCTTCATTTGATTTTAGTTTTTCGTCACGGTTCGTTAAACTTTTCCCCATCGTATCGGCATATTGCAAATCCAAAAAATCAGGAAAAATATCGTCACCGATTTTATTAACCGCTCGACGAACACTTCGCTCATCTGCTTGCGGTCTCGTATCATGCCACCTAATCAGACGCAAAACTTTATTAGTTGTATCATTATCAAACTTTAATCTTCTCAAGATATCACAAGCGGTGCGTTCACCCACCCCAGCATGACCTTTGAAATGGTCTACTCCGTGTCCATCTGTAGTTTTCATCTGTGGTTTGCCTACGTCATGTAATAATGCTGCCAATCTTAGCACTCTATCAGCACGAACATTTTCCATTACTTTAATGGTATGTTCACCGACATTTAGCATATGGTGTGGCGTATCTTGCGTAGTCACCATCATCTCATCAAATTCTGGCATGATAACTTTGGTAATTCCTAATGCCCATACATCGTGCCAAAATTCTGGTCGTTGCGACGTAATTAATTTAACCACTTCTACTTGAATTCGCTCAGCACTTATTTGCTTTAATGTTGGTGATAGTTTTGTAATTGCCTTGGCCGTATCTTCATCAATCGCAAATCCTAACTGTGCCGCGAATCTAACTGCTCTTAAAATCCTTAGCGCATCTTCGTCAAAACGCTGGCTTGGATTGCCGACGCAACGTATCACCTGTCGTGAAAGGTCGTCTATGCCACCAAATTTGTCGATTAAGCCCTCTTGGTCATTGTACGCCATTGCATTAATTGTAAAATCACGACGCTGTAAGTCTTGCTCCAAACTCGTCGTGAATTCTACACTATCAGGTCGCCTATGGTCCTCGTACTTGCCGTCAATGCGGTACGTTGTTACTTCGATAGCATCACCGCCAACTAAAACGCTAACCGTTCCATGGGCAATGCCAGTATCGACTGTTCGTGCAAATACTTTTTTGATTTCGCAAGGTTGTGCACTAGTTGTAACATCCCAATCATCAGGATTTCTTCCTAACAGCGAGTCTCTAACACAACCACCAACAATATAGGCCTCATGCCCATGCTTAGTTAGTTGGTCGACAATCAATTTGACGTTGGGCGGTGCTTTGAATTGCATCAAATAATTTTCCTTTCAAGGTAGTTAGTATGCTTTTCCCCAGTAGACCATTTGGTTGGTTGGCTTGCCACAGCAAATACAAGTATCTGCTACTTGTTCTTGCTCAAATGGTATACAACGAGAAGTTGCCGTTGTATCTTCTTTAATTTTCTCTTCACACTCTGCCGAACCGCACCACATCGCTTTGACAAATCCTGGTTTTTCTTCTATCGCTTGCTTAAATTCATCATAAGTAGCCGCACTACTAGTGTGTTCCTCGCGGTGTTTTCTTGCTCGTTCAAACATATCTGTTTGAATGGTTTGCAAAAGTTTAGTTGTTTTATCTGTTAATTCTGACAGTGAAACCGTCATTTTCTCTCTCGTATCGCGTCTTACTAAGATAGCTTGATTATTTTCGATATCTTTTGGTCCTAACTCAACCCTAATTGGAATTCCTCGCATCTCTGCCTCTGAGAATTTCCAACCTGGACTTTTGTCGCTGTCATCAGTCTTAACTCTCACGCCTGCTTCTCTAAGTGCCACCGCTATTTCGTCTGCTTTTTCAAGCACACCCTCTTTTTTTTGTTGAATTGGAATTACCATTACTTGGGTTGGGGCAATTCTTGGTGGCAATACCAAGCCACTATCATCACCGTGCACCATAATGATACCGCCGATAACACGTGTTGACATCCCCCATGAAGTTTGGTGAACATGCTTTTCGGTATTGTCTTTGTCAGCAAATTTGATATCAAATGCTTTGGCAAAACCATCACCAAAGTTATGACTTGTTCCTGATTGCAAGGCTTTGCCATCATGCATCAATGCTTCGATAGTATATGTCGCATTAGCACCAGCAAATTTTTCTTTGTCAGTCTTGCGCCCCTTAATTACTGGAATAGCCAAACTTTGTTCCAAAAAGTCCGCATAGACATTTAACATCTGAATTGTCCGTTCTTCTGCTTCTGCGGCGCTTGCATGAGCGGTGTGTCCCTCTTGCCATAAAAATTCGCGCGAACGTAAGAATGGTCTTGTCGTCTTTTCCCAACGCACTACCGAACACCATTGATTATAAAGGCGTGGCAAATCACGATGAGATGTAATATCCTTGGCATAGAAATCGCAAAATAGCGTCTCTGATGTCGGTCTAACACACATCCGCTCTTCTAATGGTTCAAGTCCACCATGCGTCACCCAAGCTACTTCTGGCGCAAATCCTTCAACATGGTCTTTTTCTTTTTGCAATAAGCTTTCAGGAATAAACATTGGTAGATATACATTTTCTACCCCTGTTGCTTTAAATCGTGTGTCCAAATCATGTTGAATATTTTCCCAAAGGGCATAGCCTGCTGGTTTAAATACCATGCATCCTTTAACGTTACTGTAATCAATTAATTCTGCTTTTTTTACAATGTCGGTGTACCACTGAGCGAAGTCCTCGCTCATTGAGGTAATTTCTTTTACCAATTTTTTGTTGTCTCCCATAATATCTCCCTCTTTTATCTATCGTTTTATAATGAAGTTCGGTTCATCACTGTTCCAGTACACTCATTCCTAAGTGGTAAAACCACTTAGGAATGGGACGTAAATTCAATCTGCGCCAAGGCTCGTTTCATTAAGTTACCTCCGAACAATCTTCTCACTAATTTCAATCTACGTTACACTTAATCTCAATAAGTGTTCTAGATTTATACAGAAAACTTAATCTCTCTATTAGTCTTACTATACTGATAATAGCGCACTCCTGCCGCATCTAACATCCTCTTGGACGCAAGTACTGACGGCGTATCTGCGTATTTGTCACTATCATAAACAATCGTCTTGATACCACTTTGAATAATCGCTTTTGCACATTCATTGCACGGAAATAGTAACACGTATATCTTGGCCCCGTCCAACGAACCACCACGATAATTCAAAATCGCATTAAGCTCGCTGTGCGCTACATAAAAGTATTTGCTGTCACATGGTTCGCCCTCGCGCGCCCATGGAAATTCATCATCTGAGCACCCCATGGGCAATCCATTATATCCCATCGACAAAATCTTGTTGTCCTGACTTACGATACATGCACCCACTTGAGTACTGGGGTCTTTGGAACGCATACCCGATAAAATGGCAACTCCCATAAAATACTCATCCCAGCTAATGTAATCACTTCTTTTTTCACTCATAAACATCACCGCCTTTTTATTTTTAGAACAAAGTTGACAAGTCCACTTCAACTCCCTAATCCCCCACTCATGAGGGACTTGTTCACTTTTATCACTTGGTACCTGCTATGTTCGTAAACGAACCGCCAAAGCACTTGTCAATAAATTTAAGACCTCATAACATTTGCCATATTCAGTTAATGCTTCGCCAAATAGTTGTACGATATCATATTCGCCATTAATATATTCGCTAAATGTATAAACATTGGCAGCATTCTCATAATTCATCCAAATTTTCTCTTTTTGACTATCTTCCATCGTCAAAATTAAAACATCCTCAGCAATGTCGGCTTGTTCCAACTGACGTGCTTCATGCTTAGCAACATCATAACCCTTACTAATCATGACCGCCGCCGCCTTTTGATTGATTGGTTCAGCAAAAAGCACCACCAATCCTCGTGACTCTATGTTGATATTTTCCAATGAAAGCTTTCCTTGCGCAATAATTTTTGCCATTGCCGACCTGCTATTATCATCTTCATCTACAAAAATAAGTTTACTATATCGTCCCATCTTGGTAACTCCTTAAACTTGAATGATTTTGTTGCCTGCCGCCTTTTGCAATCTATTCATAATTGCCGTTCCTAGTCTTGGAGTGTCAAAACTTTCCGAATAAATATTCGTAACCCCTAATTCGTCAAATTCTCTCAATACTCCATATAGATGTCTGGCAATGCTTTCTTCATCTTCTAACTCACCTAGACTTTTAACCACTCCTTGCGGATATTGCAAAACATGTTCATCCGCACAAATGATACCTGGCACTCCTCCTTGCTTAATATCCGCTTGGACTTTTGCGTTAATCTGCTCGCTCACTGCTAAAGACTCGCCCACGATAATAACTAATGGTGCCTTAGGTGCATAGTGAGTGTATTTCATCCCTGGTGCCTTGGGTGCACTTACGTTAATAAGTTTATCTTGTGCCTCTTGTACTTTACCAATTACAGCTTCTATCATTGCCTTGGTAATTGCTCCTGGTCGCAAAATAGTAATTTCTTTGCTAGTAAAATCAACGATTGTTGACTCTAGACCAATCATAGTATCACCGCCGTCTATAACCATATCGACACTATCCCCAAGGTCCTCAGCAACATGTGTCGCTTTAGTCGGACTTGGACGTCCGGAAGTATTGGCACTTGGTGCAGCGATGTATCCACCGCCAGCGTCAATCAACGCCAATGCAATTTCATGTTCTGGCATTCTTACCGCCACACTATCTAAGCCACCAGTAATCTGCGCGGGCACTATATCGCTTTTTGGAAAAATCATCGTCAATGGTCCCGGCCAATAAAGCTTTGCCAATTTCAAGGCCTTATCTGGTACCTGCCTTGTTATCAAGGGTAAGCTTTCCATCTTCGCAATATGAATAATCAAGGGATTATCTGATGGTCGCCCCTTCGCCGCGTATATCTTGCTAGCCGCCCTCGTATCTAGGGCATTGGCTCCCAAACCATAAACTGTCTCCGTGGGAAAGGCAACAAGTCCGCCAGCTTTTAAAATCTCACCAGCTTTAGTAATCATATCTGGCGTAACTGTAGCTTTAGTCATCTGTACTCTCTTCTTCGTCAGCCTCAACACTTTGCTTTGGCAAATCGTTGATAATCTTGTGAACTTCCTTATAAGAAATCATAAAACGTTTTTGAGCTTGATTAATCAACTCCATAATCTCGTCCATCTCGCCTTGCATTGCTTTGTATTTGCGTTCGCCTTCGGCTATCTTTTCATCAACTTCAGCTTGCACGACCTCGAATTTGCGTTTGATTTCCGTCTCAGTCATAGCTATCATGTGGTCTCTAGTCTTCCTTGCATCGCCAATAATTTCATCTGCTTTAATTTGTGCATCAACAAGCAAGTGTGAAATGCTATCATGATGGTCAACATATTTTTGATATTTTTCGGTAATCTCTCGTTCTAGCTTATCTTTTTGTTGAGCCATTTCTTCGCATTTTGCCTGTAGCTCCTTTATCTGCGTTTCCTTTTTTGCCAAATCTTCTTTGAGTTGATTTTGAGCTTTAGCATTAGTATCTCTTAAGGTGTTAAATTGCTCAGTAACATCCTCCTTATCATAGCCACCCATCAGTGTCGTTTTAAACATTTCTTTAGCACTCATAATACAAACCTCCTTCGGTTATTGTAGATATCTATTAATCACTTCCCATACGCTCTTGCGCTCAAATCCTAATTTCCATGCTGCCACGCCAGCAAGGTCATGTTCCTTAATTACTTTCATCTTTTCTTCTATTGATTGCTCATCCTCTACCCAAATTCGGTATAATGCTTCATCAGTCTCTAACTCGGCTACGGTCTGCCCAACATTCGCATCCCAATGCGTTATCATCTGATGCTCTTCAATATAATTAGTTGCACCATTCATCCCTAACACTTCACTAGTAACATTGCTAGACCCATATGGCTCACTCCAAACCCTTGTATAAAATGGTATACCATTGATGATTTTTTCTTTTGGCACATCCGCAAGTGTTGTCTCAATTCCATAGCGAGTAAACCCAAGCGATGATACTGAGCCAGCCTCTTCACTGTTAACATGGTGCTCGTCATAACCCATAATAATAACGTAGTCAACTACAAGACCTTGCTCTTTTATATTATAGTGTTTATTATATGGGAATGGTGGCGGAATGTCTACCGAAAGCACCAAATTTTCAGCACGACAACGAATACCTATTTCCCGCATAAATTGCACATAATGCGGACCCGCTTCCTCAGTAATACTTTCAAAGTCAATATTAATGCCATCTAAATTAACTTCCTTAGCAATATCAATTAATTGGTCGATAATATATGCTCGCTTCTCGCGATGCGATAATACATCAATCGTCTTAAAATCAGGATTGAAATTGTCAATTAGACCCCACACCTCTAGTCCTAATTCATGGGCTTGTTGCACATATTGCGCACTAGCTAATGAGGAAATAGTTCCATCTTCTTGAACAATCGAAAACCATGTCGGTGAAATAGTCGTCAACCCTTCGGTATTAGCAAGTACATCTAGTAAGGCTTCATTACTCGCTTGAGAGGTACTTTGATGCCACGCTAGATTAATCTTGTAATCTCTTGAAATGCTCGTATATTCATCTTCACTAGTTGGCGGTAAAATAAATTCTTCACCTTCCCCCAAGTGTTCTTTTTTGATATAGCCTCGATAGCCGTCCGCCGTGATTACTTCACTCCAATCTTCTAATTCATCTGCTACGAAAACTTTATCACCCGTGGCAACCTTGGTAAGAATGTCACTTTTAATTCCACCACGGATACGCACATCGCCATCCTTGATAATACTAACATGAGGAAGTTTCATGTCATTATTGAAAATCACAACTCGATTGGGGTTGGTGAAATTTTGGCATTGCATATCAGAATATTGTTCAATAAAATCAAGCGCGATATAGTAATTATCGCCTAATTGCTTAAGGTCTTCAATTTCGATAATTTCTGTCGCCGTTGTATAAAGCATCTGCTTGGCATGGATATCCCAATAAAAACGTGAGTTGATATATCGTCCTACCTGCTCATCACTTAAATACACCTTACCATCAATAACCTCGCCTCTTTCTTCAAGCATCTCACCATTGATGATAACCGTAACTTCGTTGTCTGATGCTGTATTAAAATATAGTGAACTATCTGCCATCTTCGTCGTTGGCCTATAGCGATTAATTATAAATGTAATGCCTCCTACGATAATCACCAATAAAATCAAGGCAACTACCACTAAAACTGGAGCGATTTTTCTTCGCATAACTATATCCTCCTATAATTGCTTGCTCGACTTAAAGTGCCGTTAAGCTAACCAGATATAGTATATCACAAAAATAAAATGCACGCACCCCAATGGTTATGTAAAAAGAGACTTTGCTTTTTTATGTGCAGGTGCGTGCCGTGATATATAATTCTTTAGTTTCTCGCTCCTTTCTTAAAATTTGTAAAGCGACTCAAGTTTGTTTGTAACCTACTTGCGTCTGCGAAAGACGACATTGTGGCAAAATAATTCCCTGTCTGTTTTCATTTCATAATTAGGGTATCTTCGCGGAGATTTCCGCTTGAACTGAAAATATGTGTCTTAAGATTGTTTGCGATAGTTATCTTGAGCTTAGTTACCAAGGCCTACTAGCCATCGTGCCAATCCTTCGTGCGTCTATTATACAAATAAATTCCAACAATTTCAAGTGCTTTTTAATTAATCTATTTCGACCCGCGATTATCTGGAAATTCTTAGTATAATTTGAAATATTTGTGAAGCACTTTACATATCGCGCCATGCTAGGTATACTATATATGAGAAGTATTGATAACTTCTTGCAAAGTGGGAAGGAGTGATATTATGAAAATTGAAAAAATTAATGACAAACAAATACGTTGTACGCTTACCCGCGCTGATTTAGCTACCCATGAAATTAAATTTAGTGAGCTGACTTATGGAACCGAAAAAGCTAAAACTTTGTTTCGCAATATGATGCAACAAGCTAATTATGAGTTCGGTTTTGAAGTCGATAACACCCCCTTGATGATTGAGGCAATTCCACTACATGCCGATGGCATTGTATTGATTATCACCAAGGTTGAGGACCCTGACGAACTAGATACGAGATTTTCTAAGTTTGCACCAGATGGCGATAATTACCAAGAGTCGATGTCACATCTGCCACTTTCGGGTGCTGATGATGTTATAGATTTGTTCCAAAAGCTCGTTGAAGCAAAGCAAAAAGGACAAGTCAAGCAAAAGGAGTCAACGGCCAAGGGCAATGATACGCATACCGAACCTGTGGTTAAACTGTTACGGTTATTTAGTTTCAGGCAACTTGATGATGTGATTGAAGCCGCTCATGCGTTGGATAATTTCTTCGTTGGCAATAATTCTTTGTATAAATCATCAGATGATGTATATAATTTAGTTTTACATGCGTCCGGGTGTACCCCAGAAGTTTTCAACAAGGTGTGCAATATGCTTTCTGAATATGGATATGGTAAAGCTTTTTCCGTTGCTGGCGAAGCGCATCTTAAGGAGCACGGTAAGTTAATCATTGACGATAATGCGTTACAACAATTAGCAAGTTTGTAAGATTGGGCAATGTAACCGATGCGACATGCCGTGCAACCTCGATTTCGCTTCGCTTCATCTCGGTCTCGGGCTAATCGCCCTATGAATTTAAAAAAAGTCATGCCGCCGAGAGTGAACTCTCGCGTCATGACTTTTTTTAAATTCGCACGGCATTACGCTTCTAGAAAGTCGTTGATTTGTTGTTCTAGGGTGTCAGCATCGAAGCCATGGACAATTGCCGCTTCTGCTAAAGTCTCAGATTGAGCCGATGGACATCCTACACAGTGCATACCTGCTCTCATTAGGACTGTTGCAATAGTTGGATTTACTTTAATAAGATCAGCGATGAGCATATCTTTTGAAATTTTTGCCATTATTCTTTCCTCCTTCTAGCTTTTTTCTCACTTAAGTATAATACCTTTTGAATGCGAACGCAAGGCAGAATTATAAATTATCGTTGGGCAAAATCTTCATCTGAAATCATCTGGCTATACGTTCTTGTCTGGCTGTATAACAAAAGCTTTTGTTCCCCATTTTATACTTGTAATCTCACTGAACATGTATTAAAATACTTGTAAGTTATAATAATAGGATGGCATCTATTATATGACAAATAGTGCCAGATGGCATATTTTAACAGGAGGGTTACTATTATGACACATGTAATTAATGACCAATGCGTAGCTTGTGGTGTTTGCGAAAGTGAATGTCCAGTAGACGCTATCAAACAAGGCGATCCTATCTACACAATTGAAGCTGATGAATGTATCGACTGCGGCGTATGTACTGCTGCTTGTCCTACAGACGCTATCGTTGCTGAATAGTCGATAGAACGCATAATTAGTTATACTTTAAACCAAAATACATCTACCGCAAGCATTGCTTTTCAGATTGCGGTAGATGTATTTTTGGTTGCAAGTCTTGCAACTATTTGTGTTTAGCACAATAGCAACCACTTTCATGGTTAATCTGTCTACTTGTTTATGAACCACTATGTCGCTCTTGTCTATTGCGATTAGAGTCCTTGAACAAGGTATATTCTGGTAGCCAGACTAATTCGACTTTACCAATTGGACCGTTACGTTGCTTTGCAATATTAATCTCGGCAATGCCTTGATCCTCGGTATCGTGATTGTAGTAATCATCACGATAGATAAACATTACCACGTCAGCATCTTGCTCAATCGCTCCCGACTCACGCAAATCTGAAAGCATCGGACGCTTATCTGGGCGACTCTCAACCGCACGGCTTAACTGTGATAGCGCGATAACTGGTACGTTAAGTTCTCTTGCCAACGACTTTAATGAACGTGAAATCTCCGAAATTTCTTGTTGGCGGTTATCGCTACGGCCTTTGCCTGACATCAGTTGCAAGTAGTCAATAATAATCATCCCCATATCATGTTCTAATTTATATTTGCGACACTTAGAACGCAATTCTGCAACCGTAATACCGGGTGTATCATCAATAATTAACTTGGAATTGCCAACCACGCCAGCACCCTCGATTAAACGACTCCATTCTTCGTCCTTGAGATTTCCAGTTCTGATATTTTGGGAATTAACGCCCGACTCTAGAGCAAATAGACGATTAACTAGTTGCTCCTTGGACATTTCAAGACTGAATATTGCCACCCCACGATTGTCTTTGAAGGCCATATGTTGTGCCATATTAAGGACAAGGGCCGTCTTACCCATTGATGGTCTAGCAGCAATCAAGATAAAATCGGCATTTTGAAAGCCCGCTGTCTTGTAATCTAAATCACGAAAACCGCTAGGAATTCCCGTTACGTTACCTTTTACCTTAGATGCCTTTTCAATAGTATCAAGGGCATTAAGTACTACTTGCTTAATCGGTGTAAACTCACCGCTGTTACGCTTTTGCAAAAGCTCAAACATCCGCTTTTCAGTGTCGTCCATAATATCTTCGACTTTATCGTTGCTCAGATAACAGGCACTAGCAATTTCTTCGTTGAGTCTAATCAAATTGCGGAGCATTGCTTTTTCGCTAACGATGGTAGCATAGTATTTGACATTGACCGATACCGGCACAGAAGCAAGCAAATCACGAATAAACTCGGTACTGCTAATCTCTGATGGAACATCTTTTTCTAATAGTTTGTTTTGTAACACAATTGGGTCAACTGGTTTGCCTTCGTTAAAAAGCTCAACAATTGAGTCGAAAATAATCTTATGTTGATGCTGGTAAAAATCATCACCACTTACCATCTCAGCAGCGGTCATAATCGCATCTTTGTTCATTATCATACAACCTAAAACTGATTGTTCAGCTTCTAGGCTATGTGGCAAAATTCGTTTTATAAGAGCTTCGTCCATTACGCTTCCTCTACTATTACTTTTAACTGAGCAACAACTTTTGGGTGTAGCTTAATTGCTACCGAGGTTGTCCCTAACTCTTTGATTGGGTTTGGTAATTGCATTTTCTTTTTATCGATATCATATCCTAGTTGAGCCTTGGCTTCTTCAGCTATTTCCTTGGTTGATACTGAACCAAAAGTCCGTCCTCCTTCACCAACCTTAATAGAGACACGCACTTCTTTCGTCTCTAGTTCGGCCTTGTAATCTTTGGCCGCTTCTAAGTTTTCTTTGGCTACTTTATCGTCATTGGCCCTCTTAAGTTTTAAGTCATTTAGGTTCTTAGAAGTTGCTTCGATGCCTAATTTCTTGGGTAATAGCATGTTACGGGCATGCCCATCACTAACATTAACTACCTCACCTTTCTTACCCAGTGATTTTACGTCTTGTAATAATATTACTTTCATTAGATATCTCCTCCATCTATCATCTCTTGTAATGTCTGTTCTAACATCTGTCTTGCTTTGCTAATAGTCACCCCTTTAAGTTGCGTTCCCGCAATACTTAGGTGTCCACCACCGTTCATCCGTTCCATGATAATCTGAACGTTGACTTCATCAATCGCTCGTGCACTAATATAGACAATGCCTTTATATTCTGTCATTACAAAGGATGCTTTAACCCCAATGATATTGAGCAGTTCATTGGCCGCTTGGGCACATACAACGGTTGGGCTATCCAAATCCTCACTAGGACATTCGGAAATAGCATATTCTTTGCGGAATAGCTCGGCATTTTTAATTGCTTCACCACGTGCTTTGTAGTTTTCTGCTTTTTCTCTAAACATCTTCCTAACACGGGTTACATCGGCACCACAACGTTTTAGATAAGCTGCTGCCTCAAAGGTTCGTACTCCCGTCTTAGTCATGAAGTTATTGGTATCTATCATAATCCCCGCATATAGACTGTCTGCTTCGATATTGCGGATGGTAACATCTTCGGTAAAGTATTGTAGTATCTCAGCAACCATCTCGCATGCCGATGAAGCGTATGGCTCAATATAAGAAAGCGAGGCGTTACGCACTACTTCGCCACCTTGACGGTGATGGTCCAGAACAACTATCGTCTTCGTCATATAAAGCAAGTCCTGACACTCAGTATATGAAGGTCTATTCGTGTCAACCACTACTAGTACCGTCTTGTCGTTAGTTAATTCTTTGGCTCTATTATTATCAACAAATATGTCATTGCTATATTCTTTGCTATCGATAAATTCTTGCATGAATGGTCTAATTGATGATGACGGCGAATTGATAACTATATGAACTTTTTTGTTAAGAGTTTTGGCCGCTCGGTATATCCCGATAGCTGCACCAAAACTGTCGATGTCCATAATCTTATGCCCCATAACAACAACATTATCGCTAATGGTGATGAATTCTCTCAAGGCATGGGCTTTAACGCGCGCCTTAACTCGTGTTGTCTTTTCCACCACTTGTGACTTGCCACCAAAGTATGACATTCGTTCACGGTCTTTGATAACCACTTGGTCTCCACCACGTCCTAACGCCAGCTCCATTGCACTACGAGCGTAATCGGCTGTCCCCGCATAGGTATCAGCGTTCATTCCAACTCCCATACTCATCGTAATCGCCATGTCATTACCAACGTTGACGCTTTTAATCTCTTCTAAAATATTGAACTTTTCGATTTTTAGTTTTTCCAGTGATTGACGGCGCATAACAATAAAATATTTGTCACGTTCTAAACGTCTAACTACGCCATCAACACGAGCAAAGTACTGATTGATTTTACGCTCAATCAAGGCTGCTAACAACGAGCGACGTACTTCTTCAACTCCTTCTGTCGCTTCTTTGTAATTATCTAAATAAAGTAGTCCTGAGACCAATTTCTCATCTTCATTCTTGCGAATGTATTCGTTGATTTTTGTCTCGTCAAACATGCACAAACTATATAGGCAACTTTTCTCCGCTGGCATCTTCACTAGCTCTGTTTCGTCTAGTAATTCATTAAGATTAACTTTCGCAATCGTAACTTTGTAATCACGGTTGTTGTATTGTAATTCAACATCAACTAACTCATCATAGTTTGGTAGTTGGTCGATTGGTATCTCTGGCATAAAGTTGGTGACTGGCTTTTTATATCTGCCATCTTTGCCGGTTATTTTTGCAAAATTGTCGTTAGACCATAAAAGGATACCTTCGCTATCTAATAGCGCATATGGCAAGATAAATTCACGCATCAAGCTTTTTTGCACTTGCCCAAACTGTGTTGCAAATGAAATCATCTCATTTAATACCCATGCACGATTATGAAAATACAAGAAAATCACTATCGCCATGTAAGCGAGAACAAAAATGCTAACGATTATTCCTGCCTTGGCGTTGACTAAATAAACTGTGACGTTCATCGCCAACAGTAATATACTCAATAAAATGGGCCATCTCAAATATGTCTTTAGATGCCCGGAAAATTTGATGTTTTCATTCATACTTAGCTTACCTACACTCTTTTCTCATCTTTTTCCACTCTAGTATATCATTATCTATGCTAAAAATAAAGAGTCTGCTTGCAGACTCTTCGTGCGGAGTGTTTTTGCTTTATAGAACACTTTCCTATAACGAAATAAAGAGTCTGCAAGCAGACTCTTTATTTCGTTCTTAATCCCTTGTTGCTAAGTTATACTCGTTACACAACAAACGATAAGGTGGTTCATCCTCTTCTATTGTTGAAAAGCGTGCCATCTCATCATAAAAACGGTTGTCGGTATTGTCATCATTGCACATTGATACTTCACCAATTAGAACATCACCTGTACCTGGTTTGACATCGAAATCGTGGTATTGGTGCGGCCAGATAGTAATGCTTTCGCCTGGCTTTAGTTCAACACCCGTGCCAGCTGGTACTGAATATGTCCTGCCGTCAGAATTAACTTCAACATCTGTATCTGCAAAACCACCCTCGCCATCGTCGTTGTAGACATGGATGATTAATGTTCCGCCTCCACGGTTAATGATATCCTCACTCTTGGTCCAGTGAAAATGCATGGTTGCGTGTTGCCCTTCTTTTAGGAATAATAATTTTTCAGCATACACCTTCTTATACCTAGGATTATTTTGGTTACCGTTTCTAAGGGTTAGCAAAGAAAATCCTGTCTTATCAAAATCGCCAAGACCATAGTCGGTAATATCCCAACCTAGCATGTTATCACGAACTTCTTCGTATTCGCCGATTTTATCTACCCATTCTTCTGGCGTAAAATCACAAAACGGTGGCAGGGCGAATTGGTGCTTCTTAATCATTGCTTCCATTGTCTTTAGAGCCTTATTAATTTCCGAACGCTTCATCCTCATACCTTTCTTTTGTTGTGATTTTTAATAATTAAATTAGTTTACTTATCTACCACGGGAACCGGAGTATCGTCTTTTTCGTCCAAATTGTTTATGTACTTCTTTGTTTCCTTAACAATCAATCCCCGCAAAGCCCAAATAGCTATGACATTTGGAACGACCATGAAGGCATTTAACATATCAGCAATATCCCATACCAACGAGACAGTAACAATTGGCGCAATCGCTGCTACACCAACATAAATAATACGGTAAGGAACTAATCCTTTCTTTCCTGCAAAATATTCTACACAACGTTCTCCATAATATGCCCAACCTAATACCGTTGAAAATGCAAATGAAATGATACCTACTACAAGAATTATTGGTCCCAAATATGGAATTTGGCTAAATGCCATAGTAGTTAAGTCGGAGCCATCTCTTACTTGGTCCATATTTATGTTCGTATTTTTCATCAATGTTGTAACCAAAGTAATACCTGTCATCAAACACACGACTACCGTATCCCAAAATGTTCCCGTTGAAGATACCAATGCTTGGCGAACCGGATTTTTGGTCTGTGCTGCCGCTGCTGCAATTGGAGCTGAACCCATACCAGACTCATTTGAAAATAATCCACGTGCAACTCCGTAACGCATTGCCGCCATAATACCACTACCTACAAGAC
>JGI994J12354_10002579_pt1 | contig 17504 bp, 6 predicted proteins | sample IntmicLarv3ML3BL_FD_12354 | JGI IMG/M metagenome (IMG submission 12354) | reverse complement strand
CTCGTGGCAATTAACTTACTTAAGGACATTTCCCTTGTCGGCAAATACGAGGAAACGTTCTTTTTTTTATTTATCGCCCCTTACTCCTCTCAAATATTTTTTCAAAGCTATATTAATCACTGTTGACATATCCATTCCTTCTTTCAACGCATATTCTCGTAGCTCCTCAACTAAACCTGTTGGTAAACTATAAGATACTCTCTGTTTTTCTGCTCTCTTCACTCCAATTCCCCCTTAATTTAATTTATTTTTCCTCTAACTTAATACCCCTGTATTAAATTACTCTTATATTATACGTACACAGTAATACAAAATCAAGTCCTTTTTAACTAAATTTCTTGAAAATTTGCTCTTGTCAAAAAGATTAACTTCAAATCCCCTCAATCCCTTGAAAAATAAAGCCTGTAGACCTTTTATAAAAAAAGTGTGGACAATGGACAACGACCCCTAGTGGGGGGGTCGTAGTGACCCCCCACTCCTCAAAAAAAAATCAAAACCCAAAAACAAAAAACCGTGAAGAGTTAAAACCGTGAAGAGTTAAAATCACCACGCCACGCAAGCGTGTCGAGGGCTGAGTTTGAGGTGTTCCCGCTCCGCTTCACACCTCAAACACGCCCTGTACTCTTACACAGACAGGAATAAGACCTTGGGACTCTGTCCCAAACCCTGCAAGGGACTAGCCCCTTGACCCTTAATTGGGGCTTTGCCCCAAACCCCATGCTAACCGCAGGTGCACCCCTAAAATAGATTTTAGGGGCATTTCTAAGCATTTGAGGGCTATTGAAAGCGTCAAGGGTCGCTCCGCTTTTGCCCTTGACCCTTACCAATCGTATTGGAATACTTGATATACTTATGTCTATTTTATTATAACAAAAGCAAAATAGACACAAGACTTATTAGTATATTCCTTTAATAACCTTACTCACTGTATCTTTTCCAATTCCCATTTCTTGGCTAATTTGCCTTAATGATTTATCTTCTTTATGTAGCATTTTTATCTTATCTATTTGAGCAACATTAAGTGATTTTGGCTTTCTTCCATTCATAATTTTACTTGTCTTTTTTGTTATATTTAAAGAATTATAGACATCTTCACCATTGTTAAGAACTATGTTTCCACCTTCGGCTTTTATAATCGGATTATCATTTTCATCAATGCCTAAAATTCCCATTACTTCAAGAAAATTCATAATACTTTCTCTTTGTTTGCTAAAAGCCAGTGAATGATTTTTATACTTCAATTTGCCCTCTTTATTTCTTGGAAAGCTACCATCAATATCCATTCCGTGCGTTCCTTTTAAAACTTTTTGCAATGCTTCAGCTTGTTCTTTATTTAACTTCATAAAATCACTTCCTTTGTCTATTATGCTTTTATTATAACAAAATAGACAGCAAATGTCAAGTTATTTAATACAATTAATTCAGCTAAACATTGGAGCGATTCAATCCTTCTAAAATAAGTCCTCGCACCTCATCAATATTAGTTATCAAGGGCACTTGACCTCTAGTTATGCCATCGCCATCGGCAGTCAACCAAAACTGTCCTCGACGGTTTGAAGTGGCACTTATAATATCTTTATATGAGGACATCAACATTTGCACTTGTTCCTTGTCATTTGTAACATTTCCTAATAAAACAGTAGTACCAAACTGTGAACGACCACCTGCACCGAAAAATTCCATCAACGCCTTTTGTACGGCACAAACAATTACATGACGAACTCCACGCCCCAACAGCAATATACTTGCAAGCATTTCTTGTAATTCGGTGCGACGCTTCTTATCAGTTTGTAGCATTGTGAACGCTGCGATTTCGTCAAAAATTAAGATTTTCCAATTGTCTGAATGGTCTAATTGCTCGACACGTGCCATCATGGATTGCTGAAATGTACTTAAAGCTTCGGCACTTTCTGCACCAGACCAAAAACGCATTGAACCCCTAGCATATCCAAAGTCAACTCTTTTAGGATCAGCCAAAAACAACTCACACGCTGGAATATCTCGCACACAGCGACTAGCGAATAATTCCAAAAATTTTGTCTTCCCGGAACCCGATTGACCCGCTACCAAAATATGACAGCTTGCACGTGTCGGATTCCAATAAATCTTTCGTGAAATATTCATGTCTAGCAGTTTTTTATCCCAACCAATGGGAACTTTTACATCATCAAGATTATTAGAAGTCGCTATCTGTGCTATCTGTTTCATCTATATCGCCTCCTTTTACATGCCCATTTGTTGAATTCATACGCCAATCTTTCACTTTTTTTGACATACTGGGAGAATTTATCCAGAAGGCTGTAACAGTAAGCGTCAAATTTTGCCTTGTTACATCTGCTATAACAATTAGTGGTTCTCCATTAAAACTTAGGTAAGGAATATGCTTACCATTAGAATTAACCTTATAAGGCTGATTTGGCAACTTAAATTCTTCTAATGCATTAAGAAATTCCCCTTGGAGAATTTCTTTTATATCAAATAAATCAATATCCATGTCTTGATTATTCGACCGCAGGCAAATTTTAAACCTAAAAGCATCTAATCCTTTAAACACTATGATGGATGGTGTTGCATACACCTCACCTATGCCTGTCGATTTTCTTATAGCTGGGGGAAATGCGCTCACGTCATACAAATCAGTTATTACAGTATAAACCCAAGGCATTAAAGTGCCAGATATAAGGTCAAGGTCAAGTTCAGAGGGTTTTTGACCTTTAGGAACTGGTAAATCATCATCTCTATCCACCCAGAAAAAAAATGCTATGCCACATATAACCAGTAGTGGCGGTAAAATAAACTCAACAAAAAGGAAAAACCCTACAATGGTACACAAAAATGCGCTAATTGCAATTAAAATATTTTTAAGCTTATTCTGATTTAGCCATACCCAAAAGCCATTACACTTATCTTTTAGATATATGCATATTTCCCTAAATTCTTCCAAAAATATCCCTCCCAATAGAGTTGCAAAGGGCATCATTTGCTTTATCTATAATGCTTTTATTATAGCAAAATAGACAAAGCATTTTCTTGCCCTTTGACTCCGTTATTTTTTAGCTGCTGGTACAGAAGTCGATGGAGTTTTACTTGCAGATGGTACATTGAAACTTGTAACTGAATCAAGCAATGTTCCTACTGAGTAATTTCCTGAAATTACCATTTTATCATCACTATTCACAATCTGATATTCATGACCTAATTTACTCACTCCTTCGTTCACCAACGAAATGCTTATTTTTGACTCTCCGCTTTGCTTATCCACCCATTTACCCATTACCAAATATTTCTTATTCATAATTAATCCTTTCCAACCGCTATTAAGACGGCTCTCGCTTTTTATTAAGTGACGAGTAACTATTATTTTTTCTATTCGTATTATTATGTTTCCACTACTACTATTTTCACGTATTTTTCACGTATTTTTCACGTGAAAATAAAAAAAAAGAACTGTGTAAAACACACAATTCTCTAATCTTTAAAATCTAACCAAATATAAGCGAATCTTTTATTGCCTGCTTGTCCGTCCAATCCTTTGATTTTAAGTAAGCTTTCATAACATAAGTCCCATTATCACAAAGAACTCTAAACCAGTCTTTACGTTCTTTACGACAATAATTTAAAAGAATTGCATAACTATATATATCATGCAAATCACAAAATTCAATCATTTCATCAATGGCTGTATATTTGTCCAGTACAACGTCTATCAGTTCCAAATAGTCTACTCCACCTAAACAAGTCACTTCCCCTATGTTATACTGATACTTCTCTGGATTGTCTAAATGACATAAATACCTCGCATACCCTCGCTTACTTATTACACTCTCTCGTCCTACTGCCCCTATAGCCTTAAATATCTCTTCCACTTGCGACTCGGACTTATTCCCATCAAACATTAACATTACATGATAATGAGCCTTTTTAATCTCTCCATCTGGATTCACGTCTTTATCATGAAGAGGACTTATAAAACTAGGTACATGAAAATCATCTAATATTGCCTTCCAATTCTCTGGTGCGGACTCTGGATATACTATACTTGCAAAATTACGCTTTCTTTCCGTATTTTCTTTCCTTGACTTTTTCTTTTCCATTTAGTATACTCGTGGCAATTAACTTACTTAAGGACATTTCCCTTGTCGGCAAATACGAGGAAACGTTCTTTTTTTTATTTATCGCCCCTTACTCCTCTCAAATATTTTTTCAAAGCTATATTAATCACTGTTGACATATCCATTCCTTCTTTCAACGCATATTCTCGTAGCTCCTCAACTAAACCTGTTGGTAAACTATAAGATACTCTCTGTTTTTCTGCTCTCTTCACTCCAATTCCCCCTTAATTTAATTTATTTTTCCTCTAACTTAATACCCCTGTATTAAATTACTCTTATATTATACGTACACAGTAATACAAAATCAAGTCCTTTTTAACTAAATTTCTTGAAAATTTGCTCTTGTCAAAAAGATTAACTTCAAATCCCCTCAATCCCTTGAAAAATAAAGCCTGTAGACCTTTTATAAAAAAAGTGTGGACAATGGACAACGACCCCTAGTGGGGGGGTCGTAGTGACCCCCCACTCCTCAAAAAAAAATCAAAACCCAAAAACAAAAAACCGTGAAGAGTTAAAACCGTGAAGAGTTAAAATCACCACGCCACGCAAGCGTGTCGAGGGCTGAGTTTGAGGTGTTCCCGCTCCGCTTCACACCTCAAACACGCCCTGTACTCTTACACAGACAGGAATAAGACCTTGGGACTCTGTCCCAAACCCTGCAAGGGACTAGCCCCTTGACCCTTAATTGGGGCTTTGCCCCAAACCCCATGCTAACCGCAGGTGCACCCCTAAAATAGATTTTAGGGGCATTTCTAAGCATTTGAGGGCTATTGAAAGCGTCAAGGGTCGCTCCGCTTTTGCCCTTGACCCTTACCAATCGTATTGGAATACTTGATATACTTATGTCTATTTTATTATAACAAAAGCAAAATAGACACAAGACTTATTAGTATATTCCTTTAATAACCTTACTCACTGTATCTTTTCCAATTCCCATTTCTTGGCTAATTTGCCTTAATGATTTATCTTCTTTATGTAGCATTTTTATCTTATCTATTTGAGCAACATTAAGTGATTTTGGCTTTCTTCCATTCATAATTTTACTTGTCTTTTTTGTTATATTTAAAGAATTATAGACATCTTCACCATTGTTAAGAACTATGTTTCCACCTTCGGCTTTTATAATCGGATTATCATTTTCATCAATGCCTAAAATTCCCATTACTTCAAGAAAATTCATAATACTTTCTCTTTGTTTGCTAAAAGCCAGTGAATGATTTTTATACTTCAATTTGCCCTCTTTATTTCTTGGAAAGCTACCATCAATATCCATTCCGTGCGTTCCTTTTAAAACTTTTTGCAATGCTTCAGCTTGTTCTTTATTTAACTTCATAAAATCACTTCCTTTGTCTATTATGCTTTTATTATAACAAAATAGACAGCAAATGTCAAGTTATTTAATACAATTAATTCAGCTAAACATTGGAGCGATTCAATCCTTCTAAAATAAGTCCTCGCACCTCATCAATATTAGTTATCAAGGGCACTTGACCTCTAGTTATGCCATCGCCATCGGCAGTCAACCAAAACTGTCCTCGACGGTTTGAAGTGGCACTTATAATATCTTTATATGAGGACATCAACATTTGCACTTGTTCCTTGTCATTTGTAACATTTCCTAATAAAACAGTAGTACCAAACTGTGAACGACCACCTGCACCGAAAAATTCCATCAACGCCTTTTGTACGGCACAAACAATTACATGACGAACTCCACGCCCCAACAGCAATATACTTGCAAGCATTTCTTGTAATTCGGTGCGACGCTTCTTATCAGTTTGTAGCATTGTGAACGCTGCGATTTCGTCAAAAATTAAGATTTTCCAATTGTCTGAATGGTCTAATTGCTCGACACGTGCCATCATGGATTGCTGAAATGTACTTAAAGCTTCGGCACTTTCTGCACCAGACCAAAAACGCATTGAACCCCTAGCATATCCAAAGTCAACTCTTTTAGGATCAGCCAAAAACAACTCACACGCTGGAATATCTCGCACACAGCGACTAGCGAATAATTCCAAAAATTTTGTCTTCCCGGAACCCGATTGACCCGCTACCAAAATATGACAGCTTGCACGTGTCGGATTCCAATAAATCTTTCGTGAAATATTCATGTCTAGCAGTTTTTTATCCCAACCAATGGGAACTTTTACATCATCAAGATTATTAGAAGTCGCTATCTGTGCTATCTGTTTCATCTATATCGCCTCCTTTTACATGCCCATTTGTTGAATTCATACGCCAATCTTTCACTTTTTTTGACATACTGGGAGAATTTATCCAGAAGGCTGTAACAGTAAGCGTCAAATTTTGCCTTGTTACATCTGCTATAACAATTAGTGGTTCTCCATTAAAACTTAGGTAAGGAATATGCTTACCATTAGAATTAACCTTATAAGGCTGATTTGGCAACTTAAATTCTTCTAATGCATTAAGAAATTCCCCTTGGAGAATTTCTTTTATATCAAATAAATCAATATCCATGTCTTGATTATTCGACCGCAGGCAAATTTTAAACCTAAAAGCATCTAATCCTTTAAACACTATGATGGATGGTGTTGCATACACCTCACCTATGCCTGTCGATTTTCTTATAGCTGGGGGAAATGCGCTCACGTCATACAAATCAGTTATTACAGTATAAACCCAAGGCATTAAAGTGCCAGATATAAGGTCAAGGTCAAGTTCAGAGGGTTTTTGACCTTTAGGAACTGGTAAATCATCATCTCTATCCACCCAGAAAAAAAATGCTATGCCACATATAACCAGTAGTGGCGGTAAAATAAACTCAACAAAAAGGAAAAACCCTACAATGGTACACAAAAATGCGCTAATTGCAATTAAAATATTTTTAAGCTTATTCTGATTTAGCCATACCCAAAAGCCATTACACTTATCTTTTAGATATATGCATATTTCCCTAAATTCTTCCAAAAATATCCCTCCCAATAGAGTTGCAAAGGGCATCATTTGCTTTATCTATAATGCTTTTATTATAGCAAAATAGACAAAGCATTTTCTTGCCCTTTGACTCCGTTATTTTTTAGCTGCTGGTACAGAAGTCGATGGAGTTTTACTTGCAGATGGTACATTGAAACTTGTAACTGAATCAAGCAATGTTCCTACTGAGTAATTTCCTGAAATTACCATTTTATCATCACTATTCACAATCTGATATTCATGACCTAATTTACTCACTCCTTCGTTCACCAACGAAATGCTTATTTTTGACTCTCCGCTTTGCTTATCCACCCATTTACCCATTACCAAATATTTCTTATTCATAATTAATCCTTTCCAACCGCTATTAAGACGGCTCTCGCTTTTTATTAAGTGACGAGTAACTATTATTTTTTCTATTCGTATTATTATGTTTCCACTACTACTATTTTCACGTATTTTTCACGTATTTTTCACGTGAAAATAAAAAAAAAGAACTGTGTAAAACACACAATTCTCTAATCTTTAAAATCTAACCAAATATAAGCGAATCTTTTATTGCCTGCTTGTCCGTCCAATCCTTTGATTTTAAGTAAGCTTTCATAACATAAGTCCCATTATCACAAAGAACTCTAAACCAGTCTTTACGTTCTTTACGACAATAATTTAAAAGAATTGCATAACTATATATATCATGCAAATCACAAAATTCAATCATTTCATCAATGGCTGTATATTTGTCCAGTACAACGTCTATCAGTTCCAAATAGTCTACTCCACCTAAACAAGTCACTTCCCCTATGTTATACTGATACTTCTCTGGATTGTCTAAATGACATAAATACCTCGCATACCCTCGCTTACTTATTACACTCTCTCGTCCTACTGCCCCTATAGCCTTAAATATCTCTTCCACTTGCGACTCGGACTTATTCCCATCAAACATTAACATTACATGATAATGAGCCTTTTTAATCTCTCCATCTGGATTCACGTCTTTATCATGAAGAGGACTTATAAAACTAGGTACATGAAAATCATCTAATATTGCCTTCCAATTCTCTGGTGCGGACTCTGGATATACTATACTTGCAAAATTACGCTTTCTTTCCGTATTTTCTTTCCTTGACTTTTTCTTTTCCATTTAGTATACTCGTGGCAATTAACTTACTTAAGGACATTTCCCTTGTCGGCAAATACGAGGAAACGTTCTTTTTTTTATTTATCGCCCCTTACTCCTCTCAAATATTTTTTCAAAGCTATATTAATCACTGTTGACATATCCATTCCTTCTTTCAACGCATATTCTCGTAGCTCCTCAACTAAACCTGTTGGTAAACTATAAGATACTCTCTGTTTTTCTGCTCTCTTCACTCCAATTCCCCCTTAATTTAATTTATTTTTCCTCTAACTTAATACCCCTGTATTAAATTACTCTTATATTATACGTACACAGTAATACAAAATCAAGTCCTTTTTAACTAAATTTCTTGAAAATTTGCTCTTGTCAAAAAGATTAACTTCAAATCCCCTCAATCCCTTGAAAAATAAAGCCTGTAGACCTTTTATAAAAAAAGTGTGGACAATGGACAACGACCCCTAGTGGGGGGGTCGTAGTGACCCCCCACTCCTCAAAAAAAAATCAAAACCCAAAAACAAAAAACCGTGAAGAGTTAAAACCGTGAAGAGTTAAAATCACCACGCCACGCAAGCGTGTCGAGGGCTGAGTTTGAGGTGTTCCCGCTCCGCTTCACACCTCAAACACGCCCTGTACTCTTACACAGACAGGAATAAGACCTTGGGACTCTGTCCCAAACCCTGCAAGGGACTAGCCCCTTGACCCTTAATTGGGGCTTTGCCCCAAACCCCATGCTAACCGCAGGTGCACCCCTAAAATAGATTTTAGGGGCATTTCTAAGCATTTGAGGGCTATTGAAAGCGTCAAGGGTCGCTCCGCTTTTGCCCTTGACCCTTACCAATCGTATTGGAATACTTGATATACTTATGTCTATTTTATTATAACAAAAGCAAAATAGACACAAGACTTATTAGTATATTCCTTTAATAACCTTACTCACTGTATCTTTTCCAATTCCCATTTCTTGGCTAATTTGCCTTAATGATTTATCTTCTTTATGTAGCATTTTTATCTTATCTATTTGAGCAACATTAAGTGATTTTGGCTTTCTTCCATTCATAATTTTACTTGTCTTTTTTGTTATATTTAAAGAATTATAGACATCTTCACCATTGTTAAGAACTATGTTTCCACCTTCGGCTTTTATAATCGGATTATCATTTTCATCAATGCCTAAAATTCCCATTACTTCAAGAAAATTCATAATACTTTCTCTTTGTTTGCTAAAAGCCAGTGAATGATTTTTATACTTCAATTTGCCCTCTTTATTTCTTGGAAAGCTACCATCAATATCCATTCCGTGCGTTCCTTTTAAAACTTTTTGCAATGCTTCAGCTTGTTCTTTATTTAACTTCATAAAATCACTTCCTTTGTCTATTATGCTTTTATTATAACAAAATAGACAGCAAATGTCAAGTTATTTAATACAATTAATTCAGCTAAACATTGGAGCGATTCAATCCTTCTAAAATAAGTCCTCGCACCTCATCAATATTAGTTATCAAGGGCACTTGACCTCTAGTTATGCCATCGCCATCGGCAGTCAACCAAAACTGTCCTCGACGGTTTGAAGTGGCACTTATAATATCTTTATATGAGGACATCAACATTTGCACTTGTTCCTTGTCATTTGTAACATTTCCTAATAAAACAGTAGTACCAAACTGTGAACGACCACCTGCACCGAAAAATTCCATCAACGCCTTTTGTACGGCACAAACAATTACATGACGAACTCCACGCCCCAACAGCAATATACTTGCAAGCATTTCTTGTAATTCGGTGCGACGCTTCTTATCAGTTTGTAGCATTGTGAACGCTGCGATTTCGTCAAAAATTAAGATTTTCCAATTGTCTGAATGGTCTAATTGCTCGACACGTGCCATCATGGATTGCTGAAATGTACTTAAAGCTTCGGCACTTTCTGCACCAGACCAAAAACGCATTGAACCCCTAGCATATCCAAAGTCAACTCTTTTAGGATCAGCCAAAAACAACTCACACGCTGGAATATCTCGCACACAGCGACTAGCGAATAATTCCAAAAATTTTGTCTTCCCGGAACCCGATTGACCCGCTACCAAAATATGACAGCTTGCACGTGTCGGATTCCAATAAATCTTTCGTGAAATATTCATGTCTAGCAGTTTTTTATCCCAACCAATGGGAACTTTTACATCATCAAGATTATTAGAAGTCGCTATCTGTGCTATCTGTTTCATCTATATCGCCTCCTTTTACATGCCCATTTGTTGAATTCATACGCCAATCTTTCACTTTTTTTGACATACTGGGAGAATTTATCCAGAAGGCTGTAACAGTAAGCGTCAAATTTTGCCTTGTTACATCTGCTATAACAATTAGTGGTTCTCCATTAAAACTTAGGTAAGGAATATGCTTACCATTAGAATTAACCTTATAAGGCTGATTTGGCAACTTAAATTCTTCTAATGCATTAAGAAATTCCCCTTGGAGAATTTCTTTTATATCAAATAAATCAATATCCATGTCTTGATTATTCGACCGCAGGCAAATTTTAAACCTAAAAGCATCTAATCCTTTAAACACTATGATGGATGGTGTTGCATACACCTCACCTATGCCTGTCGATTTTCTTATAGCTGGGGGAAATGCGCTCACGTCATACAAATCAGTTATTACAGTATAAACCCAAGGCATTAAAGTGCCAGATATAAGGTCAAGGTCAAGTTCAGAGGGTTTTTGACCTTTAGGAACTGGTAAATCATCATCTCTATCCACCCAGAAAAAAAATGCTATGCCACATATAACCAGTAGTGGCGGTAAAATAAACTCAACAAAAAGGAAAAACCCTACAATGGTACACAAAAATGCGCTAATTGCAATTAAAATATTTTTAAGCTTATTCTGATTTAGCCATACCCAAAAGCCATTACACTTATCTTTTAGATATATGCATATTTCCCTAAATTCTTCCAAAAATATCCCTCCCAATAGAGTTGCAAAGGGCATCATTTGCTTTATCTATAATGCTTTTATTATAGCAAAATAGACAAAGCATTTTCTTGCCCTTTGACTCCGTTATTTTTTAGCTGCTGGTACAGAAGTCGATGGAGTTTTACTTGCAGATGGTACATTGAAACTTGTAACTGAATCAAGCAATGTTCCTACTGAGTAATTTCCTGAAATTACCATTTTATCATCACTATTCACAATCTGATATTCATGACCTAATTTACTCACTCCTTCGTTCACCAACGAAATGCTTATTTTTGACTCTCCGCTTTGCTTATCCACCCATTTACCCATTACCAAATATTTCTTATTCATAATTAATCCTTTCCAACCGCTATTAAGACGGCTCTCGCTTTTTATTAAGTGACGAGTAACTATTATTTTTTCTATTCGTATTATTATGTTTCCACTACTACTATTTTCACGTATTTTTCACGTATTTTTCACGTGAAAATAAAAAAAAAGAACTGTGTAAAACACACAATTCTCTAATCTTTAAAATCTAACCAAATATAAGCGAATCTTTTATTGCCTGCTTGTCCGTCCAATCCTTTGATTTTAAGTAAGCTTTCATAACATAAGTCCCATTATCACAAAGAACTCTAAACCAGTCTTTACGTTCTTTACGACAATAATTTAAAAGAATTGCATAACTATATATATCATGCAAATCACAAAATTCAATCATTTCATCAATGGCTGTATATTTGTCCAGTACAACGTCTATCAGTTCCAAATAGTCTACTCCACCTAAACAAGTCACTTCCCCTATGTTATACTGATACTTCTCTGGATTGTCTAAATGACATAAATACCTCGCATACCCTCGCTTACTTATTACACTCTCTCGTCCTACTGCCCCTATAGCCTTAAATATCTCTTCCACTTGCGACTCGGACTTATTCCCATCAAACATTAACATTACATGATAATGAGCCTTTTTAATCTCTCCATCTGGATTCACGTCTTTATCATGAAGAGGACTTATAAAACTAGGTACATGAAAATCATCTAATATTGCCTTCCAATTCTCTGGTGCGGACTCTGGATATACTATACTTGCAAAATTACGCTTTCTTTCCGTATTTTCTTTCCTTGACTTTTTCTTTTCCATTTAGTATACTCGTGGCAATTAACTTACTTAAGGACATTTCCCTTGTCGGCAAATACGAGGAAACGTTCTTTTTTTTATTTATCGCCCCTTACTCCTCTCAAATATTTTTTCAAAGCTATATTAATCACTGTTGACATATCCATTCCTTCTTTCAACGCATATTCTCGTAGCTCCTCAACTAAACCTGTTGGTAAACTATAAGATACTCTCTGTTTTTCTGCTCTCTTCACTCCAATTCCCCCTTAATTTAATTTATTTTTCCTCTAACTTAATACCCCTGTATTAAATTACTCTTATATTATACGTACACAGTAATACAAAATCAAGTCCTTTTTAACTAAATTTCTTGAAAATTTGCTCTTGTCAAAAAGATTAACTTCAAATCCCCTCAATCCCTTGAAAAATAAAGCCTGTAGACCTTTTATAAAAAAAGTGTGGACAATGGACAACGACCCCTAGTGGGGGGGTCGTAGTGACCCCCCACTCCTCAAAAAAAAATCAAAACCCAAAAACAAAAAACCGTGAAGAGTTAAAACCGTGAAGAGTTAAAATCACCACGCCACGCAAGCGTGTCGAGGGCTGAGTTTGAGGTGTTCCCGCTCCGCTTCACACCTCAAACACGCCCTGTACTCTTACACAGACAGGAATAAGACCTTGGGACTCTGTCCCAAACCCTGCAAGGGACTAGCCCCTTGACCCTTAATTGGGGCTTTGCCCCAAACCCCATGCTAACCGCAGGTGCACCCCTAAAATAGATTTTAGGGGCATTTCTAAGCATTTGAGGGCTATTGAAAGCGTCAAGGGTCGCTCCGCTTTTGCCCTTGACCCTTACCAATCGTATTGGAATACTTGATATACTTATGTCTATTTTATTATAACAAAAGCAAAATAGACACAAGACTTATTAGTATATTCCTTTAATAACCTTACTCACTGTATCTTTTCCAATTCCCATTTCTTGGCTAATTTGCCTTAATGATTTATCTTCTTTATGTAGCATTTTTATCTTATCTATTTGAGCAACATTAAGTGATTTTGGCTTTCTTCCATTCATAATTTTACTTGTCTTTTTTGTTATATTTAAAGAATTATAGACATCTTCACCATTGTTAAGAACTATGTTTCCACCTTCGGCTTTTATAATCGGATTATCATTTTCATCAATGCCTAAAATTCCCATTACTTCAAGAAAATTCATAATACTTTCTCTTTGTTTGCTAAAAGCCAGTGAATGATTTTTATACTTCAATTTGCCCTCTTTATTTCTTGGAAAGCTACCATCAATATCCATTCCGTGCGTTCCTTTTAAAACTTTTTGCAATGCTTCAGCTTGTTCTTTATTTAACTTCATAAAATCACTTCCTTTGTCTATTATGCTTTTATTATAACAAAATAGACAGCAAATGTCAAGTTATTTAATACAATTAATTCAGCTAAACATTGGAGCGATTCAATCCTTCTAAAATAAGTCCTCGCACCTCATCAATATTAGTTATCAAGGGCACTTGACCTCTAGTTATGCCATCGCCATCGGCAGTCAACCAAAACTGTCCTCGACGGTTTGAAGTGGCACTTATAATATCTTTATATGAGGACATCAACATTTGCACTTGTTCCTTGTCATTTGTAACATTTCCTAATAAAACAGTAGTACCAAACTGTGAACGACCACCTGCACCGAAAAATTCCATCAACGCCTTTTGTACGGCACAAACAATTACATGACGAACTCCACGCCCCAACAGCAATATACTTGCAAGCATTTCTTGTAATTCGGTGCGACGCTTCTTATCAGTTTGTAGCATTGTGAACGCTGCGATTTCGTCAAAAATTAAGATTTTCCAATTGTCTGAATGGTCTAATTGCTCGACACGTGCCATCATGGATTGCTGAAATGTACTTAAAGCTTCGGCACTTTCTGCACCAGACCAAAAACGCATTGAACCCCTAGCATATCCAAAGTCAACTCTTTTAGGATCAGCCAAAAACAACTCACACGCTGGAATATCTCGCACACAGCGACTAGCGAATAATTCCAAAAATTTTGTCTTCCCGGAACCCGATTGACCCGCTACCAAAATATGACAGCTTGCACGTGTCGGATTCCAATAAATCTTTCGTGAAATATTCATGTCTAGCAGTTTTTTATCCCAACCAATGGGAACTTTTACATCATCAAGATTATTAGAAGTCGCTATCTGTGCTATCTGTTTCATCTATATCGCCTCCTTTTACATGCCCATTTGTTGAATTCATACGCCAATCTTTCACTTTTTTTGACATACTGGGAGAATTTATCCAGAAGGCTGTAACAGTAAGCGTCAAATTTTGCCTTGTTACATCTGCTATAACAATTAGTGGTTCTCCATTAAAACTTAGGTAAGGAATATGCTTACCATTAGAATTAACCTTATAAGGCTGATTTGGCAACTTAAATTCTTCTAATGCATTAAGAAATTCCCCTTGGAGAATTTCTTTTATATCAAATAAATCAATATCCATGTCTTGATTATTCGACCGCAGGCAAATTTTAAACCTAAAAGCATCTAATCCTTTAAACACTATGATGGATGGTGTTGCATACACCTCACCTATGCCTGTCGATTTTCTTATAGCTGGGGGAAATGCGCTCACGTCATACAAATCAGTTATTACAGTATAAACCCAAGGCATTAAAGTGCCAGATATAAGGTCAAGGTCAAGTTCAGAGGGTTTTTGACCTTTAGGAACTGGTAAATCATCATCTCTATCCACCCAGAAAAAAAATGCTATGCCACATATAACCAGTAGTGGCGGTAAAATAAACTCAACAAAAAGGAAAAACCCTACAATGGTACACAAAAATGCGCTAATTGCAATTAAAATATTTTTAAGCTTATTCTGATTTAGCCATACCCAAAAGCCATTACACTTATCTTTTAGATATATGCATATTTCCCTAAATTCTTCCAAAAATATCCCTCCCAATAGAGTTGCAAAGGGCATCATTTGCTTTATCTATAATGCTTTTATTATAGCAAAATAGACAAAGCATTTTCTTGCCCTTTGACTCCGTTATTTTTTAGCTGCTGGTACAGAAGTCGATGGAGTTTTACTTGCAGATGGTACATTGAAACTTGTAACTGAATCAAGCAATGTTCCTACTGAGTAATTTCCTGAAATTACCATTTTATCATCACTATTCACAATCTGATATTCATGACCTAATTTACTCACTCCTTCGTTCACCAACGAAATGCTTATTTTTGACTCTCCGCTTTGCTTATCCACCCATTTACCCATTACCAAATATTTCTTATTCATAATTAATCCTTTCCAACCGCTATTAAGACGGCTCTCGCTTTTTATTAAGTGACGAGTAACTATTATTTTTTCTATTCGTATTATTATGTTTCCACTACTACTATTTTCACGTATTTTTCACGTATTTTTCACGTGAAAATAAAAAAAAAGAACTGTGTAAAACACACAATTCTCTAATCTTTAAAATCTAACCAAATATAAGCGAATCTTTTATTGCCTGCTTGTCCGTCCAATCCTTTGATTTTAAGTAAGCTTTCATAACATAAGTCCCATTATCACAAAGAACTCTAAACCAGTCTTTACGTTCTTTACGACAATAATTTAAAAGAATTGCATAACTATATATATCATGCAAATCACAAAATTCAATCATTTCATCAATGGCTGTATATTTGTCCAGTACAACGTCTATCAGTTCCAAATAGTCTACTCCACCTAAACAAGTCACTTCCCCTATGTTATACTGATACTTCTCTGGATTGTCTAAATGACATAAATACCTCGCATACCCTCGCTTACTTATTACACTCTCTCGTCCTACTGCCCCTATAGCCTTAAATATCTCTTCCACTTGCGACTCGGACTTATTCCCATCAAACATTAACATTACATGATAATGAGCCTTTTTAATCTCTCCATCTGGATTCACGTCTTTATCATGAAGAGGACTTATAAAACTAGGTACATGAAAATCATCTAATATTGCCTTCCAATTCTCTGGTGCGGACTCTGGATATACTATACTTGCAAAATTACGCTTTCTTTCCGTATTTTCTTTCCTTGACTTTTTCTTTTCCATTTAGTATACTCGTGGCAATTAACTTACTTAAGGACATTTCCCTTGTCGGCAAATACGAGGAAACGTTCTTTTTTTTATTTATCGCCCCTTACTCCTCTCAAATATTTTTTCAAAGCTATATTAATCACTGTTGACATATCCATTCCTTCTTTCAACGCATATTCTCGTAGCTCCTCAACTAAACCTGTTGGTAAACTATAAGATACTCTCTGTTTTTCTGCTCTCTTCACTCCAATTCCCCCTTAATTTAATTTATTTTTCCTCTAACTTAATACCCCTGTATTAAATTACTCTTATATTATACGTACACAGTAATACAAAATCAAGTCCTTTTTAACTAAATTTCTTGAAAATTTGCTCTTGTCAAAAAGATTAACTTCAAATCCCCTCAATCCCTTGAAAAATAAAGCCTGTAGACCTTTTATAAAAAAAGTGTGGACAATGGACAACGACCCCTAGTGGGGGGGTCGTAGTGACCCCCCACTCCTCAAAAAAAAATCAAAACCCAAAAACAAAAAACCGTGAAGAGTTAAAACCGTGAAGAGTTAAAATCACCACGCCACGCAAGCGTGTCGAGGGCTGAGTTTGAGGTGTTCCCGCTCCGCTTCACACCTCAAACACGCCCTGTACTCTTACACAGACAGGAATAAGACCTTGGGACTCTGTCCCAAACCCTGCAAGGGACTAGCCCCTTGACCCTTAATTGGGGCTTTGCCCCAAACCCCATGCTAACCGCAGGTGCACCCCTAAAATAGATTTTAGGGGCATTTCTAAGCATTTGAGGGCTATTGAAAGCGTCAAGGGTCGCTCCGCTTTTGCCCTTGACCCTTACCAATCGTATTGGAATACTTGATATACTTATGTCTATTTTATTATAACAAAAGCAAAATAGACACAAGACTTATTAGTATATTCCTTTAATAACCTTACTCACTGTATCTTTTCCAATTCCCATTTCTTGGCTAATTTGCCTTAATGATTTATCTTCTTTATGTAGCATTTTTATCTTATCTATTTGAGCAACATTAAGTGATTTTGGCTTTCTTCCATTCATAATTTTACTTGTCTTTTTTGTTATATTTAAAGAATTATAGACATCTTCAC
>JGI994J12354_10002578_pt1 | contig 17504 bp, 13 predicted proteins | sample IntmicLarv3ML3BL_FD_12354 | JGI IMG/M metagenome (IMG submission 12354) | reverse complement strand
AAAAGATTTGGAAATAAAATGATAAAGTTGAATTGTGAGGCAAAAGATTTAGGAATAAAATGATAAAGTTAAATTGTGAGGCAAATGATTTAGGAATAAAGTGATAAAGTTGAATTATGAAGCAAAAGATTAGGAATAAAATGGTAAATTTGTATTGAAGATAATGGTAAAGTTGAATTATAGATTAAAGGATTTAGGAATAAAATGATAAAGTTGAATTTTGAAGTAAAAGATTTAGGAATAAAATGATAAGTTTAATTATGAAATAAAAGATTTAGGAATAAAATGATAAGTTTAATTATGAAATAAAAGATTTAGGAATAAAATGATAAGTTGAATTATGAAATAAAAGATTTAGTAATAAAATGATAAAGTTGTTTAATAAAGTAAAAGATTTGTAAATAAAATGGTAAAGTTGTGTTATAAAATAAAAGATTTAGGAATAAAATGATAAAGTTGAAGTATGAGTAAAGATTTAGGGGATAAAATGATAAGTTAAATTAATAAGTAAGGATTCAGAAATAAAATTTGTTTTAAGGTTATTGAGGATAGCATGAGGGTTGATAAAATAAATTAAAGAGGGTGATTAATTTATTGTTAAAATATGGGGTTAAATGAGAAAATACTTGTATGGGGTTTAGATTAGGGGATAGTTTTAAGTAGGAAGGTAAGGTTAGGATATTTGTATTAAATAATAAATTTGAATTGAAAAAAAAACAGTAATTAGAGATAAGACGGCGAATTTGAAATATTAAGTAAGGATATTTTTAAAATAAAATATTGATTATTAGGTTGAAGTTAAATAGTATAGTAAATAGAAGGGGATAAGGAATGTACTATGGGAATAAGGGATGTAATAGTACTATTATTGGAATTAATTTTTATTTTGTAAAATTAAACTTTAAAGAGAGAGAGAGAGAGAGAGAGTTTTTATGAAATGATACTAAATATAAGGTATTTTCTATTACCTGATTCAGTGATAATTTTTTTTTATAAGGGAAGAAAATTGTTGGATATTTTCTATTAAATAGGTTGGAGGATGGAAAAATGCTATTAAAATGGTAAAAATTGAAATTTTAAAATTTTAGTAGAGGCAGACGGGAAAAATAAAATTTTTATACACGGGAATTTTCATAGAAAAATTACCTGCTATTAGACAGATGGAGAAAATTTTTAACGGGAAATTTAGATTAAAAAAATGGGAAAAAGTTGAAAATAAGGAAAGTTTTATTAACAAAAAAAAATATTTTTTCCAAAATTTTTATTTTTGAGGAAAAATAAGGGATATGGATTAAAGGGGGGTTTTTTTTCCACAAACCCGTCATCAAAAAAAGTTGAGCTTTGAATGTATACTGTAGTCGGGATAGTTAAAAATATTTGTGATTTTTTAAAAACTGAATTTTGCTAAAATGTCGATTTTGACACTTTAATTTTTTTTTTTTTTTAAGACATTGTTATTAAATCTTTAAAATTTTATAGGGAAATTTACTGTTATATTTTTTTGCCAAAATTTTTTTTTTGATGGAGGTTAAATTTTATTTTAGTTTGGAGATTTAGTTATCTTTTAATTTGTATACAAACTCTTGTTTAATTTAAATAAAATTTTTAGACGTAAAAAATAGTTTTAAATAATTTAGGAGATTAAGATTTGGTAATGGGAAATTCGCGTCGACCAATTTTGTGCCAGCCGTAGCGGTTACACAAAAGTATGCTATTAAATTTTATTTTAAAATAGTTAGTTTGATTGACTTGAAAATTATAGATTAACTATTGGGGTGAAATCTATAATTAATTTATTTTTTGACTTAGGTAAATAATTAGTAAATTTATTTATTAGACTAGGATTAGATACCCTATTATTATAAACGTAAAAATTGGTTAAAATTAGTAATAGTTATGTTCTTGAAATTTAAAAAATTTGGCGGTATTTTAAATTTTTAGAGGAACCTGTCCTATAATTGATAATCCACGATAAAATGTACTTTTTTAAGGTTTATATATCGTTGTGGATAAATATTTTGTAAGAATTTAAATGTTTGAGATATTAGATTAATAGAGATTCAAATCAAGATGTAGCATAAGAAAGAAGAGATGGGTTACAATTATTGTAATATTGGCTTGGTTATTTTAAATAACTATAAAAGTGGATTTAATAGTAATTTAATATATTATTTTTGGGTGAATAAGGTTATAAAATATGTACATATTGCCCGTCACTCCTATATATACGTAGGATAAGTCGTAACAAAGTAGTTGTACTGGAAAGTGCAGCTTGAAATCAAATTAAAGCTTCTATAGTTTTTTATTTACATTAAAAGGAGAGTTAATTTAACTTAATTTGATTATTTGAAGAATTATTTTATTTTATTTAATAAAAATATTTTTTTACTAAGTATTTTATTAGAAAAGTTAAAAATTATTATAAATGATTAATAGAGTGATTGAATTTTAAAAAATTTTTGAAAGAAGAAATTGGATTTTGTACCTTGTGTATCAGGGTTTATTAAAATAATTAATTGATATTATTTTCTCGAATTGAAAAGGTCTATAGAATTATCAATTTTATTGTGGTATAAATATTTATAATAATTTTATAGAAATGAAACGTTATTCGTGTTTTAATATATCTAGTTTTTTAAGAAATAAATTTAATTTATTTAATTTAATATAATGAGATTATTATTTATATAATTGTTTAAATTGGAAAATATTCTTAGGGATAAGCTTAAGAATAAATTTTTAAATTTTTATTTTGTTAAAGTAGTATAGGATTAGAAATTTCCAATATTAGAAAGAATGTTATAATATAATTTTTTATAAAATAGATTTTTATGAAGTTTAATTATGAATTTATTAGAATGAAGAATTAAATTATTAGATTTTTGTAATAATGATAAAATTAGTATTGAAAATTTTAAATTATATTAAGTTAGAGAGGTTTTTTTAAGGAATTCGGCAAATTTACTCTTGCCTGTTTATTAAAAACATGGTTTTTAGAAGAAAATTAAAGATTTAGCCTGCTCAATGATTAATTAAATAGCTGCAGTAAATTGACTGTACAAAGGTAGCATAATCATTAGTTATTTAATTGGTAACTGGAATGAAAGGTTGGACAAGGGGTTGACTGTCTAAGAATAAGTTTTAAAAAATTTTATTTTTAAGTAAAAAAGCTTAAATTTTTTTAAAAGACGAGAAGACCCTATAGAGTTTTATATAGAAAAAAATGTGAATTAAGAAGAATTATTTTATAGAATTTTTTGTTATATTTTATTGGGGTGATGGAAAAATTTGATTAACTTTTTTATATTTTTTTCATTTATTTATGTTTATTTGATTCATTGGTTATGATTATTAGATTAAATTACCTTAGGGATAACAGCGTAATTTTTTTAAAAGTTCATATTGAATTAATAGATTGCGACCTCGATGTTGGATTAAAATTTCAATTAGGTGAAGAGGCTTAATTGGTAGGTCTGTTCGACCTTTAAAATTTTACATGATCTGAGTTTAAACCGGCGTGAGCCAGGTTGGATTCTATCTTTATAGAAAATAAATAGGTTAGTACGAAAGGAATATTTATTTGTTAAATTAATTTAGATTTAATAGAAAAATATTATTTTGGCAGATAAAATGTTTTAAATTTAGAATTTAATTATGTATTACGAATACAAATAATAGTGTTTAAAGCAAGAATTTATATTGTTTTTATTGAGTTAATTATTTTAGTAGTTGGAGTACTTGTAGGAGTTGCCTTTTTAACATTATTGGAACGTAAGGTTTTAGGATATATTCAAGTTCGGGTGGGTCCGAATAAGGTTGGGGTTTTAGGTGTTATTCAACCTTTTAGAGATGCAATTAAATTATTTACTAAGGAACAAATTTGTCCTTTCTTATCTAATCTTTATATTTATTTATTTTCTCCTGTTTTTAGGTTAGGGTTTTCTTTAATATTATGGATTATTATTCCTTGTTTAAGAGGGATGATAAGGTTTGAGATAAGTATTTTATTTTTTTTATGTATTTCTAGATTAAGAGTTTACACTATTATGATGTCTGGATGATCTTCAAATAGGAATTATTCTTTATTAGGAGGGTTGCGAGTTATTGCTCAGTTTATTTCCTATGAAGTTAGATTATTTTTAATTTTATTATCTTTTTTATTAATTATTATTAGGTTGAATTTGTTTGATTTTATGAAGTATCAAAATTATATATGATTAATATGGTTAAGGTTACCTTTATCTATGATTTGATTAATTACAAGGTTGGCTGAAACAAATCGGACTCCCTTTGATTTTGCTGAAGGAGAATCTGAATTAGTTTCAGGGTTTAATGTGGAGTATAGAAGTGGAGGATTTATTTTACTTTTTTTGTCAGAATATGTTAGTATTTTATTTATGAGAATAATATGTGTTATTTTATTTTTAGGGGGAAATATTTTAGAGATATCTTTTTATATTAAATTAATTTTTGTTTCATTTTTTTGGGTTTGGGCTCGAGGTACTATACCTCGGTACCGGTATGATAAGTTAATAATGTTGTGTTGAAAAGTATTTTTACCTGTTTCTTTAAATTATCTATTTTTTTATTGTGGACTAAAAATTTTAGTCGGATGATTTTATTAGTTAATAAAATTTAGTAAAAGATGATTTTATTAGTTAATAAAATTTAGTAAAAGCTAATAGAAATTGATTATTCTATTTTATATTTTCAAAATATATACTTATTCAAGTTCATTAGCTATTTTTTAGAAATTAGGTAGTCTCAATTTTTAAATATTAAATAATTTAGGGGTAAAAAGGTGAAATAAAAGATTGTTAAGATTTGTCCGATTGTGATAAAAGGAATTTCTACAGGGTTTATTCCAATTCATGTTAAAAGAATAAATAGTTGGAAAAAAATTCAGAATAAAAGTTTATTTAAAGGATAAAATCTAGAGTTTAGTATTTTCTTTTTTATAATTGGGAATATTATGAAGATAATAATTGATATGATTAAAGCAATTACACCTCCTAATTTATTAGGGATTGAACGTAGAATGGCATAGGCAAATAAAAAATATCATTCTGGCTGGATATGAATAGGGGTTACCAGAGGGTTGGCGAGGATGAAATTATCAGGGTCTGATAGATAATATGGAGAAATTATGACGATAATTGTTAAAATGATAATTATTATGTTAAATCCTAAAATATCTTTTCAAGAATAGAAGGGGTGGAAGCAAATTTTGTCTAAATTACTATTTATTCCTAGGGGATTGTTTGATCCTGTTTGATGAAGAAATAATAAATGAATTATTATTATTATTAGGATAATAAAAGGTGAAATGAAATGGAAGGAGTAAAATCGTGTTAAAGTGGCATTTTCAATTGCAAATCTACCTCAAACTCATAACACAATGTTATATCCGATGTATGGGATTGCAGAAATTAGATTAGTAATAACGGTTGCTCCTCAAAATGATATTTGTCCTCAAGGTAAAACATATCCTAAGAAAGCAGTTGCTATAGTTAAAAATAGGATTATAATTCCTACTATTCAGGTGTGAAATAGGGAGTAAGAGGAATAATAAATTCCTCGTCCTATATGGATGTATAAACAAATAAAAAATAGAGATGCTCCGTTGGCATGAATAGTTCGTAGGATTCATCCATAATTTACGTTTCGGCAGATATGAATGATTCTTTCAAAGGCTATGTTGATATTGGCTGTGTAATGAATACTTAATAGAATTCCTGTGATTAGCTGAATTATTAAGCAAATTCCTAGAAGAGAACCGAAGTTTCATCAATTTGAAATATTTGATGGGGTTGGTAGATCAATTAGTACATTATTAATAATTTTAATTGTTGGGGAGGATTTACGTAAAGAAGTTTTCATTAGTTTAAAGGGCGAAGAGGTCCTTTTTTAAAATCTGTAATTTTTACTGTGCTAATTATAGAAAAGAATAAGAATCATATAATTAGAAATAAAAATAGATTTATTGGGTAATCTAAGAATTTTCTAATTAAGTTGTTAAATTTTTGCGGGTAAAAGTATTCTTGATGGATGGTGATTAAATTTAATGAATTAATAAAATTAAATTTTGTAGATATTAATATAATGGATAGAGGGATTAAAGAAACTTTTAAAATTAAATTTGCGTTAAAATTAAATTTTTCGTTTGAAGCTAATGTTGTTATATAAATAAATAATACTAAAAGTCCACTGATTATGATTAAAAATATAATAAAGGAGTATCATCTGTTGAGAGTGAAGAATGTACCTAATAATGATATATTAATTATTTGAATAAATAGGAGTATTCCTAGTGAAAGAGGATGGTGTATGAAAGGTATTAAGATTATTATTGTGATTATTAGAATAGTAATGGTTTTAAAAATTAGTCAGAAAATAGTTTATAAAAAATATTAATTTTGGAGATTAAAGAAATTTCTAGTTTTTCTGAAAGTTTTAAAAATGAATTTTTATTTTTGATTTACAAGATCAATATTTTTATTAAATTATTAAAACTAATGATAAATAGGTTTTATTTTTTGATTTATGTAATTATAGGAGTAAGAGTTTTAACGGTTTTAATTAAGCAGAAGCATTTATTAATAATATTGATATCTTTAGAATTTATTATTGTTGGGTTATTTTTACTAATAATTGTATTTTTTAGAGTTTTTAATTATGAATATTATTTTAGAATATTATTTTTATCTGTTAGGGTTTGTGAAAGGGTATTAGGGTTGTCGATTATGGTTAGATTAATTCGGGTATATGGGAATGACTATTTTCAATCTTTTAATATTTTATGGTAAAGTTTATTTTATTTATAATATTTATAATTATTGTATTAGGGTATAAAAGAGGGTTTTGATTTAATCAATTAATTTTGTTTCTTCTTATTGTATTGTTTATAAAAAATTTTGTATTTAGGGGAGATTATTATTATTTGAGGATAGGGATAGGGTATGATTTATTATCATATATAATGATTTTATTAAGATTGTTTATTTGTGTATTAATAATATTAGCAAGTAATAAGATTTATTTTTCAGACAGATTTAAAATATTATTTTTATTTAATTTATTAATTCTGTTAATGGTTTTATTTTTAACTTTTTCAATAATTAATTTAATATTATTTTATTTATTTTTTGAGTTAAGTATGTTGCCTGTTTTGTTAATAATTATGGGATGAGGGTATCAACCAGAACGTATTCAAGCAGGAATTTATTTATTATTTTATACCCTTTTTGCTTCTTTACCAATAATAATTTCTTTATTTTATTTTTATAGATTATTTAATAGTCTTAGATTTATTTATTTTATAAATAATTTAGAAAATAATTATATATATATTTGTATAAATGTAGTATTTTTAGTGAAATTTCCCATGTATTTCGTTCACTTGTGGTTACCAAAGGCTCATGTAGAAGCCCCTATTGCTGGGTCAATAATTTTAGCAGGAGTGATATTGAAATTAGGGAGTTACGGGGTTTGTCGATTAATAAAGATATTTTTATTTAGAGGATTAATAATTAATAAATTTGTGATTGTAATTGGATTGTTTGGAGGGGGGTTAGTGTCAATTTTATGTATTAGTCAGATGGATATTAAGGCCTTGATTGCTTATTCTTCAGTAGCTCATATGAGGTTAGTATTAGCTGGGATTTTTACAATAAGGATAATAGGATTAATAGGAAGAATGGTATTAATAATTGCACATGGATTATGTTCTTCAGGGTTGTTTTGTTTAGCAAATATTTATTATGAACGATCAATAAGACGAAGATTTTATATGAATAAGGGGATACTTTCTTTATTACCTAGAATGTCATTATTTATATTTTTATTTAGTGTAAATAATATAGCTGCTCCTCCTTCTATGAATTTATTAGGGGAAATTATTTTGATTAATAGGCTGGTGAGTTGAGATTATAGCATTATATTAGTTTTATTTATTATTTCTTTTTTTAGTGCAGTTTATTCTTTATTTATATATGTTAGTATTCAACATGGAGGAGTATATATAGGGTTATATAATTTTTTTGAGGGGAAGGTAAGAGAGTATTTATTATTATTTCTTCATTGATTACCTTTGAATTTTTTTATTATAAAAGGAGAAATAGTGAGTGTGTGATTGTATTTAAATAGTTTAATTTAAAATTTTAATTTGTGATGTTAAGGATATAAGAAATTATTTTAAATAATTTTTAAGTTTATTATTTGTTATGTTTATATAGTGTGATTATTAGTATTAAGAATTAGGAGATTTTCTTTATCTATTAAATTTTTAAGATCAAATTATGTGTTATTTATTGAATATGAGTTATTAAGTATTAATTCGTGCATAATTGAAATAAGTATTTTATTAGATTGAATAAGATTATTGTTTATGAGATTTGTTTTATTTATTTCCTCTATAATTATATTTTATAGTAATGAGTATATAGAAGGAGATATTTATTTAGATCGATTTATTTATATGGTTATATTATTTGTTGTATCAATAGTTTTATTAATTATTAGCCCTAATATGATTAGGTTGTTACTTGGATGGGATGGGCTAGGGTTAGTTTCTTATCTTTTGGTTATTTATTACCAGAATTCAAAATCTTATAATGCTGGGATAATTACAGCGTTAAGGAATCGGTTGGGAGATGTTGCTTTATTATTTAGGATTGCTTGAATAGTAAATTGTGGAGATTGAAATTTTGTTTATTACATAGATAATTTTAGTAATTTTAAAGTTAGCTTGATTTTAAGTGTTTTAATTATTACTGCGGCAATTACTAAGTCAGCCCAAATTCCTTTTTCTGCTTGATTACCTGAAGCTATGGCAGCCCCTACACCTGTTTCTTCTTTGGTTCATTCATCTACTTTAGTAACGGCTGGGGTTTATTTATTGATTCGATTTTATGCAAGGCTTGATGTTTTTATCTTAAAATTTTTATTGTTGTTGGGATTAGCCACTATAGTAATTAGAAGAGTAAGAGCAAATTTAGAATATGATTTGAAAAAAATTATTGCTCTTTCTACTCTTAGACAGCTTGGGATAATGGTAGTTATTTTATCTTTAGGAAGACCTGAATTAGCCTTTTTCCATTTATTGGTACATGCAGTTTTTAAGGCTTTATTATTTATATGTGCTGGGTTTATAATTCATTTGTTTGGGAATTTACAAGATATTCGGTTTATAGGGGGGGTTTCTATAAAAATACCTTTATTAAGAAGTTACTTTATTTTGGCAAATTTATCATTATGTGGAATGCCTTTTTTAAGAGGATTTTATTCAAAGGATTTAGTGTATGAGGTTTCGTCAAGGTATGAGATTAGATTATTTATTTATTTTATTTATTATTTATCTATTGGGTTAACGGTTTCGTATACATTTCGGGTAGTTAATTTAGTTTTATTAGGAAATTTTAATTATTTTTCTATAAATTTATTTCATGAAAATTTTTCTTTTATATTAAAAAGAATAACGATAATGGTAGGGTTAGTGCTTTTTTTAGGATCTTTTATTAAATGAATTTATTTAAATCCTTATTTTATTTATTTAGGAGTTTTTATAAAGATATTTACAATACTTAATATTATTTTAGGGATTGGATTAGGGATTTTATTTTTTTTAATAAAATCTTATTATTTTAATTTATTGAATTTGCAAATTTTAAAGGGGTGGGCCTTAATACATTATATTTATTTTTTTAGTGTAAAGTATAATACTGTATTTTTAGGATATAGAAAGATAATTTATTTTAGGCTGGATTGTGGATGATCAGAATATTTAGGGAGTCAGGGGTTGTTTAGTAATATTTCTTTGATGAGAAGTTATATACAAATTTTAATTAAGGAAAATTTAAAAATTTTGTTATTATTAACTATGTTGATTTTAATAATATTAATATTTTTAATTTAATTTGAATAGCTTAAAATAGAGCAAAATATTGAAGATATTTAGGTAAATTGAATTTTTCAAGTATTTATAGATCAGAAATCAATTCTATAGTGAAAATATAGTGTTTTATTAAACTATATAAAATGGAAAGAAATAATAACAAATTATGCTATTTATAGAGTTAGAAATTCTATTTATTTTATTTCTTTAATTGGGAATTTTCCAGTTTTATTATTAACAGTAATATACCTCTACTTTGGTTTCAATTAAGGTTAATATGTAAGGATCAGTAGGATCAAATGATTAGGTCGAAACTAATTATAAATTTTATTTCTTACAAGATTAGTTAAGATAAACTTATTGTTATTTTTAATTGCAATTTAAATGTTATTTATTAACTATTATCCTATTTTATTCAGGTTAGAGCTCCTTGATGCCATTCGTGGTATAATCCAAGAAGGAGAATTAAAATAAAGGAAGCTATTAATACCGTTATGCTTATTAGTCTAGAATGTTTCATTGAGTAAATAATTGGAATTAGGAGAGTAATTTCAACATCAAAAATTAAAAAAATAATAATAATAAGAAAATATAGAAGAGTAAATGGGATTCGGGCAAAGGTTTTTGGATCAAATCCACATTCGTAGGGAGATCTTTTTTCTCGGTCAGTAAATGTTTTTTTAGATATAATTCAAGAGAGAGAGAAAATTATAATTGTTAATAAGAAAAAAAATAGTGAGGTTATTGAAATAGTTATTATTACTTACCCTGTAATACAGATTGATTAATTGGAAGTTAATTATATTATTGTTATATTATGTAAGTAACTACCTCATCAGTAAATAGAAACGTAAAGGAATAATCATACTACGTCCACAAAATGTCAGTATCATGCGGCAGCCTCAAATCCGAAATGATGTGATGATGAGAAATGGTTTTTGTAATGACGGGTTAAGCAGATTAAAAGAAAAGTTGTTCCAATAATTACATGAATTCCATGGAATCCGGTTGCTATAAAGAAGGTTGTTCCGTAAATTGAGTCGGAAATTGAGAAAGATGCTTCTATATATTCATAAGATTGAAGGGCTGTAAAGTATAGTCCTAGGATTACAGTAATTATTAATGCTTGAAAGGATTGATTATAATTATTTTCTATTAATCTATGGTGAGCTCAGGTTACTGAAATTCCTGATCTTAAAAGAATTAGCGTATTAAGAAGAGGAATTTGGATAGGATTGAAAGGGTTAATTAGTTGCGGGGGTCAAAAAAGTCCTAATTCTACTGTGGGTGCTAGACTATTGTGGAAAAATGCTCAGAAAAATGAGATAAAGAAGAAGATTTCTGAGGTAATAAATAAGATTATTCCTCATCGTAACCCTGAAGATACTTTTAAAGTATGGAGGCCTTGGAATGTTCTTTCTCGGGTGATATCTCGTCATCATTGAATTATAATTAAAATGATAATAATTGATCCAATTGAGAATAAGTTTATTTGAAATATATGGAATCATTTAATTAGACCAAGTATTCTAATTATAACTCCCAAGGATCCAATGATTGGTCAAGGGCTAGTTTCTACTAAGTGATACGGGTGATTTTTATGGGTCATTTGTTTAATTAATTTCTCTTAAGTATAAAATTCTTAGAATAGAAAATACGTAAGCTTGAATAATAGAAACAGCTGATTCTAGAATTAGTAGTAATAATTGGATAAAAATTATAAAACTTATTGGTATTAAGGATACAGAGTTTCTTGTATTTCCTAGTAGGGTAAGTAAAAGGTGTCCTGCAATTATATTAGCCGAAAGCCGGATGGCTAAGGTTCCGGGGCGGATAATATTACTAATAGTTTCAATACATACTATAAATGGTATTAAAATAAAAGGGGTTCCTTGTGGAATTAAGTGAGTAAATATGTGGATTATATTATTGATTCACCCAAAAATTATGAATGTTAGTCATAATGGTAAAGCGATTGTAAATGTAAAAGTTATATGACTTGAGGATGTAAAAATGTAAGGGAATAGTCCTATAAAATTGTTTATTAAAATGAAATAAAATAAGGCAATAAAGATAATTGATAAAAAGTTTCTTTTTATTTTAGTAATAATTTTAAATTCATTATAAAATTTTAAAATTAAGGATGATCAGATTATGTGAATTCGGGACGGGATCAATCAAAATGAAAGAGGGATAAATAGAGTGAATAAAGTAGATCTAATTCAATTTATTTTAAAAAAAAAGGTTGAGGGTTCAAAGGAAGAAAATAGAGTTGTTATCATTTTCAGTTGAAATCTTTTGGAGGAAGAGATATTATTTTATTTCAGTTATTATGATTATTTTTTATAAAATAAATTATTGATGCTAAAAAAATGAGAAGAATTCAAAAGTAAAATATTAAGTAAATTCAATTTATAGGTCTTATTTGAGGAATAATAAACTATTATGGAATTATTTTAATTTGACGAATTAATGTTATAAAATTAACTAAGTTTATTCATAAGAAATAGGTGTTAATTTATCATTTTATGGTTTAAGAGACCAGTACTTACTTTAAGTTATCTTATGAGAATTTTTTTATTCAATGAATAAATTTTATTGGAGAAATTGATTCAATAGTAATTGGTATAAATCTATGATTTATTCCACAAATTTCTGAACATTGCCCAAAGAATAATCTAGAACGATTTATGAAAAATCTTATTTGATTTAATCGTCCAGGGGTTGCATCTATTTTGATTCTTAGGGAAGGAATTGTTCATGCGTGAATTACATCAAGGGATGAAATCATTATACGAATTTGTGCTAAGAAAGGGATAATGAGATGTGTGTCTGTATTGATTAAACGAAACAGGGAATTAGATGAGTTTATGTAAGAATCAAATTCAATATTTTTAAAGTCTGAATATTCATAGGATCAAAATCATTGATGTCCTATAGTTTTTAAAGATAAAAGAGGGTTATTTAATTCATCAAGTAAGTAAAGAAGTTGAAGAGAGGGAAGGGCAATAAAAATAAGGGTGAATGCAGGGAGAATGGTTCAAATTAACTCGATCATTTGATTTTCTAGTAAAAATCGGTAATTATATTTATTAAAGAAAAGAGATCTTATAATATAAGAGACTAAAACAGTAATTATTAACAGAATTAATAAGGAATGATCATGAAAAAACCTTAGTTGTTCTATAAGAGGTGACGCTCTGTCTTGAAGAGTAAATGATTTTCAAGTAGCTATTTCTAAAAAAAGAAAATTCTTTATTGATGAATCTTAAGTTCATTGCATTTTTCTGCCATATTAGAAGTTTAATGAGATAGTAGGAAGTTCAGAGTATCTATGTTCAGCTGGGGGTATTTTTTGTAATCATTCAATTGAGGAGGCTAGATTTAGGGATGAAACGGCTTTTCGGGATGAAACAAGTCTTTCTCATATAATAAATACAAATAGGAGAACAGCAATTAAAGAAATTGTTGATCCAATTGATGAAATTACATTTCACGTTAAAAAGGCATCAGGAAAATCAGAATAACGACGGGGTATTCCTCTTAATCCTAAAAAATGTTGGGGGAAAAATGTTAAATTAACTCCAATAAATATAATAATAAACTGAATTTTTAAAAATTTTTCATTTATGGAGATTCCTCTGAATAGAGAAAATCAATGTACAAATCCTGCTATAATTGCAAAAACAGCCCCTATTGATAAAACATAATGGAAGTGTGCAACTACATAATAGGTATCGTGGAGTACGATATCAATAGAAGAATTAGCTAGGATTACTCCTGTTAATCCCCCAATTGTAAATAAAAATACAAATCCTAGAGATCATAATATTGAGGGAGAAAAAATTAAAGGGGTTCCATGGAGAGTGGCTAATCATCTGAAGATTTTAATACCTGTAGGAATTGCAATAATTATAGTAGCTGAAGTAAAATAGGCTCGGGTATCAACATCTATTCCGACTGTAAATATGTGATGGGCTCAGACAATGAATCCAAGTAATCCAATTGCTATTATAGCATAAATTATTCCTAATGCACCAAATGTTTCTTTTTTATTGCTTTGTTGTCTAATAATGTGTGAAATTATTCCAAATCCGGGGAGGATTAGGATATATACTTCAGGATGACCAAAAAACCAGAATAAGTGTTGGTAAAGAATTGGGTCACCCCCTCCTGTGGGGTCAAAAAAGGAGGTGTTTAAATTTCGATCAGTTAATAATATTGTGATAGCACCGGCTAATACTGGAAGAGATAGAAGAAGTAAAATTGCTGTAATTCCGACTGATCAGGCAAATAATGATATTTTTTCTATTGTTAACCCAGGGGTTCGTATATTTATAATGGTAGAGATAAAATTAATAGCCCCTAAGATTGATGAAATTCCCGCTAAATGAAGTCTAAAAATAGCAAGATCTACAGATGCTCCTCTATGCGCAATATTTCTAGAAAGGGGGGGATAAACAGTTCAACCTGTTCCAGCTCCTGATTCAATAAATCTTCTTATTAGGAGAAGCGTGATTGAAGGGGGGAGTAATCAAAATCTTATATTATTTATTCGAGGGAAAGCTATATCTGGAGCCCCTAGTATTAGGGGGACTAGTCAATTTCCGAATCCTCCAATTATAATAGGTATAACTATAAAAAAAATTATAATAAATGCATGGGCAGTAACAATAGTATTGTAAATTTGGTCATTCCCAATTAGGGATCCCGGAGTCCCTAATTCTATCCGAATTAATAGACTTAGTGAAGAACCTAGTATTGCTGATCAGGCACCAAAAATAAAGTATAATGTTCCAATGTCTTTATGATTTGTTGAAAATAATCATTTTTTCATACATTTATAATGGTAGAGATAAAATGGCTGAGTTATAAGCGGTAAATTGTAAATTTATTTACGAATTAAATTCTTTTATCAAATCTTATATTCAATATGATTTTAAATTGCAAATTTAAAGGTAGAGTGTTTCTTAAGGTTTAAAGTAATCTTTAATTAAAGCTTTGAAGGCTATTAGTTTTTTTAACTTAAATCCTTAAAAAAAGGGGAATGAAATAATGATTGAAAGTATAAATATTATAATTAAGCATAAGGAAATATATATGTTAATATTTTTAATTTTTCAGTAAGAGATTGTTAGAAGGGGATTAAATAATATAATTGAAAATATTGTTTGTAAATATATAAAGGTTGTGATTAGAGTTGAGATAACTATAAGTAATGGGATTGAAAGTAAGTTCCTGGATGTTAATAGTTGCATGATTATTCATTTTGGGAAGAATATGATGAATGGGGGGATTCCACTGATTATGAGTATATTAATTAAAAAAATGAATAAAATTAATCTATTTTTATAGTATAAAAGAAAATTATTAATTTTATTAATATTGATTTTATTTAGTAAAATTAGGAGGCTAATTAAAGTAAAGGTGTAGAAAAATATGTAGATTAATCAAGTTAATGAAGAGAATTGCGTAGATACAATTATTCACCCTGAATGGGTGATAGAAGAAAAGGCCAGAATTTTACGTAGTCTGGTTTGATTTAGTCCTTGGACTCCTCCAATTATAATTGAGAGTAAGGAGAAGTAGATAATAAAATTTATATTAATAGATAAATAGGACATAATAATTATTGGTCTGATTTTTTGAAAGGTTATTAAAATGCCTGCGCATAGTCATGTTCTTCCTTCAATAATTTCAGGGAATCAGAAATGTAAAGGAGCTACCCTTATTTTTATTATTAGTATTGAAACTATTAAATAGATATAATTTATAAAAATTATATTTATTAATTTTATGATAATACTTATTAAAAAAATTAATGATGCAATTGCCTGAACAATGAAGTATTTAATTGAGGCTTCGGAGGTTCTTGCGGTTTTATATGAATATATTAACGTAATTAATGATAGAAGATTAATTTCTATAGCAATTCAGATAGTCACTCAAGAGTATGAGGAAATTATTAATAAAATTCTCAGTAAGAGAATTAAATTATAAATATAGTGATATAATTTAATTAAAAAGAAGAAGATTCTACTTCTATAAGTGAGGTATGAACTCAATAGCTTTATTAGCTTATCTTTATATAATAAAGTATTTTTGTACATAAATTTTTGAAATTTAAGGGGATAAATTTAAGCTTATTTATTATAGTTAAGGTATAAAATACGTTGTTTATTCTATCAAAATAATCCTTTGGTCAGGCACTTAACTGAAAGAGAGAGAGGGGGGGGGAATAGAAGGGGAATCTCCCTCCTTTTTATTTTTAAAAATCGATATATTTTATGTTATACTGTAACATATACGAAAAAAAAACCTATGTTTTCAAAAATGACCCCTTTTTTTGCCCTTTTTTTCGAGAGTAAATGTTTAATAAATATATCATATATATAATTTATTATATATAAAGGTATACCTATAATATATAATCGTAAATATGAATGTTGTAGATATCTTTATTTAAGTTTTTGCAATTGTTTAATCTAAAGTTTTATTAATTATAAATCAATATAAAAAAAAAAAAAAAAAAAATGATATTATAGTTTAATTAAAAAATATTATAAGAACTATATAAATTATTTACAAATAACTAAATGTATGTATCGATATATATATAAATTAGTTATAAATATATATATATATATTATATGTATATATATAAATTATTTATGTATATATATATCCTTCTCTATTTATATATATGTATATATTTTAATTGTAAATTATTTATAGATATATATATATATGTATATCAATAAAATTATTTATATAAATTATTATTAAAAATTAGAATTTTATATATAAATTAAAATTAATGAAAAAAAAAAAAATTTCTTTGTTAGTATATATGTATAAATATTTTATAGATTAAAATGATTAATTAAATTTTTCTTATTTAATGATAAATTAAATTATATATATAATTAAAATTTTAAATTAATTAATTAAATAATTTTATTTATTTAAATAATAATATTTTAGATTTATATTTTATAAAGATATAGAATCATTGAAAAATTTAGATAATAAGGTAATATTTATATATAAATTTATAGGTAAATATGTATATATTGTATTATTTATTATTAAATTAAATATATTGAGGCGGCGGGCGAGCCTGAAGTTTATGAAAATAAGGAATTTTTATTTATTAAGATTGGGCAGGATATAATAATTGGGTGAGAGAATTTAATTTGTAAAGATAAGGGATTTTATATTAAATTTGTAAAAAAATATATCTAATTTGGCTGTTATAATTATGTTAGGGATGAATATTTTTTATGAGGCTAAAGTATAAAAAATTATATGGGATTTAGGAATAAAATGATAAAGTTGAGCTGTGAGGCAAAAGATTTAGGAATAAAATGATAAAGTTGAGCTGTGAGGCAAAAGATTTAGGAATAAAATGGTGATGAATGAGGGTTAAAATTAATTTTTTTTATAAAATAGAGGAGTTTATTAATAAATGAGGTGAAAATTTGATAGGATTTGGCTGTTATAATTATGTTAGGGATGAATATTTTTTATGAGGCTAAAGTATAAAAAATTATATGGGATTTAGGAATAAAATGATAAAGTTGAGCTGTGAGGCAAAAGATTTAGGAATAAA
>JGI994J12354_10002576_pt1 | contig 17510 bp, 10 predicted proteins | sample IntmicLarv3ML3BL_FD_12354 | JGI IMG/M metagenome (IMG submission 12354) | reverse complement strand
GCTATTCAATTAGGTGATATCAGTCCATGCCTGTTTTATGAGCATACAACAGAAAAAGGCATTGAATTCAATATGTACGATTATGATAGAACATTAACAACGCTCAGTTTGCAAAAATCCGATTATCAGGACCTTTTGGATTATATCCAAAAGGTGGCTGACAGTATGGATATATATTATGATCGTGTAATGCAGGTATTTAATACGGGTCACAATTCTTCTGTCACCTACCCCGATACTTCATTCGGGAAGCAACTTAAAATCATTGCCAGAATGATTACCGGAGGTAGCAGAACAAGAGTTTTTCAAGTAAACCTTTCCGGTTTTGACACACATCAATATCAGGCTACATACGGAAATACGCATCTGGGAACCCATACCAATCTATTGGAAAATATAAGTAATTCTGTGGCTGCGTTTCAGGAAGACATCCAACAGCTTGGATTGGCGGACAGAATAATGACGGTTAGCTTCAGTGAGTTCGGCAGACAAGTAAGAGAAAATGCCAATCAGGGTACTGACCATGGTGATCTTGCACCGTTCTTTGTTATCGGGAATGAGGTTGAAGCCGGCATTTTAGGCGACCATCCCGTATTTTCCAACACAACCGATTTTTACTATAACCGGGATCAGCGAAGATATGATTACCGACAGATATATGGAGCGTTACTGCAAGACTGGCTTGGCTCAAAGACAAATTTGATGCAAAATCTTGAATTGGATTATTTTGTTACAGGCGCTCAAAAAATAGATATAATCAAAAATTCTCAAAAAGCAGGTACCGTTTGTCAGGATACAGGAAATTCAAATGTGATTATACAAAAAGGCATTAAAATTTACCCTATACCTGCCGGCCGGTTTATCTATATAGAACTTGAAGACCAAAGCCAATGCGAAGTAAAATATCAGATTTTCGATATGAGCGGAAGAGTTGTCAGCCAAGGAACAGAAAATTTCTTCACAAATCGCCTCGAAATAAATGTTTCTTCTCTTGCAAAAGGATATTACATCATCAAATTACAAACAAACTCCGCTAACTTCTCCGGAAAAATAATTATATCACATTAAATTCAGGGTATAATTTAAACTCATCATATCTATTCATATTATTAATGATTTTATTCTAATTTATGGAATAGCGCTTTCTTCAATACGCTGACAGATGAACCGAACAAAATGCAAGAATATAATAATAACATTTATACTCATATTTTTGAGTATGAATATACATGCTCAATTCACCTATACGGTACCGGACAGAGCATTAGTCGATCAAAAAATCTTGTTGTTATGCAAACTTGAGGTTGAAAATATCGAATCCATGCAATTAAAGTGTGACACACTCTATTTCAAGCGCGATTCATTCTATTTCAACACACACCATGTTGACGATGATTGGTTTACGGGCCTCTATTATGATAATAAAGGCCGGTTGAGGAAAAACATTAAAAAATGGGCTTTTCACGACGGTTCCAATGAATACGTTGATCTGATTTCCTATTACAATGCGAATGGCGACCTTGTTTATGTAGAAATGAAAAGCGGTTGCAATTGTGATGATGAAAAAGAATATATATATCTTCATAACCGACAAATTGTTGATTGGGGATACGCTTATGACTGTGGATGTTGCGAAGAGGAAGATGTACGGAAACATATTGAAACTGAAAGTCCGACACTTGGTGATATCGTTGGTGATGAGTGGAAATACTCTGTCTCCGCAAAAAATCTTTTGAATTCTTATTTCGAATATTACCAATATGCAGGAAATGTTATGCCGGGAGTTATTATTCCGCAAAAGAAAGAGCCTTTTTTTCGAGACGAAAAAGATATGAAATCGCTGCCTTCATTTTCTATTTCAGACTCTATTGACAATCCTAAAACATTTTTAATAAAATCGGGTAATCACCCATATACCACTAATATAATTGCGATAAAAAAGAATAATCAATATGCCACATTCAAACTCTTTCCCGATGGAGTACGTTTTAGTGAATATGAGATATCGAGACAGAATATTGATAATGTCGGTAACGATGAGTTAGTTATCCGTTGGAAAAATTCAGGCGATGAGAACGGAATTGTGGTTTGGAATCTTGATACATACAGTTGTATTTTGAATATTTATGAAACAAAGTATCAGCATTACGGTGAAGCAGGTTACATTGCGAACGGTACAGGGCACAACGTAGATTTAACCACTGGTCGGCTGACTGTTCAGATAGTCAAAAACCGTAAAGAAGATATATTGGGGCTAAAATATATATACAAATATACAGAATCAGGTTTTGTTTTGGAAAAAGTGGAATAATGAAATAAAACTTACCTTCTCTATTAAAAGTTTATATTTCAGTTGAAGCCGATAAATTATTTGACAACTTTTGGACTTTTTTTATGGAGCGACTGAAATAATTATCGCAAAAAAATAAAAAAACTTGCTCTTTATATAAAATATTCAGTATATTTGCACTCAGTAATGAAAATGCTATTATAAGCCATTATTGTATACTTATTCGATGCATATTCTTTATTTTTTAATAGAAATAGAGTGAGAAAACTATATAAATGACTTAAAATAATGATTATGAAAGCGATTTTACTATTCCTTATTATGCTCATTACCATACAGGTAAATGCACAAGTTGGCACCTTGGGATATCATCGTTATGACGGAACTTACGTAAGTCCTGAATATCGTCCGTATTCTGATGAACATACCTATGACAATTGGTATAGTGACGAACGCTCGACGACAAAAAAGAGGACAATTTCCGCAAGTTCCTATGATGATTACAGGGAAAGAAGTACAGTACGTAACACAACACGATATACATATTCGCAACCTGCAAGAACAAACAATTCGTCTTACAGTAATTATCCTTCGTATAGTGATAATTCAAAGTTGAAAAACAGAGATTATCCCGACTCTAAAAATTCAACATATTATGTGACAGTAAGATCATTAAATATCAGATCCGGCCCTTCAGTCAATCACCAACTTTTAGGTGACTTGCTATACGGAGAAAGTGTAAACATTGTAGAATCGTACGCCAACGGTTGGGAAAAAATAAAATACACATCTTATGATCCATATACCTATTCCTTCAAAACAAAATATGGTTATGTTTCAGGCAGTTATCTAAGTACTTCAAAACCGTATGAAAGATATAACGATGCTCGCATCGAATATAATACATATGACTCAAATATTTACACATCCTCCAAAAGTATAGATTCTCATTCAGGAATCGGTGGACTTACAATCTGGACAAATTGCGGAACAGACGGAGGTATCAGAGTCTATCTCGATGATGTATATATCGGAACGTTAACGCAATACTTCACAAACGGAGTGCCCAAATGCGGCGAATCGGGAACTTTATTCATCGAAAAGCCCGTAGGCAGATATAAGCTTGTTGCAAAAGGAGAACAGCACACTTGGAGTAACACGGTAATAATAACAAAAAATAAGTGTTTAATACAAGGGTTAGAAAGATAGGTTGCTCCTATCTTCTATTTTTGAGTCAAAGATAGTGCAAGCCGAATAGAATACATAATATTTTTCACTTTTCATTTTTCACTTTGTAGCATAGCTACAACGGCGCAGCCTATCTTCGATTTTTTGTAGAATCACAGATAGTGCAAGTTGAGTGAATAAAAAATAAACGAGTTTATTTTGTTCTTCGCTCGACTTGCACTATCTTTGTTCCTGTATTTTTTAGAATTCACAAACAATATCAAAAAAATTAACCATGAACAAACGCTCACTTTTATCACTTTTGGCAATTATCGTACTCTTGATGCTATGCAGAGTATCCACAGCTCAAATCGCAGACGTAAACCCCGAACTACTATCCAACAGATGGAGAGCCGGGTGGATATCTGTGCCCAATATTCAGCAAAACAGTTATGGAGTATATCATTTCCGTAAAACGGTAGATATGGACAATGTACCGCAAAAATTTGTAGTTCACGCGTCGGCCGACAACCGCTACAAACTGTATGTTAACGGACAATTAGTGTCGTTAGGCCCTGCGCGAAGTGATGTATATAACTGGGCATTCGAAACCGTAGATATTGCTCCTTATCTGAAAGCGGGGAAAAACACCATTTCATCCGTAGTATGGTTTTATGCCGAACACGCGCCTGTAGCACAGATGTCGTTTAATCAGGCAGGATTTATCCTGCAAGGCGACGGGTCTGCCGAGCAAATCGTAAATACAAACAACACTTGGAAATGTATTCGTAACGAGAGTTACAGCCCTATAAGAACAAATCTGAGGTCATATTTCGTAGTTGGTCCCGGAGAAAAAATTGAGGCGGAAAAATATCCTTGGGGATGGGACGAACCGGAATTTGACGATTCATCGTGGGCAAATGCCCGGCAGGTTATTAACGGCGGAGGAAAAGGAACCCGCGATTACCCCGGTTGGCAGTTAGTTCCGCGAAGCATCCCGCAACAAGAATTGACAGATGAGAGGATTCCATTATTACGACGCGCAGAAGGAATACCTGCTCCCAAAGGATTCCCTGAAAAGGAAGGTAATTACACTATCCCGGCATCATCAAAAGTATCGCTGCTTTTAGACCGGACACACCTCACAACAGCCTATATGAATATGATTTTCAGTGGCGGCAAAGAATCAAAAATTAGCATCAAGTATGCAGAATCGCTTTATGATAAACCACCGATGAATAAAGGTAATCGCAACGAAATAGAAGGTAAAGTATTTTTCGGTTATGAAGACGTGATTATTGCCGACGGAGGTCAAAAGCGACAGTTTACCTCTCTGTGGTGGCGCACATACAGATACGTCTTATTAGAAATAGAAACAGGCACAGAGCCTTTGGTTCTGAATGATATCTACGGCACATACACCGGTTATCCGTTCGAATTGGCGTCAAAATTCTCGGCTCCTGCAATGCCCGAACTCGACAATATACTCTCCGTAGGATGGAGAACGGCACGCCTCTGCGCACACGAGACATATATGGACTGCCCTTATTATGAGCAACTTCAATATTTCGGAGACACCCGCATACAAGCGATGGTAACTCTTTATAATACTCGCGACGACCGTTTAGTGCGCAATGCAATAGATAACGGACGCCAGTCGATAATTGCCGATGGAATAACCATGAGCCGTTATCCTACTAACCTGCACCAGTTTATCCCGTCGTTTGCCATTTGGTGGATTGCCACGATACATGATTACTGGATGCTTCGCGATAATGACAAGTTTGTTGCTGAGCAGTTACCATATATCCGCATGATATTGGATTTTTACGAAAAACAGCTTCAAGCGGATAATACACTGTCGCTCGTACCTTACTGGTTCTTTACGGACTGGGCGGATGGCTTTAACGGAGGAATACCGCCTCGTATGCCGGACGGTAAATCATCGGTTCAGGATCTGCACTTCCTGACAGGGCTTCAGATGGCTGCCGATATAGAGCGACGACTTGGCATGGAAGCCATGGCTAATCATTATGATGCGATTGCATCAAAGATAAAAACCGGCTTTAAACAAAAATATTGGGATGAAGGACGAAAATTATTTGCCGACACACCTGAAAAGAAATTATTTTCACAGCATGCAAATATTTTGAGTATCCTGACCGACGTCGTTGAAGGAAAAGAAGCGCAGGATTTGATGATCAATCTAATGGACGACAAATCGATAGTACAGGCTTCCGTTTATTTCAAATATTACCTCAATATGGCTTTGAATAAAACAGGCTTGGGCGGGCGATATCTTGATATGCTCGATATTTGGCATACGCATCTTGCAAACGGGCTGACTACATGGGCAGAATCACCTGAACCTGCACGCAGCGACTGTCACGCTTGGGGTTCAAGCCCCAATATCGAACTATACCGCATCGTATTAGGCATTCATACCGAAGCGCCGGGGTTCAAAAAAATTGTTATTGAGCCGAACTTAGGCAAACTGCGTACGGCTTCTGGTTGTATCCCCCACCCTAAAGGCGATATCTGCGTCTCATACAAAATTGACAACAAAGGAAGTATAAACGCGGAGATAACCATCCCCGACGGGGTTAACGGAACATTCAAGTGGAACGGAAAAGAAACGGAACTGAAAGGAGGAAAACAGGTGATTATTAATTAAGAATTAAGAGCTTTAAAAGTTAAGAGTTAAAAATTAAAAGTTAAGTGTTAAGAATTAAGAATTAAGAACGAAAACCGAAATTAAGGCACGGTGTGTCACGTCATTGCGAGGAGGTACGACGAAGTAAACTAAAAAATTAACGATTAAACGATTAAACAATTAAATAGTTCAACAATTATAAAAAACAACTATGGAAAGAAGATCTTTTTTAAAAAACACATTAGCCGGAGTAGCGGCATTAGGTTCATTTTCTTACGCTCGCGGCGGAGTATCCGAAGTATTCGGAGACCAGGCACCAAGTAACAAGGTAAAAGTAGGATTGATCGGTTGTCGTAATCAGGGATGGAGCGACCTTCAATCATTTCTTCAGTATCCTGAAGTAGAATGTATAGCATTGTGCGACATTGATGATGAGTGGCTCAATCAACGTGCGGCCGAAGTCGAAAAATCTAAGGGAAAGAAACCGGCGCAGATAGTAAAAGACTGGCGAAGAGTTATCGACAACAAAGATATAGATGTTGTAATCATCGGCACTCCCGACCATTGGCATTGCTTACCATTGTTGGCAGCTCTCGAAGCAGGAAAGGATGCGTATGTTGAAAAACCTCTTGCCAATTCTATCGAAGAGTGCGATTTGATGGTAAAAGCAACACGCAAATACAACCGTATCGTTCAGGTAGGCCAGTGGCAGCGCAGCGACCCGCACTGGGACGAAGCCTCAGCTTATGTGCAAAGCGGAAAACTTGGTAAAATACGTACCGTAAAAGTATGGGCTTACCAGACAAGTAAATGGACACTGCCCGTTGTACCCGACACAAACCCGCCTGCCGGCGTCGATTATGATATGTGGCTTGGTCCGGCACCCAAGCGCAATTACAATCAGAACAGGTTCCACTACAACTTCCGTTTCTTCTGGGATTATGCCGGCGGATTGACAGCCGACTGGGGTGTTCACCTTCTTGATTATGCTCTGAAAGCTATGAACGTAGGTTTGCCGTCGTATGTTTTCGGTGCGGGAGGAAAATTCGGATATCCCGATGACGCTATGGAAACGCCCGACACATTGATGGCTACATACAGATATCCCGGATTCAACATCGTATGGGATCATGCCTGCGGAATAGGAAACGGCCTTTTCGGTCTTCGCGAAGGACTGGCTTTCTTCGGCGAAAACGGAACAATGATTCTTACGCGTAGAGGTTGGGAAGTAATGCCCGAACAGGCTATCAACAGCCGCTCGTTTCCGTACTGTTTCCCATGCGACACTGAAAGACTACCTAACTCTAACAGGATGGAAGCTGTTGAAATGAAGACCGGAGGAAACAAAGGACAGTACTTGCATGTAGGCAATATGCTCGAATGTATTAAGTCGCGTAAACTGCCGAACTGTGATATAGCTATTGGCGCAGAAATTGCCAAACTCAGCCATATTTCCAATATATCATGCCGCCTTGGTACAGCGCTTAACTGGGATAACAGCACAAGCTCATTTATCAATAACAATGAGGCTAACCTTCTCTGCAAAGCGAACTATCGCGCTCCGTGGACTTTGCCTAAAATTTAAAGGATATAAATGAGATTTATCTGTTTATTTATTGCTTTTGTTTTACTGTCAATACACGCAAAAAGTCAATATGTAAATTTTGGTACGGATCCGGCCCGGATAAAATGGAAAATGGCCCGGACACCTCATTATAAATTGATTTATCCCGATTCAAACGATTCAGCAGCATATCGTTATGCGCTGTTTCTCGAACGCTCATATCCGTATATCGGAAAAACGATTGGCAATGCGGAGATACGTTCGTTCCCGGTCGTTCTTCATCCGGGGAATATGATATCAAACGGATTAGTAACATGGGCTCCACGTCGCATGGAGCTCATTACTACTCCGTCTTCAAGTTTGGAGGCACAGAGCTGGGATAAACATTTGGTTATGCACGAATCGCGGCATGTCATGCAAATGTTAAAGTTCTCGCAGGGCATTTTCAAACCTCTTAATTACATCTTGGGAGAACAAACAGTCGGTATAGCAACATTCACCACGCCGAAATGGTTTTTCGAAGGCGACGCTGTTGTAACCGAAACCGCTATGTCGAATAGCGGAAGAGGACGATTGCCGGAGTTTAACATCGCATTCCGCGCACAAATGTTTTCAGGCGATTTTTACTCTTACGATAAATGGGCGTTTGGCTCGTACAAAGACTATACGAGCAACTACTACTCACTCGGATATAACATGATATCTTTTGCGCGCAGTCGCTATGGTGCGGATATTTGGGATAAGGTTACATCACACTATACCCGGCATTTTTTAAAAATCCCTCCGTTTTCGAAGGCATTGAAACATCATACAGGGATAAATACGGAAACTCTTTTTCACGAGACTTTCGACTTTCTGAGTAAAGAATGGTCAAGGCATGACAGCATTTATAACCTTTCCGGTTTCCGGAAAGCAATCAATTATGATACTTCGCCGACAAAGCAATATGTAGCATATAAATCACCGCAAATCACAAGCGATTCCTCTGTAATAGCAATAAAAACAAGCTTTCATGACATCAGTTCGCTTGTGAAAATAAAAAACGGAAAAGAAAAAACATTATGCTACACAGGGAGCATAAACAGCCGTATAATCCTAAAAAATAATTGTATATACTGGACAGAAAATATATCCGGAATACGATGGACACACGAGAACTATTCCGACCTGAAATGCTACGATTTAACAACAGGCAAAATTACCAATATAACGTCAAAACAACGTTATATAGCACCGTCTATCAACAGTTCAGGCGAAATGGCAGCTATTTCGGAACCTTCCTTTTCCGGCAAGAACAGAATAAAATTGATTGATATTAAGACAAGAGATATTCTGCGTAGCTTTGATATTCCGTCAAATGCTTTTATAAAAGAAACGACATTTATTGATGATGACAGAGTTGCCGCTTTAGCTATTAACGACAACGGTTTATGTATCCTTCAACTTGATATAAATTCCGGACAATGGAACGAATTGACTCCTCCGTCGCCGGCAAATATTACATCGCTTACATCGCACGATGGACAGTTGTTTTTTGAGTCGGGACTAAACGGAACAAATAACATCTACTGCTTTGACTTGTCCTCATCTCAATGTTATCGTCTGACAACGGCACGTTTCGGTGCGTTTTCACCTGCCTTGCCGGAATCAGGGGAAAAACTGTTCTTCACCGATTATTCTGACAAAGGTTTTCGAATAGCATCAGTCTTAATGGACGACCTTCAAAAAGAACCGGCAAGCTTTGATGAAGTGTTTAGCCCTGAATTGGCAAATTCAATTGCAGCGCAGGAACAATTTAACATTGATACGGTCGCAATGGAAGGGGGCTTCGCGTTCGAACCGGAACCTTACCGAAAGGCAGGCCGGTTGTTTCGTTTTCATAGTTGGATGCCTTTTTATTTTGATGCCGTCGATGCCGTCAGTTCGCTGTCGGACGATTTAAGTACGCTTGTCAAACCCGGGGTTCTGTTGTTGTCGCAAAATTCTTTAAGCACGATGACGACACAGGCAGGCTGGTTTTATGACGACGGTTACCATCACGGAAAACTGTCGCTGTCGTATTCAGGTTGGTTTCCCATCATAAATTTAAGCGCTGAATACGGTGGTGAATCGTTTAGATACGAGTGGAAAAAAAATGAAGAAAACAAGGATATATTATTTTTTAATAAGGCAAACCGTAATCTTTTTGATGCGGAAGCGCGTATGTACCTCCCCATAAATTTTTCGCGTAATCATTATATATCTGGTCTGCAACCGTCTGTCACATACTCGTTTACAAACAATCAATACCAACAATTCGGAAGCCAAAAATTCAGTAATTATCAATACCTGTTATCCGAACTAAGATATTATCGCTACAGAAGATTAGCCTACCGGGATATCTTGCCTCGCCATGGGTATCAGGTACGGCTGCAATATCTGAGTGTCCCGTTCGACACGAAAAATTTCGGAAGTATATATGCCGCCGGCTTGACTACATACCACCCCGGAGTAATAAGAGGGCACGGGTTGATGTTACGTGCATTATATCAGTATCAAGATGTTGAAGGTAAGTCGTTATATTCGCCCCGGAAGCTGATAAGTCAGCCGCGTGGTTATAGCTACATATATCAAACAATGCAAAAATGGGAGTTTAAGGCCGATTATGCATTCAGCATTTATTGCCCCGATTGGAGTTTGAAAGGATTTGCTTATATAACACGTATACGAAGCAATCTATTTTATGATTTTTCAAAAAACAAAGCGAAAAAGGAAAGCGGATGGACAACACAAAGCTCTTACGGAGCGGATTTCATTTTAGACTGTAACCTGCTAAGGTTGAGCTACCCCGTATCTTTGGGCGTCAGGGTGATAAACCCGGTAAACTACGGAAACCTTCAGGCGGAAGCATTGTTTTCTATATCGTTTTAAATGTCATTCACCGGCTCATCATAAATCCATAATAACAAAGACTTTTTACTTTCTTTCAATAACGAATCAGATTTACTCATCGCTGCATCGGAGATAACAGGACAGCCAAGACTGAATCCTAAAGGCAAATGTCTTGGATAAATATCTCTGTCAGGAATAGGACTGTGTGAATGAAGCACAACAATACGTTTAAAAGCATTGTTGTTAGTCGGTTCCAAACCATGCAGTTTGTAATGAATATTTATTCCGTACTGACTATATGACGAAATGCCTATCTTATATCGCCCCAATGATGAACAATAGCTGCCTTCATCATTGCTGTAGACCGGTTTTTCAACAGTGCTGTTTCGTCCCATTCCATGTGCGCATAAGCTTGAAAATAAAATAGTGTCCGCGGCATAATCCCAGACAAATAAACGCTGCTTCCCTGAGTGAATATCAAAATTTACCAGAATACAATGCTGTTCGCTCAATTGTTTAACCTTACAATATTCTTTTGCTGTTACCGCTTTTTGCCTTAAATGCTTGATAAGCAAATCTTTATCGGCTTTTCTGACCGAAGAAGAATCTATCAATGCCTGATTTTCTTTTCTTCCATTGTCTGCAGAAGTTGATTGCCTGAGGCATGAAACTCCTACAAAAATAAAAAAGCCCATCAAGAATATCAATATTTTTCTCATTTTCAATCAATTAAAGACTAATATCCAAATTCGTTATTTGCTCGTAAAAATAATCTGTTTCGCTAATGCTCGAAGAATAATCATCTTTCGTATCAACAGAAATCGCTGTACCGGTATAATGTTCCAATATAATTCTTGCCGCTTCCAATACGTTTATGGGAGAGTAATCACTGCTATTATTAAAAGTGTTAAGGAATTTGACGATAAAGAAAGCGTCAAAGCTATCGTACATTCGCTTTATAAACGCTTTCGACGATGATGAGTATTTCCTGCATTCCGAGACTATTTCGTCAAATGAACCGGAACCTATATAATCCATTATCTCCGCAGGGATATCGTTTTTCACATCTTCCGTTTCCATCGCAGGAAATAATTCATAAAAAGTTTTTAACAAACCGAACAACTTAAAGTCATAAACATAATAACACCCTTTTTCAAGAATATTGCGAACGGAAGGGCCGGTACCGAAAGGAACGCGGTTTGAGACACGAGGGGATGGTAGAACTATAGGTTTACTAAGCTCATATACAGGATGCATCTTGACAGCTTTCTGAAGAAAATAAAAGTCTTCCCCACCCTGTCGCGGTGTCATTCCGCCAAGTTTTATGTATGCATCGGCGCGGATGGCAAAACACGAACCAATCGTATGAATGGCAAATGGGAAGTTGAATGTTTTAAGGGCAAGACGATAGTAGCGGAGATATATTTCATACAGCTTGCAAGAGTTAATTACATCTTGCGGATATACATCGGCATCATAGTCGTGTTGAAATTGTAGTGTAAAACATCCTGCCGGATTATTTATCAGAATATCTTCTATCTCCTCAAAATAGTTTTTTGCCACCAAAGAATCCGCGTCAAGTGAAACGATAAGCCCACCGGGTCTGTTTATTGCAGCAAACCGCCTTACAGCCTCATCCATTGCAGTCTTGCGGGCAAAACCTACTCCGGTCTTTTTTCGCGGCGTACCTTCAACAAGTATAGGCAGCAGATTGAAATTTTTATAAAAGCCGGTGTCTACCTTTTGCTTCAATTCGTTATATATCACCCTGTTTCTTTCGACAACCTCACTTGAAGTTGTCTCACCGGAATTGACGTTCACTATCACTTCTATCCCCGTATTAATTGTCTCCGCACTTTCCAGAGAGCTTAATGTATTGAATATAAAAGCATCATCAATACAAGGAATTATAACCACAATCCCCAACGCTTCACCGGGTATGTCGTTAAAAAAATGTGGTAACGCTTGATAACGCGTAAAATAGTGAGTTGCAAAGTTCATATACTTATTGTTTAATTGTTTAAGCGTTTAATTGTTTAAGCGTTTAATTGTTTAAGCGTTTAATCGTTGACTGTTGACTGTTGAAGCATTGTCAATTGTCAATTGTCAATTGTCAATTGTTTCACGGTTTGCAAAAGTATATAAAAAAAAGTATCCGGGAAAACCTCGAAAGGCAATCCCGGATAAACATCAAAAAAATACCCATACGTTTACTAACACTTATCTTACTTCAATATAAGTTTCGTATCCTCCAGACATTTCTCTCTCTTTATCTGTTACTCCTAATTTAAAAACACCTGTATCCGAATATTCTTTCGAATCATAATTATATGTGAACTGTGTCCATGTAAGTCTTATGGGTTTCGATGTAACTCCGCCGGGGAGTAAATCGGAAATCTTAAATGAGCATCGTCCTAATCCCTTATAAAGATTATTATAACTATCTTTTTTCGGAACTTCACCATAAGCGTTATGATACAACCTCAAATAGATCGTGTCCGCATCAGAACGCAAATCATCATAAACAAGGTTTATCATATGCTTTTTATCAGTGCTTTGTGAATGCCACAATTCAAAATTAATATTTATATAATCTCCGCCAAACAGCGCATTAATACTACTGAAAGGGTCATTTCCTATACTGTCTCGACGAGCCACCTCATCCTTAAGTATATACGATTCATTAATCACCGGTTTTGACAACAGATTATAGAACCAGTTAACACCGATTTCATAAACATTTTTGCCTTTGTCCTTATCCGATAAAATCTCATAATTGACAAGAACACGTTTTTCGTTTTCTATCGACTGCGATGATTGTGACTTAGTTACGACCAAAGTGTTCCCCTTATCTGTAAGAATTTCATAACTATTCGAAGAATCTATATTTTGTACCACACCATAAGATACGTAAATATCTTCATTATCATCAAGACATGAGAAAAACAAAAACAATGACAAAACTCCAAGACTCAAACTAAATACATTTCTCTTCATAATAAAATCCATTTTTTACAAATTATTAAATTTCCTGTTAATTTCCTATACACTTATATAGATGCAGATTTTTTCATTTCGTTGCATAGCTATAATAAAAAAAATACATTTATATTTTTCTCAGGTTTAAAAACCGTTTTTATTTCATCAATCTTTATTGTAACTTTGCCCCATAACATATTTAGTAATCACATAAATAAAAAAACCATGAAAACTTTGCCGGTAAGAGTCACCATGTTACTACTCTTTCTTATATTTTGCAGTCATTCGTTTGGTAGAGAGGATATTAAGGACATTTCACTCAATGGTAAATGGATATTTTACATTGAACATACTGATTCCAATGGGAGTAGCGCATCATCTTTTTCTGCAGGATTACCGGAAAACGCTCGTATCGTCAATGTTCCTCATACTTGGAACATTGATGAAGGATTGGAAGAGTATCACGGAAAAGCATGGTATCAAAAAGACATTGTAATCGACAGTCGACAGAAAGGTAAAACAATTTTTATCCGTTTCGGAGCGGTTTATCATAATACTATTATATATGTTAACGGAAAAAAAGTGGGAGAACACTCAAATTCGGGATATCTCCCTTTCTCATTCGAAATATCCGACTTCCTGAAATATGGAGAAAACAATAACATCGTCGTATTGGTAGACAATGCTTTTTCAGAGAGTAACCTTCCTTATATGAGAGCTTTCGATTGGACAAATGACGGTGGAATCATACGTGATGTTTCACTTCATATTTGTGAAAAACCGTCTATTCGTTATGTACATATTACTCCTGACTTTACCCTTCCGGATAATAATGGAAAAGCAAGTATTACAATCCGGCTTAATGAAGAAAATGTCACAAAAGCCGACTTTAATATTATATGTAAAGAGAAAAAATCGGGAAAAGTTTTTTTCAGCAAAAAGGAATCATTAAAGAAGAAAAATAATGTCTTCTCAATGAAAATAGATTGTGGTTCAATCACACCGTGGCATTTCGACAATCCGTTTTTGTATTCCATAGAAATAGAGGTTATCAATAAAAATGGCGTTTCCGATTTCAAATCAGCAAATTTTGGATTTAAGAAAGTTGAGCTTATAAAAGATAAACTCTTTCTTAATGGTGAGGAGGTCCGCTTACCCGGTATTGAAACCATGCCATACAGCAATCCTCGTTATGGCGCAGCCGAACCGCGCGAATTTATTGACTCTGTCGTAAGGTCATTGAAAGAATCGAATATCGTGTTGACAAGATTCCATTGGCAGCAGGACGAATATATGTTCGATTTGATGGACGAATACGGCATTTTGGTTCAGGAAGAAATTCCTTGGTGGCAACAACCGGTCAAATTTTCTCCTGAATTAATGGAAACCGCAAAAAAGCAATTGAGGGAAATGACAGAGGCACATTTTAACCATCCTTCTATCTTTGCATGGGCAGTATGTAATGAAGTTGTTGATGCAGACAAAGGCGATATTGCGGAGCTTCTGGATTATACCAAACAACTTGACCCTACAAGATTAGCCAATGTCGTATGCCAGACTTTTAATGAAATATTTAAAGAAGATCGCTCCCTTATGGGCCATTTACCCACATGGAACGAATATATGGGTACATGGAACGGCGATAGTCGTGAAGAATTACCCGCGACGCTTGATAAAATTCACGGGGCATTAGACAACAGACCTTTGTTGATCACTGAATTAGGCTTATGTGAGCCACAGCATGCAGGCGGAGATCGCCGTCGTGTTGATGATATGTTTTATCATCTCAAAGAATACTACGAAAGACCATACATCATCGGGTTCATTTATTTTTCATTGAATGATTACCGTACCCAAATGGGAGAAGAAGGAAGAGGAAAATACAAGGTCAGACGCCATGGGATAACAGATATTTACCTGAATCCTAAACCTTCTTATTTCGTTTTTAAAGACCTCGTTTCTCCAATCGAAATTTCTAAAGTAAAAAAGCTTAATGAAGACGCTATAACAGTCGGACTTACCGTTAAAAATATTATCCCCTCATATACAGTCAACAACTACACAATAAGATACCTGACAAAAACCGGAGAAAACAAAGAAGTCTTGATTCCTACTTTGAAACCCGGAGAGAGTGTTGAACTGGAACTGAAAAGTATAAATGACCGTTATTCTTTCGAGATTTTCCGCCCTACAGGATTTAGCGTGATTAAGTATTGAAATGCTTCGAAGATAGGCTGCGTTTCGGAAATAAAAAATAAGCGCGCTTATTTTGTACTTCTCTCAACTTGCACTATCTTTGCATGCAATTATTTCCGAAAAAAAACGATAAGCTATGGCTAACTATTTAAATGATGTATCCAGAACTTTCGGGGAGTACTTGCTTATCCCCGGCCTGACAACAAAAGAGTGTATTCCTTCAAATGTTTTGTTGCAAACACCTCTTGTTAAATATAAAAAAGGCGAATCACCCGCAATAAACCTTCATATTCCGTTTATTTCCGCAATCATGCAAGCCGTTTCCGGACCGGAACTGGCTATCGAATTGGCACGCAATGGAGGACTCTCTTTTATTTTCGGCTCTCAGCCGATTAAAAGCCAGGCAGAAATGGTTCGCAAAGTAAAAAAATTCAAGGCAGGGTTCGTCGTAAGTGATTCGAACCTTACACCTGAACATACTCTTCATGATGTCATTGAAATAGTGAGAAGAACAGGACACTCCACAATCGGCATTACGGAAGACGGATCATCAAACGGCAAATTATTAGGACTTGTCTCAAGCCGAGACTATCGTATTGAGAAAGATGACCCCGGCATGAAAGTAAAAGAATTCATGACGCCTTTCGAAAAACTTGTCTTCGGTAAATTGGGAATAAGCCTCAGCGAAGCAAATCAGATATTATGGGAACATAAGCTTAATTCTCTGCCTATAATTGACGAAAAACAGAATTTAGCTTACTTCGTTTTCCGTAAAGACTATGACAGCCATCGTGAAAATCCTTGCGAACTGTCCGATTCGACAAAGAAACTTCTTGTAGGTGCAGGAATCAACTCTCGAGACTATAAAGAACGTGTACCCGCACTTATCGAGGCGGGCGTCGATGTGCTATGTATCGATTCATCCGACGGTTATTCGGAATGGCAACAGGAAACTCTGAAATGGATTAAAACAAACTATGGTGAAAAAATCCCTGTCGGTGCAGGCAATGTTGTCGATGGCGAAGGATTCCGCTACCTCGTAGATGCAGGAGCAGACTTTATAAAAGTTGGTATAGGCGGAGGTTCTATATGTATCACGCGCGAACAGAAAGGTATAGGACGAGGACAGGCTACTGCTATTATTGATGTGGCTACGACACGCGACGCATATATGAAGGAAACAGGAGTTTATGTGCCGATATGCAGCGACGGCGGACTTGTTCACGATTACCACATGGTTCTGGCTCTTGCCATGGGAGCCGACTTTCTGATGATGGGACGATATTTTGCCCGCTTCGATGAATCACCGACCAAAACATTGCGCATTGGCAACAGTTATGTAAAAGAATACTGGGGCGAAGGCTCAAACCGCGCACAGAACTGGCAACGCTACGACATGGGCGGCAATGATTCGCTCAAGTTCGAAGAAGGTGTTGACAGCTATGTACCCTACGCCGGAAAAATGAAAGATAACCTCGACCTGACTCTCGGAAAAATAAAAGCCACGATGTGCAGTTGCGGTTCTACAACAATCGAAGACCTGCAAAATAATTCAAAAATAACACTTGTCTCATCAACAAGTATAGTCGAAGGTGGAGCACATGATGTTATTCTTAAAGACAAAGGATAGCAAAAGCAAAGCTTTTGAATGAAAACACCGATTAAGTGAGAGCAGAAGACAAGTTTGCTTGAACGTTTTGAGTAGCGAGAGCAGAGGACAAATTTTTATTTGAACTATGCCGAGTCACGAAAAACGACTAAGTTTCTTGAATTATGCCGAGCGTGNGGTG